>ENA-ORXR01000468-ORXR01000468.1-marine-metagenome-genome-assembly--contig:-NODE-468-length-54866-cov-4.849897_pt1 | contig 54866 bp, 3 predicted proteins | sample MGYA00237866_ERZ511479 | MGnify/ENA metagenome assembly ERZ511479
TACAGTATTCAATCAAGGAACAGTTGCTGCTCAGAATATTGAAATTACGGATTATGTTCCTGCTGGATTAACGGCAAATGGACCAACCACCCTAACCATTCAGGGACCAATTGCAGCTGGTGGAGGAAGTGAAAGCGTTGACATTACTTTTACAGTCACTGCAGATGCTGCGGGAACTTTAGAAAATGAAGCAGAAATTACGAGTGCACAAGATGATAGAAATGAAAATCCTACGGACATCGATTCTACTCCTGATGCAAATCAAGGAAATGATACCACTGTAGATAATGAAATTAATAATGCAGGTGGAGATGAGGATGATGCTGATATTGAGCCACTTGACGTGGAGATATTCGATTTAGCATCTAACATCACACTAGCACCAGGAGAAGACGATAGAGTATATCCAGGTGAAACAGTTGCGTTTAAGGTTACTGTATTTAACCAAGGAACTGTAGATGCACAAAATGTTGAAGTAACCTTAATGATTCCAGATGGCTTAATATCAGTAGATGGTATAGCTAATATGGGAACAATTACATTTGATGCTGTTGCAGTTGGTGATATGGAAATGCAAATTTTAGAATTTATAGTAGGCGATGATATTACTACTGCTGGTGAGCTAATTATTAAGGAAGAGATTAGTTCTGCGGAAGATGAGTTTGGAGCTAATCCGACTGATATTGATTCTACACCTGATGATGACTTTACAAATGATGCAGGTGGTATAGTAGATTCAAATACAGATGATACTGTAGACAATGAAAATGGAGATGAAGATGATAATGATCCAGAAAATGTATTTGTTGAAATATTTGATTTAGCATTAAGAAAGACCTTAGCTGCTGGAGAAGATGCTACAGTTTATCCTGGTGAGACTATAACCTTTACAATTGAAGTAATTAATCAAGGTACTGTTGAAGCAAACAACATCGTAATCACTGACTATGTACCTGCAGGTCTTGAAGCACAAGGTCCAACCACACTAACTATTGCTGGACCAATTGCTGCAGATGGTGGAAGTGAAAGTGTTGATGTATCATTTACAGTAATTGCAACGGACGCTGGCACAATTACAAATGGTGCGGAAATCGCAAGTGCTGAAGATGATCTTATGGACAACCCACAAGATATAGATTCTACTCCTGATACAGATCCAGAAAACGACGTTACAGATAATGATTCAATAGATGGTGAGAATGGAGATGAAGATGATGATGATATTGAATCAATCAATGTTGAAATATTTGATCTTGCATCTAACATCACATTAGATTTAGGAGAAGATGATAGAGTATTCCCAGGTGAAACTGTTTCTTTCAAAGTTTCAGTATTCAACCAAGGAACGGCCAATGCAGAAAACATCGAAGTTACCTTGATGATTCCTGATGGTTTGACATCGGTAGATGGTATTCCAAATATGGGTACTATAACATTTGATGCTATTGCAGCAGGTGGCATGGACATGCAAGTACTTGATTTTACAGTTGATTCAGATATTACTGAAGCTGTCGAATTAGTTATCAAAGAAGAAATTAGCGATGCTCAAGATGCAAATGGTGATAGACCAACAGATATTGATTCTACTCCAGATGCTGACTTTACAAATGACGCTGGTGGTTTAGTGGATACGCCTACTGATGATATAGTAGATGAAACACCACCTTTCGATGAAGATGATAATGATCCTGAGAACGTATTTGTTGAAATATTTGATTTAGCATTAATAAAGACCTTGGCTGCTGGAGAGGATGCTACGGTATATCCTGGTGAAACTGTAACCTTTACTATTGAAGTAATTAATCAAGGTACTGTTGAGGCAAACAATATTGTAATCACAGATTACGTACCAGCTGGCCTTGAAGCACAAGGTCCAACCACACTTACTATTGCTGGACCAATTGCTGCAGATGGTGGAAGTGAAAGTGTTGATGTAGCATTCACAGTAACTGCGACAGATGCAGGAACTCTAGAAAATGGTGCAGAGATAGCAAGTGCTGAAACCGATAATGGTGAAACTCCACAAGATATCGATTCAACACCTGATACAAATCCTGATAATGACACAACTGAAAATGATGCAATAGATGGAGAGAATGGTGACGAAGATGATGATGATATTGAACCAGTAAATGTTGAAATATTTGATCTTGCACTTACGAAGGAATTAGCTCCAGATGAGGATGCAAGAGTTTACCCAGGTGAAGATGTAACCTTTAGAATTTCTGTTTCAAACGAAGGAACAGCAGATGCATTCAATGTTGAAGTTACGGATTACTTACCTGCATGCTTGACACTTAATGATGGAAATTGGGCTCCAGCTGGAGGTTTTGTTACTACTACTATTGCCTCTATTCCTGCAGGTGCAACTGAGTTTGTAGATATTACAGTTACAGTTACTGAAGCTTGTGTAGGTGATAACGTTGATAACGTTGCCGAAGTAAGTAGTGCAGAAGATGAAAATGGAGATAATCCTGCTGACATCGATAGTACGCTTGATAATGATCCGAATAATCCAGATGAGGATGACTCAGATAATCAGCCATTAGATCCTCAATTATTCGATTTAGCATTGATCAAGACTTTGTCAGAAGGACAGAGTGATAGAGTATTCCCTGGTGAAACTGTAAGCTTTGATATTGAAGTTATAAATCAAGGTACAGTAGCTGCAACAAATGTAGAAATTACGGATTATGTTCCTGCTGGCTTAACTGCTAACGGTCCTTCAGTGATTTCAATTGCAAATATTGCAGTAGGAGATTCTGAAATAATAACTGTTGAGTTTACTGTTGATGCAGCTGATGCAGCAGCAACACTTACTAATAGAGCCGAAATTTCTGGCGCTCAAGATGATTTAGGAGAAACGCCTAATGATATTGATAGTACACCAGATACAGACGATACCAACGATACCGAAGTAAATGATGTAACAGATAATACAGGTGGTGATGAAGATGATGCTGATTTAGAGTCAGTTGATCTTGAAATCTTTGATCTTGCTTTAATTAAGGAATTAGCTGTAGGACAAAATGATAGAGTATATCCTGGTGAAGATGCAGTATTTGCTATTTCAGTTACTAACGAAGGTACTGTAGTCGCAGAGAATGTTACTGTTACAGATTACCTACCATCATGTCTTACACTAAACGATCCTAATTGGTCTGCAAATGGCGCAAATATAGAAACTGTAATCGCTACCATCGCACCAGATCAAACTATTACTGTAAATCTTACAGTGACAGTAACAGAAGCTTGTGTCGGTTCACCTATCGTTAACGTTGCCGAAGTGAGTTCTGCAACGGATGATGAAGGAAATACACCTGATGATAATGATAGTAATTTAGATGATGATCCAAATAATCCAGATGAAGATGATTCTGACGAAGAGACTTTGGATCCTCAATTATTCGATTTAGCTATAACTAAGACTTTATCCGCTGGTCAAGATATGAGAGTGTATCCTGGTCAAACAGTAGTATTCGATATAACAGTATTTAACCAAGGTACTGTTGAAGCTAATAATGTAGTACTTGAAGATTTTGCTCCTGCTGGTTTGACAATTGTTGGTTCTTCAACAATTACTATTCCAACAGTAGCTGCAAACGATTCTGAAATCGTTCAAGTTGAATTTACTGTTGATGCAAACGCTACAACTGGTATAGCAACTAACATAGTTGAGATTCAGTCTGCTGAGGATGATCAAGGAAATAATCCAAATGATAATGATAGTACTCCTGATAATGATCCGAATAATGATCCAACTGTAGATAATGAAATTGATAACGCAGGAGGAGATGAGGATGATAATGATTTAGAGGAGGTTGATATTCAAATATTCGATTTAGCATTGAATAAAATATTAGCTGCTGGTGAAGACGATACTGTTTACCCAGGTGAGGACATCACATTTACAATAAATGTATTTAACCAAGGTAGTGTAGAGGCACAATCTATTGTAGTTACAGATTATATTCCTGCTGGACTTACATTGAATGATCCTGCATGGACAATAAATGGTGGTAATGCAACTATAACTTTACCTGGTACTTTGGCAGTAGGTGCTGATACTTCTGTAGATATCACATTTACAGTAGATGCAACTGATGCAGCGGGTAACATCGTAAACAGAGCTGAAATTAGTGAGGCTGCTGATGATTTAGGTAATGCTGATGTGGTAGACAATGATTCTACTGCTGATGATATTCAGGGTAATGATAACGGAGGTACCCCTAACGATCCTAATCAAGATGATAATGTTCTAGATGACGGAACGATTGATGAAGATGATGAAGATCCAGAAGATGTTAACGTTGAGATTTTTGATCTTGCATTAACTAAGTCTCTCGGTGCTGGACAAAGCGATAGGGTATTCCCAGGACAAGATATTACATTCGAGATTGAGGTATTCAATCAAGGAACTGTTGCAGCTTCAAATATTGAGATTGCTGACTTTATCCCAGCTGGTTTAACACTAAACGATGCTAATTGGACAGAATCTGGTGGCATTGCAAGTATTACGCTTACAAATTCAATTGCACCAGATGAATCTTTTGCAGTCCCAATTACTTTCACAGTGAATGCAGATGCAACACCTGGAAATACATCTAACATTGCAGAAATTCAAACGGCTACTGATCCTTCTGGAAATACACCAGATGATAATGATAGCACAGGAGATACTGATCCAAATAACGATCCTACTACTGATGATGCTATTGATGGTGAGAACGGAGATGAAGATGATAATGATTTAGAAGATTTCGAAATTCAAATTTTTGATTTAGCACTTACCAAAACATTGGGTGCAGGTGAGGACGATAGAGTATATGTAGGTGAGGATATTACGTTCACTGTTACAGTATTTAATCAAGGATCTGTACCTGCTCAAAATGTTGAGATTACAGACTTTATTCCAACAGGATTGACCTTGAACGATCCGAATTGGACTTTAAATGGGGCAGTAGCAACTACTGTTTTACCGGGTACAATTGCTGTTGATGCTTTTGCAACTATTGATATAACATTTACTGTAGCGTCTACTACGCCAGCTGGCAACCTTGTAAACGTTGCTGAAATAAGTGCTGCGGAAGATGAAACAGGTAATGGGAACGTTCCTGATTTAGATTCAACGCCAGATACGATAGAAGGTAACGATGCAGGTGGAGAAGTTAATGGTCCAACTGATGATACAATCAACAATGAAAATGGTGATGAAGATGATTCTGATCCTGAGGATATAAACGTTGAAATTTTCGATCTAGCTTTAAGAAAGAGTTTAGCTGCAGGAGAAGATACAAGAGTTTATCCTGGTGAGGAGGTTACCTTTACTATTACGGTATTTAACCAAGGTACAGTTTCAGCATCTAATATTATTGTTGAAGATTACGCTCCAGTTGGTTTGACTCCAGTAAATGGCTCAACTAGCTTAACTTTTGCTGGCCCAATAGCTGCAGAAGGTCAGGCATCATTAGATGTTACATTCTTGGTTACTGCTGATGTTGCAGGAACTTTAGTTAATGCTGCTGAAATTCAATCTGCAGAAGACGAGAATGGAGACAATCCAGATGATATAGATTCAGTTTCAGATAACGATCCAAACAACGATCCAACTGAAAATGACGAGATTAATGATGATGGTGTGAATGATGAAGATGATTTAGATATTGAAGAAGTTGAAGTTTCAATCTTTGATTTAGCATCTAATATCACATTAGCACCAGGCGAAGATGATAGAGTATATCCAGGTGAGACTGTTTCTTTCAAAGTAACAGTATTCAACCAAGGAACTGTAGATGCACAAAATGTTGAAGTAACATTGATGATTCCAGATGGCTTAACATCAGTAGATGGTATAGCGAATATGGGAACTATCACTTTTGATGCCATCGCAGTTGGAGGTATGGAAATGCAGATTTTAGAATTTATAGTAGGAGATGATATCACTACTGCAGGCGAATTAGTAATCAAGGAAGAGATAAGTTCTGCTGAAGATGATCTTGGTAATATGCCAACTGATATTGATTCTACTCCAGATGCTGACTTTACGAATGATGCAGGTGGTATTGTAGATTCTAATACGGATGATACTATTGATAATGAGAATGGAGATGAAGATGATAACGATCCAGAAAATGTATTCGTTGAAATCTTTGACCTTGCTTTAAGAAAATCTTTAGCAGCTGGTCAAATAGGTCCATTCTTCCCTGGTCAAACTATAACTTTCGATCTTGAGGTATTTAATCAAGGAACGGTTGATGCAACAAATGTTGTAATAACAGACTATGTACCAACAGGCTTAACCGTAGATGATGCAGCTTGGACTGTAAATGCTGATCAAGCAACTACGACTATCGCAAGTATAACAGCGGGTTCAAGTGAAGTTGTTACAATTACGCTTTTAGTTGGCAATGATGCGCCTGATGGAATTAATACTAATACGGCAGAAATTTCTGAGGCAATGGATGATTTGGGTGATTCACCTGAAGACATCGATTCTACTCCAGATACGGATCCAGGAAATGATACGACTGTAAATGATGAGATTGACAATGCAGGAGGAGACGAAGATGATTCTGATATTGAAGAGTTTGAAGTTCTCAAATTGGATCTTGCTTTAAGAAAGACGATCTCTGGAGATCAGACAACTTTCTATCCAGGTGAAACTATCACCTTTGATATTGAAGTATTCAATCAGAGTCCTGCGGGAGTAAATGCATTTAATGTTGAAGTAACTGATTATTTACCTTCAGGATTAACATTGAATGATCCTAATTGGACTGCAAGTGGTACTACGGCTACATTAACTATTCCTGGACCAATTACAGGTCAGAGTTCTGAAATCGTTACGATTAGCTTTACAGTTAATGATATCGATGCTAACGGAGCAGGTATTCAAGTAAATAGAGCTGAAATAAGCAGTTTAGATAATGATAATGATCCAACAAATGGTACATCTGTTGATATTGATTCAACACCAGATAATGATCCAAATAACGATACTGAAGTTAATGACGAGATCGATAACGCTGGTGGCGACGAAGATGATGCTGATCTAGAAGAATTTGATGTTCAAATTTTCGATTTAGCGTTAATCAAGTCTATTGACGGAGATGTAACCAGAGTATATCCTGGTGAGACTGTAGTGTTCAACATTGAAGTATTCAATCAAGGAACGGTTGCAGCTTCAGATATTGTTGTTGAAGACTTTGGAGCACCTGGTTTAACACCAACTTCAAATACTACAATTACAATTGCAGGTCCATTAGCACCTGGTGCTAGCGAGCTTGTTCAAATTGAGTTTACAGTAGATGCAGATGCTACTGCTGGTACTATCAATAACATTGCTGAAGTTCAATCAGCTTTAGATCCAGATGGTAACAATGCTCCTGATAATGATTCTACACCAGATAACGATCCTAACAATGATGTGAATGTGGATGATGTTGTGGATAACACTGGAGGTGATGAAGATGATAACGATGGTGAAGAATTGGATATTGAAATCTTTGACTTAGCATCAATCATTACATTAGCACCAGGCGAAGATGATAGAGTATATCCAGGTGAAACTGTTTCTTTCAAAGTAACAGTATTCAACCAAGGAACAGTAGATGCACAAAATGTTGAAGTAACATTGATGATTCCAGATGGCTTAACATCAGTAGATGGTATAGCGAATATGGGAACTATTACTTTTGATGCAATACCATCAGACGGTGGTACTGGCATGGCAATGCAAATTTTAGAATTTGTAGTTGGTGATGATATTACTACTGCAGGTGAATTAGTGATCAAAGAAGAGATTTCTTCTGCTCAAGATGATCTTGGTAATATGCCTACTGATATTGATTCTACTCCAGATGCAGACTTTACGAATGATGCAGGTGGTATTGTAGACTCAAATACAGATGATACTTTTGACAATGAGAATGGAGATGAAGATGATAATGATCCAGAAAATGTATTCGTTGAAATCTTTGACCTTGCTTTAACTAAGAAGTTAGCAGATGGACAAAGCACAAGAGTATATCCTGGTGATATCGTAACCTTCACAATTGAAGTTACTAATCAAGGATCAGTAGCTGCATCCAATGTAGTTATTGAGGATTATGTGCCAGCAGGTTTGGCTGCAACAGGACCAACCAGCTTGACTATAGATGGACCAATTGCTCCAGGAGCAAGTGCGTCTGTTGATATCTCATTCGAAGTAACAGCTACGGAAGCTGGAACATTGGAGAATGAAGCTGAGATTCAAAGTGCAACTGATGACTTAGGAGGAAATCCTGATGATATCGATAGTGTCGCAGATAATAATCCTGATAATGATACGACTACCAACGATGCAATCGACGGGGAGAATGGCGATGAAGATGATAATGATATCGAACCAATTGAAGTTTCAATATTTGATTTAGCATCTACCATCACATTAGCACCAGGTGAAGACGATAGAGTATATCCAGGGGAGACTGTTTCTTTCAAAGTAACAATATTCAACCAAGGAACTGTATCTGCAGAAAATGTTGAAGTAACATTGATGATTCCAGATGGCTTAACATCAGTAGATGGTATAGCTAACATGGGAACTATAAATTTTGCTGGTCCATTGGCTCCAGGAGAGATGGCAATGCAAATTTTAGAATTTGTTGTAGGAAATGATATAACTACAGCAGGTGAATTAGTAATCAAGGAGGAGATTAGTTCTGCTCAAGATGAGTTCGGAAATAATCCTACTGATATTGATTCTACTCCAGATGCTGACTTTACTAATGATGCAGGTGGTGTTGTAGATTCTAATACGGATGATACTATAGATAATGAAAATGGAGATGAAGATGATTCTGATCCAGAGAATGTATTTGTAGAAATCTTTGACCTTGCTTTAACTAAGACGACAACTCAAGTTGATGTAGTTAGACCAGGTGATGATGTGACATTTACGATTACTGTATTCAATCAGGGATCAGTAGCAGCAAATAATATTTCAGTAATTGATTACGTACCAGCAAGTTTAAGCCTTAGTGCAAATGATACTAATGGGTGGTCAACTGATGGTGCTAATATTACAAATGTTGTTACTAATGAACTTGCTCCTGGAGCATCAACAACTATTGATGTTGTGTTTACTGTGAACGATGGCGTATTGAGTGGAACTGCTGAGAACTTTGCTGAAATATTTGCAGCAGAAGATGATAGAGGTGGAAACCCCGATGACGTTGATTCTACACCAGATCAAATCGCTGATAACGATACTTTAGTTGACAATGAAGTTGACAATGGTGGTGGAGATGAAGATGATCAGGATATCGAAGTAATTGAAATATGTGATGATATGCCACCAGTTTTGGCTGGTGTGCCAGATGACATAATTATTGAATGTAGTGATGAAATTCCTGCGGCAGCTGACGTTACTGCAACGGATCCATCTGACGACGAATTTGAGATCGTATTTACTGAAGAGTCAACTCAAGGTGAAGGAGATGATTGTTCTGAATTTACGTATACGATCACTAGAACTTGGGTTGCAACTGATGTTTGTGATAATTCAAGTAGTGCAGTTCAAATAATTACTGTTCAAGATACTCAAGCTCCAACGATTACCACTGAACCAACTGACTTAGTTGTTGATTGTGATGGTCTTGGAAATACAGCTGAGTTTGATGCTTGGTTAGCATCGTTCGGTGGATTAGTAACAGAAGATAATTGTTCTGAAGTTACGGTTACACCAGAATTAGTTGAGGAAATTGACGAGTGTGGTAACACCTCAAGTATAACTTATAACTTCCTACTAAGCGATGTTTGTGGTAATGAAACCACAACTCAAGGTACATTCACTATAAATGATGAAATAGCACCAGAACTTGCGGGTCCAGAAGGTGGAGATCTTAGTCTTGAATGTGGTGACGCGTCAAACTTGGATTTAGTAAATGCTTGGTTAGAAAGTGTAACTGCTAATGATGCATGTGACATGGACGTAACTATTGCTAATGATCTTGGCGATATAGCAGATTTACTAGCAAGTACTCCTTGTGCAAATGGTAATGAGCCATTCAATGTTGTGGTTACTTTTACAGCTACAGATGATTGTGGTAATGAATCTATGTCAACTGCTAGTATTACGATTACTGATGAGACTGCACCAGTTGCTCCAGAAGCACCAGCGGATGTGTTAGTAGAATGTGAGGCTGAAGTACCAGCTGCTACAGATTTAACAGCGATTGACAATTGTATAGGAGATATTACAGTTAGTCCAGTAGATGATGTTACACCTGGAACATGTGATAATTCATTTGTAGTAGTAAGAACATGGACATTCACAGATGTATGTGGAAATGAGAGTGAGGTAAGTCAGACAATCACGGTAAGTGATGAGACAGCACCAGAAGCTCCAGCTGCACCAGCAGATGTATTATTAGAATGTGCAGCAGAAGTACCAGCAGCAACAGACTTAACTGCGATAGACAATTGCGATGGAGAAATTACAGTGAGTCCAGTAGACGAATTGACTCCTGGTTCATGTGATAATTCATTCGTAGTAGTAAGAACATGGACATTCACAGATGTATGTGGAAATGAGAGTGAGGTAAGTCAGACAATCACAGTAAGTGATGAGACTGCGCCAGAACTCGCTTGTCCTTCTGATAACTTAGTATTGGAATGTGGTTCTTTTGATGAAGAGGAAATACTGACATGGTTGGATCAAGCAAATGCAATCGATCAATGTGACGGTGATATAGTAGTTACAAACAACTACACTGGTTCACTTGGATCACCTTGTCAAGGAGATTTATCACCTTACCAACAAGTGGTAACATTTACGGCAACAGATAACTGTGGAAATTCTTCTGAATGCACAGCCCTTATTATTGTTGAAGATAATACTGCTCCTGTATTAGTTGGAGTTCCTGATGATGCGGACGTAGAATGTGATGAAGTTCCTGAGGTAACTACAAGCGTGACAGCAACTGATAGTTGTGATGATCTTGTAACAGTATCCTTGAGTGAAGTTACAACAGATGGTGACTGTCTAGATACTTACACAATTGAAAGAACTTGGACGGCCACAGATGACTGCGGTAACAGTTCTGTACAAACGCAAATAATTACAGTAGGTGATAATACAGCTCCAGTCATTACTGGAGTACCAGCGGATCTAACAGTAGAATGTGATGAGGTACCTGCACCGCCTGCTGACGGAAGTGTAACGGCAACTGACAATTGCGATAGTGACCCAATTATATCTTTAGATGAGACGCAACAACCTAGTATTGAATGTGAGAATAATTATGTTATTACTCGTACTTGGACAGCAACAGATAATTGTGGAAATACATCTATCGCAGTTCAATCAATCGAGGTAGGTGATAATACTGCACCAGTAATTTCAGGAACACCTCAGAATATCACAGTCGAATGTGATGAGATTCCGGTTACCCTTGGATCAGACGTCGTAATCGTTATTGATAATTGCGATAATAATCCTGTAGTCACATTTGAAGAAGATAGAATTGAAAGTAACGTTTGTATTGATAATTACACATTAATCCGAAGATGGATTGCTACTGATGATTGTGGAAATCAATCATCAACTGAGCAAACTATAGAGGTGGGTGATAATACTGCACCAATATTAGTTGGAATACCTTCTGACTTAACAGTTGAATGTGATGACATTCCAGCTATTACTGGCGATGGTGGTGTAATTGCTGATGATAATTGCGATGATGACGTAGATGTAAGTTTTGATGAGCAAATAGAAAATAATGGTGATTGTGAAGATGCTTACACTATAGTTCGAACATGGACTGCAACTGATAATTGTGGAAACACAGGCATAGGAACACAAAGGATCGAAGTTGGCGATAATACGCCTCCAAGCCTTACAGGTATTCCTGCAAATCTTACAGTTGAATGCGATCAAGTACCATCAGCTACGGACGGAGTAAATGTATCTGCTAATGATAATTGTGATGATTTAGTTGATATCTCTTTTGATGAAACAGAGGATAATAATACTGGATGTGAAGATGCTTACACTATAACTAGAACTTGGACAGCTACTGATAATTGTGGAAATACATCTATCGGTACTCAGGTTATTGAAGTAGGAGATAATACTGCTCCAGTTTTATCTGGTGTACCTTCAAACATAACAGTTGAGTGTGATGAAGTTCCTTCCTCTACAGATGGTGTAAATATCACTGCGATTGATAATTGTGATAATACAGTAGAAATAGAATTTGCTGAACTTCAGGAAAACAATCTAGGTTGTGAAGATGCATATACTATAATTCGTACTTGGACAGCTACTGATAATTGTGGAAATACTGCAATTGGAACCCAGCTAATTGAAGTAGGAGATAATACTGCTCCTGTGCTTAGCGGTATACCGTCAAACTTAACAGTTGAATGTGATGAAGTACCTTCAGCTACAGATAATAACACGGTTACTGCCTTAGATAATTGTGATAATGATGTTGAAATATCATTTGACGAAAGTGAAATTAACAACACTGGTTGTGAAGATGCTTATACAATTACTAGAACTTGGACAGCTACTGATAATTGCGGAAATACTGCAGTCGGTATTCAAACTATTGAAGTAGGAGATAATACTGCGCCTGTACTGAGTGGAGTACCTTCAGATTTAACAGTTGAATGTGATGAAGTTCCTGCATCAGCAAATGGTGCTGGTATTACAGCTAATGATAACTGTGACAGTAATGTTGATATTGTATTCTCCGAAGTTGAGGAAAATAATTCAACTTGCGAAGATTCATATACAATTGTAAGAACTTGGACAGCGACTGATAACTGTGGCAATACAGCTACTGCTTCACAAAGAATAGAAGTAGGAGATAATACTGCTCCAGTATTGAGTGGAATTCCAACAGACTTAACAGTAGAATGTGATGCTGTGCCAACAGCAACAGGAAACAACAATGTTGTTGCTATAGATAATTGTGATGACAATGTAGATATCACATTTGCAGAAGTTGAAGAAGACAATGCAGCATGTGAAGATTCATATACAATTGTAAGAACTTGGACAGCGACTGATAACTGTGGCAATACATCTACTGCTTCACAAAGAATAGAAGTAGGAGATAATACTGCACCAGTATTAGTTGGAATTCCAAATGACGTTACTGTTGAGTGTGATGAAGCAGGAAATATTGCAGATGCAAATGTCTCAGCGACTGATAATTGCGATAGTGATGTAACTGTTGATCTTTCAGTAGCTCAAGAAACTGTTCTAGGTTGTGATGACGCTTATGTTATTATTAGAACATGGACTGCTACTGATAATTGTGGAAATGTTACAATAGATACTCAAAGAATAGAAGTAGGAGATAACACTGCTCCAATTTTCGCAGGAGTACCAAACGACGCGACAGTTGAATGCGATGCAATAGTATCTGCGGATAACTTCATTATTTCAGCAACAGATAATTGTGATTCTAATGTTCAAATTGAACTTGTGGAAAGTAATGAGAATGTAGCTGGTTGCGAAGATGCATATGTATTGATCAGAACATGGACTGCTACAGATAATTGTGGAAATACAGCTATTGCAACACAACGTGTTGAAGTGGGTGATAATACTGCTCCAGTTCTTAGCACAGTTCCTACTGATATAACAGTAGAATGTGATGAAGCTGGTAATATACCAGCTGGGAGCGCAATTACGGCAACTGACAATTGTGATGATAACGTATTAGTAGAAGTATCAGATGCGCAAGAAAATGTTGGAGGCTGTGAAGATGCTTATGTGATAGTCAGAACATGGATTGCAACTGATAATTGTGGAAACACAGCTACTGCTTCACAAAGAATTGAAGTAGGTGACAATACTGCTCCAGAAATAGTTGGAGTCCCTACGGATATTACAGTTGAATGTGATGAAATAGGATTAATAACTGCCACCGCTAATGTAGTAGCTACCGATAATTGTGATGATGATGTACAAGTAGAAGTATCAGATGCACAAGAAAATGTAGCTGGCTGTGAAGATGCTTACGTAATAGTAAGAACTTGGACAGCGACAGATGATTGTGGAAATGCAAGTACAGCAACACAAAGAATAGAAGTTGGAGATAATACGGCGCCTGTTCTTAGTGGTACTCCTTCTGATCTTACCATTGAATGTGGTGAGATTCCTGGACAAGCTCCTACAATTACAGCAACGGATAATTGCGATGCCAATGTAAGTGTTGAATTTACAGAAACGGATGCTTCTAGTAATGATTGTACCCAATCTTATAGTTTTGTAAGAACATGGATTGCAACAGATGATTGTGGAAATGTTGTTACAGCAGAACAATCAATTACTGTTCAAGGTGACAATACAGCTCCTGTATTAGTTGGTGTACCTAATGACGAATCAGTGGATTGCGGTCAAGTGCCAAACACTACTGCTAACGGACAAGTTACAGCCACGGATAATTGTGATGCGAATGTTGATATCGCCTTCACAGAGTTAATTGAACCTGGACAATGTGCTGATAATTACACATTAGTTAGAACATGGATTGCAACCGATGATTGTGGTAACTCAAGTGTGGGTACACAAAGAATTAGTGTAGGTGACAATACTATTCCTGTCTTAGTAGGTGTTCCTTCTGACGTATCGTTGGAATGCGGTGAACAACCTTCAACTAATTTCAATGTTTCAGCAACAGATAACTGTGATGTCAATGTTGATATTGATTTCTCTGAAATTAGAGCTGAACTTACTTGTGAAGGTTCATACACATTGACAAGAACATGGATTGCAACAGATGATTGCGGAAATAGCGCATCTTCAATTCAAATTGTTACAGTAGGGGATAATACACCTCCTGTTATTTCTGGTGCTCCAGCCGACATGATTGTGGAATGTGGAAATATTCCTAATGCTAATCAGGTGACAGCAACAGATAATTGTGATGATAATGTGAGTATTTCTGTAGATGAAATTATCGAAGATGGCGGATGTGAAAACATGTATGTTATTGTTAGAACATGGATTGCCACCGATGATTGCGGAAATCAAACTGTAGTAGAACAAAGAATTTCAGTTGAGGATAATACTTCTCCTGTTCTTAGTGGTGTTCCTAACGATATCGATGCAGAATGCGACCAAGCTGGAATCGATCAAATACCAACTGTTACAGCGACGGATAATTGTGATTCAAATGTATTAGTAGAATTCAGTGAGGAAGTAACTGCAAGCAATTGTGGCGATGCTCAATCAATAATTCGTACTTGGATCGCGACTGATAACTGTGGCAACACAGCAATTGCAACACAACGTGTTAATATAGGTGACAATACACAACCTATCTTGGTTGGTGTTCCAGCTAATATTAATGTTGAATGTGGTAATATTCCAGCTGCACCAAATGTATCTGCGACTGATAACTGTGATGATAATGTCACCGTAGAGTTAGTAGAGAGTCAAGTTGCTGGTAGTTGTGCTGGTAGTTTAATACTTACTAGAACATGGATTGCCACAGATGAATGTGGTAACTCAGCTTTAGCTTCCCAAATGATTTCAGTTGAAGATGTTACTGCCCCGATGCTTGTTGGAGTACCTTCTAATATTTCACTTGGATGCAATGAAGTTGACAATGGATCTAATGCAAATGTGACAGCAACGGATAATTGTGATACTAATATTGACATTTCTTTAGACGAGGTAAGAACAGAAACAGGTTGTGAAAATTCTTACCAGCTTGTAAGAACATGGACTGCGACAGATGATTGTGGAAATGAAACTTCTCAATCACAGACTATTACTGTTGGTGATGCTACTGCGCCTACTTTATCAGGTACACCAGCAAGTATCACTGTAGAGTGTGATCAGATTCCTGATGCTTCTGAAGTAATCGCATCTGATGATTGCGATGCTAATGTAGAAGTAATAGTTGATGAAGCAGTTACTAATGGTTCATGCGAAAATGAGTATGTAATCACTAGAACTTGGACGGCAATAGATGACTGCGGCAACAGTAATTCTGCAACCCAGATTATAACTGTTAGAGACAACACTGATCCTGTATTAGTTGGAGTTCCAAATAACGTTACTGTTAACTTAAACAACGGAGAATCAGTTCCTGTAGCTCCAGTAATTTCTGCTACTGATAATTGTGATACTAATGTTGATGTTGTATTTAATGAAATCCAGACTACGGGCTGTACTTATGTTATAACTAGGTCTTGGACAGCAACAGATAATTGTGGAAATGCAGTTACTGCTTTACAAGAAATAACGGTCATAGGTGACTTTGATATTACTGTTAGCCCACAAGCTGCTGAAGTTTGTGCAGGTGAACCAGTACAGTTTAATGTTACACCTAATTTAGGCACATACAATTACAGTTGGACAGCTAACGGAGGAAGTTTTGATAATCCAAATTCAGCTAGTCCTGTATACACAATGATGGCTCCTGGTACATATTCTGTATCAGTTATTGTATCAGATCAGAATACTGGCTGTGAAGAGAGTGTAAGTACTACAGTGACTATTATTACTGCTCCTAATACAGAAGCTAGTAATAATGGCCCACTTTGCGTAGGCCAAATACTTGAACTATCAAGTACTCCTGGTGCTAATAGTTATACTTGGTCAGGTCCAAATGGCTTTAGTTCATCAGATCAAAATCCGACAATTAATAACGTAGCGCTTGAAAATGATGGACAGTATACAGTAGTTGCTGATTTTGGAAATGGATGTGTAGGAAATGCTTCTACTCTAGTTTCTGTGTCTCAATCATTAGATATTACATTGACAAATAATAGTCCTGTTTGTGAAGGAGAGGATATAGTATTATCAGTTAATGGTGGTAATGCATTCTCTTGGTCAGGTCCTAACGGATTTACATCTAATTTGCAAACAGTTACAATACCTAATGCCAACATCGGTGCTAATGCAGGTACGTACAACGTGACCGTCATTAGTGGTGCGGGTTGTGAAACAGTATTGACTACTGAGGTAATAATAGATAGATTCCCTACTGCTACTGCAAGTTCAAACTCTCCAGTTTGTTCTGGAGGTACTTTAGAGTTACAAGCGGATGGTGGATTTACATACCAGTGGACAGGTCCTAACGGATTTGCTTCTACTCTACAAAATCCTATTATCAATGCTATTGATTTATCAGCTGGTACTTATAACTACTCTGTAGAAGTTTATACTGAAGCAGGCTGTGTTGCAAGTACAAGTATTTCGGTTGAAGTTATCGGTGATATTGTTGCTACTATATCAGGTGAGAATAATGTTTGTGAAAATGAAACAATCACGCTTACAGCTAGTGGAGGTGCAGAATACAGTTGGTCAGGTCCTAATGGATTTACCGCTAATACTAGCACTATTACTATCAACCAAGCTAACTTTAATAATGCAGGTACTTATACTGTAGAGGTTACAACTACTGAAAGATGTACAGCATCTGAATCTTTTGATGTGAATGTTTTAGACTGTGGTTGTGAGGCTGATGCTTGGCTAGAATATACTCAAGATGAGAATTGTGATGATACAAATGGTGTAGCTGTATTAGCTCCAAGTGAATATACTTACAATTGGTCAGATGGTGGATCGGGTTCTGTAAGAGAGGATCTTGCTGACGGTACGTACATGGTTACAGTTATTGATACTGATGGTTGTGAGGTGATCATTACGGTTGTTATTGGAGAATCAGGTGTTTGTAATGAATGCGTTGCTCCAGTTATTAATAACACGATCATTGTTCAAGCTACCTGTGGTGAAGCGAATGGTGCTGCTAGTATTATGATATCTGACAACCCTGCTGATTTCACTTATACTTGGATTCCTAATATCGGTACTTCTAATACTAATGGAAATGAAAGAGAAGACCTTTCTGCTGGTATGTATGAAGTTATAATAAGTGATCCAAACTTTGATAACTGCTTCACTAAAATCAATTTTGTAGTTCCTAACGCAGATGGACCTTCTATTGACGAAGTAGTAGTTACAAATGCAACTTGCAACGATAATAATGGATCAGCTACAATACTTCCATCATCACTCATGTATATGTGGAATATTGATCAATTCATAGGCAATACAAGAAATGACTTGGCACCAGGTAACTATGAAGTTGCGGTTATGGATATTAATGATCCTTCTTGCCCTACTATCATTACTGTTACTATTGGTTCTGATTCAGACTTCCAAGCGAACGTTAGCATAAACGGTTTACCTGATTGCGGCTCTGCAAACGGTAGCGTTTCTGTAAATATCGCATCTAACGGATCTGGTAACTATACATACAACTGGAGTGACAATGGAACGGGAATGAGTAGAACTGATTTAGCTGGAGGAATGTACCTAGTTATTGTTACTGACAACGATTCTGGATGCAGTACTGAGGTTATGTTTATGCTTACAGATAATGTTCCTGCTGCAACTGTGAACGCAACAGATGGTTTAGTTAGTTGCTCAGGTTCTACAGATGGAATGGTTAATATTGATATTGATTTACCTACTGATTTTACATTACCTGTAAATCAAACTATTACTAACGATGCTGGATTTACATTTACAAATGGTAATCTTCCAGCTGGAAATTATTGCGTAATGATTACAGATGGTAACGGTTGTATTGCTGGTGAAGACTGCTTTACTATTAATACACCTGATGCCATTAATCTTGAAATCGTATCTACTGATATGACTTGTAGCAATGGTGGTTCGATTACATTACTTGCAACAGGTGGAAGTTCACCATACGTTTACGACTGGGCTGATTTACCTGGTACTAGTAATATTGAGGATCGAATGGACTTGACTGAAGGTGCATATAGTGTTACTGTTACTGATGCTGAAGGATGTACTTCTAGCTTAAATAATATTTCTATTGAGGATGATTGCACTGAAGGTTGTATGATGCCAGAAGTTCTCGTAGATGTTACGCCTTCTGAGTGCGGTGGTTTTACAGGGGAAATAGTTCTTACTGTTCAAGGTAACGCAAGTGACTATGATTTTGACTGGACTGGTAATATAAGTAATGGCGTTAACGCTACTGGTCTTGGTGCTGGTTCGTATACTGTAATAGTATCTAGAGCAGGTGATCAGAATTGTAATACAGAGCTTTTAATTGTAGTTCCAAATAGTGACGGTCCTCTAGTGGGCATTTCGGATATAGTAAACGCTACTTGTGATGAAGGTGGTTTGGCTATATTAACTCCAGCAACTCTAAACTTTAATTGGAGTGATGGCGGCAGTGGTGACAACAGAGCCAATTTGATGCCTGGAACTTACGCAGTTACAGCAACAGACATGGTAACGAATTGTACAAATGTTATCACGGTTACTATCGGAAACGATTGTGCAGGAGGATGTTTGGATTTCCCAACTATCACAGTAAATACTACTGATGCTTCTTGTGGAAATGCTGACGGTTCTGCTACAGTTACTATTTCTGGTAATGGTGCTCAATACATGTACACTTGGACAAACGGTGTAAGTTCTACAGAAACGGCTACTGGTCTTTCTGCTGGATCGTATGGTGTTACTGTAGTAGATATTGACAACCCAGCTTGTAGAGCGGATGCAACTATCATGATAAATGATGCTGGTGCAACAGTTGTCACTGTGGTAAGCAATACGCCTGCTTCATGCAACAATGCTGATGGATCTGTTACACTTTCTCCTGCGGATTTAGTATTCGATTGGAGTGATAACGGATCTGGAGATACAAGAAATGATTTAGCAGCTGGTACTTATAGTATAACAGCTACTGATGCCAACAACTGTATCACTATGATCTCAATCACAGTTACCGAAGATTGCAACGGTTGCACGGCTCCTATAGTTGATGCTACCATTACAAATACAACATGCGGTAATGCAGATGGTGTCATCTCATTAAATTCTAATATTGATGTCATTTACAACTGGACTCCAAATGTAAGTTCAGGTAATATTGCAACTGGCTTGACAGCTGGTAGCTACGAAGTATTTGCAATAAATAGTCTTGATCCTCAATGTAATGAGTCATTTATATTTGTTGTAAATAATATAGATGGACCACAAATTGACATAGTCAGTTTATCTGGTGCAGACTGTAATACTGGTGGATCAGTTACATTATCTCCTGCTGATGCTTCATTCTCATGGAGTGACAATATTGATTCTGCTGATACAAGAACTGATATCGTCGCTGGTAACTACTTTGTTACCGGTACTGATGCAAACGGTTGTACAAATGTAATTGAAGTTATTATTCCTGATAATTGCGATCCAACAAATTGTATTAGTCCTGTAGCTACTGTTATGTCTACAGATGCAACATGTGGAAACGCTGATGGATCTATTACTATCGTAGCTGATAGAGAGGTAATTTACACTTGGTCCCCAAGTGTAAGTGATTCGAGCGGAGCAACTAATATTGCAGCTGGACTCTATTCAGTTACTATCGCTGATGCAAATGACCTTTCTTGTTCATCTACATTAAGCATTATGATCAATAACTCAGATGGACCAGTTGCTCAGATTGACGCCATTCAAGGAGCAACCTGCGATACTCTAGGTTCGGTTAGCTTTACTGCAAATGATGTTTATACTTATACTTGGTTTGATCAGCTTGAGTCAGATGCGAGATCTGATTTAGAGGCAGGTGATTATGTAGTTACGATCACAGACTCAAATGCTTGTTCAAACTTAATTGAACTTACTATAGATGATGATTGTGTCATTACTACTTGTACTGAACCAATCGTTGACGCAACTATTACCGAAAGTACTTGCGGAAATGCAGATGGTGCTATCATGCTTAATGTTAGTGGAAACGTTACATACACTTGGACACCAAATGTTAGTGTTACCAATTCTGCTTCTTCACTTGCTGCTGGTATTTACAACATAGTAGTTGCTGACGCAACTGATACCCTATGTAGTACTTCTATTGATGTAATCATTACCAATAGTGATGGGCCGATAGTTTCAGTTCTATCAGCCATTAATGCTGATTGTAATATGGGAGGTTCTATAGTAGTAGGTCCTGCTACATTCGATTATATATGGAGTGACGGATTTACAGGTAATGAAAGAACTGACTTAGCTGCAGGTACTTTCACAGGTACTGCAACAGATGCTAATGGATGCACAAATAGCTTCACGGTTATCATAGAAGATGATTGTGACCCAAGCATTTGTAATGAACCTGTTCTAACGGCTACAGTTACTGATGCTACTTGTGGTAACAATGACGGAGCCATAAGTATAACAGTTGACGGCAATACAGATGTTAACTTTAGTTGGACACCAACGCTTAGTACTAGTAGCGATTTGACAGCTATACCTGCTGGACTTTACACTGTAGTTGTTTCAGATGTGGACGATGCATCTTGTAGTGCTGAACTTGTTGTTCTCGTTACAAATGCAGACGGACCTACGGCTACTATTTCTGATTTAGTAAATGCCGATTGTGATTCGCTTGGTTCAGTTACGATTAGTAGTCCTGATACATTGACTTACACATGGGCTGATAACATAGTAGCAGACATGAGAGAAGATCTTGCAGCAGGAGCTTATTCAGTTACAGTTTCAGATGGCTCTAGTTGTACGAACTTACTTCAGGTTATTATTGGAGATGATTGTAATGTTGTTCCTCCTACTGTTTGTGATGCTTTCGCTGGCAACTTAGATATAGATTTAAGTCCAGTTTGCTTAGCTGATTCTACAGCAATTATTTCGGCTACCGCTATTGGTAATGCAGTTGTTCCTAATGGATACTCTACGATTTATGTTCTTACTTATGGAGATTCGATAGTGATAGAGCAAGTTAGTAATAACCCGTCATTTACAATTGATAGTTTGGGTACATACAGAATACATACCCTTGTTTACGATACGACTTCGCTAGATCTCAGCACTGTGGTACTGGGTACTACAACTGCTGCTGATGTGAACGCACTTCTTATTCAGGGTGGTGGCAGCATTTGTGCATCATTGGATCTCTTGGGAGCATCTACACTAGTTTATGATTGCGGAGATTGCGAAGCAAGAGCTGGATCATTAACACTTACTGTTGCTCCAGTTATCTGCATCGATACAACGACAACTACTACAGTAGAACTTACCGCCATGGCTGATGGAAATCAAGTAGTGCCTGACGGTTTTGAATTAAAATATGTATTAACATCTACTTCATCCTTCTTTGTTGAGGAAGTTAATAGTACACCAGACTTTACTGTTGATGCTATTCCTGGTATCTACACAATACATGCATTAGTCTATGACACACTTACGCTTGATACTGATACGCTAGACATAACTGGTACTACTCAAGTATTTGGACTCAACAGCATGTTGATCCAGGGTGGTGGTACACTATGTGGTGAGTTAGATTTAGGAGGAGCTATGATTACACTTGATACTTGCATCATCGATCCTAATGGTGATCCTTGTACAGTTGATATCATCATTGATGATGTAGTTAATATTGTAACTGATGACTGTGATATGGGTACTGAATATTGTATTCCGATGGCATTCGTTGATATTATGACTAGTTATGCAGTAGAGATCAACGGTGACTTAGTGAACCAGTTTGTAGGTTGTGACTTCGATTCTATATACTCTTATGCATTGACCAATTTAATGGCTGATACACTAGTAGGACCTTACTTTGTTGAAGGTTGGATTGTAGGTGATTCTACTTATTCTGGTAATGTTGCAACGGTTGCTGACTTACTTGATTCCATGAATATTTGGAATCCACAAGGTCAATGGATGCTTGATACAACTTCCATGACTATTACAGGTGGTGAGATTGGAAACGCTTACGGTATACTTACTATCAATGATTTAGTTAAGAATAAATCAGTTATCTTAGATATGGATATCACAGAGTTGCCTAATGGAACTTCGGTTGATGTTATGCAAGGTTCGAACATTGTAGTTATCACAGATCTTACTACCGGATGTGTGGATTCAGTCTTAGTTAATGTTTCATGTAATTTACCAGATCCAGTATCTGGTGATACACTTTATCAAGAAGTTGTTCTTGGAGAGACAGGAGTTATTTGCATAGACTTTGATTCACTTACTACTGTCGCTACGTTTATCAATGACTGCGAAAACAATAGTAGCCCAGCAGTTGACTTTATGATTGTTGATACGACTACTTGCGTTCAATTTACTGGCGAAGCTATCGGATTAGATACAGCTTGCTATGTTGCTTGTGATGCTCTCGGTAATTGTGATACTACAATTCTTATAGTTGAGGTAATAGAAATGCCTTCTACAGATATTGATATTACTATCGAAGTTGGTAGCGACACACTTATCTGTTTAGATGGAAACTTCTCTACACCTATTGATACTATTTTCAATGCTTGTCCAGAAAATTCTGATGGTAATGCAGCCTTCATGATTGACACTACGGAGTGTATAGGTATCATTGGGTTATCTGTTGGTATAGACACTGCTTGTATAGTTATTTGTAGCGATTTTGTATGCGACACAATTAATGTAACAGTTACGACTATCCCAGAAGGTGGCCTACAAGGACCTATTGCGGTCAACAATGATACAATGACGATTATCAATACTCCTGTCACTATAAATGTTATCCTCAACGATACGCTTAATGGCGAAAATGGAACTATTGCGATCTTAGATGATCCTTCAAACGGGTCCGCTGTTGTTACGGTTGATAACGAGGTTATCTACACACCTGATCCTGCTTTCTGTGGTCAAATTGATTCTTTCACTTATGTCTTGACGACAACAGGTGGTGTTGATACTGCTACAGTAACAGTAAATGTACTTTGTGAAGAACTTACAGTATTTAACGGATTCTCTCCAAACGGTGATGATGTGAATGAGACTTTCACAATACTTGGTATTGATAGATTCCCTAACGCTAGGGTATATGTTTACAATAGATGGGGTAATCAAGTTTACTTCAAAGATGGTGGCTACCTGAATATCAGCGGTGTTGCATTTGATGGTACTTGGGAAGGTCAGGAATTACCTGACGGTACTTACTTCTATATGATTGATACCAATGACGGTGAGAACATTACTGGTTTTGTTCAGATACATAGATAATAACCTTTTTAGGTAGAAATAATTTGAGGCTCATTCCTATGTCAGGAATGGGCCTTTTTTAATTGCCAATTTTTTCGTCGTAAATATTCATTTATTATGGGCCTACCTATAATGAGACATGCTCTGATCCTCACATTATTTTTTCTTCCTACAGTTATGGAATTTCTCTCTAGTCTAATCTTCTTAGTCTCATTTTAGGTCGCTATGTTCCGTGACTCACTGTTCGTTCGGTCTATATTCCGACTCCATCGGCATATAGACTGGCCTAAAGAGGCCACCACTGCACAGCGCTAGTCCGATTTTTCATTTTTTTGACTATTATATAGTCGAATACGGTAGTGACATATGAAAGGATAACATCATATGCTTATATTGATTACGTATTTATTTTATTTAAATATGTGTTTGTATTAGTTAATTCTATAATGATACCCCTACCATAATCATGGTATTTAAGTCAGATAATTAAGTGTAAATACCGCATTTTATACCTTTTGGTACAAATCTTGGCATTATGCAAGTGACTATCTACACTTGGTTTAATTGATTATAACTCGCTAATACGATAAATTGCAGCAAGTTTGATTGCCTAAATCACACTCAACCACCTGTTTCCAAAAGAAAACACTCTACATAAAACTGTAGATATCAATCCAATAGGACACTCTCTACAAACAAACACAATTTTACCTCCCGTTTTTTATAATTCTTCATTACTGGGGCAACCCAGATTTTGAATGCACTCTCCGCAAAGGATTGTATAATATAATTATTTTATAAAGTTTAAATAATAAACATGTCACAACGTCATTTCAAAAAAGAAATCGGAATTAGTTCTAGGACTAAAGCCTTTTCTCTTTTCGCTTTACTTTTCTGTGTCTTTCTGGTAGGATCCTCTTTTATAGGTATCGATACCAATACACATACAGAGCATGAAGCTGCTTGTGCTCCTTCTATGGAGCAGGGCTATTTTGTCCAAGAAGAAGTTCCTGGAAAATTCAAAATGCTTAAAGCAATTTTTGAAGGTGAAGAAGTTATTCTTCGTCCGGATAGAATAGAGCTTCTACTTAGAAAATCAAAAATGCAAGAATCTTCTTTCCTGCTCTTTGAAAATTCTAACGCAAATGTTCAGCCTATGGGGATCAATCAAATCGATGTTTCCACCAAGCCTATCTTAAATAAGGCAATGGCTGAAGTATTGAATGCTTCCTCTATGCAAGTTACGAGATTCGAAAAAGTGAAGTACAGCAATTTGTATGATGGGGTTGATCTGCTTCTTACTGTCGGAGCTAAAGGCATAAATGCTGAATTAATTTCAGATTCAGCTGTGGATGCTTCTAATAAGTTTAAGATGTCTGTCTTAGCTGATACTAAAGTTGTCAGAGACAAGAATAGTCTAAACTTTAATCATAATAGATCTACCTCTAAGATGATGATCAAGTCGAACAAAAATTTAAACATTAATAACTCAAACAAATTAGAATTTTCGGAAATTAACAATTCGCCTGGAAATTTAAATTTTGAGATCATTTTAAAATAATTATCGAAAATGAAAAAAATTATTTACTCATTTAATTATTTATTTACTGGGGTCATAGCTGTTATGCTATTTTCCTCTGTAAGTATATTAGCCCAGACAGCAATCACGGAGACTAGTGGATCTACTCCACTTCTCAGAGTGTCTGGAGTTAACTACCAGGCGTATTGTGTTGAATACACGAATGGTGCCCCAGTTAGTGGCCATGGCTACAATTGGGATACAACACCTGAAGATATCACTAATGTTAATATAACAGCTTGTCTCAATGGCGTAAATGACTATGGAGTTGCCGCAGTTCAAGCTGCAATTTGGTATTATACTGATAATGTGCAGCCTAGCTCAAATTCTGTAACGTGGCAAGTCATTAATAGGGTGGAAGATGGTACTTATCAGCCAACTTGTGCCTCTGAATGGTATCCTAACGATGTTATTTACCAGGATCTTATGACTGGTGACGACCCGCATTGCACAGGTGGTTCTTGTACAGCTGACCTTACTGTTAGTAATACAGGGTGTTGCGATGTTCGTATTTATGAATGGAAAGCCTCTGGTGATGTATTCATCAGAAATTTGAACGCAGGTCAATCGTTTAGATTTGATGCTAAGAAAGGTTCTAGTTATAGAGCTGTACCTGTAGATGGAAATCAAGAAGATTTTGATAATTCCTACACGATAAATGACTGCCAAAATCAAACTTGGTCTCTTGTGCCAAACTTTTGTAATAAAACTATTAATGTCGTGAATCAAGGGTGCTGCCCAGTTGATATTTATCATTGGAAGGATGGTGGTGATGTATTATTAGGATCTGTAAATCCTGGTAACTCTACTGCAGTTCATATTCCTTCAGGTGACAAGATTAGAGTTGTAGATCCTCAAAGCTCTCTAAATAATTTATTATATGATGAGCATTATATGGTACCTAATGGTTGTGGTCCATTTACATTTACTGTGAATCCAGAGTATTGCGCGGAGATTATCTGTCCCGCTAATATTGTGATAGAATGTACTGAATCTAGCGACCCTTCTAATACAGGTAACGCTACCACAAATTGCGGGAATAATCCAATTACTTATATAGATGTTGTAACTGGAAATTGTCCTTTAACTATCGAAAGAACTTGGACTCTTGAGGGTGCTTCTGGCGGAAACACGAATGGAGGATCGAATACTACTTGTGAAGATGTAGCTTTAGTAAATTACTCAATGGAACAATGTAACGCGGATAATAATTACAACTCTATGGGTGAGTATCACCCAACCTATCCAGATAATGGCGGTTGTACTTCAGTTTCTGCTACAATTATTTCAACTCAGACTGGAGCTCACTCTTGTGTAGCTGGGGCTGTTGGCCAATATGGATTTTGTATTGATGCAGATGATGATTGTTGGTACGTTGATGATCTTAATGGAGAAGATGTTGATGATGATAAAGTTAGATTTGAAGTAACTGTTTCTGCTACTCAAAACTCTCCTTTCCAATTATCTAGGTTGTCATTTTATGAGAAAGCACCTCTTACTGTAGAGTGGGATAACGATTCTAATAATGATTATCCTACAAAATATGCAGTTAAAGTTTTTGCTAATGGAACTGAAGTTTTCTTTCAAGATGAAATCAGTACAACTAATTCTTGGTCTTTAGAGACCTTTAATTTCTCTAATATCACTGTTACTTCAAATACTACTTTCACTTTTGAACTTCACGCATATTGTAAAGCTCATAATTATAACAACGGTGGATATGAATTGTGGGATTTGGATGAGTTGAATGTTTATGGTGGATGTTGTTCAACGACCACTAATCCTACAACAGGAGATGTTTCTTGTGTTCAAATAATTACCATTGATGATACACAAAACCCTACTCTAAACAACTTACCAAGTAACTTGACAGTTGAATGTGATAATATTCCTGCTGCACCAGTTGTTACCGGAAGTGATCTTTGTGATAATAATGTTGACGTTACATTTACTCAGACAGATGATCAAGGAACAAATGGATGTACTCAGTTTGAGTATATAATTACAAGAACATGGGTGGCAACAGATGATTGTGGAAACTCTATTTCTGCAACTCGAACTGTAACTATAGAAGATAATTCTGCTCCAACAATTACTGTTGATGCAGTTGACTTAACTGTTGAATGTGATGGTCAAGGGAATGAAAATGCATTTCAAAATTGGTTAAATAGTAATGGTGGTGCAGAAGCAAATGATAATTGCGGAACTTTTGCTTGGTCTTTTACCCCAAATCCTGCAGTATTAACTAACGAATGTGGTGAGACAGGTGATATATCTGTTACCTTTACAGCGACAGATGAGTGTGGAAATTCTGCAAGTACTACTGCTAGTTTTACAATTGATGATTCAGAGTCTCCAATAATAACACAGACTAATCAAGCAGATGATTTAACTGTAGAATGTGATGGATTGGGAAATACTGCTGCTCTAGATGCGTGGGTTGCTTCCAATGGTGGAGCTAATGCTACTGATGTATGCGGTGGAGTAACTTGGACAAATGATTTTATAGCTTTAGATCCTGATTGTTGTGAGACTGGTGATGTTACAGTCAACTTTACTGCTACAGATGATTGCGGTAACTCTACTGTTACTACTGCCACTTTTGCTATAGAGGATACTACACCGCCAGTTGTTGTATGCAAGGATATAACTGTACAGATTGTGGACGTTGCATCTCATACAGTTACTATTACACCAGATATGATTGAGAATGGTAGTTCAGACGTTTGTTGTGACGACGAACTGACTTATACACTCTCTCAATCTACATTTGCTTTCGAAGAAGTTGGAGTCAATCCAATTACTTTGACCGTGACGGATGCTTGTGGCAATGCCGCTACCTGTAACGCAAATGTTACTGTTGTATGCTACGATTTGGCCTTAGACAAAAAACTAGCTGTAGGTCAAGATCAAATTATCTTTCCTGAGGAAGAAGTGACGTTTACAATTACTGTCTATAATCAAGGTACAATTGCAGCTAGTAATATTGTAGTTTCAGATTACGTACCAGCTGGTTTAACTTTAAATGATTCTGATTGGTCTCTTTCTGGAAGTATAGCTACCTACAATGTTCCTGGCACTATCAATCCTGGTCAATCTATTTCTGTAGATATTACATTCACGGCCGATTCAGCTTTGACTAATGAGCAACAGATTGTGAACAGAGCAGAAATTTCTTCTTCTGATGCACCAGCTCCATTTGTTCCTGTTGATGAGGATTCATTTGCAGATTCTAATCCTGGAAATGATGCAGGTGGTGAAGTTAATGGTAATACTGACGATACTATAAATAATGAAAACGGAGACGAAGATGATTCGGACCCTGAAGATGTCATTGTAAATACTATGAGCATTGGTTCTACTGTATTTATAGATAATAATAACAATGGTGTGCAAGATCTTGCAGATGATGATTTCGGTATTGAAGGTGTAACACTTGAGTTATGGAGAGATGGTGCTTTAGTAGCTACCACTACTACGGATTCAGATGGAAATTACTTATTCGATAATCTTGCTCCAGGCGATTACGTTGTTGAGATTAAGGCTGATGAGAATTTCGAGGCTGGAGATGCTTTGGAGCAATTCCATGTATCTTCTGACCCAACGGATAATGCTGATAATCAGCAAGACGGAGATGATAATGGAATGCAACCAGATGGTTCTGCAACAGATGTAAAATCTCCTGTAATCAATTTATCTCCAAATGATGAGCCGACCAATGAAACTGCTCAAGGTGGAGATCAAGATGACACTAACGATAACAATGGTGATATGACTATTGACTTCGGATTTATACCTGAATTTAGTATTGGATCTAATGTATTTGTTGATTCAAACAATAATGGAACAAGAGATGCTGGCGAAGAAGGTATAGAAGGTATACTTGTTGAAGTATTTAGTGTTGGACCTGACGGCATTGCCGAGAATGGTGATGACGTTAAGGTTGGCGAATCTATTACCGATGCAAATGGAGATTACTTCGTAGGTTGGTTAAAGCCTGGTGATTTCTATGCTAAAATAATGAACGTATCTGATGATTATCCAAAGTCTAGTACAGATATTGCTTCTTCAGCAAATCCTAATAACGATACAGATGGCGACGACAATGGTCTTCAGCCAGATGGTAGAGGTGCAGCTGTTTGGTCTAATGTGATAACGCTTTCTGCTAACGACGAACCTACTAACGAGCCAGGTTCTGGGGGAGATCAGGATGATGCTATCGATGATGATAATGGCAATATGACTCTTGATTTTGGTTTCATTCCTCAGTTGAGTATTGGTTCAAATGTATTTGTAGATGCAAACGACAATGGTACAAGAGATGCTGATGAAGACGGAATAGAAGGAATTCTTGTAGAAATATTTAGTGTTGGCCCTGATGGTATCGCTGAAAATGGCGATGATATAAAAGTAGGAGAGGATGTAACTGATGCTAATGGGGACTACTTTGTAGACGGTCTTCTTGAAGGGGATTACTACGCAAAGATTATGGATGTGTCTGATGACTATCCTAAGTCAAGTACGAATATCGCTTCTTCTGATGATCCTAATAATGATACAGATGGGGATGATAATGGTCTTCAAGCTGATGGTCCTGGTTCTGCAGTTTGGTCTAATGTTGTTACACTTTCTGTAAACGATGAGCCTACTAATGAAGCTGGTTCTGGAGGAGATCAAGATTCTTTGGATGACAATAATGGTAACATGACACTTGATTTTGGATTCGCTCCACAGTTAAGCATCGGATCTAATGTGTTTTATGATGCAAATGATAATGGCACCAGAGATGCTGATGAAGAAGGTATTGAAGGGGTTACTGTTGAAGTCTTCAACACAGGTGCTGATGGTATCGCTGAAAATGGCGATGACGAATTAGTTGGTTCCGATGTAACGGATGCTAATGGAGATTACTTTATTGATGGTCTTTTAGAAGGAGACTTCTACGTTAAGATTATGAATGTTGATGCGGATTATCCACTTTCAAGTGCTGATACGGCTACTACAGCTGATCCAAACAATAATGTTGACAATGATGACAATGGTCTTCAGCCAGATGGTGCTGGAGCTGGTGTTTGGTCAAATGTAATTACATTATCTATCAATGATGAGCCAATTAACGAAGCTGGTTCTGGTGGAGATCAAGATGCTTCTGATGATAACAATGGAAATATGACTGTTGACTTTGGTTTCAGACCTGAGCTAAGCATCGGATCTAATGTTTATTCTGATACGAATAACAATGGGGTAAGAGATGCTGGCGAAGACGGTATCGAAGGTGTCACTGTTGAAGTATTTAATACTGGAGCAGATGGTATCGCTGAGAATGCAGATGATATTCTTGTTGGTTCTGATGTTACAGATGCAAACGGTGATTACTTTGTAGGAGGTTTACTTGAGGGTGAATACTATGCAAAGATCATGAATGTAGATGCAGCTAATCCTACTTCAAGTACGAACATTGCTTCTTCAGCTGATCCTAATAACGATATAGATGGAGATGATAATGGACTTCAGACAGATGGTTCTGGTACTGGTGTTTGGTCAAATGTGATCACATTATCTATCAATGATGAGCCAACTAACGAAGCAGGTTCTGGTGGAGATCAAGATGCTGCTGATGACAATAATGGAAACATGACATTGGATTTCGGTTTCAACTTATTTGATTTAGCTTTATCTAAGACTTTAGAAAATTCTGAAGATGCAAGAGTATATCCTGGAGAGGACATTACTTTTACTTTAGAAGTATTTAATCAAGGTAATGTCGATGCTTACAATGTATTAGTTACAGATTATATACCAGCAGGTCTAACGTTAAATGATGCTGCTTGGACTCAATCTGGCTCAAATGCTACGGCAACTATTTCTGGTCCAATTGCGGCTGGTACTAGTGAGATAATTTCTATTACATTTACTGTAGCGACTACAGATGCCGGTGATTTAGTAAACAGAGCAGAAATTGCTTCTGCTGAAGATGTAAATGGAAATAATCCTGAAGATGTGGATTCTGTTTCAGATACGGATGATACTAATGATACTGAAGTTAATGATGAAATTAACAATGGTGGTGGAGATGAAGACGATGCTGATTTAGAAGAAATTACTGTTGAAATTTTTGACCTTGCTCTTATCAAAACTTTAGGTGCTGGTGAAGATGATAGAGTTTACCCGGGAGAGACGATCACTTTTGATATTCAAGTTACTAATCAAGGAACTGTTCCCGCCCAGAACATCGTAATTGAAGATTACGTACCTGCAGGACTTACAGTTGTTGGTTCTAGTACTCTAAATATTGCTGGTCCATTAGCACCAGGTGCTTCTCAAACTTTAAATATAGAATTTACTGTTGATGCTGCTAGCACTGGTGGACAATTAGTAAATGTTGCTGAAATTGCTTCTGCGGAAGATGAGTTAGGCGACAACCCTACTGATTTAGATTCTACTCCAGACTCTGATCCTGCAAACGACGCAGGTGGAGAAGTTAATGGTCCTACTGATAATACTATTGACAATGAGGGTGGAGATGAAGATGATTCTGATCCAGAAGATGTATTCCTTGAAATTTTTGATCTTGCTTTAACTAAGAAGTTAGCAGCAGGTGAAGATGCAAGAGTATATCCTGGCGAGTCTATCACCTTCGATATTGAAGTTATTAATCAAGGTACAGTTCCAGCTTCTAACATAACTGTTGAAGACTTTGGTGCGCCTGGTTTAACTAATAATGGTTCTTCTACGCTTACTATTGCTGGTCCCATTGCGGCTGGCGCAAGTGAGACTGTGCAAGTTACATTTACGGTTGATGCAGATGCAACAGCTGGTATCTCTACTAACATTGCAGAGATTCAGTCTTCGGAAGATGATCTAGGAGAATCTCCTAACGATAATGATTCGACTGAAGATTCAAATCCTAACAATGATCCTACAGAAGATAATGCAGTAAATGGTGAGAATGGTGACGAAGATGATAATGATCCAGAAGATGTAGATATTCAAATTTTTGACCTTGCGCTAAGAAAGACTTTGGCTGCAGGGGAAGACGCAAGAGTATATCCTGGCGAAACAATTACCTTTACCATTGAAGTTTTTAATCAAGGAACAGTAACTGCCTCTAATATAGTTGTTGAGGATTATGTGCCTGCAGGCTTAACTGCTAATGGCGCAACAACTTTGACAATTGCTGGCCCGATTGCACCAGGTGCAAGCGAGTCTGTAGAAGTTGAGTTTACAGTTTCTACTACTGATGCAGGTACTTTAGAAAACGGTGCAGAAATTCAGAGTGCTGAAGATGATTTAGGAGAAAATCCTGAAGATATCGATTCTACGCCTGATGCTGACGATTCAAATGATCCTACAGATGATAATGCAATAGATAATGAGAATGGAGATGAAGATGATGCTGATATCGAGCAAATCGAAGTAGAAGTATTTGATCTTGCATCAAACATCACATTAGCACCAGGAGAGGATGACAGAGTATATCCAGGAGAGACAGTATCGTTTAAGGTTACTGTATTCAACCAAGGAACAGTATCAGCAGAAAACATTGATGTTACATTGATGATACCAGCTGGTCTTACGTCTGTTGACGGAATAGCTAACATGGGAACTATTACATTTGATGGTCCATTAGCACCAGGTGAAATGACAATGCAGATTTTAGAATTCACTGTTAATGCTGACGCTACTTCTGCGGAAGAGCTAATCATCAAGAGTGAGATAAGTGCTGCAACGGATGAGTTTGGTAACAGCCCTGCTGATATTGATTCTACACCAGATGCAGACTTTACGAATGATGCAGGTGGAGTTGTTGATTCTGATACAGATGATACAATTAATAACGAGAATGGTGACGAAGATGACAATGATCCAGAAAATGTATTCTTGGAAATATTTGATCTTGCTTTGACTAAATCTACATCTGAGACAGGTATAGTTAAACCAGGCGATGACGTTACTTACACTATCACAGTAATAAACCAAGGTTCCGTGATTGCACAGAACATTGATGTTATAGATTACCTTCCAGAATTTTTCGCACTAAGCGGTTCTGATACGAATGGTTGGTCTACAGGAGGAGGTACTCTAAGTAACTCTATCGCTGGACCTTTAGCGCCAGGCGCTTCTACTTCTATCGAAGTGATCTTAACTGTACAAGAAGGCATCATGTCTGGAACTGCAGACAACTTTGCTGAAATAACTGCTGCTGAAGATGAATTTGGTGCAGCACCAGCAGATGTAGATTCTACACCTGACAGCAATAATGATAATGACACTGTAGTAGATAATGAGATTAACAATGCAGGTGATGATGAAGATGATCACGATATTGAAACTGTTGAAGTTTGTGATAACGTAGCACCAGTATTAGCTGGTATCCCTACAGATATTACACTAGAATGTAGTGATGAAATTCCTACTCTTCCAGTTATTGATGTTGAAATTACTGCTACTGATTTTTCTGATGATGACTTTACTATTACTGTTGAGGAAACGAGTACTCAAGGGGAAGGTGATGATTGTTCAGAATTTAACTACGAGATTACTAGAGTATGGACTGTGGTAGACGAATGTGATAATAGCAGCACTGCTACACAAGTTATTACTATAGAAGATACTACTGCTCCTACTATTACAGCTGAAGCTAGCGATGAATTAGTAGAATGTGATGGTCAAGGCAATGTTGCAGCTTATCAAGCATGGTTAGCGGCTAACGCCGGTGCGATTGCAGAAGATAACTGTAGCGAAGTAGTTTGGTCTAATGATGCTGGTGAGCTTTCTGATGAGTGTGGTATGACAGGTTCTGTATCTGTTATTTTCACAGCTATTGACGAATGTGGAAACACAAGTTCTACTTCAGCTTCTTTCACTATTGAAGATACAACAGCTCCTTCTATTGACATTACTGCTGCTGATGAAGTTGTAGAATGTGATGGTCAAGGAAATATTGCTGCTTATCAAGCTTGGTTAGCGAGTAATGGTGGAGCAACTGCTTCTGATATTTGTAGTGATAATAACATTACTTGGACTAATGATGCAGGTCAGCTTACTGATGAGTGTGGTGAAACAGGATCAATAACAGTAACCTTTACTGCTACAGATGATTGTGGAAATACGGCTATCGCTGATGCTACCTTTACTATTGAAGATACAACTGCTCCAGTTATTGATGCTGATGCTAGTGATCTTACTGTAGAATGTGATGGCGCTGGAAACACTGCTGAATTACAAGCATGGATAGCTTCGAACGGAGGTGCTGATGCATCTGATATTTGTGGAGGTGTTACATGGTCTAATGATGCTGGTAATCTAAGTGACGAATGTGGAACTACTGGATTTGTAACTGTTAACTTTACAGCTACAGATGATTGCGGAAATACTGCACTTACTTCTGCTACCTTTACTATAGAAGATACAACTGCTCCAGTTATCGGAACATCTGCTTCTGATGAAACGGTTCAGTGTGATGGTCTTGATAATACAGCTGCACTTCAGGCTTGGTTAGCTGCTAATGGCGGCGCTGATGCTTCTGAGACTTGTGGCGAAATTACATGGTCAAATGACTATAACCAATTGAGTGAAGAGTGCGGATCCACAGGGTTTGCAACAGTTACTTTTACAGCTACTGATGATTGTGGTAACACAGCAAATACTTCTGCTACATTTACTATCATAGATGAAACAGCTCCTGTTATAGATACAGAAGCAACTGACTCTACTGTAGAATGTGATGGTCAAGGAAATACTGCTGCTTACCAAGCATGGTTAGCTTCAAATGCAGGTGCTGTTGCATCTGATGTTTGTGGTGAAGTTACTTGGTCAAATGACGCAGGTCAGTTAAGTGATGAGTGTGGAGCTACTGGATTTGTTTCAGTTACTTTCACAGCGACGGATGATTGTGGAAATACTGCATCTACTAATGCTACTTTCACCATAGAAGATACAACTGCTCCAGTAATTACTTCTGAAGCTGCTGATCAAACTATAGAATGTGATGGTCAAGGAAATGCTGCTGCGCTTCAAGCTTGGATCGCTGCTAACGCAGGTGCTCAAGCAGAAGATTCTTGTGGCGGAGTTACTTGGTCTAATGATGCTGGTCAACTTAGTGATGAGTGTGGTGCTACTGGTTTCGTAACTGTTACCTTTGTAGCTACTGATGACTGTGGAAACACAGCAACTACTTCCGCTACATTTACTATTGAAGATACAACTGCTCCAGTAATTACTACAGATGCAACTGATGATAATGTAGAATGTGATGGTCAAGGTAATGTTGCTGCTCTTCAAGCGTGGATCGCTGCTAACGCAGGTGCTCAAGCAGAAGATGCATGTGGAAATGTTTCTTGGTCTAACGATGCTGGTCAGCTTAGCGATGAGTGTGGTTCTACTGGATTTGTAACTGTAAACTTTGTAGCTACTGATGACTGTGGAAATACAGCAACTACTTCCGCTACATTTACTATAGTAGATACAACTGCTCCTGACGTAACCGTCGAAGCTGATGATCTTACTGTAGAATGTGATGGTCAAGGTAATGTTGCTGCTCTTCAAGCTTGGCTTGCTTCTAATGGAGGCGCTAATGCTGTAGATGGATGTAGTGATGTTTCTTGGACAAATAATTTCAATACGACTAATGATGCTTGTGGATTATCTGGTGCTGCTACTGTTACATTTACTGCAACAGACGCATGTGGTAACACTTCTACGACTACTGCTTCATTCGTAATAGAAGACACTGTCGCCCCTATCATCTCAGGTATTCCTGCTGATCTTGATGTAGAGTGTGATGACGTACCACCAGTATCGCTTCCAGAAGCTACTGACGCTTGTGATGAAGAGGTTACTATTCAAATGAATGAAACTTCTGAAGCTGGACCGTGTCCTAATAGTTATATTATAACTAGAACATTTACAGCTACAGACGATTGTGGAAATTCTTCAATCGCTGTTCAAACCATAAACGTTGGTGATACAGGAGCGCCTACATTAAGTGGTGTACCTTCTGACATCGTTGTTGAATGTGATGAAATCCCTAACTTCCCTGCTCAAGGCGAGGTTACTGCTACTGATAATTGTGACCCTAATGTCAACATCGAAACAGAAGAAGTTATCGAAGCTGGCCAGTGTCAAGAAAATTATACAATTGTAAGAAAGTGGATAGCTACAGACAACTGTGGTAACTCTACAGTAGAAGAACAAAGAATCGAAGTTGGTGATAACACTGCTCCAGTTCTTGCAGGTGTTCCTGCTAATATTAGTGTAGAATGTGATGAGGTACCTAATACAGCTGGTCCTGGTAATGTTTCTGCTACTGATAATTGTGATTCAGATGTTGAAATTTCTTACGAAGAAATAAGAGAGAATAATGGTGCTTGCGAAGATGCATACACTATTGTTAGGACTTGGATCGCTACTGATAATTGTGGTAATGCAACTTCAGCAGAACAAAGAATTGAGGTAGGTGATAACACTGCTCCAGTACTAGTTGGTGTTCCTTCTGATATTGAAGTAGAATGTGATGAAGTTCCATCTGCTACTAATGGTAATGTGATCGCTTCTGATAACTGTGATGCGGATGTTGACATTACATTCGAAGAAGTTAGAGAAGATAACGGTGCTTGTGAAGATGCTTATACAATTATTAGAACTTGGATCGCTACTGACAATTGTGGAAATGCTACTTCAGATGTTCAAAGGATAACTGTTGGTGACAATACAGCTCCTGTAATAGTAGGAATTCCTACTAGCTTGACAATTGAATGTGATGAAGTAGATTCAGCAACTGCTGGAAATATCCAAGCTACTGATAATTGTGATCCAGATGTAGAGATCACTTTTGAAGAAGTTAGAGAAGACAGCGGTGAGTGCCAAGATGCATATACTATTATTAGAACTTGGATTGCTACGGATAACTGCGGTAATGCATCTAGCGGAGAGCAAAGAATTCAAGTAGGTGATAATACTGACCCAATACTTACTGGTGTACCTGCGGATATTACTGTAGAGTGCGATGCCATTCCTGCAACTGAAGCAAATGTTCAGGCTACGGATAATTGCGATGCAAATGTAGAGGTGTCATTTTCTGAAGTTACTGATGCTGGAAGTTGCGATAATTCTTATGTAATTATTAAGACATGGACAGCTACTGATAACTGTGGTAATGCTACTACTCAGCAGCAAACAATTTCCGTTGGAGATAATACTCCTCCAGTAATTGTTGGTGTTCCTGCAGATATGAATGTAGAATGTGGTGAAGTACCAAATTCAAATGGTGCTAACGATGTTTCTGTTACGGATAATTGTGACGCTAATCCACTTGTCGAATTTAGTGAGGTTACGGAACAAAACGGTGCATGTGCTGATGCTTTTGTTCTTGTTAGAACATGGATCGCTACTGATGCTTGCGGTAATGCTACTACATCAGAACAAAGAATAACAGTTGGAGACAACACTGCACCTGTTTTAGTTGGTATTCCTAACGATGTTACTGTGGAGTGTGATGAGATTGCAGCTCCTGATAATGGAGGCGTGACGGCAATGGATAATTGTGATGCAAACGTTACAATTGAGTTCGCTGAATCTCAAGAGCCTAGTAACTGTGCAAACAACTATACATTAGTGAGAACATGGATTGCTACAGACAATTGTGGTAATACTGCCATTGGAACGCAAAGAATTTCTGTAGGGGATAATACACCTCCAGTTATATCTGGTGTCGATTCTGATCTTACTATAGAGTGTGGTGCTACACCACCAGCAGCTAGCAACCCATCAGTTTCTGATAATTGTGACGCTAACGTTCAACTTGAATTTAATGAAGTTACTGGAAACGTAACAGATTGTACTAGTTCTTATACAATTACTAGAACATGGACTGCTACTGATGATTGTAACAACGTTGCAGAAGTGCAGCAAGTGATTACGGTTACTGGTGACAACACTAACCCTACTCTTGTAGGTGTACCTAGTGATGTTGCTTTTGAATGTCAAGACGGAAATATTGATAATGTAGCGGATGTATCTGCTACTGATAACTGTGATCCAAACGTAGATATCTCTTTTGATGAAATAGTTACACCTGGCGCTTGTGCTGGTTCGTATTCTATTATCAGAACTTGGATAGCTACTGATGATTGTGGTAATACAGCTATTGGTACTCAGACTATCACAGTAAGTGATGCTGTTGCACCGATCCTTGTTGGTGTTCCTACTGACTTAGTACTTGATTGTGGTGATGCATTACCTCAGCCTGCTGTGGTTTCTGCTACTGATAATTGTGATGCTAATGTTGAAGTTTCATATGACGAAGTTATCAACGGAACTGTTGATTGCCAAAATTCTTACACCGTTGTAAGAACTTGGATAGCTTCAGACGCATGTGGTAATGAGAGCATGGGTACACAAACAATTACTATTACTGGCGACAATACTGATCCTATATTAGTTGGTATACCAACTGATGTAACACTTGGATGTGGTTCTATTCAAGATATTCCACAAGGTACAGTAACAGCTACTGATAACTGCGATGCGAATGTCGATATAGAATTTACAGAAGTTAACGAAGCTGGATCTTGTCCTCAAGAGTATACAATTACGAGAACATGGATTGCTATCGATGATTGTGGTAACTCTGCCATTGGTATTCAGACAATCTCTATAGGAGATGCTGCTGCACCATTACTTTTAGGTGTTCCTAGTGATATAAGTATAGAATGTGGACAACCTTTCCCAGCTGTGCCAACTGTTACTGCACTTGATGATTGTTCATCTAACGTGGAAGTTTCTTTTGCTGAGTCTGCTGCTCCAAATAATACTGACTGTACTACTTCTTACCCAATCGTAAGAACATGGACTGCAACTGATGAATGTGGTAATGTTTCTACTGAAACGCAGAACATTACTGTAGGTGGTGATAACAGTATTCCTACTCTTGTTGGAGTTCCTGCTGATATAGATATAAGCTGTGATGAAGCAGCTAATATTACGAATCCTAATGTAACTGCTACTGATGATTGTGATACAGAAGTATCTATTTCATTGAATGAAGTCGTAGTTGCAGGAAACTGCCCAGGTGCTTACAATATTGTGAGAACATGGACTGCTACTGATGACTGTGGTAATTCTGCTGTAGCAACTCAGACTGTAAGTGTAGGTGATGCTGCGGCTCCTGTAATTGCTGGTGTTCCAGGTGACATCAACCTTGAATGTGGTCAAAGTCCTGATGACAACATGCCTAATGTAACTGCTACTGATAATTGTGATACTGATGTTGCTATCTCATTCAATGAGGTAAGAACTGAAGGTACTTGCAATAATACTTATACGCTTGTAAGAACATGGACTGCTACTGATAATTGTGGAAATGAATCAACGCAAACACAAACAGTTTCTGTTGGTGATAACGAAGGCCCTATATTCTCAGGCAGACCTGATGACTTACTTATCTCTTGCGAGGAAGTTGTTGATATCAGAACGTTAACTGCTGAGGATGCATGTGGTGAAGCTACGGTTACCTTTGATGATGTAGTTGTTGATGGCAACTGTGCTTATAACTCTACTATTACTAGAACTTATACAGCTACTGATGAGTGTGGAAACGCTACTACCATTACGCAAAACATCACAGTATCTGATAATGAAGCTCCTACTTGTATAGGTGTACCATCTGATATTACTGTTGATGCTACTGCTGGACAATCTGTTCCAAATGTAGCTAATGTTTTAGCAAATGATAACTGTGATCCTAATCCAACTGTTGAGTTCAATACTTCTCAGACTGGAGGTTGTAATTACGTTATCACTCGTTCTTGGACAGTATCTGATGCTTGCGGTAATGTAAGCACTTGTACTCAAAGTATTACAGTTATTGATGAATTAGATGCTTGGTTAGAGTACACTAGAGATGAAAACTGTGATGATGAAAATGGTTCTGCTGTCTTTGCACCTTCTAATTATGATTACCAGTGGAGTGATGGAGGTTCTGGTGCTGTAAGAGAAGATCTTGCTGATGGAACTTACACTGTTACTGCTACTGATGATACTGGATGTTCTATTGTGATCACTGTTGTTATCGGAGAAATTGGTAACTGTGGTGAGTGTGTAGAACCTGCTGTTAATATCGTAAATCTTGAAGATGCTACTTGTGGAAATGCAAATGGTTCTATTACTTTAGATATACCGAATGCTGCTGACTTTACATATACTTGGATTCCAAATATTGGTCAAGGAGATGCTAATGTTAGAACAGGTTTACCTGGTGGTTCATATGAAGTTGTGATCTCTGATCTCAACTTTGTTAACTGCTTCACTAAGGTGAACTTTGTAATCGGAAACTCTGACGGTCCTGATGTTACGGACATACAAGTGATACCTGCTACATGTGGAGAATCAAACGGTTCTGTTACATTGGCACCTGCTGATTTAATGTACATGTGGACAACTGATAATTTCCAAGGAAATACTAGAAGCGATCTTGCTCCTGGCCTATACGAAATTGCAGTTATGGATCTTAATAATCCTTCTTGTCCTTCTGTTATAATGGTAGAAGTTACAGGTACTAGTGACCTTGATGCATCTGCTAATATACTTGCTCAGCCAACTTGTGGTGATAATAATGGTTCAGTTCAAATTGCTGTGCAGAATGGAAATGCTGGACTTACTTACTCTTGGAATGACGGTACTACTGGTGACCGTAGAGACAATCTTTCTGCTGGTACTTATACAGTAGTTATATCTGACTCTAATGGATGTGAAGAAACATTAATGTTCATCTTGATGAATGATGTTGCTGGAGCAACTATTACTGGAGCAGACGACATCGAAGTTTGTTTTAACGGTGAAGCTACAGTTGACTTCAATGTTTCTACGGATGTTGGTTTTGTTGGGCAACCAATAGTTACCATAGTTGATCAGAACGGTGTTAACGCTGTTAACGGCAATCTTACTGCAGGTAATTACTGTATAATGATTGCTGATGCAAATGGTTGTATAGCTGGTCAATCTTGTTTCCAAGTTACAGAGTTACCATTACTAACTGCTACGGCCACTGCTCAGTCAGTTACTTGTAATACAGATGGTGCTATTGACTTAACTATTCAAGGTGGAGTTGCTCCATATAGTATAGCATGGTCAAATGGGGATACCAGCGAAGATCTTGCTGGTCTTGTAGCAGCACAATACACAGTTACCGTTACCGATGCTAATGGATGTATCGCGAATGTAACCATTGCTGTTCTTGATGATTGTGATGATACAGGTAGTAACTGTACGCTAGAAGCTTCAGTTAATATAGATGCTCAACCTACATGCGATAACGCAGACGGTGCAGCTACTATTACTATACTTTCTGGTTCTGCTTCTACAGTTGCATGGCCTGATGGATCTAGCGATTTAATTAGAACAGACTTAGCTGAGGGTGACTACGCTGTCACTATTACAGATGCTTCTGTCGCGAACTGTGTGGAAGTGGTTTCTGTTAGCTTGTCTGATGACGATGACTGTAACGGTACAGGTGCAGGATGTGATCTTGCTGCTAGTATAACTATAGATGCGCAACCTACTTGCGAAAATGCTGATGGTGCGGTTTCAATTACTATCACTGCAGGTACTGCTTCTTCAGTTGCTTGGTCTGATGGATCTAGCGATCTAGTAAGAACAGGATTAGCAGAAGGAACATATTCAGTAACACTTACTGATGCTACTATTGCTAATTGTACAGAAGTATTAACTATCACACTTTCTGACGACAACGATTGCAACGGTGAAGGTTGCGGAGGTTCTTATACTGAAATGACTTCTGATTGCGAAGGCAATAGCGGATATATTTGTTTAGATATTCCTAAGTCTATGTACAATCAATATGGCGTTGCTATCAATGGTGTTGTAACTCAAGAATCTTCAGTCTTAGCATGTAACTTTACTAAGATTGTTAGATATGATTACTCAGTATTACTTGATGGAGGTTTCAAAGGTCCTTACGAGATTAAGAGTTGGGTAGTGAATGGTACTATTTACTCAGGTACTTTTGATGATATATTAGAGATACTGGATTGGATGAATACTGTCGACCCTACTGGAAACTGGACAATTGATAGAGTTGGAGAAAGATTGCTTGGTGGTAATCCTGACAATAGCTACGGTGACTTTTTCATTGACCAGCTCAATGCACTCAACTCGCAAGTAACACTTGGTGTTAATACTGGTAGCTTAGCTATGGGTAGCGCTATAGGACCATTTGATGATGGTGTCTATACGATCACAGTTATTGAGCCAGGTGCTACATGTCCTGATACTATTCAGTTAACAGTAACCTGTGTTACTGATACGACGACCAATACAGTTATTACAAATGCAATAGTTGTTAACACTACTGTAGAAACAGCGATTGATGTCTGTACTGATATTTCTGCGCTTAGTAACGTGGCTTCAGTAACACTTTGTGGTGGTCCTCAAGGAGGTTCATTTACCGAGTTGGCTGATGGCTGCTTTACTTACACACCAGGTGCTGGATTGCAAGCAGGAAACTCTGATCAGTTATGTGTTACAGTTTGTGACGATAACGGTGATTGCGTTGAGACGACTGTTACGATCAATATTTTAGATGAGAATACAGTAACAGATGCTATCACAGTGAATACACCTGTAGGAACTGCAATTGATGTTTGTACTGATATTTCTTCACTAGGTAATATTGCTTCTATCTCACTTTGCGCTCAAGCTCAGGGAGGAACATTTACAGAACTTGCTGATGGATGCTTCACATATACTCCAGGCGCTGGACTAGTTGCTGGTGATTCTGATCAACTGTGTGTTACAGTATGTGATGATAATGGTGACTGTATTTTGACTACTGTTACGATCAATATCCTTGAAGCGAATCAAATGCCTTGTATAAATGCATTAGATATTCTAGGAGATGATCTTACGATCACTGCTGATGATTGTGATATGGGAGCTGCGCTTTGTACATCTATCGATGTTGCAGACTATAGCGACTATGACTTCTTTATCAATGGTGTTGAAGTTACCACGATGAGTACTTGTAATATTGACACTATATTTAATTACGCTTACTTCCAAATTTCGAATGATGGATTTATGGGTACGTATAGTGTGGACTCTTGGGAGGTAGATGGTCAGACATTTACTGGTACATTTACTACGCCTGCTGAGTTGACCGCGTTCCTTAATGCCAACGACGCATCTGGAAACTGGGTACTTAATGAAGCTGAACTTTCTATCAATGGTGGTGACCTAGCTAAGACTTATGGAATGATTGATATTTCTAATGCTACTAGCCTTATGGGGTATGAGTTAATTTTGGATACGGAGATTGTACCAAACTCTATCGCTTTCAATTTACCTGTAGGTACTCATACTATTATTGCTTCTGATGTAAACTTCGGATGTGCTGATACATTGAATGTGGTTGTTGATTGTATACTTGATCCATTGACAAATCCTTCTTGGATGGATACAATTAGTATTTCATTAGAGCTAGGAACGGATACATTGTACTGCTACCCACTTGCAGATATTGCCACTGTTGAGTACACTTGTGCTGCTGACAATGCAGGATCTAGTTCATTCGCTGTAGTTGATAATTGTATATTGATCACGGGTGATTTATTGGGAACTGATATTGGATGTTTCACTATCTGCGATGTGAATGGAGAATGCGGTCAGTTGATCATCAATACTAGTGTATTGACTTCTGGACAGATGGCTCCACCGGTTGCTTTAGATGATGATACAATGACAGTTGTAAATGTTACTATCGGTACAGTAAATGTATTGATCAATGATTTGAATATCAATGAATCAGTTCAAGTTTCTTTGGTAAGTCAACCAACGCTCGGTACAGTTACCTTGAATGCGGATAACACATTTACTTACACACCTAATCCGAATACTTGCGGTGAAAGTGATGAATTCCAATACATGATTACTACCGCTATGGGTTCTGATATAGCTACTGTATTTATTGACATACTCTGTGAAGATCTTACTGTGATGAATGGTTTCTCTCCTAACGGCGATGATGTGAACGAAACGTTTACAGTTCTTGGTCTTGAAAGATATCCAAACAATGAAGTAATTATCTTCAACAGATGGGGTAACCAAGTTTATTTTAAGCAAGGTTATACTAATGCTGATGGATGGGAAGGTACTTGGGAAGGTCAAGCTCTTCCTGACGGGACTTATTTCTACATTATTAATACTGGAGAAGGCGAAGCTGTTAGTGGTTACGTCCAGATCCAGAGATAAGATATAGAACATATCGAAAATTTCAGAAGAGGTTGTCCAGTTGGGCAGCCTCTTTTTTTATGTCCATACTAGTTTTTTTTGGGTGTGCCCCGTGAACATCCGCTTGAAGGTAAGCGTATGTTCACGGGTCAGGCTAACCATGAGTCCGCGTTCGCTCCCGTCCTAGGCTTGCACTACGAGCCCACCCGAGGACTGCTCCCAAGAGGGTCGCATCATTCATATCCTTCACACTTGCATATTTTAGCATAATGTATTTTGGTAAGAATATCTACTAGTCTCTTGGTTTGTATATAATGCGCTTTACATATATCAGAATATAGTTGGCTTAGCGATGTGCAATGGTGAGGCATTTTTGCCGAAGACCGAGGCAGTTTTTTTTCAAGCTGCTGAGGGCCGAGCGAAGAGCGAGCCATGGAACGTAGCGACTCCGAGCAGTTTTTTTTTGAAGCCCTTGCTGCAAAATAAAATGCTCGGAGTAAGCCCCTATTAACCATAATAATTACTAAGCATGTATAATTATTACTCGAGATGGAACCAGGATACGACGAAAGATTCGTCAATTTCCGACTTAAAGCTGTAGTAAGTAAAAGCATTGTTTTATAACATTTGAAAGCAATTTACTATCTAATAATTATCTAGTGATTTCATTGTCTATAATTCCGTCAATACATATTTAATTATATTAATACGACTATAATTTTGTCGATTACATTTCTTTTCATTACAAATATTTTGTGTGGCTTACTATTTGCATCTTGACACATGGAAAATCTTTGTTTTATTGGTTATACAGTAATTATACATTCAAAGAGTTTTGCAATTGTTAAACAGCCACTTTTACAGTCGCTTGTCTAACTAGATTATTATTAAATTTTTATGATCGATCAATTAATTAATTTAGGGTACTTATCTCTAAAGCGTATATGGTTACACATATTTTGCTTAGTAGCTCTATGTTCGATCATATTATTGCCTTCTACACTTAAGGCGAAACGCATTGATGGGACTAAATACGTCTCAATTTCTGAATTTGCGAAGAGCATAAATTCCTCCTTATTATCACTTTCCAATAGTATTCTTCAAAGTAACAATATAGGTGAAGCACCTATCTATATATTTGAATCGAAGTCTGTCGAGGATTTAGATTTTTCAAAGAACACTATGTCGCCATCGGCTTGCCCATTTACGGTAGTCGCCACTGGTACAAAACCAACTTGTTATGGAGATAGCGACGCTATTGTTCGCTTGCAAGGCTCAGATGGTGAAGAACCTTATACTTATACTTGGTCAGATTCATTTATTGGCAATAGAAGAAATGACCTTGCAGCTGGGACATATATGATCACAGGTACCGATAATGCTAGTTGTAACTATCCTTTCTCCGTCACTGTTGAAGAAACAGATTCCTTAATAGTCGCTGTTAAAACCTCTAATATTTCATGTAATGGTGCAAGCGACGGAATAGTAGAGATAGTAGCTTCTGGTGGTACTGAATATTCAGGTGGCGGTGGTTATACTTTTGATTATAGCGACGTACTTCCTATAGCACATTATACTTTTGAGCAATCTACCGATGATATGAGAGGTTCTAATAATCTCACTAGTATCAATTCTGGTGGCAATGCCCTATATAACTCTGTGGGGCCCGAAAAAATATATAGATTCGCATTTGATGGCTCTACGAGATTGCAGTATGACAATGGTAGTGGCTTTCTGAGAGATGCATTTACACAGAGAACTATTACATTTTTATGGAAACTTAATACTATCAGCGAAGACATGATATTATTCGAAGAAGGTAACAATAGTAATGGTATTGCAATTCGAATAAGAGGGGATATAATGAGGTTGCATTTAGAAGGTGATGGAGAATCAGAATCAATAGACTTTGGAGGTTTAGTGATTAACGAATGGTATAGTACGCAAATCGTTTTCGATGCAGGTAATCTTATTGTTTATAATAATCTTGTAGAAGTCTATAATCAACCCATTGATGTTGAGCAAGTAAATGCGCACAATGATGGAGGTGGTCTAGGTGGTGAGTTTGGAGGCTCCGTTGTAACAGGGCCAGGCAATAATTTTGAGGGAGAGATTGATGACTTTCGGTATTTTGATAGAGCATTAACTGCATCTGAGTTGCAATCTATAGACAAGTCTGGTACTAGATCTAACCTTGCAGCAGGATCGTATGACGTGACTATATCAGATATTAACGGATGTACTGCATTATCGACAATACAAATTACAGAACCGCAAATAGTATCAATATCTTCTACTAAAGAAGATATTTCATGTGAAGGCGTGGATGACGGTTCTATTGATGTATCTATAGTTGGCGGTACGGGAAACTACAACTTTAATTGGGATCCAGTCGCGCCTAATCTTGAAGATCTTTCTGGTTTATCTCCCGGTAGTTATACTGTTACTGCCACTGATGAAAATGGATGTACTGCTGTGACAAGCCAGACAATATTAGAACCAACAGCCTTGAATGTACAAATCGTTGATGCACAAAATGTATCCTGTAATGGATTCTCTGATGGTAGTATAGAGCTTAATGTTTCGGGTGCTCGACCACCTTATAGCTATAGTTGGAATAACGCAGCTGCTACAGGTAGTAATCCTATGAACCTGCCTTCTGGATCTTATGAGGTATCCGTTGTGGATAGTAGTGGATGTGAAGTGATAAGAAGTCTTTCTATTGGACAACCTAGCGTATTGACCATCAGTGTTGATCTTGCTACTAATCCTGGGTGTGCAGGCGATAGCACAGGGGCTATTCAAGTTACACCTGTTGGAGGTAACGGTGGATATACTTATAACTGGGATAATGGAATTGGTGCCGTGGAGGATCCTACTGATCTAAAAGCGGGAACATACAACCTTACTCTTACTGATAGCAAAAATTGCTCTGCAACAGTAGCTGTTACTCTAATTGATAATTCCAATATCAATGTCGTTTACGATAATGTCATGGACGTAGATTGTTTTGGTAATAATAATGGTTCTATCTCTATTACAGCGACGGGTGGTACAGGAAACTTAAGTTACTCATGGGACAATGGGGTAGGTAACGTTGAGGATCCAACCAATCTAGGACCTGGGACCTACACGTTAACAGTTACTGATGAAAATAGCTGTGTGTATATTACTGATACGACTATACTATCACCGTCATTATTAAATATAGCTATTGATGATACTAAAAATTTATCATGTTATGAGTCTAGCGATGGAAGCATTTCCATAACTGTAAGCGGAGGAATATCTCCGTATACTTATAATTGGGATAATGGATATGGTAATGTTGAAGATTTGATTAACCTTGATTCGGGTCTATATAGTCTGACGGTGACGGATGCTAATATGTGCATGGAAACGGTGCAAGTTCCTATAGATCAACCTCGGATTTTAAGTATTATAGTCGATGATTATGCAGATGCATCATGCACTGGCTTTGATGATGGTTATATCAATACTCTTACCACTGGTGGTACTTTACCTTATACGTATGTATGGGATAACTCTGCAGCAACTTTAGGAAATATTTCTGATTTAGGGCCTGATATTTATACCGTAACTATTACAGACGCAAATAATTGTACTGCCACAGTTTCTCAGGAAATCATGGATCCTTCACCGCTAATAGTTACCGGTGATTCCCACGATGCGCTGTGTAATGGAGACAGTACTGGCTATATTGATAATATAATTATCAATGGGGGTACACCTGGATATAACTTTAATTACCTAGATTTAGAATTTGAAGGAATGTACCCTTTTGAAAATTCAACTGATGATGTATCGGGTAACAATCATAATCTAATTAGAAAAAATACTGCGGGGACTATATTATACTCTACGGATGCCGCAGTACAAAGTACATCCTTCGAATTTAATGGGAATACCAAATTGAAATACGATGATGACGCTGGATATTTAGAGTCCGCTATTACAGAACGAACAATAAGCATGTGGATCAAACCAGCTATACTTAATGGAGTACAAACTTTATTTGAGGAAGGAGACTTCTATAGAGGTATTGCATTAAAGCTTGATGGAAATGCGCTTATTGGTAGGGTTGATAATACTGGGCAAAATGATTTAAACTCTGGAACAGCTACCATGACGCTTGATGGAAATTGGCATTTTGTAGCGCTTATATTTGATAATGGTAGTCTGGAGCTATTGGTCGATGGTGTATCTACAGGCGTCTTCACGGGGACGTTTAACACAATCGCAAGTCATCCAGAATCTGGTGGACTAGGTGGAACATTTACAGAGGATGTATTTGGAACCGCGAATGATAACTTTTACCGTGGACTCATGGATGATGTAAGGATTTCAAATAAAGCCTTATCTTATCAAGAGTTGGATGACATCCAAAATAATATTGGTGATAGGAACAATTTAAATGCTGGTACTTATGACTTAATTATAACTGATATTAATGGTTGTACAGCAAGTACTTCTTTTACAATTAACGAGCCGTCGGTATTGTCTACTACTAGAACTCGAGTTCAACCATCTTGTTATGGATATGATGATGGTAGTATTACTTTAGAACCTTCTGGTGGTACAGCACCATATTTTTATCAATGGAACAATCCAAGTACAAGTCCTACAATTTCTGATCTAACCAGAGGGCTCTATTTAGCCACTATTACGGATAGTAATAACTGTTCTATTACAGCAACAATGTATTTAGATGAACCAGATAGTTTGACTGTTATCGGGAATATTAGAGATGTAGACTGCTTCGCTGCAAGTAATGGACGCATAGAATTAAATATTTTAGGTGGTACAACTCCTTATACCTATAGTTGGTCAGATAGTTCTTCTAATAAAGATCTGGTGAACGTAAGTGCAGGTTCTTATACTGTGACAGTAACCGACGCGAATGATTGCTCAAAAATATATACGGGATTAGTAAATGAGCCCAGTCAAATCACAGTTGATTCTTCTGTAGAAGATGTACTATGTAATGGTGAATCTAATGGTCGCATATTTATAGATGTTACTACTGGTGTATCCCCTTATTCATATACTTGGAGTCATGGTCCAAATACTAAAAATGTTACCAATTTGAGTGCGGGCAATTATCAAGTAACTATTGTCGATGCTGACAATTGTCAAGAAACGTTTTCATTTTTAGTCGATGAAGCAAATAATTTAAATGTAGAGGCTACTATAGTAAATGTCAACTGCAACGGAGATAATGATGGGTCTATAATAGATTTGGACGTAGATGGTGGTGTAGGACCATATTCTTATGTCTGGTCTGATATGGGTATAGTGGCGCATTGGCCATTTGAGGAAGGACGGAGCAACTTTAGAGATATCTCTGGAAATGACCATAATCCAATTAATATCTTTGGTGATCCTACATTTTTACCAGATGCAATTGAAAGGACAACATCTGTATTTTTCGATGGAGATGATAAAATAGAATATGCGGAAGCAGGTGTATTTATGTCACAAGCAATTGATTACCGTACCATCTCAATGTGGATAAAACCATCCAGATTTGCTGGAGAACAAACACTATTTGAGGAAGGTTCTCGCACAAGGGGAATTGGAATTAGATTGAGGAATAATGAAATAATTACATCAGTGAGGAGCAACATTTCTACATCTGAGGAGATAAGCACTACTTATCCACCCACTTCTGATTGGGTTCATGTTGCAGTAGTTTATGATTTTGGAGATTTATATCTTTATGTGGATGGTGTAGAAGTAGATATGGTAGCTACTAACTATGGTATTATACCTTTAAATGGTTCCAGCAATAGAGGAGGTATAGGAGGAACTATAGACAATGATGTGTTTCAAGATAATTTATTTTCATCTTATGATGCCTTTTATCAAGGACAAATGGATAATGTAACCTATCACAATATAGCATTGAATGAAAATCAAGTTTCAGACATACATTCCAATAATGGAGATCGAACTAATATGGCAGCAGGTAGCTATACTATTAAAGTATATGATAGCAATGGCTGTGAAATAGAGACACCTTTAACTATATCTGAACCCCCACCTTTAGGCATATCATCTACTCAGGATAATGTGGATTGCTCTGGAAACAATAGCGGTTCTATTGATCTTACCGTTACTGGAGGAACAGCGCCTTATAGGTACACTTGGACTAATGGTGCTTTTACGCAAGATATAGATAATCTTCCTGCTGGAACTTACGGCGTTACTGTGCTAGATGATAATGACTGTCAGATTACGCACGAAGTTATAATCACAGAACCTTCTAACTTAGCCTCTAACATAAATATCAATCAAGTATATAACGGATTCTATTTAAGCTGCAATGGTGCTAGTGATGGAGCTATTACAGCTACTCAGACTGGAGGTACTGCTCCATATACATACTTATGGAATGAGAACAATTCAACATCTGTAAATCTCACAAATTTATCTTCTGGGACATATATAGTAACCGTAACAGATGCAGAAAACTGTACTTCAGTTTCCTCAGTTAATATCGTAGACCCTCCAGCTTTAGTTCTTACCATGGATGTGCCGAATCAGTACAATGGAGAAGAGATTAGCTGTTCTGGTGCTGATGATGCAAGAGTAGAGACGAATACATCTGGTGGTGTAGGTAACTATATTTATGCTTGGCAAGATTTACCAAATACAGATTCATTCTTAGATAATGTTGGACCAGGTAATTATAGGGTCACTGTTACTGATGAAAACGGATGTGAAATAGTAGATAGTATTGACATTTCTGAGCCAGCTCCTCTATCCATCAATCTAAATATAGATTCAGATTATAATGGCTTTGCAGTGAGTTGTAATGGTGCTACTGACGGTGCCGTTTCATCTACAACTAGCGGAGGAACTGGGAACTACCTCTATAATTGGTCTACTGGTGCTACAACGCCAAATATAACAAATGTTGGGGCTGGTACACATGTACTTACGGTGACTGATGAGAACGGTTGTATAGGCAGAGATACTATTATTCTAAATTCACCACCTATTATACAATTTACTGCAAGTGCATCCGATTTAAATGATTGTGGAGTGAACGATGGGGCCATAGCAGTAAATGCAACTGGTGGTGTTGGAACTTACAATTATAGAATTACTGGTTTGGCATGGCAAACCTCAAATGAATTTAGAAATTTAGCGCCTGGAACTTATGATGTTTTTGTGAGAAATAGTTTTGGGACTTGTCCGACTGCTCCTAAGACGGTGGTAATAGATGTACCACAAGCTCCTGTTATTAATAATATTATTATTGTCAATCCATCTGAATCTGCAACAAGTGATGGTAGTGTTATTGTAAATGCATCTGGCTCAAATAATACTACTCAAATTCAATATCAATTACGTGGGGTAAGAGGATGGCAAACGAGTAATGTATTTTCAAATTTATCAGAAGGTATCTATACTGTCGACGTAAGATTTTCTGGTCAATCCTGTTTTTCATCAAGCAGTCTTGAGCTAATTGCTGGAGCTGGTATAGTAGGTTCTGGACAAGAGTCTCAGTATTGTTCAGATGCTATAAACGGAGCTCAGTTTGTTGAAACATATTATATTCCAGCTCCTGAAGATCAGATTTTTGAAAGTCTTAATAGTATTGATTGTGGAGGAGGGGCAGAGACCCCACAAGATCCTATTTTTTCCTATGTATCAATAGGAATAGTTGAGGATGGTGTAAGAATATATTATGATCAATGGGAAAATGGTTATGAAGCTAACCTTGCCTTTCCAATTCAAGAGACTGGTCCAAATAGAACGCAAATTTGGGGTGATAATGATCCTTCAAATGGTATCCCTCCAGGATACGCAAGAGATGTATTAGTAGCAGGAGGAAGTATAATATTAGAAAGCGCAGTAGTTTCCACCACGAGACAGGCGGTTTCGGATTTTGACGGTGGGGATAGAATAGCTAGTCAAGGTAATATAGCCGTAACTAGATTGGGCTGGGCAAGTGGTACATCTACTCTGTTTGCTGGTGCATTAGAGGTTTACCCAACCTCATTGTGGGGTACATCATATCAAATGCCTATAGGTGAAAACACTAATAATGATAATGCGATGTTTAATTACAGTGGTGCTATGATTATGGCTGAGAATAATAATACTACAGTAGATATATATTTAGATAACGATAATTTTCCCGACATTACTAGGACTTTACAGCGAGGAGAAAGCTATTTAGTGGACGGAGGTCTATTGGTTGGTTCTAGAATTTTAGCCTCTGATAATATTCAAGTAGATTTAATAACGGGAAAACCTTGCGCGACATTTGAATCGAGGTGGTTTACTTTAAAGCCTACTGAACAATGGAGGAATGAGTATTATAACCCAGTTTCAACCACTAATAGTTCACCTACTCGTGTATTCTTACATAACCCTAGCAATACTAATACTATTAATGTTAGGTACCTTACCAATACAAATGTAGTATCAAATATTTCAGTAGGTCCTGGTCAAACTGTGGATCAGCTCATACCAAATGGAACAGGTTCTAAATTCTATACAGATAATTCAAGTGATATTTTTTATGCGGTAGCTGCTATTGGTGCCTTAAGTTCGGGTACTACTAGTGGTAGCGATTGGGGGTTTGCACTTATACCTAAAGATCAACTATCGTCTCAAATAACATTAGTTAGTTTCGCACCTTCTCATGATCCAACTTTATTTTGTTCTGACGGTTCTGTAATTGACAAAAGTGGATGGAACGTGCAATTTGCGGATAGTGAAGAAACAATTGACTTTAATGGAGTAAAAGAAAACGCCATTGATAATAATCCGAATACATTTTGGTTAACTGATTTTACGCCAGGAACTGGCTGCTCAGAAGGTAATGCGAATACAGTTATTAATTCTAGTGGAGTTGATAATCCGAATTCTATTCTTGGGGCTCCCGATGCTTTTTCTGCTCTGTTATACGATACCAATGATAGGATAACCGTTGAGCTTGATGATCAAATTGATCAAAATGCAAATTATACTATCAGATGGCGAAGAGATCCAGGGACAAGTGATATACCAGAAGTTGACATTTTTGAGTCTGTAGATGGTATAAGCTTTACTCTTCATCCTGATAGTCCAATTCGGATTATTAATACAAACTACTTTGATGAAGTAATTACTGCAAATATCAATACCAATTTTATAAGATTATCAAATCGTAATATATATAATGTTGATGTTGATGCGATCTCTTTCAATTGCTGTTGTTCTACTCCAGAAAGCGGAGCTCCCATGCCGCATTTCATTGAAATAGATTTGGGTCAAGCTACTGATATAAGTGGATTTAGATATACGCCAAGACAAGATGGTAACTCATCTGGTCATATTGGACAATATGAATTATATATTAGTGATGATGGTACTAACTGGGGATCTGCTGTGGCTACAGGTGCATTTACAATATTTAGCACCGCGGCAAAGGATGAAACTATTCCGGAATTAACGGCTAGTTATTTAAGATTAGTTATTAATTCTGAAATAAATGGAAATCCATTTGCAGCAATGGCTGAATTTGATCTTTTAGCATGTCAGTCACTATATAATGAAACATCATCACCAGTATGGATTACAGCAGATTACCCTGATAATTATGGAACTTCTACAAATCCAATAAGAGTATGTGTGGATTATAAGGGAGATGGTGGCGCATATACAGATTCAAATTCAGTAGAGTTCGATTCTATATATGTTTTAAATCCGATGGATAGAGCAATCGTTCAGGAGCCTGGTGTAATTGATCAATCAGGGATGAGGCTATGGGTATGTGACGGTTCTAATGCTATAATTGCAGGAGCATATGGTCAAGACCCAAACGTAGCTTCAGTTGCACAACCTGCATTGGATTTAGGTACAGGTCTTCCTAATGGTATTCCGCTGTCTACTAGTAAGTGTGTTGATTTAAGTAGTGATTATAATAGAAACTCCTTATTTGATGAGTGCGATGAAGTGTTCTACACCATCATAGTTTCCAAT
>ENA-ORXR01000469-ORXR01000469.1-marine-metagenome-genome-assembly--contig:-NODE-469-length-54800-cov-10.025401_pt1 | contig 54800 bp, 35 predicted proteins | sample MGYA00237866_ERZ511479 | MGnify/ENA metagenome assembly ERZ511479
TGACGTCAGCGAATCAGGCGATGGCATGGGTTCAGGAGGATGATAGGGAATCGCTGGACGAGCTGATGCAGCCTGCTGCTGATAACGCGCTGAAGTTCACGGAGGTCAACGACTACGTCAACAAGGCAAGCAACGAAGGGCCGGAGTGCATCGAACGCCAGTGATTGGCGTCGAAACGACGGCGGGTCACAACTGGCAGAGTGAGGGTCCAAGACTGCGTGAGTTTTGCGTGAGCGTCTCTGGGAGCCTCTGAAACAATGGTGCTGGTATTTCGCTTCTGGATTCTCTCTGTGAGCGTATCTGATTGATATCATGGAATTATTCGAACAAATGCTCGTTCTTTTAATCAGGCGGTCCCCGGTTCGAGCCCGGGGCGCCCCACCAATTCTTTCAGTCACTTGGCTGATCTCCGAAAGATATTCGAACGTGGTTTCAGACATCTATTCACAAGTTAGTTGTTCGCGTGTAGTGAATGACCTCGCCCTTGCGGTAGTATTCATCGGTCAAGCCGGGCTTCAAATTTTGTTCTCGAACTTTGGCGAGGCACTGTGGCGGCAGTCATTGAAGTTGGGGAGGTGCGGGTACTGAAGGGGCCTGATGGCTCAACGCATGATTTGATCAGTGGTCCTTCGCTTTCTGATCCGAAGAACATTGTCGACTACGCCGTCTCTCATAGTGTTCTGAAGACGATCGTCATGCGCAAACTACGAACGCCTTTCGCACACTACCGCAGGATCGTGTCCGATGGCCTCGTGCTTTCACAGCATTGCTTTCAGGGGCACAAGCGCAGGCTCTATAGTGCCGGTTCAAGAACCGCAGATGAAGAAAAATAAACTTGGTGTAACGACGCCGAGCGTACTCGAGCACGCTGTCGACAAAGCTAGTGATTGAGTTCTGAGCGGCGTACTTTTGCAGTTCCTTATCAAAGAGCTCTGACTCGCTCAGGTGGGAAGTCCACGCGACCAACTGCATGTTGGTGACGAGTCTCGCGATGATGGCGGTGTGTGCATGCACGGTCCTTCCCCGGGGTGGCGGGTATGCGCGTGGTACCCCATGATTTCGCGAACCTTCAGGTTGTCGGCGGTTGCTGATTGATAGTCGGGCAGTCATCGAACGCAATCTCCACCAGTCTCGCCACGATTGACAGCAGATCCAGCTCCCCCGGTAGCTGCCCGGCAAGATCGCCGCTGGCATCGCGTCCCTTGCCTACCGCAAACCAATGACAGTCGCGACGCTCGCCTGTTTCCGCGACCGTTACGTGCATCCTGATTCCATCTGCACTCCGATCCCACTCCTGGATATCGATATCACCGCTCTTTGTCCTGACGCGCCATTCTCGGCCGTCTGCGTCCATTGCGGTATCAGCCATGTGTCACTCCGAACTGTAGAGGGCAAATGGTACTCGGGTGGGGCTGTATTGCCGCCTAGTCGAAAGGACGGCGCGCGGCTCATTCTCGGTTGGCCTTCTTCTCGCGCCAAGGGGCTTCTTGTTCCCAAACGCCAGCCATAACTGATCCGTGCGGCAGCACGCGGTCTACGATGCGAGCAAGGCCGAAGCGATCCATGTCTGCCTGAACGCTCGCCGCATTCTTGGATGCAGATGGAAGCTCCGAAAGATCAGGGATTCCGCACCAGAACCGCGCGTCTATGCCGACTGTTTCATCGGCGATCACGTCATCCGTTCGGAAACCGCTCGATTGTCAGACAGGACAGATCGCGCGCCGCGTCATGATTTCGTCTTCTGTTGCGTCGCGTGCGCGAATGACATCGGCGACACTTGGCGTGCCGATGGAATAGTCAGAGGAGGAAAGTGGCCCGCCACGGTGTGACCCACGCGCGCTGTCGCTCGACCCAAAGCGTCGCTACCCGAGGCTGCTCGCGAACTGCCATAGCGAGGGGATCAAGTTGCCGGCGCTGAGTGTGCTCTGGAGTCGCGCGGTGCTCAAGCTGTTCGGCGACCGTATCGAACGGGTCAACGAGCGACTGGTACTGGTCGCCGACGACAAGAAAATCGCCAAGGCTGGCAAGAAGATGCCGGCGGTCAAGAGCCTGTTTCAGAAATCCGAGTCGAACACCAAGCCCTCGTCCATTATGGGCCATTCCACGCAGGCGATCTCGATCCTTGCCCACGCGGCAGACGAGTTGCTGGCGGTGCCGCTGGACATCAAGATCCACGAAGGCGTGAACTTCTCGAACCGGGACAGGCGTACGCTGCTCGACAAGCTCGACAAGCTCGACAAGCTCGACAAGCTCGACAAGCTCGACAAGCTCGACAAGCTCGACAAGCTCGTCACGCTGGTCTCCGGACTCGGAATAACGCAGCCATGCTACCTCGGCGCACGCGTATTAGGCCAAATCAAAGATCATCACCGGCATGCTCGCGCAGGGGCACGACCAAGTGACCCGCGCCCGCTGGGACAGTGTGGCCTATCACTAGCCCCCGAAACCGAAGGGCCGTCCGCGCCGTGGACGACCTAAGCTCTATGGCAAGAAGGTGAAGCTCTTGAACCTGTTCCGCAGCGCTATGAAGGTATCGACTGTGCCAAGTCCGGTGTACGGCGAAACGAACATAATGATCCGGATTCGCAGCTGCGAGCTTCTGTGGAAACCAGCGGGACGGCTTGTGCGTTTCGTCCTGGTGGAGCACCCGGTGCGAGGTCGATTGGTGCTAATGAGCACGGACCTGACACTCGCCCCTGTGGACGTCGTTCGTCTGTACGGTTTGCGTTTCAAGATAGAGTTTGGGTTCAAGCAAGCCGCCCACGTGATCGGCGCCTACGACTATCACTTCTGGATGGCTGACATGAAGAAGATCAGCCGACGTGGAGGCAACCAGTACATGCACCACGAATCAGAGGACTACCGAGACGCCGTGCGGCGCAAGCTGCACGACTACCACGTATTCCTGTTCATGGGCGTGGTCACACAAGGGCTGATGCACTACCTGTCGGCGTGTCACACGCAGCGCGTGCGGGAGAGCTTCGGTTCTTGGCTGCGCACCATCCGTAAAGGTGTGGCACCTTCCGAGCTGGTCGTGCAAAGGGCGCTGCGCAATACGCTACCCTGATTTCTCGCAGCGGACCCGGAAAGTAACGGCCTCGCGAAATTCATCGTCGAGCGACAGCGGCTGGATGGAGCGGATTCCTGGGCAGTGGCCGCATAGAAGAAGTCGTCACTCACGGGTATTCGAGTGAAAGCGAAGACGACCCGCGTCGCTATGCCAGAATGTTATTGAACGACACGGCTGACACCAGCGCCGGCGCTGTTGCCTGTGGCCAGACTGGCTATGGCCCGGTTCTGGTAGTCGCGCACGGCTGGCCGTGGTCGTCGTTCTCATGGCACCGGCTGATCCCGTCCCTGGCAGAGCGCTTCCGAGTGCACTGGTACGACATGCCAGGCTATGGCGAGTCTGACAAGAATGACGATCAACCGACATCGCTGGATGTACAAGGAGAGGTCTTCGCCGAGATGCTCGAACACTGGGGCTGTCGAAGCCGACCGTGACCGCGCACGATTTCGGCGGTGCGACAACGCGCCGGGCACACCTGCTCTATGGCTGCGACTATGAACGGTAAGTGCTGTTTACGTGGTGCCCGATGCCTGCATGAGCGGCGTCAGGCCGCCTGAGCGTCACCCGTGTTCGATCCGTGGTACGCGCACATGTCCCGGCCCGCCGCCTTGGCGTCGTACATGGCGTCGTCCGCTCTCTTGAGCAATGCGTCGGCGGTTGTTGTCTTGTCGTGAATCAGCGTGATGCCGATGGATGCGCTCGGAATAATCGTCTCCCCGCGCAGCACTATCGGTTGTCTTACCGCCTCGAGGAGTCGCTCTGCCATCGAGTCGATGAGAATGCCGTTCGCTTCGTTCAACACGACGGTAAATTCGTCACCGCCGATACGGAACAGCTTGTCTTCCGCCCGAAGGCAGGCGCGCATGCGATTGGCGAGCTCGACGAGAAGTTGATCGCCAGCGGCGTGCCCGAGCCTGTCGTTGACTTGCTTGAAGTGATCGAGATCGACGTACATCAGTGCGCCACCGCTCTTGCGACGAATCGCCGCATCGAGATGCTCGGGTAAACTGGTACGGTTGGCGAGTCCGGTCAGCGGGTCGTGGAGCGCCTGGTGACGGATCTGATTCTCGCGAGCCAATCTGTCTGTCTCGAGTTGCCTCAGGTCGCGATCGGCCCGTCTGACCACCGTGAACAGGAAAGCGTAGAGCAGCGTGAGCAGCCCGAGGACCAGCCCTGCGACTTGCCACTGTGCGGCGCGCTGGCTTGCGAGAAGCATCGACACGTCCGAGTAGACCTCGAAAACGCCCTCGATGGTCTGGTCGTCGGGGTTACGCAGCGGCACATACGAGTAGACAAGATCCCGATCTGTCAGAACGTGGTCTATCGAATCGAACCGCTCACGATAGGTGACAGCGCCAATGGAGTCGCCGGCGCGCGCCGAGAGGAAGCCCGAATTCTTCGACTTGTCGGCGCCGATCTGTGAGGTATCCGTCGAAAATATGGTGGTGCCGTCGAGCGCGTAGACCTTGATCTTCTGAACCTGAAGGCCACTCATCTGACGGCGAACATCGCTCATCAGGCGCTCGACGCCGGGGTCTGCCATCAGCTCCTCTCTCGATGCGCCTGTCGAACGCAGCACGAAGTCACGGTGGCGGTGCCACACTCCGTTGACAAACGATTGAGCGAGCTCCGTGTTGGCTCGAGTCTCATGCTCGATCAGTTGTCGCTCCGTCAGCGCTCTGTAGACGACGATCAGACTTGCCGTGACCAGCATGACGCCGATCAGGCAGGCGATCGAGAAGCGCCTGGTGAGTCCGAATTCGGACGTTTCGGCAAGGGAAACTGCGGTCAACGCAGCGTCCGTGCCCAGCGCAGAGACAGGGGCACTGCAGGTCGTGTCGTCACAGCCGTACTCGGGTTGAGCGACCCGCTCGCGATCGACGGACACTCAGGCTGCCTCTGACCATACGTCGGACCGGTAATCGAGCCAGCCTTGCAGTGCGTCGGGAGCCATCGGACGGGCGATGTGATACCCCTGTGCATAGTCGCACCCGAGTTCCTGCAGCCGCTTCAGGCTGGTTTCGTCCTCCACTCCTTCGGCGGTTACCACAAGTCCCATGTTGTGGCCCAGCTCGATCATCGAGCGAAGCAGCAGCGTGTCGTTGCCGCCCGTATCGCTCGCCAGGGTCATGACGAATTGCCGATCGATCTTCAGGTTGCTGACCGGAAAGCGCTGCAGGTACGCGAAGGAAGACTGCCCCGAACCGAAATCATCGATCGACAAGGTCACGCCGAGCTCACTCAGCGCGCTCAGACGTTCCATTGCGAGATCGGCATCCTCCATCACCGCATTCTCGGTCAGCTCCAGTTCGAGCAGATCAGCGGTGAAGTCACCGTTCGAGACAAGCTGCTCTACAAGGCCCGGGAATGCTGGGTCCTTGAGGTTCAGAGGCGACAGGTTGACGGCGATCGGAATCCGCATTTCGCCCGCCCGCCAGACGGCACACTGTCGCTCGGCGCTGAGCAACACCCAGCGTGTCAGGTCGTCGATCAGCCCTGCTCGCTCAGCCAGCGAGACAAACTCCTCGGGCGACACCGCGCCGTAGTCCGGATGGTTCCAGCGTGCCAGCGCCTCGACACCGCTCAAGGTACCGTCCGACAAGGAAATCTTCGGCTGATAGACCAGATTCAACGCGTCCTTGTCGATGGCATCGCGTAGCGCCGACATCAGTGTCAGCCGACGCACGCTCCGAGTATCCTCGTCTGGCTCGTAGTGGCAATGTGTGGTGTGGGTGCGCTTGGCACGCGAGAGGGCCAGGTCGGCGAACCGAACCAGTTCCACAACGTCACGCGTGTCGTGCGGCGCGTAGGCGACGCCGGCGCGACTGTTGAGGGTCAACGACATCGTATCGATCGGGTAGCTCGAGTCGACAGCGTGTTGCAGACGCTGCAGAAGCAGATGTTCATGCTCGGGTTCGTAAAAACCGGTGCAGAGAATTCCGAAGGTATCGCCGCCCATGCGAAAGACACAGCATTCCTTCGGCACTGCGGTGCGGATTCGGTCGGCGACCTCGCACAGGAGCTGGTCGGCCAGCACGTGGCCGAAGGAGTCGTTGATCGCTCGAAAACCGATCAGGTCGATGACGACGAAGGTGGTGCAGCGTTGGTCGAGTAGCGGAGCCGAAAAGTGCCGCTGCAGCACGTCGTCGAGGCCCATCCGGTTGAGCAGGCCGGTCAGCGGGTCGTGCAGGCTTCGGTAGCGAAGCTCCCTGGCGTCGGCCGCCATGCGCTGCGTGTACTTGCGCACGTTATAGATGGCCCCCCATAGCGTCATCCACAGCATGATCAGCACCAGCGCCAGCATGCGTGGGCCGAGCAGCAGGGCAAGCATGGCGTTGTGATCGCGGGAGTCCATGATCGCCGTATACCAAAGTTTCTTGCCTGGCACCCGCACGGCGACCCACGACAGGTCCGACGTCGGGGTATGCCAACGGCCTTGCTCGCGCGGATGGGGCGCGGTCAGATCGGTACCGACTGCACGCAGTAGATCATCGATGGGAAAAGAGGTATCTGGTAGCTTCTGCAAAGCATGCTGAACCTGTCGCCCCGTTTGATCATGAAGTACGAGGCCAGTGAGTGCATCGCTGAGGTCCGCCTTCTTTAGCGCGCCCGCCTTCTCCGGGGACCCGTCTAGGAGCGAGGTGTCGGATCCGTGCTGACGTGTCGCCAGCAGCGCGACAGCCCGACCCTCGGCGGTCAGCTCGGTGGTTACCAGGTCGCTCGCGAATTGATGGAGTACGACGCCGAACACCGTTGCCGCGAGAACACCCGGCAAGACGATGCACAGCATCAGCTTGTTGCGCAGGGACGCCGTCACCCCCTCGGTCGTGTGATCTTCGTCCGACCCATCTTCCGTCGACCGTTCAGGAGAGGGGCCGCGCAGCGTCGAGACTTTGGCCAGCATGTAGCCAGGACAGACCCCGATCATCGCTGAGGCGATGTTCATCAATCCGAAGGTTCCCATCGCCAGGTTGATCGATGGGATATTGACCAGCCACGGCACGACGAATGCCGTGTAGACGAGACACGCGCCGATGCCGGTGCGCAGGACGCGGTCCAGGCGACTCATGTTCGTTCGTGGGTGTCGCGAAAAGTCCATGTAGCGGCGGTCGGTGGCTCGGGAAAGGCAGCTGCGAGTCGGAAGGGGTCTCCCCGTGTCGCTTCGGTGTGTATCGGCCGGACTTGCCGCTTTGCTTAGTCCGGCTGTCACGATTTGTGCCGGCTTGATGCGCACTTTGGGCACTCCCTTGTTCCGCCGCGCGGAAATCGTTCGACGTGCTGCCACCGTTCCGGTACTTCCTCGGCCGGTAGCTCCCCTCGTTCGACAGTGCCGCCCGGAACTTCCGGTAGAAGCTCCGGGAAATCGACGTGCCGCAGGACCAGCAACCGTCCCGGGCGCGTGATGTACAGGAAGACACGTCGCCGAGGCGTCACTGATGCTTGTCCACGCCCGCGAGCATCGCTGGCCTTGCTGTTGCAAGCAATTGCTTGTCGACGTACCCGATTCACTGACCGTGGAGCTCGTGCGTTCGATGGTAGTTGTCCCAGAGTGATTATCGCGCCACAGCTTGAGTATTACGCCGCTCAGGGTTAAAGCATGCGACCGGGCCGGACGATGGCCAGTGCGAGATTCCTGTATGCGTGACACAACGCTCGGCCCGACTGATAGCGACGCTTTGGCGAGCGAGACAATAGCTCTCGAGCGACGTGGGCGCCTGCACTTTGCGTGTCGGGAACAAAAGCATTTCACCCACCGAGTGGCGACGATTCGCTGCCGAGGTTGACGTGGAAAAGCACTTTTCCGCGATCATCGCATTGGGCATCGTGGATGAGGTGCCGTCCGGGATGATGGCGGCCTCCATCGAGGAACAGCGCAGGCACTGGCCGGCGTTTCCGACGCCGGAACTTAGCGAAGAGATGGGTGTTTACTATCAGAAAATACATGTCTGGCCCGAGCAGATCGAGAAGCGGATCATCGGATTGGATGTCGGTAGTGATGCGAACCGCCTCGAGGCGGTGACAAAGGCGCTGAAACATGGCTCCCTACAGACAACCCCGCCCCTTCTGCCAACCGATCGTGATTCGCTCGGGTTCTTGATGTTTGCCGGTTTCGAACGATCGTTCGCAGAGCCTGACGTGGCTCGCGACGCGGGGCGAGTCGCCCGGGAAGTGGTCGCCGCTAACGTGCTGGTCGAGGATCTGAACGCCGGTATTCTCGACAAGGAGCGACGCTTTCTGTCGATCACTGTCTCCGATCAGAACGAAGTAATCTACGACGAGTCGGGTTCGGCAAACAGAAGTGTCGATCCGAATACAGAACATGTTCGCTCTCAAGACATCGAGTTCTTCGGCGCGTGTGGCACCTCGAGATCAAGAACATGCTGGCGTTCAGGAAGAAAAACGCGAGTATCGGTCCGATGCTCATCGCTTGTGGTGGCCTTCTTGTCGACGTACTGCTGCTGACCTTGTTCCTGTTGCTATCTCGCTCGAATCGACAGGCATTGTCTTACCCAGAGCGCGCCGGCATACGCCTGCTCAAGATGAACAAGGAGCTGGAGTCGTTTGCCTACATCGTGTATCACGACCTCAAGACGCCCATTCGAGGAATTGACAACCTGGCGGAGTTCAATGAAGAGGATCTGGCGGCGTACAGGAAGGGAGGCAATGACGGTCCCGATATCGACAACCATGTCAGACGGATCCGCCGGCAGGTCGCTCACTCGAACAAGCTGATCAGTGGCATGCAGACCTACTCCGTACTTGACAAAAAGACGGAATGTTCCGCTCGGGTCGATGCGCGAGTGGTGCTTGAGGATATCAGGGAGACGCTCGGCGTACGTACTGAGCAACTGGTGCTCGAAGGAGGATTCCCCGTCTTCGACACCTACGAGACCCGCCTCGCACAAGTTCTTGCAAATCTGGTCGGCAATGCCTTCAAGTACCATCACGACGTGGCCAACGCCCAGGTCATCGTCAGGCTCGAGCGCATCGGCGAGTGGCTCCGATTCTCCGTGGCGGACAATGGGCCGGGAATCGCATCGCGCTTCCACGGAACCATTTTCGATCTGTTCGAAACGATCAATACGGATCCAGCCATCGACAGCACGGGAGTGGGCCTGTCGATCGTCAAGAAGACGGTCGATCTCATGGGGGGCCGGGTCTCGGTGCGTTCATCGCAGGGAGACGGGGCGACCTCTATCTTCGACTGGCCGATTCATGTTGAAGGAGGCGGTCGTTCTCCTTTCCATCCGAACGACGATGTTGAATTCCTGGAAGCGGCTTAGCGGGTGTCGCTGTCGCTCAGGGCGTCGACCAGTTCGTCCTTCTTCATCGACGAACGGCCTTCGATGTCCTGATCTGCCGCCATGCCGCGCAACTCCTTGACGGTGTGTTCGTGCAGTTGCGTCGGGATATCGTTAACACTCTCCACCGCCTGCGCTTCGTTCTGCTGGCGGGCGAGTTTGTCAGACCGCCAGCGCAGGAAGCTGAAGGCCGACGTGGCGAGGACGGTTGCCATGAAGGTCGTCAACGCCCCTTCCGAAATCCCGGTGCGGTCAGCCAGCTGTCGCACGTCAGCGAGAGTGCCGTCATCACGGCGGGATCGAGCAGCAGCCAGCGAGGCTGCGCCTGCGATACCGATGACCGCGAGAATGGCGTAGGGCGCCACGGGCTGGCGCCTGATGTCGCGAAGCAGATGTTGGAACATGCGGTCTGTCCTGATGGGTTATGGCTCCGACTACGATGAGGCAAATGAATGTCCGACGCACGCTGACTGTAAATTCTCCCACTCGCGCAACGCTCGCGGCACTCGCGACGCAAAGCGGTAAAGACGTCCAGCGGCCCGAGTGGGTTGGGGTAGATGCTCGCGTCAGGGAGGTGCCGAGCCAGTTGCCGTGCAATCCGTCATCATCTCCTTGACCGAGGTGACCGCTCTCCTGCTCAGACATGTCAGCTTGGTCAGCGCAGAGTCATTCATGAGCAGAGTCATTCATGAATTGTCTTGCTGATTCTGAGTTTACGGTTGAACGTTCAGCAATGGATGTGCCGCTTGCGCCGATCCTTCATCCTGTCGTTCGACATCTCGGTTCCATCGTGAAACGATCCGAACCACTTGTCCCAAGGCAATTCCAGCGAGCCATAATTGCATTCGAAGTAGCGATGATGCATCTGATGGTGAAAGGTGCCAAGCTTCAGACGACTCCGGCCCTTGACCAGCAGGCCCTCGTAGCCGGTGTGCGTAGTGGCTGCCGTCAGCGCGTAGTACTGCAGGTGGAACAGGATGTGGACCGGATGGGCCGCGACGACCCAGTGAATCAGGACCGAGCCGAGGAAGATCACGTGCTCCACCGGGTGCATGGACAAACCGGACCAGGGTCCGACGTTGATGTTGCGATGATGCAGGACGTGCACGTGCTTGTAGAGAAACGGCACGTGCAGCAGGCGATGTATCCAGTAGAAGTAGAAGCTTTCCCATACCGGAATCAGCAGGAACAGAGCGACAAACCAGACCGGATGCGCGGCCCACGTGAGCATCGGCGCATGACCGTTGGCCAGCGCCCAGAACATAAGCACCTCATAGGCGGTCCAGACCGTCACGCCGCTGGCCAGCGTCCAGAAAACATTGTCTCTGGTCTGTTCGCCGAGCACGAACTGCTTGCCGGTCTTGTTCAATGGGCGCGGGTCGTACTTCAACCGCTCGCCCTGTCTGGCGAAGGTGTAGAAATACAAATGCAGCCCGCCTGCGACGACGGACATCAGGACCAGATTGCGCACGTACATCTCGGCAATCCACCCGAAGGCCAGCGTCCTGCTCTCCTCGAGCGGAGGCTGGAACCAGTAGAACGACGCGAAAGCGATGCCGACGACAATGAGCCTTTCGGTGAGCAGAAACCACGACCCCCAGAACCACGACAGCATGTCCTTCGGGCGCGGCGGCCACGTGAAGAACGGCGACACCTTGAGGGGGACTTTCGGGGCGTGGTTCCAGCCTTTGAGCGGTGTGTCGGACATCGATAGATCCTCGTCCCGAGGGGGATGGAGCGGAGTCTGGCAGATGGCAAATGAAATGAAAAAGAGTATTATGATGGCAATTAAATCTGAATTTCAGAGGTAGCGGTGGCCGTCTCGCTCAAGGCGATGGAGTACTTCACGACGGCCTTGCGTCACGGGAACATCGCAAAGGCGGCCGTCGAGTTGAACATCGCGGCGTCGGCGGTGGCGGCCGCCATTGATCAGGTTGAGGCTGCGTTCGACCTGACACTGGTCACGAGGCAACGCTCTCGCGGAATTCAGGCGACCGCGAGCGGTCTTGCAGTCGCCCGCAAGTGCGAACGCCTGCTGGAGGACTACCGATCGATCCTGGCCGAGGGCGCCGATCTCAAGCAGTCGTTGAGCGGCACCTTGCGGATCGGGTACTACGCGCCGGTCGCGCCGGCGTTTCTGCCGACGATCCTCGAGTCTTTCGTGCCGGAAACCGGCGCTGTCGAAATGCACCTCGAGGAATGCGACAACGACGGCGCGCAGGAGGGGCTCCTGACAGGCAGGTACGACGTCATCCTCTTCGTCAGCGAGGATGTTCGCCCGTCAATCGACTTCGAGGTCCTGATCGAGGCGCCGCCGTACTGCCTCCTGCCGAGCTCGCACCGGCTGGCGCGACGATCCTCATTAAGCATGGCCGAGATCGCGAAGGAGCCGTTGGTGGTGCTGAACCGCCCCGTCGCTGCTGCGTACTACCGAGGTCTTTTTGACGACCATGACCACGACACCTTGATCGGCGCGTACGCGAACTCGACGGAAATGGTCCGAAGCCTCGTCGGCGCGGGTCACGGCTGCGCCATCCTGAACATGCGGCCGTCGACGTCCACCAGTTACGGAGGGGCGACCCTGGTTGAGGTGCCGATAGCCGATTCCCTGCCGCCGTTGAGACTTGCGGTTGCATACGACAAGGCTCGACCGCGTCGGTTGGTTCGACACTTCGTCGATGCCTGTCGGGAACACTTTTCGGAAAAGGAAGCGGCGCGATACGTCGTTACCGGTCGCCGAGTGAAGCGCGGCCGTCAGTGATCAGTGATGCGCAAGCAAGGAGTTTTCGCTGATCGCCTCCGGTCGTTCCAGAGCACGCCGACGGCCAGCCATCCCGCGACACCGCCGAGAAAGAGATAGGCATTCCACGGCGTCCAGTCGAAGCCGGTCGCGGTGTAGCCGGCAATCTGCAACACCGACGCCACCCACTTGATGATGAATGCCGTGCGGCCGTCATGGTTGGGCGGCACCGTGATGTCAGATGGCACGGGTCAGCCCGCCGTCGATGCGCGAGAATTTATCTACAGTCATGGTCGTTCGTCTTGGGTGACAGAAAATGTCATTCGACTGCAAGGTAAGCCGCGTTGACCTTCGCTACAATCGAGTCAGCCTATCTTCTGACAGGAGTGAATCTATTGGCTGATCAGCCGGATCTCCCGTCGATGAACAGTCTTCGGGCCTTCGAGGCTGCCGGGCGTCATCTCAACTTTCGGGTGGCTGCCGACGAACTCGGCGTGACCCAGGGCGCCGTCGCTCAGCAGGTGCGAGCCTTCGAAGAGAGTCTCGGTACAAGGCTGTTCGAGCGGCGCGCAGTTCGAGACTGACTTGCTGTTTCGACAATCGATCGTCGCCATCGCTTCGCCCGAGCTGATCGCGGGCAAGACGCTTCCACTTACCGAGCGCTCGATCGGCGAGCTTCCTCTGCTGCACGACACGCACAACCTCTGGCCCGACTTCCTTCGACAAACTGGGATCGCCGTCGGCGCACGGAAGCGACGCAACCTGCACTTCAGCCAGACAGGTCTCAGTGTGAAAGCGGCGCTCGCCGGACAGGGGATCGCTCTTGCCAGTCGTTTCCTTGTCACGAATGATCTCGATACCGGACGTCTCCTCCAGGTCGTGGCCGGCGACTACAGTGGCGCCGGGGACTTCTACCTTCTCGCCCGGCGCGAGCCGCAATCGTCAGCGGTCGTCGTTGTCCGTGAATGGCTCTTGTCGCGGAGCGATCCCGAAGCGTGAACCCTGGCGCCTGTCTGGTGCTCGACGACTCTCACCACTGCATCGACGAATTAGTGTTCGCCGGCGGTCGCTAGCCCTCGGTCTAGTCGAGTTTTTCGATTCTCCGGGTGTAAGGTACGTTAGTACAAGCCGTGTACGTCGACAACGAGGCGCGATCTACAGGTCGATTGCACGAGTTCATGGGGGATGTGGACATGACTCAGCGCAGGCACGTCGTGATCAGGAACCTCGCAGATGTCGGGTTGACCGGACCGGGATCGAGGGGGCCGTCAATCGGCCTGGAAGCGCGTGGCGTTGCCCCGCCCGAAATCAGTATCGAGTCGCGCGGACTCACGCCTTCCGAAGTGAACGAGATTGCACGAGAGCCGGATGTGGTCGGTGTGGCCCCGGCGATGCCCACGGTTCTCATCGAACCGAAGGAGCTGCCTGAAGAGCGAGGCACACAGGACGCTGACGAGGCAGCGACGTGGGGACTCGCGGAGATCGGTGCTGATCGATCGCCGCATACCGGGCACGGCATCGTCGTCGCGGTACTCGATACCGGAATCGACAGTGAACATGCGGCCTTCTCCGGAGTCGAGCTGGATGAGAAGGATTTCAGCGGCAGCGGCGACGGTGATCGCAATGGCCACGGCACGCACTGCGCAGGCACGATCTTCGGGCGAGAGGTCGAAGGCAAGCGGATCGGCGTAGCCACTGGCGTCACGAAGGCATTGATTGGCAAGGTGCTTGGTGATGACGGACGCGGCAGTTCGGAGATGGCGTTTCAGGCCATCACCTGGGCGACGGAAAACGGCGCGAACGTCGTGTCGATGTCTCTCGGGTTCGATTTCCCCGGCCTGGTCAAGCGGCTCGAGGAAGAGGACTGGCCAGTGGACCTCGCCACGTCCGTCGCGCTTGAGGCCTATCGTGGCAATCTTCGGGTGTTCGACGCTCTCATGGCGCTCATTCGCGCGCGAGCTGCATTTGGGCAGGAGACGCTGGTCATCGCCGCGGCCGGTAACGAAAGCCGACGGGAGCTGGACGACGAGTATGAAATTGCGGCCAGTCTGCCCGCGGCCGCCGACGGCGTGATCTCGGTCGGCGCGGTCGGCCGGACAGGAGCTGGCTTGCGAGTGGCTGATTTCTCCAACACCTTTCCCACGCTCTCGGCTCCCGGCGTCGACGTCGTCTCGGCCAAGGTCGGCGGTGGACTGAAGTCACTCAACGGGACATCGATGGCCTGCCCCCACGTGGCGGGTGTCGCTGCTCTCTATTTCGAAGAGGCGGCGGCCGGGCCGGTGGCGGCCACTTCGGCGAACGTCGGTGCGCGGCTCCGTGTCCGCTGTCGAACGGAAGGCTTCGTCGACGGTACGCAACAGGCCGATCGCGGCGTCGGCATCGTCACGGCGTCAGTCTGAGCGGCGCTGTTTATCGGTATATGCGTGGTCATTGCCTGACTTCCTTTCGTAGCTCACCTGCTCGACTGAAGTCTAGCTGACAGTCCGATTGCGCCCGTGTTAGGTTCCAGAGGTGACGCAGGGATGCAGATTCGCCTTTGACGGAGAACTGCGATGTCGGATTCCGTGCCCTCCTTGCTCTCGATCCGCTTGCCTGCAATTGTTCTCGTGGCAATCGTGTCGCTTGGTGCTTGCAGCGATTCAGACGATGACGACGGTGGGTCGCCCGACCCGTCTTCATCCGACCCTGATGCAACTCAGGATCCCCCGGTTCTTGGCGACGATTCATCGGAACCAGGTTCATCTGAACCAGAAATATTGGAACCGGAATTATCGGTATCAGCCGCGCTGATCCCGGAAGGTGGGCCTCTCGCCCTGACGGCAACGATCGATTCTGAAACGTCGGCAACGATATCCTGGGAAGCGCCGACGGCGGTAACCGAGGATCAACCCTTCGCGTATGAGGTGCGGCGAGACGGCGTCATCCTGCGCGAATACGCGGGCGGTAACTCCGATGACGCGGTATCGACCTTCTACGTCGACGAGTTTCTGGTGGGTGGTCGTGAATACATCTACGAGGTAGTCGCGATCGCCCATGCCGACGAATCGAGATCGGCGCCATCCAGCATAACCATCAGGACGGCGGGTGGATTCGAGCCGGCAACTGACGGCACCCCGCCCGATGTCAATGCCGAGAATCATGCTGAACTTCTGACTTACGCCTTCAGCGTATTCAACGGTAGCGCCGATGGTTACGGTAGTACCATTCTTGCACTTCACGGCTTCTCCGATCCACGCTATTCCGAGCCGCTGAATCAACCGGAAATCAGCGATGCGCCTGTCGAGCAGGTAGTCTGCGGCAACGGTGGAACAGCAGAGTTCACTCCTTACCTCTTTGGCTTTCAGAAAGTCACTACAGGCTGGTCGTCCGTGTTCAACAATTGTCAGGACGGCGCTCGAGTTCTCGATGGCGATCTGGAACGCACCGTCTCGTCGGCCTTTACTGTCAAATCCGATCGATTCTCGGTGGTGGATCAATCGCGCCGACTCGACTACTCCGGCACCCTCGTGTGGGAGTTCGCCGGATCGCGAGCCTACGATTCACGTGAGTGGCGGTTGCGCGATGTCTACTACACGGTGACCGATGCGGAGGAGGTGGTCTTCGAACTGAGAGACGCAGATGCACACCTTTTCACAGTCACTTACTCCAATTCGATCGACGGCCACTTCCGTGTTCGGTCGATCGCGACACGCGGAAAGCTCTTGCGGGTACACGTCGCCCAGCAGTTGAAAATTGAACTGAATGATGGACGATTTGATTCACTCGAGCCACCGCGATTCGCGAGCGGTGTACTCGAGATCGCCGGTGAAGACGGCAGCACCTTGATGCTCGATGCAGATAACGGTGACATCGACACCGTCGAGGTTACTCTGCGCGCAGGTGACGAGATGACGACCCTGACCCAACCCTGGTCGATCTGGGGAGATCAGCTGCTGTGCTACTACAACTCTGACGGGCCAGCAGCAGATCCTCGTCGAGGTTGTCTTGATCCAGACGGTTGATTGGCAGTGGCCCCTCGATGTCGATCCGGCTCGCAATCGGCTTCTTTGCTGCCGAGCTGAATGCTGATGTGATCTAAAGTTGATCGACGTCAAGCTTGATCAGATTTGCCAGACATATGGTTTCCAAGACTTGTTACGCGTTGACAAGCAGTGCGCTGCCTTGCTCACGAGACAGGATGATTTCGAAGAAGGAGTTTCTGTTTTGCGTATTTGATGAGCTGTCGCTCTGCAACGTCCACCACCATGAGGGCTGCGGAATGAATAACCAGGTGACATGCCTTGCAAGCATCGGCACAAGCCGAGCAAGCACGTTTTTGACTACTATCGTCGTACTATCAACTGTGGCACTCGCTTCCTGTGGTGGCGGATCGTCGGATTCCGATGCAGGTGATCCCGGCTCAACGCCACTGGACGACAGTACGAATCTGCGCAGTCTCGAGATTTCGTTTGACGCGCCGGAACGACTGAAAATCATCGGTACTGCTCTCACTGCAACGGTCACAGCGGGCGCATCCGCGCAGCCTATGGAACCCTCGGGTACGGGCTTCGAATCCACGCTGACCCTGCCCATGGAGCAGCAACTGCTGGTCTACGTGAGTGTTCAGCGTGCCGACGATGGATTGTTTCTGGCCGCTGCCAACACCACTGCCTGGCTCGGCGAATCAGGCGCCGCCATCAGCCTGCCAGAACAACTCTTCGTCTACGATTTCGATGAGGACGGAGACGGTATTGACAATGTCATCGAGATCGAGCGTGGCAGTTCGCCTACCAGTCAGAGCCTGGACTTCGATGGCGATGGCCAGGCAGATGGCATCGACCTGGATGATGACAATGACGGAGTCCCCGATGCGGTCGATGTCTTCCCGTTCAACAGCCAGGAGTACGAGGATACCGACGGCGATGGCATCGGTAACCGGGCCGATCACGACGACGATGACGACGGTGTGGTCGACGAGCGTGATGCCTTTCCACTGGATGCAAGCGAGTTCGTCGACAGCGATAGCGACAATATTGGCGACAACCAGGATTCTGACGCCGATGGCAACGGCATCCCGGACGACCAGGAAGACGCCGACAACGATGGAGTGCCTGATCAGATCGATTCGTTTCCCGACAATCCCTACGAATCAGCCGACGCCGATAACGACGGCATTGGCGACAACCAAGACGATGACGATAACAACAATGGGGTCAAAGACTATCGCGAAGGATCCCAGATCATCATTCCCTATGTAGACAATGCCAGCATCGATATCGATGGCGTCTGGAACAACTACTACGACTACGACACCTCGATCTACCACGATGAGTGGGGCAAGGCGACGGACAATGACTCCTACGGGAACTACCTTGCGCTGGAAAATCTCCTTATCGACAATACAGGAAGGTGCAGTGACGACAACTACAGCTGCTACAACAACTACATGCATTTCCAGATGCTTCACGATGGTGACTATCTGTACGTCAAGATAGCGGTCGAAGGCGAGCAACTTGAAAACTGGTTCAACGATTCGCCTGATGCGTGGCAGGACGACTCGGTCGAACTGTATTTCGACGTGGGTTACGATCAGCTGGATTCTTATGGAGACGACGACTACGAAAGAGTCTTTCGCTTTCGCGACACGGTTGCCAATCCGACGGTCGACGGCTTCTACTCTGCCAGTGGCATGCAAACAGATTTTGTCACAAGCTATAGACACGAAAACGAAAGCACTGACGTCTACCAGCAACTCTACGAAATCCGTGTCGATCTCTCCTCGATAGGCCTTGAATCCGGAGAAACCTTCGGGCTCGAGGTTGCGGCAAACGACGACGATGAAGGTGGAGATCGTGACTACAAGTGGGGCTGGTGGGCTCTTCCCGGCTTCGATGAGGCTTGGCGACAACCGAGTGTCTTCGGCAAGGCAAAGCTTCAGCCGGAAGACTGATCGGGCCGTTTACACGCAAACTGGCCCTACTCAATGCTGAGGCGCTACTCAATGCAGGGCCTACTCAATGCAGACTACGGCACAGTGATGGAAAGCCGCACATCCGCGCTGCAGTCGGTAACGACGGCAGTGTCTCGTTTGACTGCGACTCGGACGAAGAACTGGCACCGCGCGGCGACGGAACCGAGTTCTTCATCGCCGAGGTTGGATCACAGTCGATCCTCTAGCTAACAACCTTCGGGCGCACCGCTTTTATCGTCGGCTTGGCTTCGAGTTCGTGTAGCGTCGCGTGTTCGACGACAACAGCGACTGCCATGTCTTCCGGCTGGAACGATCTGCGTGGGAGGAAAGGGGCAGGCGAGGCCAAGGCGGCTGAAGTTGAGCCTATTCAGCTACCACTCTCAACTATTACTCGTCAGTCGAACAGGTCTTCCCGTGCGCAAGTCGCGCCCGCAAAGACCAGCTGTCGCAGCTGAAATGATTTCAGCCGTCTGCCGATGCGTCCGTTCGCCATGGCAAGGTCTGCAAATGCGCCTTTAGTGCGGGGGAAGCGTCTTCGAGCCACTGGCGTGCCACGCCCGGATCGAATTGCCGCGCGCGCTCGAACTTCAACCGGTGCTTGTCGTCGAGTCGACGGCGCAGCTTGTCGAACAGCCCCTGGCCCTTGCGGATGCGTTCTTTGCCCAGCCGGTCGAGCTCGTCGAAGTCGATGTGTCGGAGCCCTTCCCGATAGGCCAGATATTGTTTGCCGTAACGACTGTCCGGGTTGTTGTCCAGTTCGTAGTTAGAGAAACCTTCGCCTTGCTTCAGGTACTTCAGGTGCCAGTAGGCCAGACCGTGATATTCGCGTTGCATGCCGCGTCGGGTGAACCGCTCGAAGCGACGATCCTGGACGAAGTAGGTGTCTGGCGAGACTTCAAAATACCAGTGATCGCCGTGACCGGCGAACGGGCGATAGGCCAGGGGACCGAGTGCGGCGTCCCGCAAGACAAGGTTGATTCCCGAAAAACACAGCATCCGCTTGCCGAGTCGATGGTCAGCCTCGCGAATCGTGCGTGTCAGCTGCCCGACACCCTCCGGAATGGCAACGTGATCGTCGTCGAGCTTGATGGCTACACGGTAGCGCGTCTTCGCGAGCGAGAAGTTGTAGAAGTTCGCGAGGCTGTTGACTGAGCGCCAGTGTTCGCGTCTGTGCTGGCGGCTGCCGGCGGGATGAACGCGCGGTACGTATTCGAATATCCTGAGCTTGTCGGGGTGTCGGGTCTGGAGACGTTCCAGAATTCCGACCGTGCCGTCAGTGCAACGATTGTGACAGACGACTATCTCATCGAACCAGGGCAGATGCGATTCGATGGCCAGGGCAATGAAATCCTCACCGTTCCGGACGCGCATGAAGGCGCTGATTCCGCCCTCCCGCGGCTGGCCGAGACAGGCGGGATCAAAGGTGAAGGCATCTGTTTTCGATGAGGAGGTCACGGTATGCGCAGTATCGGAGTCACGGGTCGTACGTGTCGGACACCCTGCATGGGCGGGGCAACTTGTCCCTTGATTGTAGTTCGACGACTCTCCGCTGGGTGAGCGACACAGAGATGAGCGACACAGAGATGAGCGACACAGAGGTGAGCGACTTAGAGAAGAGTGAGTTCGAGGAGAGTGAGTTCGAGAAGAGCGATACGGGGGTGAGCGAGACAAGCTTGCGCGAGACCAAGGTGCGTAAAACCGGCTTGAAGCGATCCCGCGTCCGAACCGCGCAGGGACTGGGGGCTTTGCTGCTGCTTCTCGGCGTCATCGTCTTCGGTTGGGTGTTCTCACAGCAGATTCCACTCGACAGAATCGGTGTTCGAATGGAGGAGGGCGGGGCGGGTGCAGTGTTGATATTCCTGCTCGCTGGCGTAATGGCAACCGCAATCGGCCTGCCTCGTCAGGGACTTGCTTTTGTGGCAGGCTTCGCCTGGGGTGTCGTTCCCGGTCTTGCGCTATCGCTTGCGGCGGCTATCGGCGGCTGCGCGTTGACCAGCGAGGTATCCAGACGTTGGTTCTCGCGACCCGTTGCCGATCGTTATCCGCGCGTAGTTGCGCAGCTCGCGCGACTGACCCGACGCGACGCCTTCCTGAAGATCATCGTGTTGCGCATTCAGCCGCTTGGCACGAATTTCCTGACCAATCTTTGTGCCGGTCTGACACCGATACCGAGACACGTTTTTCTCGGTGCATCGTTTGTCGGCTATATACCGCAGATGCTTGTTTTCACGCTGCTCGGATCAGGCGTGAGAGTCGGCTCCGGTTCGCAGCTGCTGGTGAGCGGCGTGTTGCTCGTGATATCGCTCGTACTCGGATATGTACTCTATCGGCGCCATCTGCAATCGGTTGGCACCATCGATTGATGCCGTGGCGCGTCGATGTCACGTTGACGCGCCCAAGTCCGTGTCTTCGGCCTGAACGCCTCTGACGTAGCCTGCAACAGCCCGACCAGTCGTGCGGCAAGGATATTGCTGCGTGGCTCTCTTTGCTCGTCGACCGCCAGTGTGGCGCTCGCGACTTACAAGCTCACCGTACGCAGCCGTATCGCCAGCGGGTAGTGGACAGGAGAGGCATGCAATATCGAGCGACACGCGGGCTGTGTCCAGATGATTCGGTAGGGCGCGGCAGGAGAGGAGTGCTGGTAGCAGCGATGCTGCTGCTCTCTGTACCTGCACGGGCGGACCTGATCCTCGATGAGACCGCCGATGCCAATGCCCTGGCCAACCGGGTCATGTCGACGGTCAATGGCAACGTCGTCATCAACAGCGTGAGCATGGTCGGTGCCGCAGGACAATCGGCGACCTTCACCAACGGTCTGAGCGTGCCCGGGTTCATCGATTCCGATCGCGGCATCGTGCTGAGTTCCGGCGAGGTCTCCTCGATTGCCGGTCCCAACGCGGCGGACGGGACCAGTGATCGTATGCCCAACGTTGCGGGCACGAACGGGGATGCTGACTTCGATGCCCTGTCCACTTCGACCGATGGCACCTTCGACGCGATGTATATCGTCATCGATTTCACGCCGCAGGGTGACCAGGTCAGCGGCACCTTCGTGTTCTCGTCGGAGGAATACAACGAGTATGCGCCGCCTGACGGCGCGGACAGCGTCGGCAACGAGTTTTTCGATGTCATGGGCTTCTTTGTCAACGGAATCAATTATTCCACCAATGCCGATGGTAGCGATGTCTCGATCAATACCGTCAACAAGACACTGAATGCCAGCGATTACATCGACAACGATTTCGGCGATTTTGGCGGTGCTGCGCCGTTCAACATCGAAGCGGACGGTTTTACCCGGCGCCTGACCTGGATTGCGCCGGTCAATCCAGGTGTCAGCAACACCCTGAAGTTCGGTGTGGCCGATGGTGGCGACGACCGGCTCAACTCCTGGTTGCTGGTCGACGAGAATTCGTTCCGGATATTCGATGATCCGGCGGATGTCGATCTCGCACTGTCGGTCAGCGATTCGTCTCTCGAGGTTGTGCCAGGGCAGGAGCCTGTCGTCGAGACCGTTGTCACTAACCTCGGGCCAGCCAGTACCGGGCGCGACATTATTGTCGACTACACCCTGCCGACCGGGGTCACCGTGAACGACGGATTGGCGTCGGCGGTAACTGAAGGCGGCAGCAATGGCGATGACTGGATCTGTGTCTCGGATTCGGCGACACCTCAGGGCGTTCAGTGCAGGAGCGTCATCAGTCTCGGCGCCACTCCGGGCAACGACGCCTCTCTCTTCACTTTCGCACTTGACGCCATCGATCCCGGACTTGTGGGCAATATTCTGACCTTATCCGCAAGCGTGTCCACCGGCGACACCGACAGTGTTGCTGCCAATGATTCGGCCACCGATTCCACAGACGTCGTGGCGAGCGACACCTTACCCCCGGGGATTGCCTTCGAAGGCTTGCCGTCAATCACCGGATCGCTCGACACGATCAAGGCAACGCTGCGCTTCGACGAGACGGTGACGGGACTGAGCGTCGGCGATATCGGGGTCGTCAATGCCTCGGTGGCCAATTTCTCTATTGTCGATGCCCTCACCGCGACCTTCGATCTGACGCCCGATGGCAGTGGAGACATCCAGGTAAGCCTGCCTGCCGGTAGTGTCCAGGACACCGCCGGCAACGACAATACGGCTGCAGGCCCGGTGGTCACGATCTACGACACAGATTCGCCGTTGCTCGACATCCAGAACATGCCCGGGGTGGTGGCAGACGATTCGCCCTTCGAAGTACGTTTCGTGTTCAGTGAGCCGGTGACCGGCTTCACGTTGACCGATGTATTCGTCAGCAATGGCTATCCGGGCAATCTCGTCATGCTCGACAGCATGAACTGGACAGCATCGATCAACCCCGATACTTCAGGCGATGTCGAGCTGTCGGTTTTCGCGGGAGCGGCACAGGCGCTCGATGACGGCGTCGATTCGAGCGGCGACAGCGCGATCGCCACCTTCAACGCAAGCGCCCCGGTGGTCACCCTGAGCGGTGCGCCCGATGTCATCAATTCGCTCGACCCCTGGACCATGACTCTTGCGTTCGATGAGCCTGTCACCGGACTCGAGGCGGGTGACATTGCCGTTGCCAATGCGACTCTCGGCTCGCTGCAGACCAGCGGATCGGCGAGCTACACGATCACGGTTACCCCCGATGGCGGGGGAGATGTGAGCTTTTCCCTGCCGGAAGGCTCGGTCGACGACGTTGCCGCCGGCAATCCGAACCCACCGTCGGCGATCGCGCTGACCCGCTATGACGCGGTAGCCCCGACGGCGAGCTTCTCCAGCCTGCCCGCTATCGTCAACAGCACATCCACCTACACCGTGAGTCTGACCTTTGACGAAATCGTCAGCGGTCTCGATCTGGCCGATATCGGCGCGAGCAACGCCACGCTTGCCAACCTCGCGAGCAGCGACGACATGCTCTACACCTTCGAGGTGACGCCTGACGGAAGTGGCAACGTTGTATTGTCACTGGCAGCGGATGTCGCAAGCGATGTGGCAAGCAACGGCAACGATGCCGCTACAGCCGTCACCACGGTCTACGATGATGTGCCACCGTCCGAGCCGGGTGTCGTCCCGTTGACCACGAACGATACGACCCCGGAACTCAATGGTTCGGCCGACCTGTCTGCCGGCAACAGCTTGCAGGTTACCGTCGACGGTGTCGACTATGTGCCAGGTGACGGCGCTCTCGAAAACAATGGGGACAATACCTGGACGCTGGTCATACCCGCTGGCAACGCGCTGACCGATGCTGTCCTCGACGTGACGGTGTCTCTGACCGATGCGGCAGGTAACACCTCGGTTGAAAGCACCAGCGGTGAATTGACGATCGATACAGTGCCGCCATCCCCGCCCGCTGTTACCCCTGATCTCGCCGAGGCCGACGATACCGGGACGGATGCCTCGGACGATCTGACCAACGTCGCCGGTGCCCGCTTCACAGCACCGGGCGGCAGCTTCTCTCCGGGAACCGCTGTGCGCCTCTATGCAAACGGCGTGCAGATCGGTGCGGGCCTGGCCGCTGTCGATGGTAACGTGCTGATCACCGCGGCCAGCCTGGTCGAGGGCACACAGTCGGTGACGTTCACACGACTTGACGCTGCAGGTAACGAGAGCCTGCTATCTGCGGCACTCGATGTCACCCTCGATACGGCGCCTCCGACGCCGACTTTCGACGCACCGATCGCGGTCGATGGCACGGTCAACGCGGCAGAGTCGACCGCGCTGTCATTGTCCGGAACCTCGGACCCGGATAGTACGGTGCAGGTATCCATCGTCGATGGTACGGACGTGGTGGTGGCAACGGCGACGGTGAACGGCGCAGGCGTCTGGTCGTTGTCCGGCCTCGACGTCAGCGCTTTTGCTGACGGGCCGTTGTTGCTGGATGTCCTCGGTACCGATGCCGCGGGCAATTCGGCGGCCGGTTCGTCGGCACTTGCCAGCCTCGATACGGAGGGCGCGTCCGCGCCTGTCATCGTCAGCCAGGCGACGTCGGACACCACACCAGCCATTGTGATAACCGCAACGCTCGCGTCGGGTGAAACCCTTGACGTGCAGCTGAACGGCATTGTCTATTCCGCGCCGGTGGGGGCTCTCGTCGACGACGGCAGCGGCGGCTGGGTGTTGAACGTCGCTTCGGGCGACGCCCTTGTCGATGGCATCTACCAGGTTGTCGCGACGATCACCGATTCGGCTGGCAATACAACGGTGGATACGTCCGCGGACGACCTCGTCGTCGATACGGTCGACCCGCCTGCACCTGCTATCGACGCACTCATCAGTGACTCGGCCACTCCGACCATCAGCGGTGATGCCGTACTAGTGGCCGGTGAGACCTTGACGGTCACGCTCGACGGTACGGTCTATTCACTCGGTGACGGTGCTCTCGCCATCGCCCCGGACGATCGCTGGACGCTTGAGGTGCCGATCGCGAATGCGCTCGCCGACGGGACTTACGATCTAGTCGCGACGATTCAGGATACTGCTGGCAACACGAGTAGCGACGTCACGGCCCCAGAACTCTCGGTCGACACGACGCCGCCAGTCGCACCGACCGTCGATACCTTGCAGACCAACGATGCCAAGCCAAGCTTGAGTGGAACCGCGATACTCACTGACGGTGAAACGCTGAGCGTGAAGGTCGACGGCGAAACCTATGTGACGAGCGGTGGCCATCTGTCGATCGATGGTGCCGGCAACTGGACCCTCGTGATTCCGGCAGCGAACCCGTTGGCGGAAGGTGTATACGATGTGACGGTTATCGTCACTGATGCGGCGGGTAATACCGGCGCGGAAACGACCAGCGGCGAGCTCGTGGTCGACAGGACTCCGCCCCCGGTGCCGACGCTTGCGCTCAGCCTGGACGCAGCGAGCGACAGTGGTAGCGACGACACGGATGGTGTCACACAACTGTCCCCGGTCGATCTGTTGGTGCCCGCTGCTACCTTGACCACGGGTGATGTACTGACGCTCTATATCGATGGTGTTGCGGTCAGTGGGGCGTCGGTGGTCGCCGCAGCGGATGGCAGTGCGCTTGTCAGTGGTGTCTCGCTGACTGAAGGGGCACAGTCAGTCACCTACGTGATCACGGATGGGGCGGGCAACGATAGTGCGTCGTCCCCCACGCTCGAGGTGACACTCGATACGCTTGCGCCTTTGCCAGAGCTGGCATCTTCCATTGGCGGGGACGGTGTCATCAATGCGTTCGAGTCGACGGCCTTTTCGTTGGCAGGCACCTCTGAGCCACTGAGCATCGTGCAGATCGCGATCGGCGACGGCAGGGAAAGTGTCGTGGCTACCGCCACGACCGATGCCTCGGGAGAATGGCGAATCGACGCCATCGATCTTGGCGCTTTCGAGGACGGCCCGATCGACATCGATGTGACTGGTACCGACCTTGCCGCGAATGTCGGCGCGAGTTCGACATCGACGGCGACACTGGACACCGAAGGTCCGGTAGTGCCCATCGTCGTCGCACAGACCACCGGTGACACTACCCCGACCTTGACGTTCGAGGCGGTCATCGGCTCCGGGGAGCGGCTTGATGTATTGCTTGATGGAATCACCTATTCGAGTACTGACGGTAGTCTTGTAGGAGACGGCAGCGGCAGCTGGACGCTGACGGTCGATGCCTCCAATGCGCTGTCGGATGGTGTTCACGACATCGTGGTGACGCACACTGACAGTGACGGCAACGTCAGCACCGATCTGTCGGTGGATGAACTCGTCATCGACTCCGAAGCTCCTGTGCTGACTGCCGCACTTGTCTCACCGACGTGGGACGATACGCCATACTTCGAAGGCACCAGTGACCAGCCCGACGGCTCGACGATCGACGTGGTCGCGGCCGGCGACACACTCTGTACCGCCACCGTCGTTGCGGGCGCGTGGGCCTGTGAAGCGACCGAGGTACTTGCAGACGGTACTCAGGCTGTGTCGGTGATCTCGGAAAACGGGCTGGGTGTCGTTGCCGATGTGTCCATCACATTGCTGATCGACACGGCAGTCGATACCGATGCCGACGGAATCGGTGATCTCGAGGAGGGCGCTGACCGACAGCCACCGAGAGACACCGACGCGGACGGCATACCCGATCATCTCGACGAAGACAGTGACGCCGATGGTATCAACGACCTTGTCGAAGGCGCAGGCGACAGCGATGGCGACAGGATCCCGGACTACCTCGACAATGACAGCGATGGAGATGGTGTGCCGGACCTCTCCGAGCAAGCGGACGATACTGATGGCGATGGCGTCGCCGACTACCTTGATCTCGACAGTGACGGTGATGGCATCAGTGACGCCGCCGAGGGTAATGTCGACAGCGATGCCGACGGCATGCCCGACAGTCGCGATCTCGACAGTGATGGTGATCTGATACCGGATGCTCTCGAGCGCGGCTCGCTTGCCGAGGGCGTGCTCATGACCGATGCACCGCTGGACAGCGATGGCGATGGTCTGGCCGACTACATCGACAGTGACAGCGACAACGACGGTGTACTCGATCTTGTCGAGGCCGCGATCGATGACTCGCTGGCAGGTGTTGTCCCGCCGCGTGACAGTGATGCAGATGGCCTTCCGGACCATCTCGATCCCGACAGCGACAACGACGGTGTACCGGATGTCGTCGAAGGCGCCGAGGACAGCGACGGCGATGGCGTTGCCGATCTGCTGGACGAAGACAGCAACAACGATGGCTTGCCTGACCAGCTGGTCGGTACTGGCGACGTGGATGGTGACGGCATTCCCGACCGCCTCGATGGCGACCTGGACAATGACGGGATATCGAATGCGGTGGAAGGCATCGACGACAGCGATGGTGATGGCATCTTCGACTACCTCGATCCGGAGAGTGATGACGACGGAATCGATGATGCCATCGAGGGCACGATCGACAGCGACGGCGACGGACTCGGCAACTGGCGTGATGTCGATAGTGACGGTGACGGGATCGGCGACCGGGTCGAAGGCACAGAAGACAAGGATGGCGATGGTGTCGCCAACTACATCGACCTTGACAGTGATGGTGACGGCATTCGCGATGCCATCGAAGGCGCTCTCGATGCCGACGGTGACGGTGTGCCGAATCGACTCGACAGCAACAGCGACGACGATGGCCGTGACGATGCCACCGAAGGCGATCAGGATAGCGATGGTGACGGTGCAGCGGATTTTGTCGACCCGGACAACAGTGACCCGGACAACGTCGATGACACCACCGATACGGATGGCGACGGTGTGCCGGATGTGCGCGACGATGATGATGATGGCGATGGCATCAGTGACGCGAGCGAGGGGAGTGACGATACCGACGGTGACGGTGTAGCAGACTCACTCGATACCGACAGCGACGACGATGGCATCGACGATGCGCTGGAAGGGAGGGGCGACGCCGACGGTGACGGGCTGCCGGATTTCCGCGATACCGACAGTGATGGTGATGGCATCGACGATGCCGCTGAAGGAGTGCTCGATAGCGACGGTGATGGTACGGCCGACTTCCAGGATACCGACAGTGACGGCGACGGTCTGCCGGATCGGCTGGAGTCGACGGTTGATTCCGATGGGGACGGCATTGCGGATTATCTCGATATCGATGCTGATGGTGACGGCCTGGCCGATGCAGACGAAAGTGCCACCGATACCGATGGAGACGGTCTCCGGGATGCGCTCGACACGGATAGTGATGGCGATGGCATCGACGACGCCATCGAAGGTCTGCGCGACACCGACGGGGACGGCGTACCTGACTATCGCGATATGGACAGCGATGCCGACGGTGTAGCTGATCGCATCGAAGGCGCGGCCGACAGTGATGGCGACGGTACCGCCGATTATCGGGACAGCGACAGTGACGGCGACGGGCTTGCCGACAGCCGCGAATCAGAGCTCGACAGCGACGGTGATGGTCTGGTCGATCGGATCGATACCGACAGTGATGGCGATGGTCGCTCGGATGCGAGCGAGGGCGTGGTCGACACCGATGGTGATGGGATCGAGAACTACCTCGATCTCGACAGTGACAACGATACCCTGGCCGACAGCCTCGAAGGCGATCTGGATACGGACCGTGACGGTGCGCCGGACGCCCTTGATCTGGACGCCGACAACGATGGCCTGCTCGACAGTTTCGAGAGCGAAGGGTCGCGCTCGAGGTCTCGCGGATCAAACGCTGCCGCTCCTCTCGACGACGAGCCTGTATTGCGCACCAGTGCTCACGACAGAGACGGCGATGGTCTGCCTGATTACCGTGATCTCGACAGTGACAACGACTCGATAACCGATACGCTGGAAGCCGACGGTCGCGATGCCGATAGTGACGGACGTACCGACGACTTCAGCGATGCCGACGGCAATGGCTGGGATGATGCCGTCGAGGCGTCACCGCTCACGCCCCCGGATACCGACAACGATGGATTACGGGATTTCCGCGATGCCGATTCCGATCAGGATGGTCTGGCCGACATCCGTGAAGTCCTGGGTGCCGACGTCGACGGTGACGGCATTGTCGATGACTTTCAGGACAGTAACGGCGACGGGCTTGATGACTCCCTGAGCGCCGTGCCGGCACAACTCGTCGACAGCGATAGCGATGGTCTACCGGATTTCCGCGAAGTGGACAGCGACAACGACGGCCGCAGCGATCTGGTCGAGAGCGGCGGTATCGACATCGATGGCGATGGCCTCGCCGACTCGCTTCGCGACGGCGATGGCGATGGCATTCCGGACAGTGTGGATGTCGATGTCACGCTCGGTAGCGATGCCGATGCCGACGGCATAGACGACACGGCCGACAGTGACTTCGTCGCGGGCCCGGACCGAGACCTCGATGGCATTGTCGACGCCCGTGATCCGGATGCCGACAATGACGGGTTTGCCGACGACGTCGGACCGGGACTGTCGGCAGCCTTGCCGGACAGTGACAACAATGGCGTCCCCGACTATCAACAGCCGCTTCCTGGTACGCGGGTCCAGACCAGCGTATATGGACACGGTGCAGGCTGCTCGATCGTCGCGCCGGACACGCGTGCCGTTCGCGCGTCCAGGTCGCGCGATCCCGTCTTCCTGCTGCTGGTGCTGGCCGCGTTGGTCAGTGTCGCTAGGCGGCACTCGGGGCCGTGCAAAGTGCTGCGAGGCGTGCTGCGAGGTGCGCTGCAAGGGGTGCGGCTTCGAGGGCTGCACAGGCACAAAGCTCTGATCGGCCTGTCGTCTGTAGTCGCGTTGCTTGGAGCCGGTGCCGTCGAGGCGGAGCCTTATCAGAAGCGCTTTTACGCGGGCATCGGTGCCGGCGTGTCGATGTTGGCACCGGTGACCGAGGAGACCGGACTGAGCCTTGAGAACGACAGCGCTGCGGCCGTGCATCTGCATTTCGGACTCGACTTTCACCGCCGGTTCAGCGGTGAGCTGGCACTCGGTTCGCTAGGCACGGCGACACTCGAGCCGGAGGGGGAGATCGCCTACGGCGTCGTCGGTCTAAGCGCCCTTGCGTATCACGTGTTCGAACCTGCGGGTCAGGCTGATCGTCTTGGGCTGATGGGCTACCTGCGCGCGGGGATCGGTGCCCTGAATACCGCTGCAAGCGGGCTCGAGATTGAACAAGTCAACCCTGTGCATGTCGCCCTGGGCCTGGGTCTGGAATACGGTCGACCGAATGGTCTGGCAGTGCGCGGTGAGCTGTTGTCCTACGATGGCGATGCACGAGCGATTCAACTGGCGTTGCTGTGGCGTTTCCGGCAGGGCGAGGAACGACGTGAGCCGTTGTCCTCCGCAAACACGTCGCCGACTGCCGTGCCTGACCCTGAGGCTGATCCGGCGATTGTCGAGGAGAAACCGGCGGCCCCGCCGGTCGTCGTTCCGAAAGCGGTTCGTCCCAAGGCGAATCGCCTGATCGACAGCGATCGGGATGGCGTCGAGGACAGCCGTGATGCCTGTCCTGACTCGCGTTCCGATCGTCCGATGGATGCCCGCGGTTGTGATCTGCTGGACGGCGTGATGGCCGGTGTCGACTTTGCGCCCGGGACGGCGAATCTGACCGTCAATGCCCGACGTGTTCTCGATGAAGTCGCGCGGGCAGTCGTCGAATTCCCGTCGCTGACGGTCCGCATAGATGCGCACACCGACGATGCACTGACCCCGGCCGAGGCGATCGATCTGACGCGTCAACAGGTCAAGAGTGTGGCTCGCCATCTACTCCAGCGGGGCGTGTCGCGGGAGCAGCTGAAAGCGCGCGCCTTCGGTAGCAGGCTGCCCCTGGTAGAGAATGCCGATAGCGCGTCACGGGCCCGAAATCGGCGGGTCGAGATGCGCATCATGGAAACGCCCTGACGCCTGCATCCCTTGCCTGAGCCACTGGCCGTGTCGAAGCGCTGAGTACCAGTCGGCATTTCCGTGCCGACGCGAACGACGCCTGTGCGGTGGTACACAAACCGCCACACGTTATCGATGGACCTGCCGCTAGCTTTTGCGAATCCGGCGTGGGCGTGTGCATGCCCGGGGAGTCGACAACTGCCGCTCGTGTCACTCCCTCTGCGAACGCGCCGTACGCCCAGAGCACGCAGGGAACAGTGACATGAAGACGAGTTCTACAGGGCCCCGTGACAGCCGTCTGATCATGCGACTGAGTCCTCTTTTCATTGGCCTGTTGCTCGGCGGCTGTGCATCGATAACCGTGCCGGAGAAGCTTCGCAATCTCCAGATCCCGGCCAACGATCCGTCATTTCGGACGCGTATCTATGCCGGTGCCACACTCGGCAATTCGCATCTGACGCCCGATACCGAAGGCACTGCATTCAACGTCGACAACAGCGATGATCTGGGGTCGCAATTGCGGCTCGGTGTAGACATACACAACATGCTCTCGGTCGAGCTGGAAACGTCGGTTCTCGGCACGGCGACGCTTCGCGAAGCCGGGACGGATGTGTCGTATTCGGCTGCCAGCGTGAATGCACTCATCTACGGATTGAATGGCGTACAGTTGCGCTCGCGTCGGACCGGCTGGAGTGCCTATGGGCGTCTTGGCATGGGCGTCGTCAAGCGCTCGTCCGCCGTCACCGTACTGGACGAGGGTGGTTCGTCACCGATCATCGGGGCCGGGGCCGAGTACGGCTTTCCCAATGGGCTGGGCATCCGCGGCGAGATCGTCCGTTTCGACAGCGATGCCGTCTATGCCGGGATCGGGGCGGTCTATCGATTCGGGCTGACTCCAGGCCAGATCGGCAGTCTGCTCGCTGACGCGGCCGAGCCTGCGCTGGCCTCGAAGGACCGACCGGTTGCCGCCGGTGGTCGGTTGTTGAAGTCCCCTGGCCGGCCCGGCGCGACGGATTGGCAACCTGCTGGGGATTCGACCGTGGCTTCAGGTGATCGCAGCGGCGAACCGTCGCTCGGTGCCGCAAGCGGTTTCAGGCCAGCAGCGGTGAGCGGTGTGCCACGCTGGCGCCCGGTGGTCTACAAGGATGACCATGACCGGGACGGCGTACGCAATCTCGACGATTACTGCGCGGATACCGGCCGCGACGTCATTGTCGATGAGCAGGGCTGTGGACTGTTCGACGAATTGCTGGCCGACGTCATCTTCAAGAGTGGCTCGCATTACCTCACGGCGCGGGCGCGCGGCCAGCTCGATGAGGTTGCCGTGCGTCTGCTCAATTTCCCGGAGGCGCGCGTACGTGTCATCGCGCACACCGATTCGACCGGGGCCGCCGATGCAAATCTGGCCCTGTCAGCGAGACGGGCCGAAAGCGTCGTGCAGTACCTGCAGACACGCTACGTGCGTGAACTTCAACTCGAGGCACTGGGCCTGGGCGAGACACGGCCCTTGGCCAGCAACAGGACTGCAGAGGGCAGAAAGCGAAACCGCCGGGTCGAGCTCGAGACCGTGAAGAGCCTCTCCGAGGCACAACTCGCCGAATCGCTGGAGCGTTCTGAAATGCCCGGTGAAGAGCGCTGGCTGCCACCCTTGCCAGGCACCAGGGACAAGTCTGCCCTTGCGGAGAAAGCAGCGGCAGCGAAAGTCGAGATGGCAGCAAAGCCAGAGCAAGCAGTGCCAGTAGAGACCGCAGTAAGGCCGGAGGTGGCAGCGGCCGTAGGGCAAGAGGAAACGGCACAAGTCGAGATCGCAGGAGAGCCGGACAAGCCCGCAGCGGCTCTGCCGGTGGTACCGAGTGGGCCGGACGCTGTTCGCAGCGCTCTGCCGGTCGTGCCGAGTGGGCCGGACGCTGTTCGCAGCACTCAGACGGTCGTGCAGATGGCAGTGCCCGATGAACGTTCGCCGAAGGCTGCCGCGTCACCTGAACCCGGTGCGTCAGTCGCCGATGTGGCGAACGACAGTGCCGGGTCGCCTGAGCAGGCGAAGATGGCTGTGCAGACTGCCGTGCCAGTCGCCCCGGTCGTCCCGGCCGCTGCGCTGCCAAGGCGTCATGAGCCGCTGCCGACCCCCGCGAGGGTCGAGGGCCTTGACATCGCCGGTGTGCTCGAGGGTGTGACCTTCGACAAGGGATCGGCGGCGTTGTTGCCGGCGTCCCGGCCCTATCTGGCGCATGTCGCGGCCGAACTGCGGCGCTACCCGCAAGCGCGTGTAGCGATCATGGCGCATACCGACAATGAAGGCAGCGAACAGGACAACCACCGACTTTCGACACAACGGGCCGATACCGTTCTCGAGCACCTCGTCGAGATGGGTATCGAACGGTCGCGCCTGCAATCCGAAGGCTATGGAGAGAGTCTGCCGCTGGCGCAGAACGTGACCGCAGCCGATCGGGCGCGTAACCGCCGCATCGAGCTCCGCCTGCTGGCCGACGCGCCCTGAGCCTTGTTGTCCGGGAGCAGCAACACCGGTTGAGGCAGGTCGTCTCATGACCTGCTATCGTTCGCAGCGGGTCGGCATGATGCAGTGCCCTGGAGCAGCATTCTTCCAGTCAGTGAGCACGCTCGGCGGGCCCCTCTTCTACAGCGAACCGGCGTCAGCGCCGGGCCGGGGTCACCGAGGCCAGTGCTCATGTGTCAGAAACGATCCACGGCTGCCGCCGGCTTCTCCGGCAGCAGCCGTCGCTGCCTGCCGTTTTCGTCGACGCTGTGCCTTGCTCTTTGTGTCGCCCTGGTCTGCCTCTCGGCCGGGGCAAACGGCGGACAAAGCGGCGCACTCCAGTCGACCGTTCAGGGTGCGTCCTTCCGGGTTGCGATCAGTCAGGGAGCAGACAGTGATCAGGGCGCAGACAGTGACGGTGACGGCATTGCCAATACGGTCGATGTCGATGACGACAATGACGGGATCTTCGATCGCGACGAAGGTCTGAATGACGTCGACCGCGACGGCGTACACGACGCCACCTCGACCGATACCGACGGTGACGGTCTATTCGACGGCCTCGATCTCGATAGCGACAACGACGGCATTCCGGACAATGTCGAATCCCGCATCGATCTGCGTTCCGTGCGGGCACTCGATCAAGACCTTGATGGTGTCATCGATGCCGACGTCCCACTCGGTCGTAACGGCATTGCCGATGTACTGGAGTCAACGCCAGATTCAAGTCGCCGTCGTTTCAAGCGTGCTGACGTCGATCGGAATGGTGTACCGGACTTCCGTGACCCCGACGCAGACGGGGACGGCGTCGACGATCGTGTCGAGGCGGGCGCGCTCGGCAGTACGCCGCTCGATACCGACAATGACGGAATTCCCGATTTCCGGGATATCGACAGCGACAACGATGGTACCCGTGACAGTGACGAAGACGTGCCGACGGGGGGCATCGCCAATCCCCCGGATGATGCGCCCGTGTCGGAGCCTGTCGTCAGCGGGCCTGACCGGGACGGTGATGCCGTATTCGACCAGCAGGATCTCGACGACGACAACGACGGCTTGACCGACGCTGACGAGCTGCTCGTCGACGCGGATGGCGATGGCCTGGCCGACGCAGGTTCACGCGACAGCGATGCCGACGGCGTGCCTGATGGCTACGATCTCGACAGTGACAATGATGGCATTCCGGATCTTGTGGAGGGTCAGTCGGATACCGACGGTGACGGACTGCCCGACTTCATCGACGCTGTGCATGACGGCATCTCGAACGCCACCGACCAGGATGCCGACGGTGACGGCATATCCGATGCGCTCGAAAGTGGTTTCGACACCGATGGCGACGGTGTCGACAACCGATTCGATCTCGACAGCGACAATGACGGCATCATTGATGCTACGGAAGCATTCGGCAGTGGGTCTCCCGGCCCGTCGCCGCTTGACAGTGATGGCGACGGTGTTTACGACTACCTTGATCTCGACAGCGACAATGACAGTGCCTTTGACGCCTACGAGTCAGATCACCTGCAGGTGATCTCTGATGGTCGACTGGTCGCGGCGGCAAGCGTCGATGCCAGTGGGCTGGCGAGGGGGCTGGCGAGTGAGTCTGGAAGGGATGGTGTCGCCGGGGCGATCGACACTGACGGCGATGGCGTTCCGGACTATCGCGACCTTGACAGCGACAATGACGGTCTGATCGATCTTGTCGAGCTCGGCGGCGTCGATCAGGACGGCGATGCGCGTATTGACGGATTCGATGATGCTGCTGGCGATGGCGCCGACGATGACATGCAGAAATTCGTAGCGGAGTGGATCGATACTGATGGCGATTCGATACCTGACATGCGTGATCTGGACAGTGACAATGATGGTCTGTCGGATATATTCGAAGCGCATGGTTCCGGGGCCGATGCAGACGGCGATGGCCGACTGGATCGCTTTGATGACCAAAATCTGGATGGACTGGACGATAATGTGGCAGCACTCGGTACACATGTTCGCGACAGTGATGGAGACGGTCTGCCTGATCAGACCGATGCAGACAGCGATAACGACGGAATCTACGACCTTGCCGAGGCCGGCGGGGCAGACACGGATGGTGACGGCATGATCGATGACGATATGGACCTGATTGCAAACGGTTTCGGTGGACCGTTTGTCGACGAACCTGATCGTCTGGCGGCCATCCCCGATAGCGACGGTGACGGTATTCCGGATTTTCAGGACGCATCCGCACAGGATGACGACCCGCTCGGGACCGCTTTCATAGCGGGCGATACCTCGACTGGCTCGGGGTGCAGTATCGCGAGCGTCAGCTTCGGTGGTAGTGGCAGCGGCAAGTTCGATCCCGGGCTCGTGCTTCTGCTCATCGCCAGCCTGTGGTATGCGGTGAAGCGAAGGCGTGCGCAGACCACGGCCCTGGTAACGCTCGCCTCGGCACTCGCGCTTGCCGGCTGTACCTCTACCGACGAGCCGAATGCCGATGAATTCGATGGCAGGTTCTACGTGGGTGGCGGTCTGCTCGCCAGTCAGCTCGAGCCGGACGCGAGCGATGACGAACGACTGAAGATCGACGAGGACCAGAGTGGTGGTGGCTCGATATCGCTCGGGTACGACGTCAGCAACCGCTTCACGGTCGAGGGGCACGTGGCGGCGCTCGGCGAGGCGTCCTTCGATCCTGACGGCGAGATCGCCTATCAGGTCGGTGGGTTGAGCGCGTTGCTCTACGGGTTCAACCACGAGGATGACCGGGCCCTGCGGGAGGGATTTTCCGCCTTTGCCAGAATCGGCGCCGGCACCTTGCAGAATCAAGCCGATGACATCGAATACGAACGAATCAACGATGTCCATCTCCTTGGCGGCGCCGGCCTCGAGTATGGCTTTGCCAATGGCCTGGCCTTGCGGGGCGAGTTCGTCGCACACGACACCGATGCGCGTTACGCTCAATTGGGCGTCTTGTATCGATTCGGGGATGTCCGCGAGAGTGTTTCGACGGTTGCGGCCATCGATAGCGATGTCGACGAGGCCGCTGCAGATGTCGAGCTCGATGAGAAGATCGGCGACGCCATAGCGGATGTGGACGACACCGGGGCCGCGCTCGAATCCGCCGTCGATGATGCGGGTTCGGCCGTCACGACACCCGTGCCGACGACTCCCAGGTCAGTACAGCCGGAATCGCTGGATGCTGATGATGACGGCATCGCCGACGAAAGCGACGAGTGCCCGGATACCCGATCGGGCGCGCTGGTTGATCGGGCCGGGTGTGCGGCGCTCGATGGTGTGCTCGAGGGCGTCTTGTTCGAACCGGGGTCCGACGCCCTGATGGCCGATGCACAGCGTGAGCTCGACGTCGTCCTGCAGGTCCTCAAGGACAATCCGGCCGTCGTTGCCGTCATTGCCGCGCATACCGACAATCAAGGTACCGCCAGGAGCAATCTCGAATTGTCCGGCAGACGCGCCTTGCGCGTGGCTCGATATCTTGCGGACAGGGGCATCGAACCCCAGCGGCTCAAACCGAAGGCGTACGGCGAATCACGTCCGCTGGCGGTCAACTCCACGGCTGCTGGACGCAAGCAGAATCGCCGCGTCGAGATGACGGTCGCCGAATGACGCAGGGCCATGTCTTGAGCCGATGATCTTCTGCCGGTGACCTGTCGACGCTATTGTAACGGGCGTCTGGCGGGCAAGAAGATCGAGCTCTGCGGCTTGCTGCTGACGGTCCTGCTGGTGCCGCCTGTGACAGCCTTCTCATTCCTGTCCGTCGGTACGCCGACAGATCGGGACGGTGACGGTATTCTCGATACCATCGATCTCGACGACGACAACGACCTTGTCGGCGACACGGCCGAAGGCGCCGGCGACAGCGATGGCGACAGCGTGCCGAACGTGTTCGACATCGATGCGGACAACGACGGCATCATCGACTTGCTGGAAGCCGTGATCGATCCGGTGTTGCTGGCGGCACTCGACAGGGATGGCGACGGCTTGCTCGACGAAGCCGTGGTGCTCGGCCCGAATGGCGTGGCTGATCTGGCCGAGAATCAGCCTGAGAGCGGCCAGCTCTTGACCGGAACCGTCGATACCGATGAGGATGGCGTGCCTGATCAGCTCGATCTCGACAGTGACAACGATGGCTTGCCGGATGTTGTCGAGGCGGGAGGGAGCGATCTCGATGGAAACGGCAGGTTCGACCGCTTTCGGGATCTCGACGGTGATGGACGAGACGACCAGTTGTTGTTGTTTCCGTTGGTTCCGTCCGATACTGACGGCGACGGGATAGACGACTACAGGGACAGTGACAGTGATGGTGACGGCGCCAGCGACCGATTGGAATCGGCTGGAGTCGACACCGATGGAGACGGTGTAGTGGATGGATTTCGCGATGAAGATGGCGACGGCCTGGACGATCTCGTCAGGCGTCAGCCGGTGGTGCCGACGGATGGCAACGGTGATTTCCTGGCCGACTACCTTGACCCGAGAGTTGACGGTAGTGTCGTCGCATTGGCTGTAGATGGCGACGGACCGTCCAGTGGCTCGGACGACGGCGATGCCGATGGTACAGCGCCCACATCGGATTCCGGTGCGGAAGCGGGCAACGGTAGTGCGGCACTTCCGGTTACCGGGCGTTCCGGTGGCGTTGCCGGAGGTTGCTCCCTCGGGCCGATAGCGGACGGGTCTGCCCTGCGCTTCTCGTCGTCATCCACTACCCCGATGTTGCCCGCCTTGAGCCTCGTCGCGCTGCTATCACTCTGGTTACGTCGCCATGCCAGGCGAGCCCGGGTTTCAAGTCTCCTGCCACGAAAGCGCCGGGGCATGACCGATCACCGAGGTCGATGGTTTGTGACCTGCGTACCCGTCCTGTCAGGCATCGTGCTCGGTGGCTGTGTGACTTCGCCGATGCCTGCATCCTCCGGAGCTGGCATTCCGGTGCACGCTGGGGTCGGTTTCGGCGTCAGCCTGCTCGATGCAGATTTTTCCGATACAGGCCTGGATCCCGATCACGACATTGCACCGAGTGGTTCCGTCACGCTGGGCGCGTCGATCACGCCCTGGCTTGACGCGGAAGTTCGCGTGGCAGATCTCGGCGATCTCACGCTCGAGGGAGGTGGGCATATCGGCTATCAGGTTGCCGATCTCACTGCGCTGGTGATTCGACGTGGTCGTCGAGCCGATCTGTTCGGCCGCGTCGGCGTGGGCTCGATGTTCAACGAGGGTGGCATAGACGTCGAACGTCGCAATGCGACCCATCTGTCGCTCGGAGCCGGTGTCGATGTCAAGCTGACCCCACGGTGGGCTACACGTCTGGAATTCAGCGGACATGACGTGGATGCGATCAATGCAGGGCTGGTCCTGGTCTATCGTTTTGGTGCTCGGGGCGAGCGTATCGGTGCGCTGGTCGATGCGTCCGCAGGATCCGCTGGATCTGGAGTTGCCAATCCCGGCGTCACCGATACCTCGATTGCCGAATCCGATGGCGTTTCCGGCAGTCGCGAACAGGTAACGGCAGCGGCGGAAGACACACTCGCGATCGAGCCTTCGCCCACAAGCCAGTCACGGCCCGCAGCGAAACCGACCCCCGAACCGCCCGGGCCGCGGTCAGCGCCAATGCCTGAACCTGAAACGGTAGCGCGGGCCGAGCTGACACCCGTGCCGAAGCCTGCATCGATTCCAGAGCTCACGCCGATAGCGACACCTGAATCGGTCGAGGAGCCGCTCCCGGAGCCGACACCCACGCCTGCACCGGCGCCAGAGCCGCTGCCAGAGCCGCTACCAAAGCCGACACCTGAGCCGACACCTGAGCCCGCACCTGAGCCCGCACCGGAACCAGAGCCGCTCTCCGAGCGGACACCCGCGCCTGCGCCGGCACCAGAGCCGCTCCCGGAGCCTGCGCAAACGGCGCGCCAAGAGACGAATGCTGGCGTCGAGACGTCGATCGACGCCACCGGCACGGAGGTTCGACGAATTCGGATTCCTGCGCTTCCGGATCCTGATGAAGACAATGCCGACGGAGTCAGCGATGACGACGTCGACACGGCTGACAATCAACTGGCCGCATCCCGCCAGGCTGATGCGCAACGGGCTGAAGCTCTGCGGGCAGAAGCAATTCGGGCGGAAGCTCTCCGAGCCGACGCTCAACGGGCTGAGGCTCAGCGGGCAGAAGCGCTCCGGGCAGACGCTCAACGGGCTGAGGCTCAGCGGGCGGAGGCGCTCCGGGCAGAAGCTCAACGGGCTGAGGCTCAACGGGCTGAGGCTCAACGGGCTGAGGCTCAACGGGCAGAAGCGCTCCGAGCCGAAGCTCAGCGGGCTGATGCCGAGCTGGCGGCCAGGGCCGAATTGCAGGCAGATGCTCAGTTGACGTTTTTCGATGCATCGAGATATGCGCTGACGTTCGTTACCGAAAAGGATCAGCTGACGCCCGCCGGAGAGCAATTGCTCGGCCAGCTCGCCACCGATCTGCGCACGTTTCCGGACGAGCTTGTCGCGATCATTGCCACAACCGGCCCTAATGGCAATGATGAGAGTGATTTGCTTTCTCGTCGTCGTGCATTGAAAATCGTGCGTTCGTTAGGTGATCTTGGCGTCGATGTGTCCCGGTTGCGACCCGAGACCCGGCGGACCGGAGCCGCAGTCGATGGTGTGTTTGTCGAGGTGCGGTAGGCTTGCCGGAGACCACAAGCCAAGTCACTTGAAGCGAACGGCCTTGCCTGTGGTTACAGGATGGGTCGCGAATCGCTCATACTGTTATTCGCGGCCAAGGGAACGGTGACAGGAACAGTGACAGCGATCACCCGAGTGAGCGGAGCGCTTTGCTAGCATCGATCTGCCTGGCGCTATCGACGCCTGGCCCTTATGGATGGACCTTGAAATGATCCGAACGTATTCACTTTCGAAAACGGCCCTGCTGGTCTTGTCGGTAATGGCCGGATTGACACAAGCACAGGCCGCCGACACGGGCGATGCGCCCGACAGCTTTGGTGTCGCGACGCACGATGTCGTCGCCGATGCGGTCTACCTTGGCCGTGTCGGCCCGGATGACAACTCCCCGCTCGGCGGTGCTGGTGCAGACGCAGACGATGCAACCGACGGTAACGGGGGGGGTACTGACGACGAAGACGGATTCGAGAGCGACACCGAGATATTGCAGAATCTCAAGCAGTTGTCGATCAGTGTCATCGCGAACAACCCTGGCACCGAAGACGCCCGGCTTGTTGGCTGGATCGATTTCGACGGCGATGGCCGTTTCGATTCGAAAGAGGGCAGCAGCGCTACGGTGCCTGCCGGTTCGGTCGACGCAAGCATTTCGCTGCTATGGCGAAATCGCGAGAGCGTTTCGGACGGCTATGCCGGACCGTCTTACGCGCGTTTCCGCGTCACCACGGACGAAATCACCACGGCGGATTCGACAGGTACGGCGAGTGACGGTGAAGTCGAGGACTACACCATCGATATCCTCGCCGACGTCGATGGCGACGGGATTCCGGATCGAACTGATACTGACAATGACAACGACGGCATTCCCGATGAAGTCGAAGTCGTCGGTACCGACACCGACGGTGACGGCAAGCCAGACTACCTCGACACCGATTCGGACAACGATGGAATCCCCGACTTCGTGGAGGCGGGAACGGCGCCCGCCACCCCGCGCGACAGCGACGGTGACGGCACGCCCGACTACCTCGACCTGGATTCCGACAACGACGGCAAGCCGGACAGTACGTCGATTGCCGGAGATGACGACGGAGATGGTATCGATGCGGCCAACGAAGGCGAAGGAGACACCGACGGTGACGGTATCCTCAACACCGATGATCTGGACAGCGACAACGATCTGATTCCGGATGCGGTAGAGGTCGGCAACGATCGCCGCACGCCGGTCGATACCGACGGTGACGGCGTTCCGGACTTCCTCGATCTCGACAGTGACAACGATGGTGTTCCCGATCTGCTCGAATCGAGTGATGGCATGTTCGCGGATGAAGTCCTGGACGACGATCGCGATGGTCGTGTCGATGGCGACGGGCAATACGGTTCGAACGGCTATTTCAACCCGGCCGAGACGTTCTTCGATTCGGGCGTACCGGTCTTCGTCATCGTCGACACGGACGGTGACGGGGTGCGCGATTACCTCGATTCCGACAGCGACAACGATACGGTGGCTGATGTACTGGAAGCGGGCGGTACGGACAACGACGCCAATGGCCTTGTCGATGTCCTGGTCGATGTCGACGGCGATGGCATGGTCGACTTCGAGGGCACCGATGAGAACGGTGACGGCCTTGTAGACGGCATCGTCAACGCGCTGACCGAGGAAGGTGGGCAGTTGCCGGATACCGATGACGATGGCATCCCTGATCTGCGCGATGCCGATGCCGATGGCAGTGGTGGCGCGGGCGGTTCGATGGGAGGGGATACCGCGGCAGGTAGCACCACCGGAGGGTCGACTCCCGGCCAAGGTGGAGACGTGGGTGGCGACGTGGGTGGTGACGCGAGTGGTGACGCGGGTAACGATGCAGGCGGCAGTGATGCCGGTGCAGGTGGTGATGTTGGCGGCACGACTGGCGATAGTGCCGATGGTGGCGTGACCGACGGCACGCTGGGTGAAACCGGTGGGCCAAGTGACGACGACCCGCTTGGTCGCGGACGTGTCGAGACCGGCCTGTCGGGTTACGGTGGTTGCTCGATCATCGGTAATTCGGCGCGCGATCCGCTTCTGCCGGGTTTCGCACTGGCGATGCTGGCAGGCGGCTTCTTGCGTCGAAAAGGCGCAAAGGCAGCGCGCGTGAATCCCTGCTCCGAAAAAGAATAATTACTACCCGCAGTACGACGTGAACACGGCGGCGGACTCCTAAAGGGTCCGTCGTGCTGCGTTGAGCTACACGTCCGACCCTGCCACGAACCGCTGCCGACGGGGCTTGCTTGCTCATTCACAACCATGTAGCGAAACTACATTTTCATAATCATAAATCACCAAGCTATTGTTTCAAAACGTTTTTATTGAGAAATTGAGTATTTGATCCGGGCTCTCTGGCTTATAGTCGCCGTACCTTCAGCCGCTATACGAAGCTCACCGCGGTGAGTTCGTCGCGTGGCCTACTCATTGTCCTCCCGGAGAATTTTCATGAACGAGCCGGCTCTCGCCCTTGATTCATCCGTCGATCTGAGTCGATATGGCATCTCGGCCTGCGCCGAGATCATTCACAACCCGAGCTATGAGCAGTTGTTCGCCGAGGAGACCCGTGCTGATCTCGAGGGCCTCGAGCGCGGCGTGGTCACCGCTTCAGGTGCCGTCAACGTCGACACCGGAAAATTCACCGGGCGCAGCCCGAAGGACAAGTACATCGTCGACGACGCCTTGACCCGCGACACCTTGTGGTGGTCGACGCAGGGGTCCAACGACAACAAGCCGATTTCCGAAGATACCTGGGCGGATCTCAAGACGCTTGTGACCGGACAGCTTTCCGGCAAGCGCCTCTTTGTCGTCGATACTTTCTGCGGCGCGAACGAGAATATCCGGCTTGCAGTTCGCTTCGTTACCGAGGTCGCCTGGCAGGCTCATTTCGTGACGAACATGTTTATCCGGCCGACGGCGGCGGAGCTCGCGAACTACGAACCGGAGTTCGTCGTACTCAACGGTGCCCGGGCCACCAACCCTGACTTTTCCCGGCATGGCATGAACTCGGAAAATTTCGTTGCCTTCAACTTCAGCGAAAAGATGCAGCTGATAGGTGGCAGCTGGTATGGCGGTGAGATGAAAAAGGGCATGTTCGGCTACATGAACTACATCCTCCCACTGCAAGGCATCGCGTCGATGCATTGCTCCGCCAATGTCGGCGAGAACGGCGAAACGGCTGTCTTCTTCGGTTTGTCCGGAACCGGCAAGACCACGCTCTCGACCGATCCCAAGCGTCGTCTGATCGGTGATGACGAGCATGGCTGGGACGATGATGGTGTCTTCAATTTCGAAGGCGGCTGTTACGCAAAGACGATCGATCTTAGCGAGTCGGGAGAGCCCGACATATTTCGTGCCATTCGTCGTGATGCCTTGCTCGAGAATGTTGTCGTGCGTGCCGACGGTACGGTTGACTACGCCGATGGCTCGAAGACCCAGAACACGCGCGTCTCGTACCCGATTCATCACATTGAGAACATCGTCACACCACCGTCACGGGCTGGTCACGCAACCCGGGTTATCTTTCTGACCGCCGATGCCTTCGGCGTCTTGCCGGCGGTGTCTCTGTTGACGACGGAGCAAGCCCGGTACCACTTCCTGTCTGGCTTCACGGCCAAGCTCGCCGGCACCGAGCTGGGCGTTTCGGAAGCGCAACCTACCTTTTCAGCCTGTTTTGGCAAAGCATTCCTGAGCCTGCACCCTACGATCTATGCCGACACGCTCGGCGCGCGCATGGTGGCTTGCGGAGCTTGCGCCTACCTCGTGAACACCGGTTGGAACGGATCCGGCAGTCGCATGCCGCTCAAGACGACCCGGGCGATAATCGATGCGATCCTCGACGGAACGATCGATGACGCCGAGACGCAGTCGATTCCGGTCTTCGGACTTGCGGTGCCGAAGAGATTGCCGGGTATTGACCCGTTGCTGCTCGATCCGCGCGCGACCTACGACAATGAAGCTGCCTGGCGATCGAAAGCGGACGCGTTAGCCACCCTGTTCATCGACAACTTCGGCCAGTACACCGACACAGCGAGCGGCAAGTTGCTGGTGGCAGCCGGGCCGACACTCGCGAGCTGAGGCGACTTGGTGGTCCGTCACTATCGTGTTGAAGGACCCCGGGTCGTGCCGGAGCTCTGGCCGATCAGCGTCGACGGGCCGCTCTTTCACGAATCGCCTTGAGACTTGCCTGCAGCCTCAGCTCGTCCTGTGAAGCGGCCGGCGCGTTCCGGAGCGCAAGTTCGAACTGACTTTCGGCGCGTTCGAGTTCGTCAAAGGCTTCGAAGTAGTGAGCGAGAGCTTCGTGACTGCCGGCGCTATCGCCGAGTTGCTGACGAATGCTGGCAAGCTGGCGCCAGGCCAGCGGGTCGGGCCTTTCCACCCCGCGCAGGTAGCTCAAGCTCACGTCGAGTGCGTTGTCGACGCGACCGGCGCGAGATAGTTGCTCGATACGCTTCTCGGCGATGGAAAAGCGCTCGGGGTAGAGTTTGTTCAAGTCTTCGAGCTGTCGCCGCGACTCGCTTTCCCTGCCTTCCGCCTCGAGCAGGTCGGCTTGTAGCAAGGCAACCATCGGGTGCGCAGGCGCCTCCTTCGCGAGTTGTTCGAGATGAGTGGCAGCCTCTTCCAGACGATTGCCGCGAAGTGCAAGCAGTGCCAGCGCATAGGCCGCACCCACCGCCTCGTCATCGTCACTCGAAAGGAGCGAACGGAAGGCGCGTTCGAGTCGCGCGGCATCTTCAGTGGTCAGCACGGCAAGGCGGGCCTTGAACAGCAGGAAATCAGTCTGTGAGACGGCGTCGGCGCGGGGTTTGGCGACGGCGCGGTCAGCTGCTTCGGCTATGCGGTTGCTGTCGAGCGGGTGTGTTCGCAGATATTCGAGCCCGGAATTGGTCGTGTTCAGCGTGTTGCGGCGCCGGAGTATCGAGAACGATTCGGCCATGGCGCGCGCATCGTAGTTGGCATTGGCCAGAATTTCGATGCCGATCCGGTCAGCCTCGATCTCATTGCTGCGCGTGAAATTGATCGCCGATTGCTGGGTTGCCGCGATACCAGCCGCGAGCGCCGCCTGGCCCGCCTCTGGCGAGGCCTGGCCGATCACGATGGCAGCGAGAACGGCCGCAGCCGCACTCAAGGAGGCACGATTGCCGGTCGCGAAGGCGCGGGCATGATGACGTTGCGTCACGTGCGCGACTTCGTGCGCAACAACGCCTGCCAGTTGTTCTTCGCGTTGCATCGCGTCGATCAGGCCGGCATTGATACCGACATAGCCGCCGGGAATGGCGAATGCGTTGATATCGGCGTCGTCGATGATGAAGAAGGTAAACGGCTGCCCGCCGGTCTTTCCCGAAGCGAGGGCGAGGCGCATGCCGAGAGCCTGGATGTATTCCTCCAGCTGTACATCGCGAACCAACGGCAGGCCCGCCCGGATCTGGCGCATGAACTCTGCACCGAGTTGTTGTTCCTCGAGTGGCGAGAGGCTGCTGTCGGCCGGCTCGCCCATGTCGGGCAGGTTCTGTGGTGCTGCGACAACCGATGCCGTGATACTGCTGACAAGCAGCATCACGGCAACCAGGAGGGCCACGCGCAGGGCTGAGCAGTACCGACTTACGATGTGCTCGGGTCTGCGCAAGGCGGCTGTCAGTCGTCGTAGCACTTGGCGAAGTCGGTTCGGTATCGGCGCGAAGGGAGCGGACCGTGCATCTGCGGCCGAACCACAAGGTGCGTCATTCATGCCAAATCTTACACGCACGCCGACGGTCACTGGAACTCGTGAACCAGAGTGCATTCACGAAGTCGAAAGGGTTCGCTATACTGCGAGGCGTTAAGGGGCGTGACACGATCCGGCCCCGCGGCTTCGACGGCATCCCGTCATCGGTCATCCATCCGATGGGGTTCTGTTTGTGGTCTTGCCTGTGGCCTGGCGGTCAACCCGTCATGCAGGCGTCTCCCGTCATACCGATTGCCGCGGTCCACCTCTACGACAACATGGCGCAGGCTCGTCCTGGCGCGTGAGTTCGGGCTTCCTGTCCGGCTGGCGCTGGTGCGCTGCGCTCTCAAAGGAACGCGGGCAGCGTTGATTTCGCGCGAATCGCGAGGCGTTGCACGAAGATAATTCGAGGGCAGGGGATCGTGGCAGAGAGTAGCGAAGCGGCAGCGCGGGCAGAGAACCGCAAGGGCAGCCAGACCACCAACCGGAGCGGCAGTCAGTCCGGCCGAAAGGCGGCTGCCTCCAGCGGAAGTGACGGGGGCAGTCAGGCGTCGGGGGCCATTCCGGGCGATGCGCCCGGCACGCTGGCACGTGGCGACGCGCCGCCGGCCGGGGGTCAGCCGCCCGAGCTTTCGGGTGGCGAGATCCTGATCGAGTCATTGCGCGAGGAAAATGTCGAATTCATCTTCGGCTACCCCGGCGGGGCGGTACTGCATATCTATGACGCGCTCTACGAGCAGAATTCGGTCAAGCACATCCTGGTGCGTCATGAGCAGGCGGCAACTCACGCGGCGGACGGCTATGCGCGCGCCACCGGCAAGCCGGGCGTCGTGCTCGTCACCTCGGGCCCGGGCGCAACCAATGCGGTCACCGGTATCGCTACGGCCTTCATGGATTCGATTCCCATGGTGGTCCTGTCCGGCCAGGTGCAGAGCCGCTTCATCGGCAGCGACGCCTTTCAGGAAGTCGATTTCGTCGGTATTTCGCGTCCCTGCGTCAAGCACAACTTCCTGGTCGACTCGCTCGAGAACTTTGCCCTGACGCTGCGCAAGGCCTTTCATCTCGCTACCACCGGGCGTCCCGGTCCCGTGGTCGTCGACATTCCCAAGGATTTCACGACGCCCGGTGTGACGGTGCCGTTCAACTATCCGAAGAGCGTCAACATGCGCAGCTACACGCCGCCCGAGCAGGGTCATCCCGGTCAGATCCGCAAAGCGGTCGAGCTGATTCTCGGCGCCAGGCGGCCGATGATCTATTCGGGTGGCGGCGTGGTGCTCGGCAACGCTGCCGAGCGGCTCATCGAATTCACCGATTTGCTCGGCTACCCGATCACTCAAACCCTCATGGGACTGGGTGCGTATCCGGCCTCTAGAGAGAAGAACCTCGGCATGCTCGGCATGCACGGAACCTACGAGGCCAACATGGCGATGCACGACTGCGATGTGCTGATCGCCATCGGTTCGCGCTTCGATGATCGCGTTACCGGCGAGGTCAAGAGTTTCTGCCCGGACGCGACGATCGTGCATATCGATGTCGACCCGGCGTCGATATCGAAGAATGTCACGGTCGATGTGCCTATCGTCGGTGATGTCGGGCGGGTACTCGATGCGATGGTTGCCCTGATAAAGGAAAGCAGTGGGCCTGCCGAACCCGCCGCCATCGACCTGTGGTGGAAGCAGATTCGCGAATGGCGCTCAACCAACTGCCTTGACTACGACAAGTCTGGCTCCTTGATCAAGCCGCAGGCGGTGGTCGAGTCACTCTGGCGAGCGACCGGGGGCGATGCGTATGTGACGTCCGATGTCGGACAGCACCAGATGTGGGCGGCGCAGTTCTACGGCTTCGAGAAGCCCAGACGGTGGATCAACTCCGGCGGGCTCGGCACCATGGGCTTCGGCCTGCCGGCTGCCATGGGCGTGCAACTCGCCTTCCCCGACTCGGTAGTCGCCTGCATCACCGGCGAGGCCAGCATTCAGATGTGCATCCAGGAGCTGTCCACCTGTCTGCAATACGATCTGCCGATCAAGATCGTCAACCTCAACAACCGATACATGGGCATGGTGCGGCAGTGGCAGGAATTCAGTTACGAGAAGCGTTATTCGCATTCCTACATGGACGCCTTGCCGGACTTCGTGAAGCTGACTGAGAGCTACGGTCATGTCGGCATGAAGATCGAGAACCCGGCCGATGTCGACGGCGCTGTCGCCGAAGCACTTGCCCTGAAGAATCGCCTCGTCTTCCTGGATTTCCAGACCGATCGCTCCGAGAACGTCTACCCGATGATCGAAGCGGGCAAAGGCCATCACGAGATGCGACTCAATCCGGCGAGGGAGCTTGCCTGATGGCATTGACGGGCAGACAGGCGCGGCGGCACGTCATCTCCGTGCTGCTGGAGAACGAGGCGGGCGCCTTGTCGCGCGTGGCGGGGTTGTTCAGTGCGCGCGGCTATAACATCGAATCGCTGACGGTTGCGCCCACTCACGATCCGACGCTTTCACGCATGACGGTGGTCACGACTGGCACCGAGCGCGTCGTCGAGCAGATCACCAAGCAACTGAACAAGCTTGTCGATGTCGTGCGCTTGACGGACCTTTCCGAAGTTGCCTTCATCGAGCGCGAGATCATGCTCGCGAAGGTGCGGGCGGTCGACAGCGGGCGGGAAGAGCTGAAGCGCATGACCGACATCTTCCGGGGCAGGATTCTCGACGTGACCGAATCGAGTTACGTCATCGAACTCACGGGTGATGAGCACAAGATCAGCGCCTTTCTCGACGCGATCGGGCGCGACAATGTCATCGAGATCGTCCGCTCCGGCGCCACCGGCATGGCGCGGGGCGACAAGGCTCTACGTGCTTGATTCGCCTGCCTGATCCACATCATCCGACCCCATCAGCCAACCCGCTCCGGTAACCCATCCCGACAACCCATCCCGACAACCCATCCCGACAACCCATCCCGACAACTAACTGAACCGACCACCCGACGCTCGCAAGACGCGTCCTTCACGGAGATTCACATGCAGGTCTATTACGACAAAGACGCCGATCTTTCCCTGATCCAGAACCGCGTTGTCACGATCATCGGCTACGGCTCCCAGGGTCATGCGCATGCCAACAACCTGAAGGATTCCGGCGTCAACGTTGTCGTCGGCCTACGGGAGGGATCCACCTCCGCGAAGAAGGCGGAGAACGCCGGACTGACAGTCAAGTCAGTCGACGAAGCGGTTGCGGCCGGCGACCTGGTGATGATGCTAGCGCCGGATGAGCATCAGGCCAGGATCTACCAGGACCATGTCGCACCGAACATCAAGGACGGGGCAGCACTCGCCTTCGCCCACGGCTTCAACATCCATTATCAGCAGATCCAGCCACGCGAGAACATCGACGTGCTGATGATCGCGCCGAAGGGGCCCGGCCATCTCGTGCGTTCGACCTATGTCGAAGGCGGTGGTGTACCGACGCTGATTGCCGTGGCTCAGGATCATTCGGGGCAAGCCTCGCAAATCGCGCTGGCCTATGCATCGGCCAATGGTGGCGGCCGTGCGGGCGTCATCGAGACAACCTTCCAGGAGGAGACCGAAACCGATCTGTTCGGTGAGCAGGTGGTTCTGTGTGGCGGCACGACCGCGCTGGTACAGGCGGGTTTCGAAACCTTGGTCGAAGCGGGCTATGCACCCGAGATGGCGTACTTCGAGTGTCTGCACGAGCTCAAGCTGATCGTCGACCTGATGTATGAGGGAGGCATTGCAAACATGCGCTACTCCATCTCGAACACCGCTGAATACGGCGACATCAAGACCGGTCCACGCATCGTCACCGAAGAGACGAAGAAAGAGATGAAGAAGATCCTCACGGAAATCCAGAACGGTGAATTCGCGCGTGATTTCATTCAGGAGAATCAGGCAGGTGCGGCGACCTTGAAAGCAAAGCGTCGCCTTGCCTACGAGCACCCGATCGAGAAAGTGGGTGAGCGTCTGCGCGGCATGATGCCGTGGATAGCAGCGTCGGCCAAGGTCGACAAGACCAGGAACTGATCGCGCATCTGGCAAGCCGCGCCCCACCGATCGTCAGGCTGACGTCGCGTCTGGTCCGGTCGGCTGGGGAGGCTGTCACCATGCAACTGGCTCAACTCAACATTGCACGCCTTGCAGCGCCGCTGGAATCACCGGCGTTGGCTGATTTCGTCGCGAATCTCGATCGAATCAATGCGCTTGCAGAGGCGTCGGCGGGTTTTGTCTGGCGGTTCGAGGAACCGGCGGGGCGGGCACCCCAGGCAACACACGCGTTCGGCGGCGAATTCGTCGTCAATCTGAGTGTCTGGCGCACGATCGAGCACTTGCACGACTATGTTTACCGTTCGGCGCATGCACCGATCATGGCGCGCAGGCGGGAGTGGTTCGAACGGATGGACGAAGCGCATACCGTACTCTGGTGGATACCGGATGCACATCGCCCGACACCCACAGAGGCGGCAAAGCGTCTCGCGTGTCTGCGCGAGCGAGGTCCATCGGCGGAGGCGTTCAATTTCAAGCATTTTTTTCCCGCACAAGATGACACGAATACCGACGACGCACGGCAAGGGCATTGCACACGGTAGACTTCCTGTCGCGACGTAATAGACACACCCTATGGCTCAGCCAGACCCCGTGCGGCGGGGGCGCTCTCGTGGCGTCTATCTGCTACCGAACCTGTTCACCACCAGTGCGCTCTTTGCCGGCTTCTACAGCATCATTGCGGCGTACAACGGTGACTTCCGGTCGGCCGCCGTTGCCATCATCGCGGCGATGGTCCTCGACGGTTTCGACGGACGTGTCGCGCGCATGACCGGTACGTCGACCGAATTCGGGGCCGAGTACGACAGCATGGCCGACATGATCTCCTCGGGCATGGCGCCTGCCTTCCTGATGTACTCGTGGTCCTTGTCGAATCTGTCGGTTGCCGAGTTCGGCCAGCTCGGCTGGGTTGCGGCCTTTGTCTACACCGCCTGCTGTGGCTTGCGGCTGGCTCGTTTCAACGTGGCGGTCGGCACGGCTGACAAGCGGTTCTTTCAGGGGCTGGCGTGCCCGGCTGCCGCGGCGGTCAACGCGAGTGTGGTCTGGGTGGCTGCCGAGATGGGCGTCAACGGTAGCGATCTGGTTGCACTCTGTCTGTTCGTCGTGCTGTCCACCGGGCTACTGATGGTCAGTACCTTCACCTATTACAGTTTCAAGGATCTCGGTACCAGTCGAAAGGTACCTTTTGCCATGGCGATCAGCCTGCTGTTGCTGTTCGTGGTGACCGCGGTCGACCCGGCCAAGATGATCCTCATCGCCTCGGTGGTCTACGCGTCGTCCGGCCCCGGCTACTGGATATTCCGGTGGTTCCGCAAGCGCAACCGTCAGACCGGCGTGTGACGCGCATCCGACGCTGAATCGAGCACGATGCCGTACACTGATCGCCAAGCACGCTGCCTGTCGGCCATGGGACTCGTCGCCTGGGAACAGCGCGCCGCGCGGCCGACTCCCCTGCCACGCGAGCCAGCGGCGCTCGCTCGATGGCTACCGGGCGCTGCACTCGGCGTCTTTCGCTACCGCGAGCAGCCGTTGACGCGCGTCGGACAACGGGATGCGCCGTTGCTTGTCATTGCGGAAGCTGCTCCCGGCGACGCGATGAATCCGCCCTTGTCCGGCCAGGCAGACACCCTGTTCGAAAACATGCTTCGCGCGATCGGACGGCAGCGGCGCGACACCTGTCAATGCAAGCTTGCCGATGTGCCGGTGGCTGCGGGAGACACGGTTGCATCACTGTCGGGGCGTCAGCACAGAGTTGCCCTGGTGCTGGTGCGCGAACTGGATGCGGAACTGTCCGCCGACGCCTGTCGATTGACTGACATCGTGCCGGTCGCCGCTGCCTGGTGCCTGCCGCATCCCGAGCTGTTGCTAGCCCGGCCGGAGAGGAAGCGACAAGCCTGGGAGATCTTGCGGGCGGTTCGCGAGCACCTGGCTGGTGCCGGGCGCTGATGAGCGAAGATGCGGCGGTGGTGCAACTCGCCTTTGAGCCGATGCGCCTCGAAGATGTGCCGCTGGTCGGTACGATGGAGCGTCGCAATTACGATTTCCCCTGGAGCGACGGAATCTTTCGAGACTGCCTTCGCGCGGGTTACGACTGTATCCGCATGACCATAGGCGACGAACTGGCGGGCTACGGCGTCTTGCAGATCGGCGCGGACGAAGGTCATGTTCTTAACCTCTGCATCGATGCGCCCTATCAGCGTCAGGGCTACGCAAGGCTTTTCCTCGAGCACTTGATAGCCCGTTCGGCCAGAGCAAAGGCCAATGTCGTCTTTCTCGAGGTGCGTCCGTCGAACCCTCGGGCGCTCGCCTTGTACGAGGGGTCGGGGTTCAACGAGATCGGCCTCAGGAAGAACTACTACGATGGGCCGAAGGGGCGTGAGGATGCCATCGTGATGGCGCGCAGCATCGGTGGATTCGGCGGGGATGCAGGCTTACCGAGACCGTCGATCTCGGGTTGATGCATCACTCGGCGCGCGGTGAGGCTGACCGACATCTCGATGTCTGCGGCCTGACCGTTTGCGCCATGCCGACGGCCTGACCGACTGCTCTATACTGGCGCGCCTTTCCCGTACCCTTCACCGGACCCGGCGCCCGCCCACCATGAACATCAGCGACGAGATCGCGAGACGGCGTACCTTCGCCATCATCTCGCACCCGGACGCCGGCAAGACGACGCTGACCGAAAAGCTCTTGCTGTTCGGCGGAGCGATCCAGCTGGCGGGTACGGTCAAGGGCAGGAAGGCTGCGCGGCACGCCACCTCCGACTGGATGGCGATGGAGAAGGAACGAGGCATATCGGTGACCTCGTCGGTGATGCAGTTTCCCTATCGCGACCACATCGTCAACCTGCTCGATACGCCGGGTCACGAGGACTTCTCCGAGGATACCTATCGAACCTTGACGGCGGTCGACTCGGCACTGATGGTGATCGACGTCGCGCGCGGCGTCGAGGCACGTACCGAGAAGCTGATGGAGGTATGTCGGCTCCGTACCACGCCGGTCATGACCTTCATCAACAAGCTCGATCGCGAGGGTCGCGATCCGATCGAGCTGATGGATGAAGTCGAGGAGATGCTCGGTATTCGCTGTGCACCGATCACCTGGCCGATCGGCATGGGCAAGCGTTTCAAGGGCGTCTATCACCTGCAGACCGGCGTCGTGCACTTCTACTCCGCGACCCACGGCGGCAAGGTGCAAGAGGGCGAGGTCATCGACGATATCGCTGATCCGCGACTCGACGAGATAATCGGTGACATGGCGGCAGAACTTCGTGAAGAACTCGAACTCGTGCAAGGTGCGTGTCACGAATTCGACCAAGCGGCGTATCTCGCGGGTGAACTGACACCCGTCTACTTCGGCTCGGCGATCAACAATTTCGGGGTAGCAGAGCTCCTCGATGACTTCGTGCGCTATGCGCCCCCTCCCCAGGCCCGCGAGACGCTGACGCGCGAGGTAGCACCGACCGAACCTGCCTTCACGGGCTTCGCGTTCAAGATCCAGGCAAACATGGACCCGCAACATCGCGATCGTGTGGCGTTTGTGCGGATATGTTCCGGGAAGTACGACAAGGGCATGAAGGCACGTCATGTGCGACTCGGCAAAGAGGTGCGCCTGGCCGATGCCCTGACCTTCATGGCCTCTGACCGAGGTCATGTCGACGAGGCCTTCAGTGGCGACATCATCGGCCTGCACAACCACGGCACCATCCGCATCGGCGATACCTTCACGGCCGGCGAGGATCTGATCTTCACCGGGATTCCCAATTTTGCACCGGAGCTGTTCCGGCGAGCCGTGCTCAAGGATCCACTGAAGATGAAGGCGCTGCAGAAGGGCCTGGACCAGCTCTGCGAGGAAGGGGCCACGCAGCTGTTTCGTCCGCTCATCAACAATGACCTGATCCTGGGTGCCGTCGGCGTGCTGCAGTTCGAGGTCGTGGCGCAGCGCCTTGCCGACGAATACAAGGTGGAGTGCCGGTTCGAGGCGGTCACCACCAGCCAGGCGCGCTGGATACGCTGCAAGGACGAGAAGATGCAGGAGGACTTTCGCCGCAAGCTCGAATCGAACCTGTCGATCGATCATGCTGGCGAGCTCGTCTACCTCGCACCGACGCGCGTCAACCTGCAGATGGCCGAGGAACGCTGGCCCGAAGTCGAGTTCCTGGCGACGCGCGAGCAGGTCTTCAACTGACGGCGACGGGATGCCCGACGCGTGGTCCGACGCGTGGTCCGACGGGTGGTCCGACGGGTGGTCGGACGGGTGGTCGGACGGGTGGTCGGACGGGTGGTCCGACGCGTGGTCCGACGCGTGGTCCGACGGTTGGTCCGACGGATTGGCTCGACGGGCGGTCAGACTGGACTTTCGTTCATCTGGACGTGGGCGACTGGCTGCCGGACAGTGTCCCTGCCGTGCCGCACAGGTGTCGTGATCGAAGTTGCGAAGCCGCGACAAATGTTGTTTTTTCGTCACAGTTCTTCACGAGATCGACTATGCTTCGCGCTGTATTCGGGAATCTATTGTTTTGAGACAGGACATCATGATCAAACGTATTGCACTTGCCGTCGCCTTCGTTCTAGCCGGTACCGGCGCTGCCCACGCAGAATTCTTGGCCCCCATCAATGGTCGCTCCGCCAATCCGGGAGGGTTGCCCGATCTGTCAGTTGAAGGTTCCTTCGCCTCGGGTGACTTCTTTCAGTACATCGGAACCCGGGTGAATTACAAGGTGTCCCCAGAGCTCACGGTATTCGGTGACGTAGGCATGGTCGAGATAGGCAACTTCTTTGATGCCGATGGCATCGGTTTTGGAATCGGTGCTTTCTACTATCTTGCCAACCAGCAGATCCTTCCGCAGATGGACATCGCCGGCAAGGCGAGTTTCCATACGGCCAGCGTCGAATACAACCGGAGCGTCTTCGGCTTTCGCGACGATTTCGACTTTACTTACAACAACATCTCTCTCGAAGTGCTGGTCAGCAGCGCCGAGCCGATCGCCGCCAATGGTCTTGGTTGGTACGGTAATGCCGGTCTCAACTTCATCGGTGGCGACGCATCTGATACCGAGCTACTGATCGGTGGCGGTGTCGCCTTGCCCGCCGGGCCGGGAGAAGCTTATGCGGGCATCGATCTTATCGACAGCATCACCTTCGGTGCAGGCTATCGCTACTTCATCCAGTAACACCTGCTGCAGGCGTACCTGAGCGCAAGGCTTGCTGCCGGTTCTTGTCACCGGCAAGAGCCCCCGACGTCGGCTGAAGAAATGATACCGGCAGCAAACCCCAGCGCTGACAAATCACCCCTGGCAAACTGAAGCTCTTGGCGCGTGTCGTCCCTCGGACTGCGCCATCCAGCTGGGTTTAAAGAGGTTTCATTTGCGATAATGGACTTTTTCTCGTCCGCTCGGAGAGTTGGCGAGACGACTCCCGGACTCTGCCGTGGTTTGACGCCGGACATCGCTCCGCTGAAAGTCGCTAGCAACGAGATCATGCATTCGAGCGTATCGGTTGCCCTCGAAGCCCGTGACGGT
>ENA-ORXR01000471-ORXR01000471.1-marine-metagenome-genome-assembly--contig:-NODE-471-length-54667-cov-17.314966_pt1 | contig 54667 bp, 30 predicted proteins | sample MGYA00237866_ERZ511479 | MGnify/ENA metagenome assembly ERZ511479
TTTTTTTCGTTTGTATTTAGCCAAAACATTAAAGGTTCTAAAACCTCATCTTTTTTTGACATAAGAACAGAGAAATATTTAATTTTTTTTCTTGTTGGTTCTTCAATAAAGTCTAAAAAATTTTTAGTCGAAAAATCATCATTTTCAAAATTTAAAGGCTTCTCTGATTTATTTGATTTCTCTTCTTTATTGTCAGACATACTTAAAACTTTAGAAAATTAAATTTAATGTACAATTTCTGCCTAAATTAATTTGGTTCACTTATCAGTTTGTAATTTTTCCTTTTAGTAGATTTATTTTTTTCTTGATGAAAGCGAACTCCGTTATATCCGCAAGTTACCAAAAATACAATATATTATTGATCAAAATCCAATCCAAAACAACGCAAGACACTGACAATCTGAACAGTACAGGAGCAATTACCATAAATAAGAAAGCCATTCTTCAATCCATAAGCTCTTTTTAGCGGCTAATAGCCGCTATTAAGCACTTAAAGCGCTTACACGACAGCGAAAACAGCCCCCTCCCCCCATCAGTAATTAGTCAGATAGACACCAGTCACATACTTCGAACTCTTCGTCTGGCGGAAAGGCAGATGCTGCGTCACACGGTCCGTCTCACCATCAATAGATTCATCGTATTTAAGCTCCAGGACTAAGTCAGGATCTTCAATCAGGTACTTACGAAACACGGGCGCCAATAGTAGACTATGATACCGTAACTCACGGTCCACAGTAATCCGAAATGCGGCGTCAGACGTCGTGAAATAAGAACGGACATAAGAATTGAGTAATACAGGCTTAAGACCATGATTGATACCAGAAAGACGGTTAATAGTTTGTGTGATCTCCTTCAAATTGTCAAGGGAAAACGCGTCAACAGGCTGTACGACTTTGTCGCCTAACATGTTTTGCTTGATCTTTATCTCATAGCGAGGCGATTGGATAAGCGTTGGATCGGTTCCATACCAACGCACTCTAAACTTCTTCCGATTGGCGATCCCGCTCACGTTTTCTTCCAGTGTTGTCAGTCCTGGCGTATCAAAGTAAATATTGTTGATTTGACGATCAGGAAACGCTTTGCGGAACCCCGCAGGATGCAAGCGAATGGCCTGCAAGGCAGCGTCCAGACTAAATTTCTCCAATTTGTATTTTAATTCGTAGCGCATTTACTTCATTTCAAGCCCGCTGGGGCGTTCGTTTTTTACTAGTGCTGAGCCAATCAGCTTATCACCTAACTGTAGCTTGGAACCTGCTTCGATCAAGTGCAATTGCCTAATATTATTGACTTTATATTCTTTAACTATAATGGTGGCACCGCCGTATTCAGGCTTTTTCTGATAAGCAGCAAACCCTTGTTTACAATTATTGAGCGAGATACTGTTAATCGATAAGCGGCTCAAGTCTTTTGAGGCGACACCAATCACTGCACCATCAATCACTACGTCTGTCACACTGACGGTGGCTTGTTCTCCTACACTTATGCCCTTGTCTCCTGCTTGCTCAATCTTACAGTTTTTGATATCAATGGTACTCGTAGAAAAATCAATCGCGTCATTTCCAGTTTTGTAGAACCGAGAGTTGACAATCGATCCTTTACAGAAATCCGCATCAAAGCCATCACCAAAGGTTTCACTGACGAGGCAACTGGTCATTTTGAAATTACAGCTCACCGTATTGAGCGCATCCTCACAGTGATTTTTAGTAAAGGAGCAATGCGTCATCTGTACATCCGATTCATAGAAAGTTACAGCGCCAGTGAGTTGCCACCCCTTGTAATTTAGCGTATTCAGATCTTCAAATAAGACATAACTCATTGTAGACTCAGAAGGTGCCTCCAGTATTGTAAATCCATTTGCGGACTGATCACTAGAATAAATTTTAATCGGCAATGCCTCGGTTCCTCGCATCCGCAAGGGCGATTTTGAGATAAACTTAGCCTTTTGTGTCAGGTTCAATTGTACCCCAGGCGCAAACACGACTTGGTAACCAGCCGGGATAAGGATATCAGACGTCACTGTGTGCGTTCCAGCCTTAAAGGCAACAAGGTGGTCCAAAACGGAATAAACGGCGTTAGAGGACAGCGCTACGCCTTCCCACAAGGCTTGCGTTGGTGCAGTTGGCATTGCATTACGAAAGGTCGAGATTGGTGTACTAAACATTGAATCAATTCCAGGCACGCCATACATCAGGTATTTCGCAGCTGCTGGAACAGTGATTTGGGTATATTCGATTGGCTTGTTTTTGTTGATTGGGAATACTATTGTCGGTTGCTCAAATTCATTATTGATTTTACCAGTAATAGTGCCTGATCCAAGTACTTCTAATGCTGTAAAATGAAAATTAGCGAGCTCAAGAGTTTTGGTAGTGGCGTTGCGCTCTTGTGTCCAGGCTTTTATTCCAGTCGCATTGTAGGGATAGACCAGCGATTGTAGTTGCTTGCTCCTATTGATTAAATGCTTGCGATCAAATTTATAGTCTGGAAACTCACTTTGAAGAAACTGCTCTCTTTCGGTCAATCCTGGTTCCAACGCAAGGAATAAGTTATTGATATAGTCGGGCGAAGAGAATTGCGCTAGATAATGATGATACTTTGAAACGAACAAAGGGTCATAGAACAATTGCTTGTACATCTCTACACCTTCAAACCCTCTGTTGTAGACGCCTTCAGCAATGAAATAACCTTCCCCAGGTGCATGTGGAATAAAGTCTTCCGCAAATCCGTCAAATCCAACAGGTTCTAGTTTTGCAGATACAGGATTGTAGTAAAATCGTTGATTGTGCCATGTCAATCCATGAAAAGCACCACAAATATCAGTAATAGCGTAGAACTTTGCGAGTCGCTCAACATCGAAAATCTCAGCTGGTGGTTTGGAACCCATTCTAAATTGTTCTAATAAATCTCTAGCGATCTCAAATTGCTTGGAAAGTGTTGGAGACAAAGCGGTTTTACTAGTACCAAAAGGTTCAATCGGAGCTGCTTTAGCTGCAGGTGCCTTGTGTTCCTGGCTTACAAAATTGCCAAATTTATCGTAGTGGCGCTTATAGCCATTCCAATATTCATCTTCCGAAAACCGGATGATCGGTCCTTCTCGGCGGGATCGATATTCGACCAACTGTTTTTCAAAATGTTCTTCGTAAAGATAGGTGCCCATCCCTACCCTATTGATATCGAGTTTGATATAATCAAAACGAGTGGTCAGGATGTCTTCTTTTTCAAGGAATTGATGGAAAAAATACTCAGAAAGGAAATGTCTTGTTAGCGGATTTTGAATGGAGAAGGTCATCATTCTATTCCAAGCATCTGGTGCTTTGACTTTAATTCTGAATGACCACTTATCGCTATTGAGATGATCGAGCCAATCGCCTTTTAGTCTTAGTTTGATGTCTTTTTTCTGGTTATTTTCAAGGATTTCTCCCTTCACCCAATCTTCATCAGAATTGATAAGGATGCCTTGTCTCATGCCTGTTTTGCGCTTTTCTGCTAGCTTATTCATACCCTTTTCGGGAATACTCAACGTCAATTGTTGCGCATTGAATGCTTTGTAGGTTGTGGTGTCTTTGATTCTTTCAATCAATAAGTCATCAAAGTAAACGATGGTTCCATGTGGTTTGTAGGCGTAGATCGACAGTTTTTCTAGTTGTTTACCGTAAGGCACTTGAAAATACAATTCCAACTTTTCCCAACCGTTGTCCTTCTTTGTTACTGGAATGTCTGAATACTTATAAAATTCACCATGTGGTGATGCGGCCACTAGATTCCTTGGGGTTCGATCATCGCGTTTGGTCCAAACGGTTGCCTTGTATTTGGCACCAGGTATGGGGTTAGGTTCTTCAAAGCTAAAACCGTATTTACTGTCCTTGTCTATTTTACTGGAAAACCGCCCTGTATGCGCTTCTTCATCAGACTGTGTGCTGGCATTGGTGAAGGAATGGCCGTCTTCCACAAATTTGTCTCCTCTAGTCTGTTCGGCACTACAACTGACATGATTTCCAGCAGAAAGTGGAAGCATCGGTCTGGTAAACCGCATAGCTGCTAACGCAACGACTGCAAGCAGTAATCCTGCAATCAGTGTTCTGTTGGTTTTGAAGCCTTTCACCTTGTCCTGTTGTCCTTTCAGTAACATACTGCTGTTTAATCCGTGCAAAGTTAATAAACTGGATGCAGTAAACTTGAAAGGGGAGTTAATTTGTTGAACAGTGACAACCAAACGGAAGGTGATAACAATACTGATCCAGCAGAACTAAGTGACAAATGGACAAACCACGATTACAGCAACTATAGTTCTGTTTAGTGGTGGTGAGTGCAACATTTTAAACATGGGGATTCTGAACGACTGGTGTATTTTCAATAAAAAATGACTTACATATATGGGTTCTTTTTATTCAGAACCCTTTTTTACGTAAAAAACATTTGTGACATTCAAAAATACAAATAAATATGTAGAAATGAATTTTAATATTATATTTGTAGTGAAACCAAATTATTAACCCAAATCTACCCTACCTTCATGCATCTTAAGATATACCTTATCAGAAGAGTATCTAAAAGTCACTTCAATATTTATCGGTAAGCTAGATTCAAAGTAGAAACAAAACATCTACATTTCACATATATAATTATGAAAATTAATCGACTAATTTCCAGAATGTTATCGGTATTGACTCCCATACTGATAACATTAGTAATGTTACTTATCCATACTACTGTTATTAGTGCGCAGTGCCAGATTGGAGACTCTTGCGATGATACCAACCCTTGTACTTATGATGACATATGGTTAGACGAAGATTGTTTCTTCTGCGAAGGTATTCCTATTATACAAGGCGAGCCTTGCGATGATGGCGATTCCTTAACTATCAATGATGTATATGACATATTTTGTTCATGTATTGGGACCTCATTTTGCCAGGTAGGGACTGCTTGTGATGACGGTGATCCCAATACAGTAAATGATAGGCGAATTTCTCAAGATTGTACCTGTAGAGGTACTCCATTGCCCTGTGAAATCGGATCTGGTCTATTTGCAAAAGACACAATTGCTGGATGTACGAATCCACTGGCAACAAACTATAATCCAAATGCCAACTACGATAATGGCACGTGTGAATTGGGAGAAATCGGTGGGGTCGTCTGGAGAGATAGAAATAAAGATGGTGTAAAAGACTCTGGTGAAACGCGACAAGGTGGAAAAATTGTTTATTTAATGGACTCCAATTCCAACATATTAGATTCTACTACCACTAATTATGGAAATTCGCTTGGAGGTGTATTTTTATTTTCTAATATCCCCACCCCTGGCACTTATATCATTCAAATGAAAACTCCGGTTAGATTGTGTCCTATAAGTTCTTCTTTCGTAACAATCAGAACGTACGATTTAGATGGAATTCTTGACGATCAATCTTCCCAAGTACTAAATGCAGGAGATAGTTTTTTAATCCATGACTTTGGATATGATTGTGTCCCTCCTCCAGCCAACGGAAATTAAATCAACTAATAGTCAACTAACCATCTCCTTAAAATGCACTTAAACATCATTCAAATGCATAACCTAAAATCAATTCTTTTTTCAGTCATATTCCTTCTTGTTTCTGGTAGTTTATTCGGACAATGTTCAGGTACTCCTCCTTTATCTGTTACAGTAACATCAATTTTGGAATCCAGATGTGAATCTAATGGAGAAATTACCATTAACCCATCTGGTGGGACTCCTTTCACCGATCCTAGTGGTAATCCAATCTATGACAATGCGATCATCGCCGGTCCAGTCTTAGCGCCAATTCAATCCTCATCGACTTTTAGTTCCCTAGAAGCTGGTACATACATGATTGAAGTAACAGATGCCAATGGTTGTACCACCACGATCAGTGCTATCGTTCCAGGCACCCATGTAACACTAGGACTCACATTTGAGGCGACAGACGTGACCTGCCTAATTGGCGGCTCTGTATGCGGAATTCCAGCAGATGGAAGACCATGGCCAGCGGGAAACTATGAATATGAGTTGTTTGACGATTCCAATCCACCAGTGAGTATTAGTCCCAGACAAATAGATTCTTGTTTTATGAACTTAGTCGCTGCCACTTATAAAATCAGAGTGTATGACAGCTGTAACAACTTTCAAACCAGAGACTTCATTATAGGTACAAAGAACTATAGCACCTCACTTTCTATAGGAATTGGATCTTACCTTGTTAACTGTGATACTGCATGTATCGTTCCTTCTCCGTCAAATTTTGGGGGCGGTGATCCATGGGGTGAGTTTCCATATAATTGGCAAATTGTACAATCTGGAGTTCCAGGATTAGCAGGATCTGGAGTTTGGAATTCCTACTCTGATAGGGATACACTCTGTTACTCCCCTATTTCTCCAAGCGGAAACTATGGAATACGGGTATCTGATGCTTGTGGTAATGTTATTACCAACTATTACAACACGACAACTATTCCTAGTATTAGTGCAGATTCTGATTACACTTGTGGTGCAGGTGGAGAAATAGATATCACTAGCGTTCCTGGATATATATGCGATGCAGGCACAGTTACCTATGAAGTGATTTCAGTTCCCGCCGGTGCTCCAGTACCTCCAACACAAACTACTCCGGATTTTTCTGGATTGGAACCTGGTACGTATTGCTTTAGGGTAACAGACTGCTGTGGATATATTCAAACTATTTGTGAAGGTATTTCAGCTGCTGGTTGGTCAGCATCATTTATTAATAAAATTACTACCTGCGAAGTTGGAGAAATTGGTTTTGCAATCAATACTACAGGAAATTATACCCCAGCACCATCCAATAATCGTTACTGGGTTATTAGTGCTCCTCCAGGCTATCCTCACCCTACACCAATCAATTTGTTTACCCTTGCAACCGGGGGCGTTACCGTACTTAATTATGTAACAGGACCTCCAGGAACTTACTGTTGGTCTGTGCGCGATGATTGTGGAATAAGAGATACTATGTGTAACACGTTTACGGATACGCTAGAATTTGAAAGAGATTTATGGGTGGTTCCTGGCTGTGTATCTGCACATCAGATAAAAACATCATATACATCGAATACTCCAACACATATTAATTTAGATCGAATAATGCCAAACCCGGCAACAATTGCTACTAGTAGTTTTGATACCTGCTTTAATAATTTACCCGCAGGCACTTACAGAGTAAGATATCGCAATAGAGGGTCACTTTTTTGTTCCATGTCAGAGGACACAATTGTTATTCCTGAATATATTCCCCCTGCCATATCAGGCGTTTGGGGGATCCAATGTATTAATGGTGAGGGTATCATCAGTACGCAAGGCTCAGGTGGAATATTACCATATACCTTTGAGTTATTCCAAGGTCCAGTAACACGCCCATTGCAGGCTTCAGGTGATTTTTATGGCCTCCCTGTCGGCCAATATGATGTTAGGATAGTTGACTCTTGTTTGAACTCTTCTATTACTACCGTTTCAATAGAACCCTTTGCGCCTGTCATTAAAGGATATGGTGGTTCCTTCTGTGTTGGAGAGCCGGCAAATATTTATGTAGACAGTATTTCCGTGGCCACTTATTCCTGGACAGGACCAAATAATTTTATGTCTACTAACGCTAATATAGACTGGTCAGCTATCACATTCGCTGACGCAGGAACCTATACCGTTGAAATAGACGTACTGCAGGAGGATCAATCTGCTTGTGTTACACAGACTGTTTCCGTTAACATATTAGTAGACTGCTCATGCTCCATTGCAGTAGATAGTTTGATAGATGTTACTTGTAATGGATTTAATAATGGAATTGCAACAGCGCTTTCTGAAGGAATAGGACCTTATACTTATGTTTGGAGTACTGGAGCAACAACACAAAGCATTTCTAATCTTGCGCCTGGTACTTTTGCTGTAACCATAACGGATTCGAATGGCTGTGTTTCAAGTTCAGATATAACTATTGCAGAACCCACTGCACTTACCTTAACTTCTGAGATCAATGGTATTTCCTGCTTCGGTAATACGGATGGATCTATTAATGCATGTGAGTCGTCAGGCTTTGGTCCTACTGGTGGCACTATGCCTTACGCTTTCATTTGGAGTACTGGAGACACAACGTGTTATCTTGATAGCATTCCTGCAGGAACTTATTACCTGACCGTAACCGATGGGAATGGCTGTATTGCTACAATTGAAAACATTATTATCGAACCGGCTCCTATAAACATTGTTTTATCCTCAACAATAGAAAGCTGTCCAGGTAAAAATGCAACTGCCAACGGGTGTGCAACAACCGGAGGTACTGCACCTTATGATTTCTTTTGGAGTAATACCCAAACAACTTGTTTGGCTACTGGAATTAGATCAGGAGTACATATATTTGAAGTAACTGACGCCAATGGTTGTCATGCACTGGATTCGATAACAGTAGCAGCAGAAGAAGCAATATGCTCTTCTGTTGAAAACTTCTTATTTGGAGATTCGATAATTTTAGCAACATTTAGCTCTCCGGAAGAAAACAACCCAGCATTAACAAAAATTTACTATCTAGTTAGCTCCGCTGATTTAGTTATAGCAATAAACACGGATGCTGATTTTACCAACGATGTTGAAAACTTTAACTGTTACAGAGTTTATCCCCTTGTCTACATTACTGCAGAACCACCTGTACCTTTACCTGCGGTGGGTGACCTTTACAGTGATTTAGGAACAGTTGAGCAAAGCTGTCACTCCAACATAGCGCTCAACTGCAACTTTGTATGCTTCTGTGTTGGACCAGCCTGTGATTTGACTTATGACCTTGAATATGCAGGATTTGAATGTTCTGGTGACACCTTAACTGATATTTTCATTACAAATGTTACAGGTGATTCATGCGGACAGACCACTCCAGTTTACACCTTCAATTGGAGTACAGGTGCTACAACACAAAACATTACAGGCGTTAGCTCAGGAACTTATATTGTTACCGTTACTGATTGTAGCAATTGTTTTACTGTCGATTCTATTGTAATTGGGCCTCCTCTTGTTTCTGAAGTTACTGGATTCGTCACAAGTAATGCATCTTGTGTTGGAGATGACGGGGGTATTAATGTCACCTTAGTCTTAGGAGACACTTGTCGAACATTAAGCTCAATCTTGTGGAGCAATGGAGCCACCACTGAAGATCTTACCGGATTAACTCCTGGGACATACACGATTACAGTGACTACTACGATAAGTAATAGCTGTGCCGTCGGACCAGATGACTGCTTTTTTATTGAATCCTTTTCAATTTTAGATGAATGTGTTTGTGCCTTGACAGGTAGTGCCTCAGTCGTTAACGAACCAACTTGCAATGGCGACTCAGATGGAATTGCTACTGCTTCAGTAGCTGGAGGCGATAGTCCTTATTCCTACCTTTGGAGTGATGGCCAACAAACTGTCAACGCTACTGGCCTTGGTGCTGGGAATTACAACGTTACGGTATTAGATATAAATGGTTGTTCAACCGACTTCTTTGTCACGCTTACTGCACCAGCTCCTATAGTTGTTAATATAACATCCGTAAATGCAACATGTTTTGAAGGCTCAGATGGGTCCGCTACTGCAACAGCAGGCAGCTCCACAGTTTACCAATACACTTGGAGCGATGGTCAACAAACATCAACTGCTACTGGATTAACTACTGGTACTTATAGTGTTACCATGACAGATGCAGCTGGATGTTTCGGAACAGCATCTACTGTAATCTCTGAACCCGCTGAGATAACAGTAACCACCACTACCACTGACGTTAGTTGTGGTGCTACGAATGACGGAACTGCGATTGCTGTTCCTTCAAATGGTAATATTCCTTACACTTATCAGTGGGATGCTAATGCTAGTAGTCAAACGACTTCGACGGCTACTGGACTAAGTGCTGGTATTTATACCATAACGATCACTGACGCTAATAGTTGTAGTAAAATTGCTAGTGTAGTTGTTTCTGGAACACAACCCTGTAATTTATGTGAGGCTGCCTATAACGGCGTGTTCGATATTTGTACTGTTATTGCAGCAGACCCCAATCATCCAGTTGCTACACTCGACTGTGATAATGGTGGTATTGATAATCAAACAGAATGTAATAACGGAAACAATCCTTATAATCCTATTGATGATACGCCTTGCGATCTAGAACCTTGTAAAATTGCTGAAGTCAATAATATTGATATTTGCGCTTTACTTGCTAATAATCCTACAGATCCATTAGGTACGCTGGATTGTGATAATGGAGGTATTGACAATGCTACTGAATGTAATAATGGCGGCAATCCCAAAGACCCAAGTGATGACTGTCAAATAGCTGAGGATGCTGAAATGGATATCTGTGCTGTTATTCTTGCTAATCCTGCTAGCCCACTTGCTACGTTAGATTGTGATAATGGAGGGGTAGATAACCAAACAGAATGTGCTAACGGAGAAAATCCATTTGACCCAACAGATGATTGCCAAGCGGCTATTGACGGAAACGTTAATATTTGTCAATTAATCAACTATGACCCAAATCATCCACTAGCATCTTTAGATTGTGATCAAGGAGGAATTGATAATTATACGGAATGTCAAAGTGGTCAAGACCCTAGTGATCCAGTGGATGACTGTGAGACGGTGATAGACCAAAACATTGATATTTGCCTTTTGATTATAAACAACCCAAATCATCCACTAGCTTCGTTAGATTGTGATAATGGAGGTGTAAGTAATACGTTGGAATGTCAACATGGAACTGACCCCAATGATCCAAGTGATGATTGTGTTGCAGTGATCTTATGTAACATCAATGTTTGTAATTTAATTGGAGGTGATCCAAATCATCCTTTAGCGGATCAGGATTGTGATGGAGGCGGCATGTCAAACATCGCTGAATGTGCTGCCGGTTCAGACCCTAATGACCCTGCGGACGACTGTATAGCTGCCATTGCTGATAGCGCTAATATTTGTGCTATCATTGGCAATGACCCGAATCACCCAATGGCAACAACTGATTGTGATAATGGTGGTGTTCCAAACTTAATAGAATGCCTAAATGGTGAAGATCCTTCAGATTCCAACGACTGTCAAGCCATAATGGATATTAATGGTGACATTTGTTCTATTCTACTGCTTTATCCAAATAGTACTCTAGGAACACAGGATTGCGATAATGGTGGCGTTGATAACCAAACGGAATGCGACAATAACGGAGATCCATTTGACCCAGTAGATGATTGTCAGGTAGTGATTGATACTGGAGAAGATATTTGTGCTGTCATCAATAGTGATCCCAATCACCCAATGGCTACAATAGATTGTGACAATGGAGGGATTGACAATTATTCAGAATGTATCAATGGAGGAAATCCATCTGAACCTTCAGATGATTGTATGATCGCCAAAGCTGGTGGTCTTGACATTTGTGCAATTATAAATTATGATCCGAATCATCCATTAGCTGCTTTAGATTGTGATAATGGTGGTATTGATAATTATACAGAATGTGTATCAGGATCTGGAGACCCGCTTGATCCAATGGATGACTGTCAATCAGCTGTCATTGCGGGACTTGACTTGTGTGTAATCATAGATGGCGATCCAAATCACCCTTGGGCTACAATGGATTGTGATAACGGGGGCATTCCGAATTTGCAGGAGTGTATTGATGGTACTGATCCTTCTGTCCCAATAGACGACAAGAGCTGTCCACTTACCATTTGTGAACAAGCCATTGCTGATAGTCTTGATATCTGCGCAGTTATTCTAGCCGATCCAAATCATGAATTAGCAACGCTAGATTGTGACAATGGTGGCATTACCAATGCTGATGAATGTACTGCAGGTGGTGATCCTTTAGAAGCTTCAGATGATTGCATGATGGCGATTAGTAAGGGACTTGATCTTTGTCTTATTATAGATGGTGATCCAAATCATCCGATGGCAGGACTAGATTGCGACGGTGGTGGTGTTTCCAATATCGATGAATGTAACAGTGGTGAAAACCCAGCAGTGTCTTCTGACGACTGCCAATCAGCCATTGACAACAATTTGAATATTTGTCAAATCATCAATTTTGATCCAACTCACCAGATGGCGTCATTGGATTGCGATGGTGGTGGTATTGATAACTGGACAGAATGTAGCAGTGGAGGCGACCCTAGTGAGCCAAGTGATGACTGTAGTATTGTAATCACTGAGCAGATCGACATTTGCGTATTGCTTACCGATGACCCCAACAACCCAATTGGCAATTCGGATTGTGATGATGATGGTGTTACCAATGCTACTGAATGCGCTGAAAATACGGATCCGCTTGATCCTTGTGACTTTATGCAGGGAAGCATTACGCTACCAGTAACTGCAGATCAAAGTGACTGTCCGAATCTTTGTCCTGACCTTACCCCAGTCACCACGATTTTACCAGGTAATATTGCTGGTGTCTCTGGTGTTTGTGTTTCAGTTAGAGTATCTGAGTTAAATGGTATTGATACAGATGGCTCCGCAATTGTAGTCAGAATGCCGTCTGATCCGCGATTTATCTTCGCTTTTGACTCTACAGCAACCTCCTGTGGTCTGTTGAGTTACAATAATCCAGATTGGAAATACTTAGGTGACAATGGGTTTGTACATAATTTCGAATATGTCGGACCAAGTCAAACCATTCCAGGAAGTAATTCTTCCACATTTGGGTTTGCTGCGACTTATGATCCGCAGTCTACAGATGGTCAAACAACGATTACTGCGACGATTAGACCGTTTAGCGGAGGAGAATGTAATGTTTTAAATAACACAGACTCTGAACGATTGGTGTATTTCGAATAGTCTGAAAATCATATAGATTTACGAAGGGCTCTGTTTACACAGGGTCCTTTTTAGTTTAGCTGTACAGTATGCATCTGATAATCACCCAATGAATACCCAATCTGTTACTATATATGTTGTAAAGTAGAAAATTATCAGAATGTTACGCTTTCAGGGAGCTTTTGATCTGAACCCGAATTATGCATTAGGAACATCATTTTGACCTAGGGCGATGCATAAAAATGAAATAGTCAGGGTTCAACCAGCTAAAATGAACTTTAGTCTTAATATACGAATCCATTAGACTAACAATTAGGCTTTCTATTTTTGTTATAATATATATATATATATACGTAATACTTCCTAAAACTATTGATATGAAACACTTTATCCTTTTCGTCCTATTGACTATATTTACAATTCAACCCATTCCTGTTCAAGCAATGACAAGCTCAGCTTCACAAGGAATAGAACTACCTACTTCCAAAAAAGAAAAGCGGCTCCAACGGTTTATAAAAAAACTTGAGAAAAGGTCTGGAATGTCCAGTGGTACTATACCGGTTATAGCATCAATCCTAATGCTTATTGCTATAACTTGGGCACTAAATGTTAGTTATCCAATATACATGCTTATCGTTGCCTCCATTCTAGGTCTTTTTGCTATTGTTTCAGGAGTTCAAGCCATTCGTGAAAATACTGGAGGAAAACAAATGGCAGATGTAGGAATTGTATTGGCTCTGATTGGATTTTCGATAATGATATATTTGCTCTTTTTTAGATAAACTCAACTATCCTAAAAGTGGTTCATAATTAAATCAGATAATTTATTGCCTTTGCACCCTTTTGGTAAAAATCTGCATCTTATAGTTAAAAAACATGGAGAATGAACCAGCTAAAATTGTTTCCTCTTATTATCCTATTAATTAGTTTCTTAAATATGACTTCACAGCCTGTTGATAACCAATCCTATAATGATGTTTATGTCATTAAAGATGATCAAGTTAGCCAAAAGGGCAATCATTACTTGTTGGATTTACCTATTCGGGAAACAGAAGATGCGGTCGTCTTGTATAATGCTTCAACCATCCCCAATGAATTGTTTTGGAAATCACCATTTTGTTATCCAAAACAAAAAGAAATAACGTTGATTGTCAATGTGAGTCCAGATGTTCCAGGAACAGTTTGTATTGGAGAAGAGCCGGTTGCGGAATTCAATGTTTATACTATAAAACGAACCGGTGAAGGAACAATGGTAGACTCTACACGGGTCTACAATGTTACCATTTCTGAGAAGATGCCAGCACCTCTATCAGATAAGGAAATGCATTACTACTTCACTGAAAGCTATGGATCTAGTTGCTGCCCCACTGATCCAAAGTGGGAAACAGCAATGCGTGCGGAACTGTATTTGAAGGAGTTTGAAACCACGCATGACAGTTCTGTTGGTTCTGTACTAAGCAGAATAACAGGAAAAGAAGGAGAACACGCCATTTTCTATGGCCTTGATAACCTTGCGGGTGAGGAGCTGTTGGATTTTATAATTGGAAGAATGCATTCAATTGTTCCAAATCGCCATTTGAAGAAATATGTATTTGATCCTATGTTGTTTACGGCATCGATTGCAGAAAACTGGAGGACGGAGCCCTTTCGAGAGTAATCCATACCAACTACATCCAAATTATTATTTATAAACCTGAGTTCGGTTATTATAGAGCAATATAGTTTATAGAAAACTTGGTTTACAACATGCGAATTGAATGCATTGTTATAATTTAAAGTTATGAATAATACAGCGATTCAAAGCGCCTTTACTAAACCTAAAGCCCAAACTACCTTGAGATATTAATTGGGATGTGGTTTCTTACAACACGATAGTTTCCTATTCCTGATTTTTAATCGGTGTGCAGATTTCTATTATAAATCCATTCAAATCTCTTAAGTAACCCACTTTCTGTCCCCACGGTTTAGTAATAGTCTCTTCTAAAAGTTCTGCTCCATTTTTAATTGCATTTTCTATTACTTTTTCAACTTCTGAAGTGGTGAAGGCTAATTCAATTCCAAATGGTTTTTCACTTAGTTTACTAGCTGAGAAGCCTTTTTTAAAATTGGAATTACCGAGTTCGAGGTTTGCAAATGCGATTGTAGTACTACCTGATATTATTTCTCCATAGTCATTTTCAGGAGTTAGGAATTTTTGCTCAAACCCGAATGCTTTTTTATAGAATTCCATTGTTCTTGGTACGTCCGAAACGTAAAGAATTGTGTATGCGTATTGAATGTCCATTTTTGTTGTTTTATGTTTTTCAACGATATTTCTTTCTAACCAGTTATCCTTGATTACAAAGTTAATCGTCTACAACAAGTTTGCTTTGTAAAAAAACGACATTATCTAAAATGACTTGGGTTTTCACCTGAAATGCGTTGAAATTCATTAGTCATATGGGAATGGTCAAAAAACCTGTGTTGAATGCGATTTCCGATAGGCTTGTTTTTGTGAAACTTGCTATTGATTTCTTTGCATTGTCGAAGCGTACAATGCTTGAAAATTCCTTTACAGTCAAACCTATATAATTTTTGAAACGCCTTTCCAATTGTCTTAGGCTTATATGATGAGATTTTGCTAAATCTTTGACATTTACAATTCCTTGTAATTCCCTTATGTTTTGTACGACCGACACAATCAATTGGTCTTGTCTTTGGAAGTTTTGCTTAAACGATGTCTCTATGAAATTTTCGAGAAAATCTATTTTAGCTTTTATTCCTTCTATGTCAGTTAGATGATTTAATATCTCAAGCTTTTTATTAGGAAACATTTCTGAAAATTCAACCCTCGAATTTTTAGTGTCATCAAGCGATATATTAGATAGAAAACCAAAATTTTCGATTTTAAACCGAACTCCGATTAAATCTGATTCCTTTGCTAATTCCACAAGTTGATATTTTGTCATAACTCCTGATAAAAAGCCGTTATTTTGGTTAAGATTAAAAATCAAATCAGCACAAGTATCTTGAAGTTCTCAATCACTTTATTTTTCGAAAAAGTCCAGAAAGAGTCAATTACATCTTCAATTCCTTCTGATGGTTTTATTTCTTGGTACATTTATAAAATTTTATCCAGTCTAGTAAATTATACATTTTTAGCACTTTAGTCAAGTAACAGGCTGTTTGATCTTTCGCTTCGTAGCATATTTAAATAATTACTTTACGTTAATGGTCTATTCAAAAATAAAATAGATTGTTAGCATTGCTTGAAAATGCAGACAAATTTATTGACACCAATGAATTAAGACCCAAGTAGTAAGGTTAAAGTTGACATTGTGTAAAATTAACGATCAGTTTTATTAGTCATAATTTATCCCTATTTTTATAATGATAACACACCTAGGCTGTTATATAAATTAAGTATGAAGTTCGTTACAGTTCTTTTATTCATTGTTTGTTGTATTGGGATATTAACTGCCCAAACAGTATATACTGGTATTGAGATAGAGACGAGCCAATTCATTAATAAAGTAGATAGTGCCTGACCGAAAACTCTAGTTTTTAAGCAATGAACGAGCGACCTGTTACTTCTATCAGAAGTGAGAGGTCTTTACTTTTTGAAAATCAATGTTTTACGACTTTAAAAAACCTCTCACTTCTGATAGAAGTAACAGGTTACTCGTTCTTTATTGATTATCTAATGCGATCTTTTCTACAAATAATCTAAAATTATTCAGCTGTAAGCTAAAGAAATGGAATATTTACCAGAATATTTGTGCTAACAATTTCTTATTAAAAGATTGATAGTCAACGATTATTGTCTTTTCGTTCAGAAACTAGATAAGCGGCTATTTGGTCAAAACTTTGTAGGAGACAAGCACGATTACAATCAGGAATACCAAGATGGGTTAGTAGAATTTGACACCCCAATCCTGCGATATCCCGCATCATAGCAATGGGCAAGACTCGTATTTCACCTTCAAGTCAAACATGGAACATCCTACAAACAACTATGAGTTTACAGTTATCAAACTCAAGGGCGTTTTTAGTACTGGGGACTGTGTTTCGAATATCACTCTTACTGGAATTGAAAGTGGTGTGATGATCCACGGGGCACAGCATTCGGCGTCCTCAACTCAAATCTTATTAGGCTCTGCTGATGTCACTTATAAAGCAAAAAATTAAAATAGACCTAAATCTAGGTTTTGACACTAGTACTGGAGCCACATTTGATGCCCAACCGTTACTGCTTCTATCGTACCATTCGGTGGTGGTGAGTGCAATATCACTTAGGCAACTGTGTCAATGGTCAATGAATGTAGAAATAACGATATCAATAAATAATTCAACACCTAACCCTCCTTAAGACAGCGATCAAAAGTTTAGTTTGGTATGTCACAATAACGACTCAATCAAGCAACTTAATATGCAAATTGTACCGACTTTCATTACAATTAACAACATGAATTAAAATTTGGAGCGACATGAATGCATATACACCACCTTTATTCAAGCAAATCCTTCCTGGTAATAATAATCCCTTATCTATCGTAACATTAGTGATTATATTGATAGCTTTTGAAACTGTCCGAATCATGTATCTTGGGCTCTAGCTATCTCGTTTTAAGTCGATTGTCAACCAAGGAGCTTTAAACGAGTGCCCTGCTAGGGTAAGAAAATTGGCGAACCGTGGTAAAATGATACTTTTCCGCCGATTTCCTATGCTAATCATTAACTCATCACCAAATTTTTCTAGTTTAAATTCGGATTCAGCAATAAAATTCAACTTAATATTCATCTGATATCCTTCTTCAGTCTCCTTGACTTCGAATGGGTTTTCTTGATGAAAAATTTGTGCTGGGTCTTCTTTCCCATAAGTGCTTTCACCAATCTTTTCAAGCAATTCCAAACCAAACACCTCCTCTCCTAAATGCGGAATTTTATAGATCGGTAATGGTGAAAAACTCTCTTCTATTTCAATTAGATATTTCTTCTGTGAGGTCACATATTTCTGAAACAACTTCCCTCCTCCCCTTTCGGGTAATATCCGATTCACAATGATCGCATCCACATTGTAGCCGTAGAGTTGCAAGTAGGTATACGCTCGTTTCGCTTCCTGAATCACCATCCGCTCAGGGTTGGCGACAATGCGAATTGAACACACTTCTGGATCAATCATCACCTTCTGTATTCGCTCCAATTTATCAAACATATTTTGCAGCTCCTCATATCCTTTATCCAAGGGGACGCCTGTCGTTTTACGCACAATCTTTCCAAGTGATTTCACTGCAAACTTTTGTCCTGGAAATGCTTTAGTCAACCACGATTGGGTCACTTGCGGCAAGGTCAGCAATGTCAATGTTTCTCCTGTCGGTGCACTGTCAATGATAATTAAGTCATACTCCCCTTCACTATGGTATTTTTCAATCCACAAAAACGCAGAGGCTTCTTCCATTCCTGGCAATACTGACAACTCTTCCGCCACTACATTTTTCACGCCCCGCCACTTAAAAATCGTCAACATCATTTGCCGCATATTATCCCAGTGCTTTTTCATCGAATAATACACATCAAACTCCTGTGCCCAAAGGTTTTCAGCAATAGGGGTCGGCTCTGGTCCTAGCTCTATGTCCAACGCATCCGCAAGGCTGTGTGCGGGATCTGTCGAAATCACTAACGTCTTATGTCCCTGCGCTGCTGCTTTCAAGGCTGTCGCTGCTGCTGTCGTCGTCTTTCCTACGCCGCCTTTTCCTGTAAATAATATGATTCGCATCAATTGTCAATTTTGGTTGCAAATATAGGATTTATTTGGGGGCTTCCTTACTATTCCAATACAATCTCTACCTACTACGCAAGACACGCTTCTGACTGCTTGGCTTAGCTTTATCAGGTGGAATTGTAACCCACTAATGTGTTTCAAAGTATTTCTCTTATTTGTTAACGCTTTTATAAGTTTCCTACTTCACGGGCTTTTCACGGCGCAATGGGGGCGTATCCCTTCATTCGGCTGGTATATTTCATCACCCATCCTCGGTTCGGGTCCTACGATACATAGCGCGTTATTCACTTGGCCAGTTTGAAAAATAAAATGGAGTGAATCAACTATATTAAAACTGTAATGACAGATTTGTATAATTAGTTACGAAGAGCTTTACTTACAGGAAAACCCTTAGTCTCATTAGCACTGAAAGTGCACCCTTAAGCGTTAAAAGTGCGCTTTGAGAACTGAAAGTTCCTGAAACTACATAAAACGAGGCTACTAGTTTCCTAGCAGCCTCGTTTCTGTTTAGTTTTCAGATATCTTTGTCTTACTTGACTGTATTATGTGGTACTTACAGTCACGAAAGGCTTTACTTGCAGAAAAACCTTTAGTTTGAGTGATGAGACTAAAGATTTTCCTAAAAGTAATATAGTTTTCAGCTATCCCTAATCAAAATAAATCAGTCGTTCAGCATCTGTGTTATTCGTAATGGTGCATTCACCACCACTAAATGGTACAATAGTAGCCGTAAGTGTAGTCGACCCATCCGTGCCTTGAGGATCGTAGAAAGCCTGGAAGCCAAAGGCAGATGTTTGCAATCCATTAATAATCAAACCAGGGCCGTTGTAGGTCCAAGAGTGGAAAATACCGTTGTCTCCTAGATAGTTCCAATCTGGATTCTGAACAGGAATAAAAGCAGCCTGAGTCAGTCCAATGTTCCAAACAAACATTACTCTCGGGTCTGAAGGCATCCGTACTGTGATAATCGTACCATCTGTGTCCACATCATTCAGCTCAGAGACTTCTACAGCTACCTCTAGTGGAGATAGTCCTGAAATATTCCCAGGCAGTATGGTTAAAGTTGGTGTCAAATCAGGACATTGTGCTGGTGGTTCCATTATAGTAGTCGAACAAACTTCTAAGCACTTGTTGTCATCATAAATTGAAACAGAATAGGTTCCAGCGGTTAGTCCTGTAGCAATAGGAGTCGTTTGTCCATCACTCCATTCGTAAGTATATCCGGGTGTGCCTCCGTTTCCTACGGACAAAGCACTACCGTCACTACCACCATTCACGGTAACGTTGGACAACACTGATGTTGCACATAGTAGTTCTGTCGGTTCTGTAAGGGTTACTGTTGTGGTAATGTCGCAACCATCAGCATCCGTGATCGTTACAGAATAGCTGCCAGCGGCTAATCCACTAGGATCTTCTACTACAGCGCCATTACTCCATATATACGTGTTTGGAAGAGAACTATTGGATACCGTTAGATTGATGGCACCGCTGTTATCATTATGGCAAACTAGATTGGTTGTAGCGGCTGAAACTTGAAGATTGCATTCGCTATCACAAGAAGTGACAATAACGTCTACAGCAGCCTCTGAAGCACATCCTGAAATCGCATTCGTAACAGTAACATTGTAAGTGTAGGTTCCAAGCCCAGTAATCACCACTTCCGGTGCTGAAGAAGTAGGATAAATCAGCGTACCATTGTTAGGTGTCCAGGAATAATTATAGCTGCCTGGAGGAGTCACCACAGGATTTATAGTGTTTCCTGTTGTTCCGATACAAGCATTCACCGTTGGGATCATGATTTCTGGTGCTGGATCTGGGTTTGTATAAACGGGTACAGTTACAATTGCCTGACAACCATTTGGGCTAACTGCTGTAAGCGTGTACACTATATTTCCAGTAACACAAGCCAATGGATTAGAGCTTGTAGGATCATCCAATCCAGTAGTCGGTGACCAGTTATATGTTGCACCGGGTATAGCTGTTGTCCCAATGCGTACACAGCCACCATCACAGACAGTTTTAGGAGGTAGATTCAAAGAAAAATCAAGTACATTAATCACCACGCTTGCCGAATTCGAACAGCCGGATTGAGATACGGTTAAAGTATAAACAAAGGTACCAGTTGTTGTTGCTGTGAACACAGGATTAGGAGAAGTCGGATTACTTAAACCAATAGAGGGAGACCACGAATAAAAATAACCAGTTGGATTGTTATTACTTCCAATATTAGCGGTTTCTCCTACACATAATACTTGAGTTGGAGCCACTAACGGTTTTGGAACTCTTGGTATCACCGTCTGTGTAGTTGCAAAACTACATCCCGTTGCATTCGTAATGATCAGCGTGTAAGTAGTCTGTCCATTTGGTGGCGGACTGACAATTGGATTCATCGCATTCGGGTTGTTCATATTATTAGTAGGAGACCAGCTATAGGAATACCCAAACGGTACTCCCCCTCCGAGTTGAATAGAAGCACTAGATGGGCAATATTGAATATCCGACAATGTAAACGGTGTCACTGGACTACCGACTGATACGACTACGGTATCCTTATCAGTACATCCTGTTTGACTGTTTGTTGCAGTTAGAATAAATGTGGTTGTTATAGCTATCAAAACCTCTGGTTGTGAAGAGAATTGATTAGTGCCATTCTGCCAGTTGGCTCCTGCTGGTGTCCAGGAATAACTAGTATTGGGAGCAGGCGGTGCCCCAATCGTAATCACACTATTATCACAAAGAACCTGATCTGGTCCTGCAATCGCAAGTGTGGGAACAACAGAAATCTTTGCAGTATCCAAGGCCGTGCATCCAGAAACAATGTCCACCACAGAAACATAATAATAAGTAGTTGTATTGATATTACTTGCTAGTGGGTTAGAAATTAAAGGATTGGACAAGTTAGTTGGTGGTGTCCACTCATAACTATAACCGTTAACTGGCGGCGCTCCAATAAAGGTAGATTGCCCAGGACAGATTACTGGGTCCTGTGCTGTAAAGTTAGGCCTTGACCAAGCAGGATTGTTCACTGATATTGTTTCTGTACAAGTAGTATTTGTCAATGGGTGTGAGATCGTTACGGTATAGGTTCTTGGAACGTTATCCGTAAGCATTACAGAGTCACCCGTAGTTGTGCTGAGTCCTGCGGCTGGACTCCAGGAAAAATCATAGGGTCCAGGAGCACCTGAGATTCCGCCATAAGCGATTAACCATACGACTCCGTAACTACCGTAACTAGGGCAGCCAATACCACCACCAACGAAAATATCAACTCCACATCCTCCACCTGGAGGACCACTGCAAACTGGTACTGTAGCGACATCAGTACAGGTAGTTCCATTGTAGGAAACAGTGAGTTGGTATTGAGACGTTTGGTTGACAGAAGCCGATACCGTTGTTACTGGAATATTAGTTGGGCCAGTAAACATACCATCGCCAGATAGTTGTGTCCATTGCCAGGTTTCATTGATATTGGGAGTAAAATCCCCTTCACCAACAAATCTTGGTCCGCAAAAGGGATCGAGATTGCCTGGATAAGCTTTTGCCTTAATCACTGCCACTTCAACATCATCAAACCAAGTACAGCCATTTCTTTGTGCCGTCAATTGATAAGTAATGGGGTTGGGCGTAGGAAACTGAGTATCACCATGGTCAAAAGTGGTTGGCGTAGTAATGTTACTTGTGATGTAAGCACCAGGTGACCAAGTGTACGTAAAACCATTTTGTGCAGGAAGTCCTATCGTCGTAGTATTCCCAAAACAAATCACTCGGTCGGGACCTGCGAAATTATTGACTGGTCTGTTAGTTGGCGTCACTGTTACCTGATCTGTAGTGGAGCAAGTTGTTCCACCAGTCACTGGAATGGTAAGCGTGAGGGTGTATGTGGTAGGAAATGTAGGTGTTGCAGTTGGCTGTGCACAATTGGTACAACTCAATCCAGTCGAAGGAGACCAACTGTATATGACACCAGGAACACCAGGGATTGCGGGACCTCCAATAATGGCTCCTGGGGTGCCTTCACAGAATCCGACGTCTGGTCCAGCATTTGCGGAATAAGAGTTGACGATGGCTTGATCCAGTTGTCTGCATCCTTTAGAATCGGTAACAGTAACCGTGTAAACTGCAGCACCGATATAAGCTGGTGACACTGTTAACGTAGGACCTGTACTGAGGATGGTAGTACTGTTTCCTTCTGCCCATTGATAGAAAAATCCAGGCGTACCACTAGAAACACTCGCACTCATTGTTACTGGGGTGCCTGGACAAGTATTATATATTCCGCCAGCATTAACAATTGGTGCTTGGTCAGGTCCAACTGTGATACAATGCACATTTGAAGTCTGGATAATCAAATTTCCGCAGCACTCTCCGTTTCTGGCAATTCTTCTATAGCAAGTAGTTGTTATTAATGGCGCAGGTGTATAATTTCTGTTGTTAGCACCTGGGATATCTGTCCATGGACCACTACTCGCTGGTGACTTCTGCCATTGATAACTAGCATAAATATCAGGTTGAAAGTAAGGTCCGCCATTTGAGGTAAGGATTGGTAAGTTTACTCCTGGAACCATGTAATGATCTACTTTTATTTCTGATATCAATCCATTTTGACAAACAGTTTGTCCTGCAGGAGTGACAACAGGACTTCCAGTATAATCTGTTGCACAGCGTTCAATCACAAGGACTCCAATATCAGTTCCAGATGTGGTGTTATTGCCAGCGGTTCCATTTGTAGTAGGAAACCCATTACTTACATCTCCACAAAAGTAAGTCTTGGTGCCTTCAACAATTAAACCACCACCATCGTCAAAATATTCATTACTAAAAATATCACTTTCAGGACCTCCGTAATATCCAGCAAATTTCAATACACCCGAGGTGTCTAAGATTGTATGATAAATATCAAAATCACCAGAATAGTAACTCCCATTTGTAGTGATTAATCCGGGTATTATTGAATTTGTTGTAACAAAAACTTTTCCTTGATCAACAATAAGATCGGCATACTTAGATCCAGATTGAATGCCTTGATAATTCCAAATAACATTGCCATTTCGATCTAATTTTAATATATATATACCAGCTCCATTTGTAGTAAAAGATAAATCGTGAGAAGTCAGGTAAAATGAATGATTATAGTAAGTCAAATTACTAAACAATGCAAAGCCTGAAGTAATAAAGGTGGAAGAGATGATGGTTAGGTTGTTTGAAAACCTTGTAAAAAACATGTTTGTTGCAGATGGCATTGGCGCACCAGATGTATTCGGAAAATCTGTAGATCCAGTGTTTCCTGTTACAAATACTTCTCCTTGGTTGATTAAAATTTGATCTGTCCTTTCTGAGTTCGAACCACCAAGATAGGCTGCATTTAATAATGCACCATTAGTTGCATTTACAGTATAAACGCCTATATCCGTTTGACCTGACAATGTAGAACCATTCGTTACTGGTAAATTAGTAGAACTTGTAGAAAACATGATGGCTGTCAAATTTCCGTCAACATCCAGTGTAGGCGTGTTTTCATCTCCAGATCCTCCAAAGTAAGAAGAAAATGACAGATTCAAGGTAGATAATTCCACCATTAAATAGACGATATCATTCAATCCATTGGAAGTACTGCCGTTTGTTGTTGGAAAATTAAAAGATCGTGTTTGCATAGCTATGTGAGCAATTCCATTCACCACTTTGACATCTCCAATTTGATCTGAATCTGATCCACCGTAATACCTTGCATTCAAAATATTACCATTCAAATCCATTTGGACAATAAAAGCATCAGTAGATCCTGCATGCCCATTAGATGCTGGCAATCCTGGCCCGTTTGCTGAACCGAAGAGGTACAATTTGTCACCTATTTTCTTGATTGAAAAAGGTGTTTCTGAACCAGTTCCGCCATTTACGGTAGCAGTTAGTAAATTTAAGGTAGTGCCTTCATATTTGACAAAAACAAGATCTTGTTGTCCGCCACTGTAGGAGGTTCCATTCGTTGTAGGAAAGTTTCCATTTGTAGTTCCAGCAATGTAAATAGTATCATTTTCAACAATATAATCACTTGTTGCGTCTGACAAATTTGAGCCGATTACACCTGCTGCTTGAATATATTCTTGCGCAACAGCTTGTTGAAAAATGCAAACAGAAAATAGCAATGTGAACAACACGGAATTCAAGGTGAATTTCCAATTTGGAAAATCTGGAACTTCAAACGTTAAAGCATACCTTCGGTTAAAGGGTTTCATAATCATGGTTAGATAGTTTTAAATTGTTTGTTAGTATTGCTGGGGATTATCAATAAATATATTGTTTTTAATTCAATTAATTGCTCTTTTTTCAAAGTAATCAAGTCATTTTGAATCTTTGGTATCCAAGTGGTAACAATCTCCCTTACAAAAAGTGTAAGACATTAGTATTATAGAAGTCGTACCTATACTGGAATTCAAAGTCAAAAAAGACAAAAACTGTAACTACTGTAGGTGTTTGAAAAATCAAATGATTCTGATGCTATTGTGGTTAGCGTTTGAAGTAGATCTCTTTTCATAGTAGGAGGGATTAATGATTTAGAAAATTACTGTTCTTAAAATACTCATTTATTTTGAAAAAAACGAAAAGACCGCCATAAAACAGCAGTCTTTTCGATAGTCATATTTAATGAATAGTGAATATCAATTAATTATTCAAAATATACCAATCGTTCAGAATCGGTATTGTTAAGAATGTTACATTCGCCACCACTAAAAGGAACAATAGTAGAAGTAATTGTTGTTTGACCATCAGTATTCTGAGGATCATAAAATGCTTCAAATCCAAATGCTGAGACAGTTCCTCCTGGTATTATACCTGCTGGACCGTTGTATTCCCAACAATGAACAAAACCATTGTCACCTAAATAATTCCAGTTTGAGTTTAATACATTTGTAAGCGCCACATAGGTTAATCCCGGATCCCAGACAAAAACTAACCTAGGATCAGATGGCATTCTGACTTTGATATTTGAACCATCTGTATCGATATTGTTTAATTCCGAAATCTCTATCGCTACACCTACCTGAGACAAACCAGCAATATTACCTGGAAGGATAGTATTAATTGGCGTAAGATCAGGACAAAGATTAATACAATCACTCTGATCTGCTGTTACTGGTAGTGTTATACTAGTATCAATGAAATCGCAAGGATCGAGTGGGTCTGTTTCATCATCACACTCTGTTTCGTTGGTGACGCCATCTCCATCACAGTCCTGAGTTCCTAGTGGATTGTTGGGATTATCAGTAAGGATTAGACAAAGATCAATTTCTTCGTCAACCACTATTGAGCAGTCATCAACTGGATCATTAGGATTTCCACCATTAGTACATTCTGTCCAATTATCAATACCTCCATTATCACAATCTAATGTTGCCATAGGGTGTGAAGGATCAAATCCAATGATTATACAGATGTTGATATCTTCGTCAATTGCTGCAGTGCAGTCATCAGCAGGATCAGCGGGGTCTTCATTACTATTACATTCAATAATATTAATAACACCTCCTTCATCACAATCTTGATTGGCTAATGGATGGTTTGGATCACCGTTAATTTCAGCACAGATATCAACATTATCGATAATAGCGATACTGCAATCATCTGTTGGATTATTTGGATCACCACTATTGTTACATTCAATGATATTAATGATTCCACCATTATCACAATCCTCAGTTCCTATGGGATTGTCTGGATCTGCGCTTAAGATTGCGCAAATATCTACATTGCCATTAGCAGCTTCAAAACAAAGATCAACTGGACAAATAACGTCATCACTTGGCAGTGAAGGATCTCTACCATCGTTACATTCTACAATATTAATCTCCCCTCCAAGATCACAATCAAGACTAGCCCAGGGATGATTTGGATCACCATTTATAAGGGCACAGATATCCAGTCCTCCTCTTACTGCAGCCAAACAATCGTCATTTGGATCACAAGCATCAAGACCATTATTACACTCCGTAATATTATCTACTCCACCAGTATCACAGTCAAGCGTAGCGAGTAGATGAGTGGGATCCCAATTAATTAATATACAGATATTGATATTTCCGGCTTTAGCAACACTGCAATCATCCATAGGATCAGCAGGGTCACCGTTATTATTACATTCAATGATATTCGGTACCCCACCATTATCACAATCCTGATTGGCTAATGGATGATCTGGATCGCCGCCAATGATGGCACAGAGATCTTCACCTGCTGCCATCGCTACATCACAATCATCTTCAGGATCATTAGGTTCACCGTTATTATTACATTCAATGATATTAATAATTCCACCATTATCACAGTCTAGTGTAGCAGCAGGATGATTAGGATCACCATTAATAACAATACAAATATCAATATTACCAATAGCAGCTTCCTCACAGTAATCAATAGGACAGATGATATCGTCACTTGGATCTGATGGATCCGTACCACGATCGCACTCTGTTTGATTGTCTATACTACCGTCATCACAGTCAAGAGTTGCCCAAGGGTGACCACTAGTACCAATTATAGTACAGATATCCATTCCTGCTTCCACTGCAGCGTGACAATCATCATCTGGTTCAGAAGGATCATCACCAGTATTACATTCTGTAATGTTATCAACACCACCATTATCGCAATCAAATGTTGCTAGTGGATGTCCAGGATCATAGTTAATTAAGGCACAGATATTCAACCCTTGATCCAAGGCGGATTGACAATCGTCCGCAGGGTCAAACGGATCGTCGCCATTATTACATTCGTTGATATTGAGTACACCACCATCATCACAATCCTGAGTTGCTAATGGATGTGTGGGATCACCACCTATCTCTAAGCAGATATCGACACCAGCCGTCTCAGCGATCATACAATCATCATCAGGGTCTAGCGGATCGCCACCATTATCACATTCTACACTGTTGATGATACCGCCATTATCACAATCTAGTGTTCCGATAGATGGGTTAATAAGAATCTCAACACAAATGTCCAGATTGCCGTTTTCAGCTTCTGAGCAGATATCGCATGGTGCATCAGGTTCTGTAATGGATACATTGCAAACAGCGCTACAACCAGAGTCATCTGAAACGGTGACCATATAGAAACCAGCCGAAAGTCCAGATGCCACTGAAGTAGTTTGGTTACCGGCATTGGCATCCCATTGGTATTGATACGGCATACGCCCTCCATTAACGGTTATTTGAGCAATCCCGTCGTTTCCACCATTAGTTGAAACATTTTGGACTACTGTAGCGACACAGACGAGATGATCGGGCTCTCTGACAATAACGGAACCAGTGGCGATACACCCTTCTACATCTTCAGCTATCACAGTGTAAGTACCCGCAGCGAGATTATTGAGATCTTCTGTAGTGGACCCATTACTCCAATTGAAATTGATTGGAGGTGTTCCACCATTTGTGGTAAGATCAATACTACCACTATTATCCCCATTACAAGCCAGATCAGAAGCATCCAGTACTAAAGTCAAATTGCATTCAAGGGTACAAATTGTTGCAATGACTGTTGCGGTAGCTTCAGTTGCACATCCAGAAGCGGCATTGGTGACTGTAACACTATAGGTATAAGTACCAGTTGAACCCAAAACCAACTCTGGAGAAGGAGAAGTTGGATAGATTAATGTTCCGTTATTCGGTTCCCACTTATAAATATAACTTCCTGGAGGCGAAACTATTGGTACAATGAATTGCCCTGATGTACCAAGACAATAATTCAGTGTAGGGATCGTCACTTTAGGTGCTGGGCTTGGATTAATAAAAACAGGAACATTAACGATGGTTTGACAGCCTGTTGGTCCTGTTGCGGTTAAGGTATAAATTGTATTTACACTAACACAAGCCAATGGATTAGAACTAGTAGGATCGTCTAGTCCTGTAGTCGGCGACCAGTTGTAGGTAGCCCCAGGCACCGCTACTACCCCAATATTGGTGCATCCTCCTTCACAAACTGTAGTTGGACCAACCGTGATAGGGAAATCATTCACAACGATATTTACTGTTGCAGCATTAGAACAGCCGTTATTTGTTACCGTTAGGGTATAAGAAAACAGCCCAACCGTTGTGGCAGTAAAAGTCGGATTTGGCGAACTGGGATTACTTAATCCTATTGAAGGACTCCAAGAATAGGTAATTCCAGGGCCAGTAGGGTTAGCATTACTGCCAATTTGAACCATATCTCCAACACATAACACCTGAGATGGAGCTACGATTGGTGCCACTACTCTTGGTTTTAATAATTGTGTTTGCTGGTAGGAGCAACCAGAAGCATTTGTTACTATAAGCGTGTATAAACCACCATTTGCTGGAGGCGGACTGATAGTTGGCATTGCTATGGTAGGATCATTCATATTTGTATTTGGCGACCAGCTATAAGTCAAACCAACTCCTGTTGGTGCGCCATTACCAATGGTTACACTTAGTTGAGACGGGCAATAGTTGACTTCTGGTAATAAAAAGGGGGGAACAGGTTGTCCAACAGTAACAATCACTGTATCCATATCAGTACATCCGGAAATCGTGTTTGTTGCCGTAACGATAAAGGTTGTATTGATTGCAACTAGAACTTCAGGCTGTGGAGAATTTTGATTCGTTCCATTTTGCCAATTCGCACCGACTGGCGTCCAAGCATATGTCGTATTTGCAATTGGTGATGTTCCCAAAGTAAGGACACTAGCATTGCAAACCACTTGGTCTGGTCCTGCATTTGCATAGGTACTTTCCACAGTAATTGTAGCGGTATCTCTTGTAATACAACCAGATAGCACATCTGTCACCTTGACATAATAATTAGTTGAAGCGGGGACAGTAGCTACTGGGTTAGCAATGGTACTAATGTTTAGATTATTGTTTGGCGACCATAGATAATCGTACCCTGCAACATTTGGCTGTCCGATGTTTACTGGTTGATTGGGGCAAACAATGGGATCTTGCGCCATAAAAGTTGGTTCTGACCAAGCTGGATTGTTTACAGAAATTTGTTCCGTACAGGATATTGAAGGATCAAGAACGCTAGTCATTGTAACTGTATACGTTCTTTGTACATTATCCGTTAAACAAACATCAGAACCAACATCAGTATCCAGTCCTACGTTTGGTGACCAAGAGAAGGTAAAGGGACCAGGTATACCTCCAATAACTCCAAATGCACGTAAACAAACATCTTCATACAGGATGTTACTTGGGCATCCAATCCCTCCAAGGATAGCTATATCTACGTCACAACCACATTGAGCAACGACAACTTGATCTGTACAAGTAGTTCCATTGTAAGTAACAGTTAACTCATAAACCGTAACACCTGAAGGCGTGGCAGAAACAGTTGTGATTGGTGTGTTTGTAGGTCCTGTAATAGTTCCAGTACCTGAAATCTTAGTCCATTGCCAAGTCTCATTGATGTTTGGTGTTTGATCGCCAACACCGATGTATCTTGGTCCGCATCCGTCTTCTCCTGCGTCTGCTTTTATTACAGCGACTTCCGTATCATCGTACCAAGTACAACCCTGTTTTTCAGCTGTTAAGTAATAGATAATTGGATTAGGGTTGGGGAATTGGAAGTTACCATGATCAAATATTGTTGGTGTTACCATATTGTTTGTCAAATAGGATCCGGGAGCCCACGTATAACTAAAACCAGTTTCTGCAGGATCGCCTATTTGACCTGTGGTACCAAAACAGATTACTTGATCCGTACCTGCGAAATCTGTACTTGGTCCTTGGATAGGTGATACTGTTACCATATCGGTTGTAGCACAAGTGGTAGCATTAGTGACTGGTACTGTTAAAGTCAAGGTGTAGGTGGTTACGGTTGTCGGTGTCGCAACTGGATTGGGGCAGTTCGTGCAACTGAGCCCAGTAGCTGGCGCCCAGCTATAGCTAACGCCTTGCAGTCCAGGGATCGCTGTTCCTCCGATAGTAGGTCCGGGCTGGTTTTCGCAAAAAGAGATATCTGGTCCCGCGTTTGCTGCATAGGCGTTGACGATGGACTGATCGAGCTGTCTACAGCCATTCGCATCGGTAACGGTAACGGTGTAAATTGTACCACCGACTATAGTAGGGGTAACAGTTAAATTCGGTCCAGTTCCGATAACGGTAGTACTGTTTCCCTCTGCCCATTGGTAGGAGTATGCTGGTGTACCACTTGAGACGGATGTACTCATGGTAACTGGAGTACCGGGACAAGTGTTATAGATCCCACCAGCATCAACAATCGGGGCATTGTTAAGACCAACATTAACACAGTGAACATTTGATGTCTGAAGGACCGCAGCACCGCAACACTCCGCTTCTTTGGCAAGCCTTCTGAAGCAAGTCGTGATAGACAATGGGATTGGGGTATAATTCCTTTTAGTCGCTCCTGGGATATTTGTCCATGGTCCGGAGGCATTAGGACCGCTTTGCCACTGGTATTGTGCTTCAACATCAGCTTGTTGGTAAGTATTGGCACAAGCAGTTAATTCTGGTAACACAGAACCAGAAATAAGATAAGGATCGATGTCAATTTCAACTACAAATCCATTTTTGCAAACCGTTTGACTCGGAGGGCTTGGAGCGGGATCTCCTTCGAAATTGCTTGGGCAGGTTTCGATTACAAGAGCCGAAACGTCATAAATATTTGGTGATCCAGTACTATGAGAACTTCCATTTGTTGTTGGGAAACAATTGTCGCTTCCACCAGCTAGCCAAACTTTTGAGCCAACAACTTGAAGGTAATCTCTAGTTCTTGAATTAAAGGCATCAAACTCAGAACCGCCATAGTACCCTGCTATTTCCAAATCACCATTGAGTGATAAGGCAGAATAATAATAATCTATTCCACCGTTAAAATAAGTACCATTGGTGGTTACTGCATTAAAGCCTGTAAACGTAGTCACAAAATGCACCTTATCATTAGAAACCAATATATCCAGACTTTCAGGAGAGCTGTCCTTCACGGCATAATCCCAGACAATATTACCATTCATGTCAAGTTTCAATATATGAATCTCATTCGCTTGTCTTCCTAGTATTCCAGAGTAAAGGAATCCATTATAATATTCTAAATTTGGAAAGAAGGAATATCCTTCTAGCACATAGGTACTAGCTTGAAGATTTAAATTGGCATCATAATGCGCAAATATAATACTGACTTGTCCAAAGGGAGAAGACCCGTTAGTTACTGTAAAATCAGTAGATTGTGAACTTCCATCGATGAACACTTTTCCACCTTCAGCAACAATATCGTTAAAGTTATCCTCCGAAGTTCCTCCAAGAAAAGTCAAGGCTGTTACATTCCCTGTTGCTATATCGATTGCAGCAACGGCAAGATCTAAGACGCCTCCATATACAGTGGCATCTGTAACAGGTAGATCTATTGATGCGGATTGAAATCCAATAAAGGCAGAACCACCATCAATGTCGATTCCTGATTGCGTTTCTGCGCGAGAGCCACCAATATGAGTGGCATGTGTGATAGATAGACTGCCCAAGTCCAATTGTATGTATATAATGTCATTAAGTCCTGAATTATTAGAGCCATCTGTAACAGGGAAATCGGTCGAGCTTGAACTAATTGAAAGATGGGCCATCCCATTTTCGACAACGACATCATTCATAAAATCGAAGTCAGATCCACCTAGATAGGTCCCTCCAATAATATTACCATCAAGATCTAGTTTTAGAACATGAACATCTTGTAATCCTGCATGCCCAGTACCTGCGGTGGAAGGCATTCCCGTTCCACTTGAAGCTCCGAAAATGTAAATGTTGGATCCATCAATACGTATTTCATAAGCATTATCAGATTCAATACCACCAATTAATCTTGCTTCTAGCAGCGTCATTGTGTTTGCATCATATTTCAAGAAGAAATAATCTGCGTCATTTACTATAGTACTACCATCTGTAGTAGGAAAATCGTTTCCAATTGTAGATCCAATTATGTACAAATTGTTATTGTGCACAATGTAACCAGTGGTTCCGTCCTGTCCAGAAGAGCCATAATAGCCTGAGGCTAGGATATAGTCTTGGGCGTTTGAAGTAGTTTGAAGAAAAAGAGAAAAGAAAATTAAAATCAGCATATTTGACAAATGCCGATGTGTGGAAATAAAGGAAGTCCACACAAACGTGTTTCGTTTGTAGTTCATAGGATTTTGGTTAAATGGTTTGATAGAAAAAGGAAAACAGAATCTTAGACTTATTAAAGTATATGGTTATAAGCAGCATCTGCTTTGGAGGTGTTTAGCCATAGAATTATATTGATTTAATAAAATAAATCTCAATTGAAACTAAAGATAAATTATTAAAAAACTTAATATTCACGACAATTTTTATAAAAAAAGCTTTTCGAGGTTTTACCCATAACTGAAATATTGCGCACTTTCAGTTGGTAAAACGCACCTTGCTATTTTACCCTTTATGTTGTAGTATACTCGAGATCAACAAAGGCAGGATTCAGACCCTATTAAGTCTTTACCTTTTCCATAAACCAAACATCAAACCTAATGACTTCAAAACCTGTAGGGTCCCAATAGTACTTTCCTTTTCCTTGACTTAACAGCGCCAAGCTTTGTTTTATCTTTAAACTAGATCCGGTAAAATCACCACCAGATTTTGATAATGCTTTGATGATTTTTAAAATTTCTTCAGCACGAAAAATATTAGACTCTTTCTTTTTAATATTATGGAGCAATTTGTAGAAATTTGTAATGTTATAACTAACAATATCCCAAGCATTATCATCAATTCTCATAATAATATCAAGTATTCTCAATCCTAGTTCCCAACCTGATTTGTCCTTTGCTAAAGTAGTGTTTTGACTCAATAAAGTAGAAGCTTCTGCCTTTTCCCCCAGTAAATAAAGGATGTTTGCATGATAGAAGTCCCATATTGCTTTATATTCTTTATTTGCACTTTTAGATTTGTATTGTTTATGTTCCATTGCATAATCAACAGTCTCTTTGGCCTTATCAAGCTGATTTGCTCTTAGATAGCTGAAAAACAGAATTTCTGCAGCTCTTAGCTGATTAATCATACCATCACGAAAGCCATCCACAGCACTATGCGCCGCCTTTTGTGCATTCTGATATTTACCAGTTTCGATATAGAGCTTAGCGAGGCCCATTTGTAAGCCAGCTTTATTGGAATTAATATTGAGTGACGGGCTTTTTTTCACTAGTTCTTGAAGTTTGAAGTTTAGTTCAATACTTTTTTCAAATTCTAGAAGGTTGATAAAATGGTTACTTTTTAACCTGTAGTAATGAAACAAGAAATTTTCTGAAGATTCTTTGTGAACAATTTTATCCAGCTCATTACAAAACATCTTACTTTTCTCTAAAACCTCTTCATTCTTATTTGTTTTAAAATGGGTTGGCATATTAACAATCTCATAGTACTCTTTGGCTTTGATATAGGCCACGTACTCTTCGATATAATAGTTTAAGTCTTTACTATATAATTTGTATTTCTTTTCCCCTTCTCTATAGCCAGTAGTGGCTCGTAAACTGATTTGTATTCGAATGATTTCCGCAAATATTTCGAACTTTCGAGCAATTTTTAGCGCTTTTTTTAATTCTTTCTCCGCTTCTTTGTAAAGTCCTCTTCTTAATAACAATAAGCCTTGATTGTTAAGTCGATCGCACTCTAATTGTGCTTTTATTCTAGGAGAAATGTACTTTTTATTAGAAGAGTCCTGAATCAATAAATAACTAAGAATATCATTCCTCAATCTAGATTTCAAATGTGAATAAGCTGTTTTATCTTTTGATGATTTGTAAAGTAATTTAAACGTTTCGAGTTCAATCTGCTTATCCGAAGAGGAATTTGATTTGTTTTCACAATGCTCCAATACTAGTTTAAACAGTTTAAATCGTTTCTGTTCATCCTTATTCACCTTTGATTTATAAATATTAATTATAAATTGCTTCTCACTTGGTTTTAAGGTGTTTACGATTTTTATAATACTTTTCATAAATTAGTTCGCGAGTTTGAAATTAAGAGACTAGAAAAAAATTACACCAAAAACCGAACGCTATGCAAGTCCCCTGTCATTTATACCATATAATTATTGACTTAAACAACTACAATACAATTACTTAATCATAAACAAAATATAATTCGGTCCTCAATTTTAAGAGGTAAATTTACTTGTTTGAATTTTTAAGATATTATATTTTTGTAAAAAGAAAAAACTTTATTTTTACAAACTACTTTGTCAATATTTTTTCCATAAACTTATACAATCAACTGAAAAACAGTCCTCTTAGCACTTTCTAGTGCAATAATTACTGTCATTCTGACTATGAGTCCTACTTGCGTGTGGAAGTCAAATTTTTGACATTTGATTATTATTATTTATTTAAATCCTTACGTTATGAATATTTTAGAAGCAATCGCAGACTTATTAACTGGTTGGTGGGACGAAACTGAAGGATAATCTTCAGCAATCGTATTCAATACAAACAATAAACCATACTACCGCAATTGAAAAGTGAGTATATAATACAATGAACTGCTCTTCTGCTTGTTCATTTATTCTACTATTATTTCAATACTAATTGTTGCATGTCAACCAATTAGCACTTGTAAATGTACACAAATCATGTTCATTTAACACAAATTTATTGGCTTTTTTTTATAAAAATTCGAATTACCTTTGAATTGAACACAAAACAAACGTTCTCTATCCTAAACAAAGAGAGACTCCTTTGACTAACACATTGAAGTATGTATTAATAGTATACCTACTCAAACCGATAACCAACTAATGCTGCGCAACTTGATTGAAGACATTGGTCTCCATTATGAGTTATTTTATTTATCGTTACAGCCTTTTCGATATTTAGAAAAACCTAAAGTTAATTACGAGGTTATTTTAGCTCCACCCCTAAACTATTCGGGTGGAGCTTTTTTTTGGGATTTGTTTTACCTCCTAATAAAAGATATTTGACTTATCATTTTGCAATATTCTTAGGAAAGTATAAATTGTGCTAATAGGTAATCATATGGACAATTCAATATTAGATGATCGGTTGCAAGCTTATCGATTCAAGATAAATGAGATAGTAAAACAGTTACACCTTATTACTATTGAGATTGGCAACCAAGATTTGTCAAGCACCGTTAACGACCTTAGAGACCGGATCAACGACCCTTTTATGTTTGTAATCTGTGGTGAAGTAAAGGCGGGTAAAAGTAGTTTTATCAATGCGCTGCTCAATACGGGTAAAGAAGTGTGCAAAGTGGCTCCAGATCCGTGTACAGATACCATCCAGCAAATCATGTTCGGTGCCGAGGAAAAAACTGTGGTCATCAACGATCATCTAAAAAAAATCCTGCTTCCGGTCCCAATTCTTAAAGATATTGCGATTGTGGATACCCCAGGAACTAACACGATCTCAGACCATCATCAAGAAGTTACAGAGCGTTTTGTACCAGGAAGTGATTTGATCATTTTCGTGTTCGAAGCAAAAAATCCCTACCGACAATCCGCTTGGGAGTTTTTCGATTTCATCCATTCTGATTGGAGAAAAAAAGTGATTTTCGTATTACAGCAAGCCGACTTGATGGAACCAGATGATTTGAATGTTAACATTGAAGGTGTCCGAAAGTATGCCGAAAAGAAAGGGATAATGACGCCACAGATTTTCGCTGTTTCTGCAAAATTCGAACTTGAAAATAAGATTCAAGAAAGTGGTTTTATCCCTGTAAGACAATTCATCCAAGAAAATATAACCGGAGGTCAAGCTCCATTTCTTAAATTGATCAACAATCTTGAAACCTTCAAAGGCGTTAGTTCTCGGATTGAAGATGGACTGAATATCCGTGTTGCACAATTTCAGGAAGATGTCAAATTCAGAACAGAGGTAACAGAAACACTCAATGAACAACATCAGCGCTCTAGTAACCAAGTAAAAATACTGGTTGAAAATCTCCTAGGAGGTTACGACCGTGTCACTCGATCATACGAAGAAAAACTAAGTGGTGGTTTAGGTTTTTTCTCTATCGCTAAGCGAACCATCACCGGATTATTTAAACGGAACAAATCGAAATCAGAAGATTGGTTTGTCGACCTCACGAAATCTTTAGAGACAGACCTCACAAATGAGCTTCGTCCGAAACTGGACTCTGGAGTGCATGACATAGCAGAGAGTATTCAGCAAATGGCTAAATTGATTGATCTTAAAATAAAAAATAGTAAGACCATTCTAAAAGAAAACCATGAGATTTTTGGTGATATTGCGGATAAACGTAGTAACATTCTGCGTGATCTACAGCGAGAGTTTGAGGATTTCCTCAATAAAGATGAAAATTTTCTTGGTGCTCACCTATTCGAAAACAGCTCGATCAGTCCAAATGTAGTTACTGGTAGCGGTATCGCTTTAATTGGGATGGTAGTGGCTACCGTAGCACAAGGCGCTGTGTTTGATATTACTGGAGGGTTGATTACTGCTGTAGGAATGGTGTTTGCCGGAATCACAGCAAGTGTCAAAAGAAAACAAATTATAGAAGCCTATAATACTGAAATCAAGAAAGGCCGTGATGATATTGAACGTGAAATCGTAAACAAACTAAGCACCTACATTGAAAACATTAAGCAAAAAATTGATAATAATTTCAATGAATTTGATGCTATGATTGCTCTGGAAGAAAAACAGATCGAGAAATTCCAATCTTCATTTAATGACATTCAAACTAATATGAGTACAGTTGAGGCGGAATTAAGTGATTTTAAAACGACGATGTGATTCAATTTACCAGAAGTAAGATACATCTAATGTAAAGTCGCTATTTTTATTACTAGAGATTTTAAAGGGTTACAACGCAGATTCTGAATGTTTCACTATTTTCATACGCTTTCCTATTTAGTATAAATTATATCCTACTTGCCAGAAATAAGACCACCCTTAATTTGATCTATGACGTAGTAAAAAATTTGAACATCTGGTAACGAAGGAACGTTACTTTCTTGAACAGGAATAGTGATTAACTCAGCATGAGTAGCATCTTGTTTTTGACTTTCAACATTCAAGAAACAATACGCCGAAAAGCTAAAAATTAATAGCGTTGCTACTGCGACTGATTTAACTGGATGCTTGATTCTCATAAATAATATTTTTTGGGGTCTACTCCTTCTCAAGGTATTACTGTAAATTTACAGAAAGTCATTCATTAATTAAAACGTATCCGTCGATAAAATTGTTGCGTTTATCTAAAAGTTGTTACTTTTTGCTATTCTTTTACCTGTCTCTTCCTATATTTTCATGTTTGTGTTATCTATTCAAAAGTAAAAAATACTACCTTAGCACCACAAAAATAATCGACTTTGAATATCAAAAGAATAGGAGTACTTACCTCAGGCGGAGATGCTCCAGGAATGAATGCAGCAATAAGGGCAGTAGCAAGAACCTGCATTTATTATGATCGTGAAATCTACGGTATCTATAATGGTTATGATGGTTTGATTAACGGTAATATCCGAGAATTTAATGTGCGTTCTGTCAGTAAGATTCTTGGCAGAGGCGGCACCATTCTCAAATCGTCTCGTTGCGACGCCTTCAGAACTATTGAAGGTAGAGCAATTGCCCACGAGGCACTAAAAGAAAAAAAAATTGACGCTTTAATCGTAATCGGTGGCGATGGAACCTTCTCAGGCGCACATCAGTTTGCTTCGGAATATCACACCCCTATTATTGGTATCCCTGGAACTATTGACAATGACTTACCGAATACAGATTATACGATCGGGTTTGACACTGCTACCAACACCGTAACTGAGTGTATTGACAAAATCAGAGATACTGCGAACTCCCACAATCGACTGTTCTTTGTAGAAGTGATGGGCCGCGATTCTGGCTACATTGCCCTGAAGTCATGTATTTCAACTGGTGCAATTGCTGTCATGCTCCCAGAACGAAAACTCAGTATCGAAGAACTCATCGCTATTCTTAGAAAAGGATTTGCCAACCAAAAGACATCAAGCTTAGTGGTAGTTGCTGAAGGTAATCCGAATGGTGGGGCGATGCAAATTGCAGAGCTCGTCAAGGCACGATATCCTGAATATGATACCAAATACACGATCCTAGGGCACTTGCAACGCGGTGGTGATCCTTCTTGCTTCGACAGAGTCTTGGCTAGTCAGCTCGGCGTTGCTGCTGTGGAGGGTTTACTGGATGGTAAAAAGGATGTTATGGTCGGTTGTGTTAATAGCAAGGTGACATATACGCCATTGATGGAATGTGTTGGTGTAAGCAATCCGCTTGATGAGGAGTTGTTACGGATTTCTAGGATTTTGTCGATCTAGGGGGGTGGATGTTGTAACTATACTTGAAGAGTTTCAATTCGGTAGTGTAGAGAGTGTACAAGTAAAAGTGGTCAAAAGTAGATGATCTCGCTGCTATGATGACAACCATAACGTAGTTCACGACATTCCCTGTTCGGAATAATAGCGTAACGATTAGTTTTTTTATTGCGTTCGAGGTTTATTTTAGCACTTTTCAAAGCCTCAAAATCTCGTTTGATTGTATTTCTGTCCCTCTTATAATATTCCGCTAGTTCTGTTATTGAATAACGAAAAGACCTAGCCAATAGTAGCAACATCAGGTTTAATATTCTTACTTTTATTGTATAATCGTTCACGATAAATTAGTTTAATGCGTTATATAGGCAACTGACGACTCTCTCGCTCCTTTTCAAGTCGAACCCTGTAATCACTTAATCCATAATTGAACTCTTTCATGTTTCGGCAATTCTTTATTTGATCGTAGTACTTTAGATTTTCAACCACCGCATCCAACTTAAAACTCCAGTAAATAGGCATTAGGGGATTGATGTATAGTTCGCTCCCTCGAGTTCTTTTGGTTTTGTGATAATCACCGTATTGCCCTTCTAAAGCGCTCACAATTGAATTTGCAACAATGCTATGTGCTTTTTGCATCTTTTTATTCGCATAGGTAACTGCCTCTTGAAATTTGTTGGCTTCCTTCATTAGCATTGATAACTCAAACAAACCAAGGTAACCGCCGTCGCGCTGAAGCTTTGCTACATTTTCAAGAAATCGATAATGGGAGACCCCATGAAAGTGATCAATCCCAAACCCGATACTAACTAGATATTTGTGGTCTACATTTGACTGATAAGCAGCAGCCAAGGAACAAATATCTTCTTGTGGCGAACCTAGTCCCTGTTCATCTCCAAACATTAGGCAGTCCGTTCCTCCATCTACAAGCAAAACAGTATCGATAGCATGTTCTTTGATTAGGTAGTTGTAGGAATCCAACAAAGGTTTTACGCCATCTCTTTCCAAGGCATACACATCTACTGTTTCTCCTTGATCTGTAAGCCATTGTTTAAGATACAATTCCGGAAAATAGTTGCGACCAGAAACCTCTTCACTATGCTGAGAAATCTGATAACATCCCGCAGAAACAGGGCGACTTGTCGTTTCAAATAATGTTGTGAACGAAAGATTTGCTAAAGTCACGGAATATCCTTGTTCTTTTAAGGAAAAGTAAAGCGGAATACCGTTGTAGATATCAAATCCGCCACCCATTCCAGCTAATAAAATTCGCTTACTGGTTGATTGTAATTGTTCAAAGAATGGAATACTGTGTAAGGCGTGTTTTTGCATGTTTATCCTAGTTAGTGTTTAGTGATTAGTGTTTAGTGTTTAATTATTTGACGCAATATCGTGCATCCCCTACCCTTTCACCACAACCGTACTATACCCTTGCGCATCACGCTCCAATTGAATTTGCACATCAATCCGCTCCTTGAGTGCTTCCACATGAGAAATAACGCCTACCGTTTTGCTGCTTTCTGCTTGCAAGCGTTCTAGGGTATCAATCGCAATGCCTAGGGTTTCTTGGTCTAGGGAACCGAAGCCTTCATCGATAAACAAACTGTCTAGGGGATTGTTTCTTGATGCCATGTCGGACAGGCTCAACGCTAGGGCCAGACTTACCATAAACGACTCGCCACCAGATAGTGTGGAGATAGCGCGGACGGCGTTGCCTTGGTAGCGATCGACTACATTGAGGGCGCCGTCATTAACAGGTTGGGCTAGCAAATAGCGATCACTTAATTTCTCTAGTCGCTTGTTGGCTAATGCTATTAGGTTCTTGAGTGTCATTGCTTGTGCAAAAGCTGCAAATTTCTGGCCTTTGGCATCACCGATCAGCTCTTTTAAGAGGCCCCATTTCTGTAGTGCAGCCTCCAGTTTCGTGATCAACTCTTTTTGGGTGGCGACTCGTTTCCGATTGTCTTTATCTTGCTGGAGCTTCGTCTCGACACTACCGATGCTGCGCGCTAGTGATTCTTTAATCGTTTCTTGTGTTTTCAATTGGCTAGATAATACGCTGATCGCCAATTCAGGCAGGCTTTCCTTCGTTTTCAGTTGTTCAATGGTGTCGATAATCGTATTCATCTCTGTGCTGAGTGTGGTGTGCTGTTCTGTCAGCCTTTTTTGCTTGTTTCTCAGCTGCTCCACTACCTTTTCTTCTAGAATTCGTTCGCTGAGTTCTTCTATACTTGTGAGTCCGAAATCCTTTAGTTTTGGTTCTAGTACTTTCAAGTTATCAGCTAACATTTTCTGAGCGCGTTCCAGGGCTTCTGTTGCAATCTCAATCGCTTTATTATTATCTCGTGCGGAGCCTTCACCAACATTAAATTGATCTTGAAGTGGATTGACTTCCTTGGTGATGTCTTCTCTAGGATATTTTGATTGCCGCTCAGCATGTAATGCTTTGTATTGTTGTCCTGTTATTCTAAGGGTATGATAATCCCTAAACAGTCTTTCGTAGTACTCTAGTTTCCTTGATGCAGAGATGCCTTGTTTTAGTGCATCGTTCGTTGATTCCAGTTTTTGAATTTCGCTTTGTACTTCTATCTCAGAGGACATTCCCTTGAGGTTACCCGTGAGTTGCTTCGTGATATCCAGATTCGTCTTTTTCTGATCACTGATGGCTTGTGTGCGCTGTTGTTCTTGTGTTTGGATACTTTTTAATTCCGTTTCCAACCTAATCTGACTATCTTGAATTGTTTTTAATGCCGTAGTCTTTTCTTCAATCTTTTTGGTCGCTTCCAGTAATTGCTGTTCTAACGCTCCTGAAGCATCGTCTGGCAAGTGATCAGCAAAGGGATGAGATTCAGAACCACACAAGGGACAAGGCTCTCCTTCCGTTAAATGCACACGCTGTTCTTCAAGGCTTTTGATGGTTCGTGCGTCCTCTTTCTGCTTGGTTAACAACTGTTTATTTTGTTGTAGGAGTGCTAGTGATTCCTTGCTACTCTCAATTTTCGGGGGGAGTTGTTCTAGTTGCTTTTTTAAATCGGTTGACTGTTGTTGCAGTCCTTGGAGGGCTGTTTCGTTTTCAGTGCGAAGGTGAATGTTATTTTTGAACTTATCGAGCAATTGCAGTTCTTGTATATTTTGTTCTACCTTCTGCTCAGATTCGGAAATTCGAGTTGGTTTCACGCCGCTTGTCGCAATTTGCTCTTCCAATGTTTTTTGACTTTGTTGGATAGCGGTCAATGCTTTTTCTGGTTGTATCTTTGGTGAAAATTCCAGTTGTTTTTTCTGGATTAACTGATTGATGGCTAGCCGTTGTTGTTCTCCATCTTCCTTGAGTCTGTTGATCTGATAGTCGAGTTGAATAATTTCTTTTTCGAACTGATCCATGATGGTTTTAAAATTGGATCGATCGACTTTCTTATTCGTGATATCACTCAATTGCTGAATGGCATTTTCAGATTTCTTCTTGGCGTTTGCCAGGTTTTTTTGGTATCCAAGAAGGTTGGCTTCGGTTTTCTCTTTATTGACTTTAGCATCTCGATATCTGGTTAGTTCGGATTGAGCGGGACTTACTTTTTCATGGATCTTCAATCGTTCTAAATCTGGAGCGAATGTTTTTCGCTCGGTACTCAATTCGGTAAACTCTTTTTCTTTTTGGACCAGCGAATTTTGCTGCTGTTGCAAGTCTGTTTTGACTTTTAAGAGTTGGGCTTGTTCTTTTATCTTTTGATCTACTATTTGAATTTCTTTTTTCGCAACTATGATTTGTTCCTCTAATTCAGTAATCTTTTCCTTATCAAGCAATTCGACAAAACTAATCTTCCCTTTTTCATTTTCTAGTTGCGCTGCAACTGTCTTATGCTTTTGGAATGCGGCGATGCCTAATTTCCTGTAAATCGAAGTTCCTGTGAGCTGTTCTAGTAGTTTGCTTCGCTCATCTTTTCCTGCTTTAATAAACTTTGAAAATTCTCCTTGCGCGAGTATGATGGACTTCAAGAACTGCGGATAGTTGAGTCCTATTATTTTTTCATTTTGTGAAGGAATTTCCTTGCGTTTCAAATCCATATAAGTGCCATTTCCTTCTTGGAGCGACATTTCATACTCTTTGAGATTTCCATTACGATTTCTACTAATCGACCATTTTGATGTAAAACGATTGCCTTTTACTTCGTATTCTACTTCCGCATACCCGTGATTGGTGTTCCTTGTCAACACAGCGCCTAGTCCTTCCATCTTAGGAGACGAAATCGAAGTAGGAAATCTTGGAATTCGATTGAACAATGCCAGTGTGATCACATCTAACAATGTCGACTTTCCAGAACCAGTTGGTCCAGTAATAGCAAACAAACCCGCACTCTGAATAGGATCTTGGTCGAAGTTAATTTCCCAAGGGCCTCCTTTGAGGTTATTGATATTACTAAATTTTATCGTGATGATTCTCATAACAATTCTTCTTCTTGCATTTCCTCCATCAGCTCCTTGAAAGAATCAATGATATTCGCTTTTTCTTTCTCTTCATAAATTCCTTCTTCGAGTAATTTTTCGAATACTTCTATTGGTTTTAAGTCCTTGATATTTTTCCCTTCATGAAACAGATCCGCTGTATTTTTAACGCCATGCTCAAAGGTTGTTCTTCCTTTAATAATTTGGAATGCCCCATTTTTTGAATACAAATCGACTAGTGCTTCCACTCCTGCAGTGGTCATTACATTGTATTGTTTTTCCTGTACATCGATTTCCACTAAAGACGACAAGGGAAATTCAGGCTGATACTCCGTCAACTGTTGTTTGACTGCTGCAAGTGTGCCCTTAAATCTTCTGAGTTCTCTGCTTTGCGGCACCGGTAGTACTGTTACTCCGCCTACTTTACCATCTTTGACTTCCAATGTCACTACTTGCTTTCGATCTTCCTTCTCAGAGAAGCTTAGTGCGATGGGTGATCCGGAATACCGTACCATCTCGTTCTTGCTCATCTTCTGCGGCTTGTGAATATGTCCTAGCGCTACATATTGAAAAACGGGATCGAAGTAACTGACTTCCACAGCTGCGGTGTTTCCGACATGAATTTCGCGTTCACTTTCACTAGTCAACGCACTTCTGACGTAGAGATGTCCCATTGCAATAATTGGAATGCCCTCATATCGTTGTTTGCAGATGTCTGCGAGCTGTTCGTAGTGTTTTTTGATGCCTGCTCGAATCGCAGCCGTTCTGTTGGGGAACTGATCATCTGTTGTCGCATGTCTCAGGTCTCTGTCTCTAAGGAAGGGGACGGCTGCTACGACGAGTGAGATATCTCCTTGACTGTTTTTGACTTCGACGAGTTCGTCTGTTATCGGTTGTGTCGCTCCACCAATGACTGTAATGTCGAGGGTTTCCAGTATTTCTCTAGGCGCATTCAGCATGCCTACTGCGTCGTGGTTTCCGCCCGTGATGATCACTTTTATCTTACAACTGATTAGTCTGCTCAGAAATTGGTAGTAGATTTTCCGATCTTTTACTGATGGATTAGCAAGGTCAAACACGTCTCCTGATACTAGTAAAACATCAATCTTATCTGTTTGGATGGAATCAATTAACCAATCAAAAAACAATAGCAGCTGATCCTCCAGATCATGTTTGTAGAGCTGTTTGCCGATATGCCAGTCTGCTGTATGTAGTATTTTCATTGGTGATTGATTAGCCTCCAAAAATAGGACAAATCACAGGAAATCTGGCATACACTTTTTAACAGGTGTTGGTAACTTGGTTTTGGGTTAGTTTTTTCTTTTGGCAATTAGATCATGTAAGGCTAATTTCCGCCGTTGCGGTTCCATCACTTTTTAAACTGTCGAAAGTCGGACCACCGAAAGTCGGACCACCGAAAGTCGGACCAATACAAAACTCTACGAGATCGTTCTGGAATCTACGGGAAAATCTTAAATTCTGAAACCTGCCTTCCGTTGCTCAGCAGTCGGGCCTCAGACTAAAGGTTTTCATGAAAGTAAAGCCTTTCGTAAGTACACACGCAAATCCTCTCTTTTAATCTATACAATGAATTGGGCGTTTGTGATCTAATCTTGCTAACCATCCAAATAACTATTGAAATTTGTGGTTGGACAAGGGATAGAAATGGAATGCGCGCAGTCCCGAAAATTTTCGGGACGAGCACATTGGAATGTATAGCCCGGTGCCGAATGAGCGAGGAGCGAATTCGGTATGGCCCCTAAAAAAACACATACTTCTGTATCGCTCAATAAAAGTATTTCCTTCTAGTGGCGTTAAACACTGATTTTGCTAATTGTTTTCTTTTTCTTGGTTATTTCTCCATTGTAAGAGACAGTAATTATTGATTCCTTGATGAGTGCGATATCTTGAACAAAGTTATGATGTTCTAACATCTCAACTAAGCTAAGATGTTCCTTATTCCAAATTTTCAATGTGTTATCTTCACTAGCTGAATACAAGAATTGACTATCCAGGACTAGTCTTCTTATAATTCCATCATGACACTTTTTCCTAGCCATGATTGGAAGTACTGATCGGGGCATTTGTTTTTAGAAAGACGATCAACCCGGATTATTAAAAGATTGATAATCAGCGATTATTGTCTTTTCATCAGACACTATAGGGATGCGCGGCCATGATAGGAGCGATATGAGCACTGAAGCAGTGCTTATGAAGTAGGGAGGATGGTTGGCTAAGCGATAGCGAAGACGGCCAACCGACCATACTGAATAGTGCTGCTACAGTGGGAATACAAGCGGATAGCGGGAAAAGCCGCCCTAGACATAAGTAGTAATCAACCTTTACTTTTTAATCAGCTTAGTTCCTGGTACAACAGGCTTACCGTCTTGCAATACCGTTAAAAAATAAGCGCCTGCAGGTAAGTCACGACCGGCTATAGGAATCGTTTGTTCTCCTTTTGATAGCGCACCAGAGAACATCGTTTTAAGGAGGCGACCGTTGACGTCCGTTAGTTGAATAGCGTATTGGCCTGATTGCTTTATCGTCAAGGCGACTGTAGTTTGATCGGTGAAAGGGTTGGGGTAAATCTTGGTCTTCAATGCTACATCAGGCAACTCCGTAACTGGGGAAGTGAAATCTAGTGATACGGTAAACATACCGCGGCCATAGGTGGCTGCTACCAGCTTATTCTCTCCAGCATGGTAGTCGAGATCCATAATGATGAGATTGGGCAAGTCGGTTCCTAGAATATTCCAGGTGTTACCATCATTTTCAGAATAAAATACGCCGATATCATTGGCTAGGTAAAGATTGCCATTTGGTGTTTTGAGTAGGTCGCTGACTGGCAAAACAATCAAGTTGTTTGTAATATCGGTCCAGGTAGCGCCTTGGTCATTTGTTTTGTACACACTACCCGTATTAGAGGAAAACCGATAGCCAGAAAGCGTAACGTAGGCAGAATTGACATCCAATGGATCGGCTACAACAGCAGTTACCCAACGCGTTGGTAGGTTGCCAGAAACAAGATTCCAGGTAGAGCCGCCATTTGTGGTGACTTGTACATTACCATCGTCCGTTCCTACATATATGATAGCATCGTTGATCGGAGACACGCTAATCGAGGTAATAGTGCCAAAAGTAAGGGTAGTGCCTTGGGGATTCGTTGTCAGATCGTTGCTAATCGGAGACCATATGGTTGCTCGGTTGGTCGTTTTGTACAATCGATTTGTTCCCAGGAATAGAATTGTAGGATTATTAGGATGAAAAATCACGGGAGTATTCCAGTTATTTCTGTCGCTAGAAGAAATTCCGTTAGTCGCACCACTAAAAGAAAAAGGTGCGCCATAGTTGGTAGACTTTGCGAAATTACCATACTGATATTCCGTGTAGACGTACTTGTTATCTAGTGGATCGACCATTGTGACAAAACCATCACCATAATAAATGATTTCCCAGTCATTCACGTTTCCAGTAGTGGTACGCATGCTACTGTTGTCTTGCGTTCCGCCGTATATCCGTTCCGGGAATTGTTCATCAATCTCACAGGTATAAAATTGAGTGATAGGAAGATTGTCGGACTTTGTATAGGAATTTCCTGCATCATTACTGAAGTAAATGCCACCATCATTACCAAGAATGACAAAGTTTGGATTTTGCGGATCGATGTAAATTGCATGTTGATCAACATGAGCACCTACAAATACATCACTCCAGCTATTGCCACCATTTGTTGATTTATGGCTGTCAAAAGCAGGCACATAGACTATGTTTTCATTAGTAGGATCAACGGCAATCTTGCCAAACCACCACATATAAGCAACTGAATTGATCCCAGTAGAAGAGACTTGTGTCCAGTTCGATCCTGCATCGGTTGTTTTGTATACTCCTTTTAGGCCTTTTGTGATTTCATCCTCAATGATAGTGTATAAAACGGAAGGATTGGACGGGGCAATCGCCAAACCAATTCTTCCAGCACTCGGCGGCAAGCCATTTGTCAGTCGATTCCAGGTAATTCCACCATCAGAAGATTTAAAAATAGCACTGGAAGGACCACCAAAATGTCTTTTATAATAATAACGAATTCTTTCCCAGGTTGCCATATACAGAATGTCTGGATTCGTAGGATCCATAACCATGTCAATAACGCCCGTCGAATCGTTCATGAAGAATACTTGTTGCCAAGAAGTCCCACCATCTATTGTTTTATAAACCCCTCGCGCCGTATTTTTTTCAAAGAGATACCCCGTAGCACCAATCCAGCAAGTGTTGGGGTCAGTTGGATGTACGATTACTTTACCGACGCTACCGATACTGTCAAGGCCTAGGTGGTTCCAAGTGGCGCCATTATCATCAGAACGGTAGATACCATTGCTTGTGTACGTGATGGAGTTGCCACTACCATTCGCTTCTCCGGTCCCCACGTAGATGATATTTTGATTGGAGGGCGCTAAGGCCAGGTCACCAATTGTCAAACTACCTTGTTGGTCAAAAATAGGAAGCCAGTTGGCACCCATATCGGTAGATTTGAAGATGCCACCAGAAGCGGCGCCTACATAAATCGTTTTTGGAGTCGTGGTGGTCACTTCAATATCGGTGACTCTTCCTCCTATATTTGTTGGTCCTGAGAATTGCCAAGGGTTGTTCTGAAAGCCCGTAGTCTTAGCGACTGCGTTCTCATTTAGCATTTGTTTGCGGTATTGAGCGGCTTGTGGGTAGATACTGACGTCTAGATTGCCAGTCGGGTATGCGCGTTGTCGGAATAGCCAGTCATTGGGTTTACTCTTGTCTTCTTCGATTTCGGGGTGTTCTTTGGTTGAATTGCAGGAGAAGGGAGTTATGATAGTTGTTATGCTGAATAGTAGCAGGAAGAAGAAGATTAGGTTTTTCATGAGGAGGAGCTATGGGTGAATTAGATATTGTTTGTTAAAAATACAGTATTTTTATTAAAACATAAGATTGGTTTAATATGTTTTTGTTGGGACTTGAAATTTTAATATTTGAGTTTAGTCTTAAAAGTTCATTTGTGTATTGTTTTTGTCATATTTAGGATATTTTCAATGAGTAGTTTGTTGTTTATGTTCATTTTTGTCTTGATACAAAAACGAATCGGAAGCCGGCCCAACAAAAAGATCAAGACCTGTAATCTGGTTCGACAGCTCGGTCAAACACTGTATCGACAGCCCGGTGGTTCGCCAGCCCAGTACAGTTCGGCCATCCCATGTTGTTGCTTCCTGGGACTTTATCAATTTAGTAATGGATATTTTGTCTTGTTTTAATTTTTTTTGTTTTAAAAAAAGGTTAGCCTTTTTTTCTAATCTGAACTCATTGTTTCATCTTTGTAATGGACAACAGCTTGTCGTTCTCGGTTGACGATTAATTGGGTGACATCTGGTCGGGAGTAGTGTCCTATGGGATCAAAGTTTTGGCGTTCTTCTAGTACGCGATTGAAATCAATTACTCCAGTGATCAGTGCTTCCTTGCCAATTACTGGTGCTACGACCCATTGGCCATCAGGTCCAGCGATGCAGGAGCCGCCATTGGCTAAAACTGCTGGTGCGTTTGCGATAATGCTATCGTAATGAGGTGTTTGTTTGGGGAAGTCGGTCACCTGCATAAATCCACTGACAGACACTACAAATGATCTTCCTTCTTTGGCGATGAACTTTGTGATGTCCTGGGTATTGTATTCTGATCCGGGCCAGACGGCAATGTGAAGGTTTTCTCCTAGGCCGTAAAGCGCAGTTCTGCTGAGTGGCATCCAGTTTTCCCAGCAGTTGAGACCACCGACTATAAATTGTTTTAGGGGATGGACTTGAAGCCCATGTCCGTCTCCTGGTGCCCAGGTTAGGCGTTCCTCATAGGTTGGTTGCAGTTTTCTGTGTACGGATTTGATTTGTCCGGAGGCATTGATGTAGGCCAAGGAACAGTAAAGGCTATGGCCTCGATTTTTCGGATGTTCTATAATCCCAAGGTAGACTGCTATCTTGCTGGCTGCGGCTAGTTTCTTTATGCCTTCCAGATCGCCTGCTTCAATCTGAACGGCATTGCGGATGTAATGTGCATGGATTTCTTTTTGAACTGTAGACTCAAATTGTGCGCCGTCAGTTAGCGACACCCAAAATGGATAGCCGGGCAGTAACCCTTCTCCGAATACGACTAACTCACAGCCTTGTTTTGCAGCTTGGGCGATGTAGTCTTTTATCTTTTCAACTGTTTGCGCTTTATTTAACCAAACAGGGGCGATTTGTGCCATTCCTATTTTCAGTGTGCTGTCTTGTATCATATGGTGTTGATAAATTTCAATGTTTAGTTACTTCAAATGTAGAAAGTAGTAGATAAATTAAAAAACATATTGGCTTAACATTTCATTTAAAACCATTAACATATCTTTAACGCAGAGGATTTGTCGAGTGTATTTTATTGTTTAACAGCTTGTTAAGGCAGCTTGTTTTGAAATGCCGAATTTAATTTGGCGGAATTTGCCTTATTCAACTGATGTGTATTGTTCTTTGCTTGCGTGAGCAATATGATTTGTGTAATTTGGATCATCATTTAGAACAAACACTTTAACTAGCTATGCGAGCTTTTCTTTTTACCTTCTTCATCTCAGTTCTTTTCAGCAGTGCTATTTTTGCTCAAGAACTGACTACTATCAATAATGATGAAGTTTCAATTGATGAAATTGAAGCCGTAGAAAATTCAGGAATTTTCAGCAACACTAAAAGTTTGTTCATAGATTTTGAAAATCTGGATAACTTACCAACTAATATTCGAGTATTAAACAATCGTAAGGAAGTTGTTTTCTCCGAAAATCTATTAGACCTTCCAGAAGACTCAATCTATGAGTTTGATTTATTGAATCTTGAAAAGGGCGTTTATTCTCTTCAAATTCAAACATATAAACATACGATCAACCAAATGATAGATATTAATTAGATTAGATTATAAAAGGAAGAAAAAGCCGAACTTGACTACTCAAGGTTCGGCTTTTTCATTTTTTGGATTTAGGGGATTGGTGGTTTGACGTTGTTTTTGCTTAGATTTGTGCCTGCTCTCTAAAGAGAGAGCGGATGATTACTATCCGTTTGGTTGGTCTATGCCAGGACGTAAATTTAATAGTGGGGATTATCGATTTGGGTTTAATGGCATGGAGCGAGATGATGAATTGAAGGGGGAAGGGAATAGTTATGATTTTGGGGCTAGGATGTATGATAATCGAATTGGAAGGTGGTTGAGTGTTGATCCTTTATCTCATAAGTTCCCAGATAGAAGTCCATTCATAGGTATTGGCAACAACCCTATAGTTTATATAGATCCTGATGGAAAAGAAAATATCCTTTATATAGTTTTTGTCCAAAACGACAAAGTTAAATTGACTAAGCAACACAGAGATGCAATTGTAAAAAGGGCACAAGATATATATGCAAACTCAGGCGTCAATGTTAAAGTTATCGGAATAGAGTCAAAAGGTTTTTATAACAATGAACAACTAGGGAAATTAGATGCAACAGATAGAATGACATATGTATCTGATTATGGAACCTTACATAAGGAGTTGAAAAAATCATATGATCCTAAATTTGGAATGTCTGACAATGAAGGGTTAACTTCAATGAATCACAATGGTTCAGGAATTGATATTGGCTTTTTTCATTATTCCAAATCTTTAGAACCTGGAAATCAGTATTGGAACACTCATCCAGATGAAAAAAATCATGAAGGAAAATACATAGATGAGCATTCTGGATTGATTAAAGATAATATGATAGAAATAGATGGATTCAGCTATATCGCTAGAGGGGCGATTCATGAAGGTGGAGGACATGGACTTCTTGGTCAATATCATCCAAGTGATATTAAAAATTGGGATCAAGCAAAACGGTATTCTAAATATACTGACGAACTTAATATTATGTTGGATGGAGGGTCTCAAAATAGATTCAGATTCCCACAAGAGTTAGAACCAGGATTATTTGATTTTCTCTACGAAGATTGGAAAATTTTAATGGAACATTATGGACCAGGAAATGTAAAGTATGAAGTTTGCCCAAACGACGGAACGGGGAGTCAAGAATCAGAGATTAAGCCTAATAAAGAACCTACTGATAATTTTCAAAATGACTAAATTCTAAATCAGAATGAAAATTCTACATCTTTTTATTTTAGTATGCATAGTTTTTTTTAGTTGCGAGAATAAAAATTTAAACAATCTTGATATTAATGCGGATTTAGAAAATGAAAAAATACTTTTTTCAGTAAATGGAAATGTGATTTGTGAAGAATCAAGAAAATACTCTGAACATAATATTCGTGATGAACTATTTTTTGAATACGAACGTTACAGGAAGCAAGTCCCAATTCCAAAGGAATGGCCAAATGATAGAGAATGCGCAAAATTAATTTGGTATTTCCAAAATATCGATTCAATTCAAAACAATCTTAATAGGTTCAATGAAATAAATTGCTTGAATCATTTTATAGATGTCTTAGAATTCAAGATTTCGGATTCCAATTTTTACGCGAACGTTATAAATTTAATTCAAAGTGTTGATTTCGGGATTGTTCCCAATGAATACTTGTTTTTTTTAAATGATACTAGTTGGACCAAGGTCAAGACTAAATACTCATCTAAAAATGAAACATGTGCATTCAGAAATATGAGAAGTAGCATAAAAGAGAAATCTGTAAATGATGTTTGTTTTTATGTTTTAAATCAATCTATTGTTAATACACATTATGACACAAGTAGTATTTTAATGTGCTTTTCTCCATCAAAATTAGAAAATAGATGTAAGTACAATGATGAATTTTATCTTTACAAAATAAAGAACGTTAATGGAAGAATATTTTTGGAAAAAAAATTTCTAAATCCTTATATAAAACTGATTGGCAGTACAACTTCTAAACACTTGTTACATAAACAATTCCCTTATAAGGGAAACAGTTGAAAATCAGGAAGTTCGTAAGCGAATGCAAGTTTTAGAAGTAAATCAATAAAATGATTGAAATCAATTATACGATAACAGAAATCACCAAAACAGCTAAATACACAAGCAAACAAAAATAGTAAACAGTCAATAAGATAAAAAACAGAATCCCTCAACTCAACAACAAAAAGCTAAACACTCTACTAGAAAAGCCTGGCGGAGTTCCTTAGAAAATAAATAGTGATCAGGGCAGATCAAAGGTGTTCGGCACTAGTTCCATTCACTGGCAGCCACCGCACAAGGCTCTACGCTTCCACGCCTGCCAATCTAGGCATTTTCTCACGTCCTCGCTACGCACAAAGCAGCCGCCACCATCCGCTGCGGGGTCGTAAAATACCTTGCTTGGCTCTGCCCTCATTCCACTATCGCCTCACGACTTATTATCCGCTCGTTATACGGCACTATGCCAGGCGCGCACAAGGCTAAACACAAGGCCATCGCCTACCAAGCTGCCTACTCGCTGTGCTCGCTGCTTGTTTCGGTGCGGTAGCTGCTCAAAACACAAGGCCATCAACACAGCAGCCACCTCCCTTAAAACTCGCAACGCTTCGCGAACCACCAAATTTTAATCAGAAACAAGTAAGAAGAAACAAGTAAACAGTCCTAGGAGAATTACTAGGAAATAGTCAAGTCATACTAGGGATTAGTTCTAGGAGAATTACTAGGAGCTATCTGTCTAAAGTTGGCTAGGAATAAGACTAAACGGACGGTTTAAGTGTGGTAGGAGGCGTCTGGGCGTTGTGGTGTCCGTTTATCCATGCACAACATTGATTATTGAGCTAAACGCAAGGCTAAACGCTTCAAAAATCAATGCTGTTCATGGATTTTTTGCTTGCCTTGGAATTGGTTGTTACTCGATTATGGTATATGCTTTGGAATGTGCTTGACGGGTTTTGTAGTCACGGGTGCACATGTCAATTACAGTAAATAAAGTATTCCTAGTTTCTTGGTCAAGGTTCTGGATTTCTTGGAGTCGTTTATTCTTTGACGCAGAAAAAGATTAAATCGTTATTCTCTGAGAAAAATGAACCTCTCCATTACAAATTCCCCACATGGTGTAGTAAACCTGTAGAAATAAGCACCACTATCCAATTTACTCAAATTGATGTCATAAAGATGTCGTCCAGATTCTAAAGTAGTCGAACCCTGAATCACTAACCTACCAATCATATCCAACACCTCCCATTGTAGAGTTCTATCTAGCTCAGAAGCTAATTCTAATGTTAAATTTTGAACAGTAGGGACAGGGAATAAGCGATAGTTATTATACACTTCTACCTCAATGGTGTCACGTCTTTTTTCTCCAAATCTGGTGACTTCTAGCCAGTAAATGCCTGAATTTTCGATTGAAATGGAGGATTGATTAGAACCATTTGACCAAAGGTACTGTTCCCCTTTCATTGGACTTTCCAATATCAACCCACTACATCCATTTCTATCTTCACCTAAATCAAGTTCTGGAACTGGTTCCGCAACAAGACTTACATTGTCAATATAATAGGATGCCTGTACTCCTTTTCCGTTGGGAAGTGGTTCATTTGGCTTACCGTCTATAAAAACAAATCGGTCATCAGTAGTTCGGAAAAAGCGTCCTAATACTAAAGAAGTATATGGTTTTTCGGCAGTGAATGTCCAAGTAAACTTTTGCCAGAAGGAATCTGGATAAATTACATCTTCAATGTAGAAATTAGGTTCTCTAAAAATTTCGTGACCAAGAAAAGGGCATTCATTTAATGACAAATATACACCAAGCCCATTAGAATAAAATCGTTGTTCATTGGCATGAATCACATACATTGAAAATGTATACCCCCTTCCAACGGTCAAAGGTTCTTCAAAATAGGATCTGGCATATTCATGAGCATCTGAGTCAGTTGTACCATACGCAGCGTATGTATGAAGTGCAATATACCCATCACCTGATTGGGGAAATTGATAACCTAACCAATTATTTGGAACCCCAGCACGTGAAGTTGATCCTCCACATGGAACATTATTCAATACATGCATAAAGTCCGGGGTATCTGAAGATGGATTATCCCAATGCTCAGCTCTTTCTAAATTATTTCTACATCCATTGATAAATGTACCATCTTCGAAATCACCGTTCCGAATTAAACTAGAACTTTGTGCAAATGAAATAAGTGTAACAAAAAAGTCCTAACACAACTATGTAAATCTTGCTCATTATGTATTGGGATTGTACAATTGGTAAGATACAGTTTATTTTATTTACAGCTATTAAGTTTCATATATTTGTTGTTCAGTTAAACACTATTTCTTACCATTTTCTTTGTAAATTTGATCAATTCTTAATGTATTATCAATAAATTGTATTGTCCTGAAATAGCCTTACACAAAGTAAGTGTGAAAAATGACAATAATAAAGAAACGAGTTAAGAGTAACAA
>ENA-ORXR01000473-ORXR01000473.1-marine-metagenome-genome-assembly--contig:-NODE-473-length-54641-cov-5.926087_pt1 | contig 54641 bp, 39 predicted proteins | sample MGYA00237866_ERZ511479 | MGnify/ENA metagenome assembly ERZ511479
TAAAGTTTACGCCAATCTCGGTCAGGCTTACGGCAAAGAGGCGGATGAATTTGCGATCCTCTGGAACCCGCAAGACGACTAATCCAAACTCACACACCCCGCATCGGCCTTTGGCTGATGCGGGTTTTTTCATGCCTAAATTCTGGATTGAAGGGGGTCAGCTGTTAAGAAAGCTGACTCTTTTTTGATTCAGCTGTTTACTTTTACAGGAATATGTTCCTATTTTGTTCTTCAGGGTCGCGCAGGCCTGTGGAGGCTGAAATGAACGGAAATGATAGGATTATAATATCAGATGCAGCTTGGGCATGGGAAGGCCTGCGGCGTAATCGGGCTTACCGTAGAGCTTGGGCACGTCATAATAAAACCCGTCCGCGTATCTGCGATGCCAGAGCCAGTCTTCGCTATATGCAGCTAGACCGCCCTTATCTTGAGGCGGAAACATTTGGCCTTATAACTTTTGCTGACCCCGAGCTTTCTGCAAGCGAAGTGCCTGTGTTTTGGCGGCCTGATCTGCTTCGGCGAACGCTTTCAGTCTCTTTATCCGTTGAGGTAGGTGAGAAGAAAAGGGGGTTTTCACTGGCCTCGCTGAAATGCTGCCCGACGGTTCTCGATACTGTAGATGGCGAAAGGCACATACGCTTAGGCGGTCACAATTTTTGGATTCAAATGGTCACGCAGGACATCATTCGATTAGATGATGACGCATCGATTGAAGTCAATTTAACAGGCTCCTCTGACCTGCCGCAACGTGTCTCGAGCGTTGAACAGCTCTTCTCTTTGCATGTCTCTGAGGAGGGTATTCCTGCCCCTGCCAAACGCCCCCCTAATCGAGATAAATTACTCGAAGGGTTGCTGGCCTGGGATATCTATGATGGATGCGATGGCCGGGAGAAAACCCTTAAAGATGTGGCTATTACTCTTTTTGGTGAAGCCCGAATAACGCATGAATGGGGGCATAATAGGTCTCTCAAAGACCGCGCTGTCCGAGCGCGTGATCGAGGCCGGGCCTTCGTTGAAGGCGGCTATTTCGACCTCTTAAGACGGGCAACTTTTTAGGGGTGTCGGAATCAAGACTCCCAAATTCGACACTCTCATATTCCCAAATATAGGAATATATTCCTTTTAATAGCAGCGCTTTCTCATTCAGATCGAGCGCGAATTGAAAGGAATTCATGATGTATGACCATCCAAAAAGTCCATTTTTAACGAGCCAAGAGGCGGCTGATTACCTGCGCCTCGATGTCAAAACACTCAATAATATGCGCTGGCGCGGTGAGGGTCCAAACTACAGAAAACATGGCGGCAAAGTCGTCTACCATATGAAGGACCTCGAATATTGGTCTACGGAAAGAGACGCGAATGACCACCGCGTTCCGCCTAAGAAAGAAGCCTCAAAATGAGTGCGCGGCTCACGGCTCTGCATGAGCACTATCGCAAGCAACGCTATAATCACCGTGTTGTGTTTGGCGAGCCGCTACGCCGCGTTAGGCGTGGTTGGCGGTCTCAATATGCGGTTTTCGCAGCGGGCCAGGTCTTTGGATATGAGCGTTGGGAGGCCAATAAATATGGCACTCAGATCTGGACATTGACGATTGGGCGCGCCGTGTCAGGCGGTCATTTTACACGTTTACCGGGCGTCAAACCCGGCGCAGATATATGGGTTGTCGCTAAAGGCAAAATGCAAGTCAAACGGCTCTTCACGGCGCTGGATGAGATGAAGAAAGCGGGCTTCAAACCTGAAGATATATGTGAGCATCGCTGGCGCAATATCGGTTTAATGTTGGGCCCGAATGGCGATCCTGCGGGCGTGATTAGGAGCTGGACATGTTAATTCGGGTCCTTGGAATTCTCTCGGTTGCAACGCTTTGCACCGCTTCGCTGTTGCAGATCGTTCGTCCATCCGTGCCGCGTTTGCTATATAACCCAAGCCCGAGTGCGCCCGTGGGGTGGTATAAATTACGTCCTAATGAATATGCCCGTAGAGGTGATTTAGTCGCTGCACTGGCCCCTGAGAACGGGGCAGAGCTCGCTATTGAAAGGGAATATTTACCGCCAAATATCCCCCTCATTAAGACCGTTTGGGCTGTGTCCGGGGAGCAGGTTTGTCATGAAAATGGACAGGTTTTAGTGCAAGGACAGCCTGCACTTGTCGTGTTGAAACACGATGTGCTGGGCCGTCCTTTGCCGTCGCGATACGGTTGTTATCAACTTTCGAAAGACGAAGTCTTTCTCGTTTCTACCCATGTGCAGACATCGTTTGATAGCCGCTACTTTGGTCCGGTAAAGCGGAAAAACATTTTGGGCCGTGTTGAATACCTTGGACAATTTAAGGGGCGTTCTGAGCGGCTAGGGGCTGGGCACGGGTGAAGGGCGTGGAGGGCCAGATAAAGCGGGGCGGCGTCACCACCCGGCTAACGCCTTGTCTGCACATCGTTTTTTGCAACTCCAACGCCAAAAGGCGTAGAGTTGCGGGTTTTGCTTTACCTATTGTAAAGATAAAGGTTTTTGGGGAGTTAGCTTGTATTTAGCCTACGCATTATCCCGGAAAATATATCATGGCTAAATGGAATGAGGACCAGTTCGAAGTCTCACTGGGACGGCTGCGGTCGCCTTCAGGCTCTCGGCGCGCTGTCGGTTTTTTTGAGCAGGTGACGCGCGGCGCCAGAGCAAACAGAAAAAAAGCGGCCTATCGCAACTCATCTGCTTCGACTGTGAAGGCTATGACATTTCAGCGCCGCGTAATTGTGAAGGCGTCAATCAAAAGGTTGTCAGGTTCCGGCTACGCGGCGTTTCGTAAGCACCTCGATTACATTCAACGCGACGGAACGGATGAAGATGGCAAGCGCGCGGATGTTTATGGTCGCGGCGTTGAAGATATAAATTTACCGGACGACCTACATGAAGATATTTCAGAAGCTGGCCAATCCCCTCAAGAAAGCATGGACAGCCAAAAAAACGCTATGAGGGCTTTCGCGAAAAGTTGTAAGGATGACCGCCATCATTTCAGGTTTATCGTTTCACCGGAAGATGGACAAAAGCTATTAGACCTTAAAGGCTACACGCGCGATCTCGTGGCGCGCATGGAGCATGACCTTGATACAAAGCTGAAATGGGTTGCCACGAACCATTACGACACCGGACAGCCCCATACACATCTCATCATTCGAGGCGTGAGAGACAATGGCAAAGATCTTCTCATTCCAAAAAAATATATCGCCTATACCCTCAGAGAGCGTGCCCAAGAGCTTGTCTATGAGGAACTTGGCCCGGTAAGCCAAATGGAGGGGCGGGTTCGTATGGCGCAAGCCATTCAAGCTAAAGGCGCGACCGAATTGGATACATCACTGAATAATAAAATTGAGGATGGCATCATAGATATGAGCGGGCCTACCGCCAAAGGACGTGTCTGGCATCGGCAGCTACAGGTCAGACGATTACGTGTATTGGAAAAGATGGGTTTGGCTGAAAGGTTAGGTTCCGGGCGCTGGGCTGTGCAGCCTTCATTTACGCAGACACTTCGGGACATGAACGAGCGCACGCAAATGGTCAAAGCGATTCACCGAAGCTTAGAGCAAAGCGGTAGCCATATAGGGCTGGTAACTGAAGGTAACAGGTTCAATCCAAATGGCCTTACCGCAGCCCCGGTCACCGGCGTAGTTCAGCAATATGGACGGCCCGATGATACGCGTGATGGTGGTTTCATCGTGCTTCAGTCGCTCGGCGGAAAGCCAATATATGCTAAGGTTTCAGATGACGAAACATTTGAAACTTTGAAGACAGGTCAAATTGTTACTTTCCAGCCTCATCAGCTAGGCGCGCGCAAAATTGATCATTCTATTGAAGCTTTCGCGGAGTCACATGACCGTACTTACAGTGAGGTTCGCCATGTCACAGAGGGGGGCAATGTCTCCCCGGCATATGCTCAAGCTCATGCGCGGCGGCTAGAAGCCTTGCGAAGAAAAAAACTTGTGGTGCTTCATAAAGATGGAACGTGGCATATCCCAAGAGACTATCTTCAGCGGGCTTCAACTTATGAGGCGGAGAAAGCCATGCGGATGCCGACAGTAATTACACGGGAGAGCACCCAAACCTTATCTGAGATGCAACATGCTAGAGGCGCAACATGGTTGGACAAGAGGCTGAGCGAATCTGGATTGGAGGACCTTGGAGAAACATCCGTCAAAACTGTTCTTCATAAACGGCAAGCGGTTTTGGCGAAGATGGGACATAAGCTTTTGGAAAATGGAAAACTGCCACAGCAGTCTCTTGAGAGTTTAAAAAACATGGATCTGAATGATGCAGCACGAAAACTGTCTGAAACGGTCAATAAACCCTACGCCGCTTTGGGCGCTAGCCGAGTCGTTGAGGGTATTTACCGCGAAGCTATTGAGCGTCCGAGTGGGAAATTTGCGGTCATTGAAAGAGCGAGAGATTTTACTTTAGTGCCCTGGCGACCCGTAATGGATCGAAATTTAGGCAAGTCATTATCCGGCCGCATATCAGGGGGCGGCATTAGTTGGGATGTCACGAAGCAGCGAGGTATTTCACGTTAGCCCGCCTGTCACCCTAAATCACTCAAGGCAATAAACGCACTTCTATATCCGCCTTTAAAATCTCAATTTGTTCCTCTAAATCTCTCTTTACCTCAATACAATTTTTCCAGTCCTTAAACCCGTAAATTATCATACGCTTTCCTACCTAGATAATTTTTCGGTTTACCCTGACCTTAAGTCTCGAAACAACTTTGAGGCTTTTCATGTCACCCAATTCAATTCTCCTCGGTCAAGTCAGCGTCGTCTTTACGACGATTGGCGCTGGCGTATGGGGCGCAACACAATGGGTGGCGACTGAACTGCGGTATGATCCATATTTGGGTCAGCCTTGGTTTTTTCTCAGCGATACGCCTGTCTATTTTCCGTGGCGTCTATTTGAATGGTGGTATGCGTTTGAACCTTATGCACCTGACGTATTTGCACGCGGTGGACAGATTGCAATTGGCGCATCTTTCCTAGGTGTCGCGTTTTCAGTCATCGGCTCAGTCTGGCGGGGACGCCAAGCTAAAAAGCTGACTACTTTCGGATCGTCACGTTGGGCAAGTGATAAAGATTTAAAAAAAGCCGGTCTCTTTGAAAAAGAAGGTGTTTTTATTGGGTGTACGGATAATGACTATATACGCCATTCCGGTCCCGAACATGTTATGACCTTCGCGCCGACACGTTCAGGTAAAGGCGTTGGTCTTGTTATTCCGACCTTGCTTTCATGGCCACATTCGACAGTGGTTCATGACATCAAGGGCGAGAACTGGCAGCTGACATCGGGGTATCGCTCCGACTTCTCCCACTGCCTTCTTTTCGACCCAACCAACCCGGCTTCAGCAAAGTACAATCCGCTTTTGGAAGTGCGTAAGGGCCGCAATGAGGTTCGTGATGTCCAAAACATAGCTGATATTTTGGTTGATCCTGAAGGGGCGTTGGAGCGCCGCACTCATTGGGAGAAAACAGGCCATGCTTTGCTTGTTGGCGCAATTTTACATGTACTCTACGCGGAGGAAGAGAAGACGCTCGCCCGCGTAGCATCCTTTCTATCTGACCCCGCCCGTTCATTCAAAGAAACGCTCATAGCGATGATGTCTACCAATCACCTCGGCTGCAGTGATGCAGCTACTCCTAAAGTTCATCCGGTTGTCGCGCAGGCGTCACGAGAATTGATGAATAAGTCTGAGAACGAACGCTCTGGCGTGCTATCAACGGCGATGAGCTTTTTAGGTTTGTATCGAGACCCAACCGTGGCCGAGGTGACCTCTTCTTGCGATTGGCGCATTGCAGACTTGGTCGAGGCAGACAAACCCGTCTCGCTTTATCTCGTTGTGCCGCCCTCTGACATTTCAAGAACGAAGCCGTTAATTCGTCTTATCTTGAATCAGATTGGACGCCGATTAACTGAAAAGCTTGACGGCGATATTGATGGGAATGCAAGGCGTCAAGTGTTGCTCATGCTCGACGAGTTTCCCGCTTTAGGCCGCTTAGAGTTTTTTGAGAGCGCCCTTGCTTTTATGGCGGGCTATGGTTTGCGGGCTTTTCTTATCACGCAAAGCCTCAATCAGATTGAAAAGGCTTACGGGCCCAATAATTCTATTCTCGATAACTGTCATGTCCGCGTGGCTTTTGCGACTAATGATGAGCGCACGGCAAAGCGGATCAGCGACGCTCTCGGCACCACAACCGAAATGCGCGCAATGAAGAATTACGCAGGTCATCGCCTCGCCCCTTGGCTAAGCCACGTCATGGTATCTCGCCAAGAGACTGCCCGGCAACTTCTAACGCCGGGCGAGGTCATGCAATTGCCGAGTGAAGATGAGATCATTCTCGTGTCCGGCGTTCCGCCAATTCGCGCGACAAAAATCAAATATTACGCAGACAAAAATTTCAAGAGCCGCGTTTCCCCTGCGCCAATCTTGAATGGCCCCAATCATCCTCACGGCGATTGTCCTCCCCCACGCCGGGATGATTGGGGCCGCATTACAGCGCAAACTGATATGAATTTGTATAATCGATTCAAAGCGGAACTCATTGGCAACGGAAATAGCACCGCAGGCGGGAAAGAACGCAAGGTTCAAAGCAAAAACAAATCAAAGCGAAAGTCTGAACCAGAAGTCAGTAATGGCGGGGTGGACTTTGGAGACCAAGATGAGCCGACTACAGCATTGGCAGTCGCCCGCAATATCGACGCCATGGATCGCGCGACCCCAGGCCACAATTATATGGGGGGGTCACAATGAAAACTAAACTTAAACGTATTCAAACATATGCACCGGATCACCTGCATAAGCGTCTAGAGATTGCAGCTTCGCACCCAAAATCAAGCAAGTCAGAGGTCGTAAATAAGGCGCTGGAATTATATCTCTCGCCAGAGGCCGAATCTGCAAGAAACAATCCTCTCTTGCGCCGCTTAGATCAAATGAAGCGCGAGCAAGAAAACTTACGCCAGCGCCTTATCGTTTTATCGGAAGGTCATGCTCTTTTTGTCCGTTACTTTTTGACAATGGTGGCGCCGCCGCCTGCGGACAAACGCAAAGCTATGCGAGCAGAAGGAGAGATCCGATTTGATGCCTATTTCAATTCGCTCAAGATTATACTTGCGAGTAAAAATCGTCACCTTTTCAATGGAATTGAAGATGTGTTTTTAGCGGAAAGCGATTTTTTCACTAACGCTGATTTAGACGCTCTGGAAGTTGCGCCTCCCCGGGAAAACACAGGAGGTAAGTCATGACGCAGCGAAACTCACAAAGTCGTTCCCGAACGGACGCTATGCTTAGAAGCGCCCTTGGTCCCAAGATATGCGATGCCCTTGCTGATCCGAATGTTGTCGAAATCATGCAAAACCCCAATGGGAAATTGTGGATTGAACGCGCAGGCGTAGGACGTGAAAGCCAAGGCTCTATCTTGGCCCCGGAAAAAGCTGAACGCATCATTCGGCTTATCGCGTCCTTGTCAGATTTTGATGTCACGCGAGAGCAGCCTATTGTCAGCGCAGAATTACCAATAGGCGGTCAACGCTTCGAAGGGGTCATGCCTCCGGTGGCATTGCAGCCTTCATTTGCCATTCGTGTGCCTGCGGCGAAAGTCTTCCGGCTTGAGGATTATGTTCGCAGCAAAACAATGAGTGAAGCAGCCGCTTGCGCTTTGCGCAGAGCCGTTGAATCCCGCCAAAATATTCTTGTCGTTGGCGGAACGGGGTCGGGCAAGACAACTCTGACCAATGCGCTTCTTGCCGAGATTGCTAATGAAGATCACCGTATTCTCATTTTAGAAGATACGCGGGAATTACAATGCGCCGCCAAGGATTGCGTCTCGCTACGAACGCAGGCCAGTGTATCGATGCGCGACCTTGTGCGTTCGACATTACGCCTGCGACCAGACCGTATTGTGGTCGGTGAAGTGCGCGGCGGTGAAGCGCTCGATCTTTTAAAAGCATGGTCGACGGGACATCCCGGCGGCGTTGCAACTGTTCACGCCAATAGCGCCACAGATGGTCTTGACCGTCTTGAGCAGCTTGTCGGCGAAATCACGGCAAATGTGCCACGTAAACTTATTTCAACAGCGGTGAATGTCGTTGTCGGAATCGAGAACCATGGAGGCGTCAGGCGAGTGTCGGATATTCTCGAAGTTCTCGGATGTGATGGAGAGAATGGAACCTATCGGCTTCGGCCAATGGTGCCTGACCCTCCATAACAATAGGCGCTGAACACATAAAAATCAGCGTTCTCAACTTTCAATAATCAACCCTCAAAAAAGGAGTCTGTTTTGACCCTATTCTCTAGTAATGCCTTAAGCTCTCATGTTTTAGGCAACCCTCACTTTCGTCAAGCGGCTATCGGCGTCGCCTTTGGTTTGGCTTTTATCGCCCTTGCAAGCCCAGCTCACGCCGCAGGTTCCGGTATGCCGTGGGAAGGCCCTCTCACGCAAATCCTCTCCTCGGTGGAAGGCCCGATTGCCAAAATTGTCGGCACAATGGCCATTATCATGGCGGGTCTGGCTTTAGCCTTTGGTGATACAGGCGGCGGCTTTCGCAAGCTCATCCAGATTGTCTTCGGACTATCTATCGCCTTTACGGCCACGAGCTTCTTCCTGTCCTTCTTCAGCTTTGGCGGCGGGGCGGTAATCTAATGGATGCGGCGCAGCACATAGAGGGATTTAGAATCCTGGTTCACCGTTCGCTCACCCAGCCCATTATGATGGCGGGCGCGCCGCGCGCGGCCACCATCTTAAACGGCACGCTCGCAGCAGCCCTTGGGCTGGGACTTCAGCTTTGGCCTGTTGGGATTGGCATTTGGGCACTGAGCCAAACGGCCTGCGTCTTTGCAGCCAAACGCGATCCGCTCTTCCTCGACGTGCTGCGCCGCCACCTTCGTCAAAAATCTTACCTTTCATAGGAGACAGCTTTGCTGAACCTTTCAGAATATAGAAACAAACCTGCTCAGCTTGCCGATTATCTGCCGTGGGCGGCGTTCATCGCGCCCGGCGTTGTCTTGAATAAAGATGGCAGCTTTCAGCGCACATTGCGCTTTCGCGGACCTGACCTTGATAGCTCTACGCCGAGTGAACTTGTCGCGACTTGCGCGCGGGTCAACAATGCGCTTCGCCGTTTTGGTTCAGGCTGGGCGCTTCACTTTGAAGCCACACGCCGAGAAGCGCGTCCCTATGCCCATTGCGATTTTCGAGACCCTTTGGCTTGGCTCATTGAGCAAGAGCGCCGAGGGCTTCACGAGGCTTCAGGTTCTCTGTTTGAATCGGACTATCACGTCACTTTCACCTTCTTGCCGCCAGCCGATAAAGTCGGAAAGCTCGAGCAGCTTTTTGTCGAGACAGACACCCAAGACGATGACGCGATTGGGGCCAGCTACAATTACCTAAACGCTTTCATCCGAGATACAGACGCGGCGCAGGATTTATTCTCAAGCGTTTTTCAGGCCGCTCAGTTCTTATCCGATGATGAAACGCTGACGTTCCTGCAGAACTGCTTAACGCCGCAAATGCACCAATCTGTGAAAACGCCGGATATTCCAATGCACCTAGATGCGGTTCTTGGAGGCACGGAGCTAGTGGGCGGCATAGAGCCTCGCCTTGGCGACCAACATATCCGCGCAATTACGCTCATGGGGTTCCCAAGTGCGACCGAGCCGGGTGTGCTTGATAGCCTGAATGCCCTCGGCTTTCCGTATCGGTGGACGACTCGGTTTCTACCAATGGACAAAACAGAGGCGACAAAAGTGCTGGGGCGTTATCGCCGCCAATGGTTTGCTAAACGCAAAAATCTCATGGCTATCCTTAAAGAGGTGATGACCAATGAAGCGTCAGCTTTAGTGGATACGGATGCTGACAACCAAGCGGCAGATGCCGACACTGCGCTTCAGCTTCTCGGGCAAGACCATGTGTCTTTTGGATACGTCACCCAGACTATTATTGTCTGGGACACAGATAATGCCGTTGTTGAGCAGCGCGCAAAAGCTATTGAACAAATTGTCAGCGGACAGGGTTTTGTGACAATCCGCGAAAGTGTGAATGCCGTTGAAGCTTGGTTAGGCTCACTTCCCGGTCATGCCTACGCCAATGTCCGCCAGCCGCTTATCCATACACTCAATCTGTCTCACATGATGCCTGTTTCAGCTATATGGGCAGGCCCAAAACAGAACGACCACTTGGGCGCTCCGCCGCTGCTCCACGCCATAACCCAAGGCCATACGCCTTTCCGTCTTGTGACACATCAAGGGGATGTCGGGCATACGTTAATTGTCGGGCCAACAGGCGCGGGTAAATCCGTTTTGCTTTCACTCTTGGCGCTTCAATTTCGCCGCTATGAAGCCGCGCAAGTGTTCCTCTTTGATAAAGGGCGTAGCGCCAAAGTCGCTACGCTCGGCATGAAGGGCGAGCATTATGAGCTAGGCGGCGGCGACGGGCTTTGTTTTCAGCCCTTACGTCATATCGATAAGCCGTCTGAACTAAATTGGGCCGGAGAGTGGGTTCTGGATTTACTTCGGCATGAAGCCGTTGAGATTACGCCAAAAGTTAAAGAGACTGTTTGGTCTGCGCTAACCTCGCTTGCCACAGCCCCGGCTGCAGAACGCACACTGACAGGCCTATCGGCTTTGCTGCAATCGGGTGATCTTCGTCAAGCGATTCAGCCTTACACCCTCGAAGGCCCGCATGGCTCCGTTTTAGACGCAGACACAGACAGTCTGTCCAATGCTGATTGGCAGTGCTTTGAGATGGAAGAGTTGATGCACTCCAAGGCGCTCGCCTTACCGGTGCTGACTTATCTGTTTCATAAGCTCGAAGCACGTTTTGACGGTAAGCCAACATTGCTTGTGCTCGATGAAGCTTGGGTCTTTTTAGATGATCCTGTTTTTTCAGAGCGCATTCGCGAATGGCTCAAAGTTCTGCGTAAGAAAAACGTCTCTGTTATCTTTGCAACGCAGTCGCTGGCAGATGTCGCAAATTCATCCATTGCGCCAGCCCTGATTGAAAGCTGCCCGTCTCGTATTTTTCTGCCCAATGGCCGCGCGACCGAACCGCAACAATTAGAAGCTTATCGCCGCTTTGGTCTTAATGACACGCAAGTTCAGCTCATTGCGCATGCCACGCCTAAGCGAGATTATTATTTTCAGAGCCGCGCCGGAAACCGCGTCTTTGACTTAGGGCTTGGCCCTATCGCCTTGAGCATTTGCGGCGCGTCTTCAGTCGCTGACCTCGAAGCCGCCAACCAAATTCATGAAAGCTCTGTCTTTCCTGATTTTGCCAATGAATGGCTTATCCGGCGCGAGCTGGAATGGGCAGCAGATCTTCTCACCACACACCCCGAATTTTCAACATCCAATACAGGAGCTGCTTAATGCGCCGCACATTTAAAAAACTTCGTTCACTCATCCTCACAGCCGCAATCATTCCAATGGCATTTGCAACGCCCGCTCATGCTATTTTTGGGTTTGGAGACATCGTGATTGATCCAACCAACCTCATTCAAAATGCTCTGACGGCGACCCGAACACTGCAGCAAGTTACTGCGCAGGCGACGATGCTTCGTAACCAAGTCACGCAAATGACGCGGCTCGGAATTTATGTTGGCGAAGACTTTGAACGAACCCTCTCAGAGTTAAACCGTCTCACCCATCAAGCGCGCGGGCTGACGTATCGCATTGACGAAATCGAGCGTGTCTTTGAGATGCATTTCCCGGACGCTTATGCGGACTGGTCCGTAACGCAGCAGGCGCAAATTGCAGATGCCCAGCAAGATGCAGCCATTATGGCCTTTCGCGATAGTATCCAAATGCAGGCGCAGATTACCGAGGCCGTCGAACAAGATAGCCGTCAGTTAAATGTCCTAATGAATGCGTCGCAAGGTTCAGCCGGAGAGCTTTCAGCTGTTCAAGCGGGCAATCAAATCACCGCGCTCTCCGCCAAACAGACCATGCAAATGCAAACGCTCATGGCAGCGCAATACCGTGCTGAAGCTATTGAACGCTCACGCGCGCTCTATGCCGAGCAAGCCGGTGCAGCACGCCACGAGGCTTTCATGGGCCGGGGCGGTTAAAATGATGCCCTTTAAACAAGTCACGCCGCCCGTGCCTCCGCCATCAGATATGTCGGTGATTGATACCTTCATGGATACGTTCTCGAGCTACATCGACTCTGGTTTTGGTCTTCTTGGCTCCGAAGTTGATTTTCTAGTCGCCACGCTCATTGTCATTGATCTCGTTCTAGCGGGCGTATTCTGGGCGATGTCATCTGACGGCACCATCATGGTGCGCTTTATCAAGAAGGTGCTTTATATAGGCGTCTTCGCCTACATCATCGGCAACTTTGCATTTCTAGCGACGATCATCTTCGATAGCTTTTCGGGGCTTGGATTGCAGGCCACGGGTACAAGTTTAACGCCCGCTGATCTCATGCGCCCAGGCTTTATTGCGAGTACGGGCTTTGATGCCGCGTCTCCAATCCTCGACACTATCAAAGACCTTACAGGCCCGGTCGCGTTCTTCGTGAATATTGTGCTCATCGCCGTGTTGTTCTTGGCTTGGCTAATTACGATCTTTGCGTTCTTCTTTTTAGCTATCCAGCTCTTTGTCACGATTATCGAGTTCAAGCTCACCACACTGGCGGGTTTTGTTCTCGTCCCCTTTGCCCTCTGGAATAAGACATCTTTCTTGGCCGAACGTGTTCTCGGAAATGTGGTCTCATCCGGCATTAAAGTCATGGTGCTTGCCATCATAATCGGCATCGGCTCGACTCTCTTCACGGAAGTCACATCAGGCCTAACTGGGGATGTATCGCTTGAAGATGCAGGCGGCGTTATCCTCGCAAGTCTGGCACTCTTCGCTCTGGGTCTATTCGGACCGGGCATTGCGACAGGCCTTGTGACTGGCGCTCCCCAATTAGGTGCGGGCGCTGCGGTTGGAACGGTTGCAGCTGTTGGGGCGGCAAGCGCGGCTGGAGCAGCGGGCGCGGTCGGCGCGTCTAAGGCAGCAGGTAGCGCCGCTATGGGCGCGGCGAAAGCTGGCGCTTCGCTCGGGAGCGGTGCAAGCATGGCTTTTGCTATGGGTAAAGCTGCGAGCGGAGCAAGCGGCGTCAAAGGCGCGGCAGCAGGCATGAGCGCGGTTGCGCAAGCGGGAGCCGGCACAGTGGCAAATGCAGCCAAGGGCCAAGTCTCCAAAGCGGGCGGCGCGCTCAAAGCAGCCTCTACCAAAGGTGCGCGAGGCGCGATTACAGGCACGGGCGGTTCTATGGGACCAGCTAAAAGCGGCGCGGCTTCGGCAGCGGCGGACGCAGCAAGCGGCGGCGCTGAGCAAGCCCCGGATTGGGCAAAGAAAGCCAAATCCTCCTCCAACTCTCACCGCGCGGAAAGCGCAGCTCTTCATGCCCTTCGAGGCGGTGATAGCGGCGGCGCATCTTCCGGTCCCAAACTCAAAGATGACGACTAAATAAAGGAGACTAAAATGGTCTGGAAAAGACAACAAAATGCGTATGGGAAAACTCCTATTGCAACCACCCCTTATCAAAAAGCGGCGCAAGTCTGGGATGAGCGTATTGGCTCAGCCCGCGTGCAAGCCAAGAACTGGCGGCTTGCTACGCTCATATCGCTTGGCGTATCGGGCGTTCTTGCTGGCGGAATGCTCTGGCAAGCCACGCAAAGCCTAGTCACGCCCTATGTCGTTGAAATCGACACAACGGGCGAAGTGCGCGGCGTAACGCCTACGGTGCAGGACTATGTGCCGTCCGATGCGCAAATTGCGTTTCAGCTCGCGGACTTCATCCGCAAGACGCGGGGAATTTCATCTGACCCCGTCGTCGTGCGCCAAAACTGGCTGGACGCCTATGACTTTGCGACCAGCCGCGCGGCCGTCACGCTATCTGATTATGCAGCGGCAAATGATCCATTTGCCGAAGTCGGTGTGCGGTCTGTCTCGATTGATATTGAGAGCGTGGTTCGTTCATCAGATTCGACCTTTGAAGTGCGCTGGCGGGAAACAGAATTTTGGACAGGCGTGAAACAGCGAAGCTCGTCTCATACGGCGCAGCTCACCGTTGTAACTGATCCACCGCGCGATGAAGCGACACTCCAGCGCAATCCGTTGGGCCTCTACGTCCACGCTATCAACTGGTCACAAGACCACACAATTCCAACCCAAAAAGAAGGAGGCAGGCCATGAGAGCTTTAGCCTTAACCCTTATCTTATCCTCAGCCGCTTTGAGCGGGTGCTCCCATTTGTCCAAATCATCTGTGCCGGATTTGAAACTGGATGAAGCGGTGTTCGAACCTGCAATCATTCAGCCGGAAGAAACAGAAGGTACGGATGCACCTGCAAAACCGGAGACAGTAATTGTCGAGCGCTTTACGGCTGTGCCTTTGCCGGGTCAGATGAAATTGCGCGAAACTTACATTCCGGGTGCTCATCACGGAGGCAAACCACATGAGGTCATCGATGCCGCAAATGCGGGCGCAAAGGTCGGGCCTAATCCTGATGCTTATGTAAACGCGATACAGGTTTATCCCTTTACGAAAGGCGCGCTCTATCAGGTCTTCACAGCTCCTGAGCAGGTGACGGATATAGCGCTTGGATTGGGCGAGCGGCTAATCTCGGTATCAGCTGGAGATACTGAAAATTGGATATTAGGGGATACGCTTTCCGGCGAAGGCAATACCGAACAAGTCCATATTCTGGTTAAGCCGACTAAAAGCGGCCTAACGACGAACCTTATCATTACGACATCAGAGCGCGTCTATCACGCCGAGCTGACCTCTTACCGCGAGACTTATATGGCGGCAGTCTCATGGCGCTATCCGCGCGAGGGGCTAATCAGTTTGTCTAAGTCGACAGCGGGCAAAGAGCGGTTCTCTTCATTGGCCGGCTCCGAAGCAGCTGCGCCGTCTTCGTCTATTCCGGCAGGACTATCCGTGGACGCATTGAACTTCCGTTATGAAATTGACGGCGACAGGCCGCATTGGCGTCCGCTGCGAGCCTTCGATGATAGCCGAAAGGTCTACATCCAGTTTCCGGCGCGCATTGATCAAGGCGAGGCGCCGCCCTTATTTGTGGTCAGCAATGACGGCGAAACCCAGCTCGTCAATTACCGCGTTAAAGGCCGTTACTATGTCGTGGATCGGCTCTTTGGCCGCGCCGAGCTACGCTTAGGCGAAAAAGACCAACAGGTTGTCCGTATTGATCGGACTTCGTCATGAGCGGGGAAAGTCAGCCGAAATCAGCGGCGCTCCAAATTAAAGGTAGTCCGCCTTCAGCCAAGCGTTTCAACAAGCGCGTGTTGGGCATCCTTTTGGGTGGGGCGGCACTGGCTATCCTGTTGGCGGCGGGGTTTGCGCTCCGCTCGCCGGACAGCCAGGCGGTCGCGCCGCAGGAGCTTTACAACACAACGAGCAAAACCTTGCCCGATGCTTTGAACGCGCTTCCGGAAACCTACAATGAGGTGGAGCCTAGCTCGCAGCTTGGCATTTTAGGGCCGCCGCTGCCGGGCGATATCGGTGCGGGACTTTATGGAAAGCCGAAAGACATCCCAACGGATAATCCTTTTCGGTATCAACCGCCGTCTTCATATGCACCTGCTCCATCGCAGGGGTATAAAGGTACGCCGCCTGCAGCCGTTCAGAACGCGCCTTCTGCGCGAACATCCAATTTGTTTTTTATCGCAAATGATGGCGGCGGTGACAGTGGCAAGAGTGCTCAAGCGAGCTCGACGGCTTTTGCTGACCCCGGCATTGCGGCATTGGCCGCATTGCTTGGCCAAGGCGGAAATGGCTTGTCTTCCCAATCTTCTTCCGATGGTGGTGTGAGTCCTACCGCTAGTAATGGTCGTGACCCTTTTGGGTCTGATTTGAGCGATGCTGAAATTTACAATCCGCATGGTCTGCAAACTCCTGTTTCGCCTTATCAGGTTATGGCGGGAACAATTATTCCAGCCAGTCTTGTTACGGGCCTGAATTCAGATTTGCCGGGCCAAGTTATCGCGCAGGTTACCGAGAATGTTTATGACACACCGACGGGCCAGCATTTATTGCTGCCGCAGGGTACTCGGCTTTTAGGACGTTACGATAGTGACATTGATGATGGTCAGTCTCGCGCTCTAGTCGTTTGGAACAGGCTTATCCGGCCTGATGGCTCATCTCTTGTCATAGAAAGCTTGCTGGGAGTCGATTTATCAGGTCAGGCCGGATTGCGCGATAGTATTGACCGACACACAGGCAGTCTTTTCAAGGCTGCTATTCTCTCATCCGTTCTTTCGATTGGTGCTGAACTGGGCACAGATGATAACGACCGGATCGCGGAAGCCATTCGTAACGGCGGGCAAGATACTTTCAATCAAGCTGGTCAGCGCGTCGTTACTCGCGCCCTCTCGCGTAAGCCAACATTGCGAGTTCGTCCTGGGTGGCGACTTGGCGTGATTGTCAATCGGGACCTCATCTTGACTCCATACACGTCAGCAAGGGGAGGCCTATAATGCCAAACCCCAAAAAGCCTGCCTTGCGAATTGGAAAACTACCCGATCTGACGCCTGTGAAATTGACGGTTACTTTGGAGCCCGAGATTCACAGGATGCTCGAAGACTATGTCATAATTTATAGCGATAGTTACGGAGAGGCCGTCAAACCTTCCGAACTTGTTCCGTCAATGATTGCGGGTTTTCTGGCTACAGACAATGGCTTCAAGCGCGCTCGAAAAGCGCTCGCATCTCCAAAAAACACCTAATCCCTCAACTATTCCTGAAAGGAAAAAACAATGGCAGCTATTGGACAATTTAAGAAAACGAAAGATGGTTTTGACGGACGCATATCTACGCTCACTATGGATTGTGAGGTCAGCCTTATTCCAAATGAAAACAAGAAAAATGAAGAAAGCCCAGACTTTTTCGTTAAGGCGGGGCAATGTGATCTCGGCTTCGCGCGTCACACAATAGCACAAGGAGAGGATGGCCAGCCTTATATTTCGGTCTTTTTAGATGACCCTAGCTTTGTATCGCCGATTTGGGCTGCATTATTTGAAGCAGATGAGTCAGCTCAATTAGTTTGGTCACGCTCCCGAAGGAATACGGAGTAAAGGGAAACGGTGAACGTTCCCTCTCAAACTGTTTCCGATCATGACATTGAAGCTGCGCTACGTTCTGTAGCGCAGCTTGTGAACGCGTATGGAGACAAATATTGGCCGATATTCGAGCGTTTAGAGGATGAGTTGGATAAACGGCGCTCAAAGTCAAAGCGTTTAGCTCTAGTGCTCCAGAAGGACTACCGGAATGTCATTTAAGGACGTTCGTGTAATGAACGACACGAACTATCATCTGCCTGTTCATAAAACCAGTAAAAGAGGTCACAAGCATTACTAGTTTTCGCGAAACAGGATTCCTACATCAGCAAAAATCAATTGAAGGATTACTTTTCCATTAGACAAATTATTCTGCTATTACGCTATATGTTTAGATCATCCCACTCCTCAACGATTTCGTCTCGTATTGTCGAAAAATTCTCGATTAATTCCGCTTTTCGGAATGATTTCACTATTCGAGAAGTTCGGATACCTTGATTGCATATCCAATTGATTAGATCCTCGTTTTCCTTAATTCCCCCTTCCAGAATATTACCCTTTCGGTCTAATAGCTTTCCTTCATTGTTTCGGTCAGGAACGCCTTTTTGATGCAGAGCAATCACCTCCCATCTGTTATTGAAAACTGGAGACCCTGAACTTCCTGTCTCAGTATCGGATGAATAAAAACAGTACTGATCGTCTTCGTCATTTTTGTTTTCTAAGTACAAAAGTTTGCTGTCATGAACAGAAATAGATTTCGTTTTACCATTCGGGTGATGAATGACGTTGACTGCGTGGTCCACGTTGATTTTCCCTTCACTCTCCAACAAAGGAATTGTATATAATTTTCGCAATATTGCCCGGTCAGACTTTTTGACTTTTACGGCCACAATTGCAAAGTCATTGCGTGCATCTTCATAAAAGAACCTGTCTGGGTCAAAGGTGCATTCCAGTACTTTCTTGGGTGTTCCAAACAAATTATCTTCGTAGTTGAACTTTATACGAGCGTTGCTGACATGTGATTTAGTAAGCAATACATGATGATTGGTGATCATTAAATCTTTCCCGACAAGGAAACCTGTACCAAAAAACTCTATGCCCGCAATTTTAATCTCTATTTTTCCAACGGCCTGTCCTACTTCCAATCCGCGCTCTAAAAACTCTATAGAAATAATATTTCCTATATTTCCTATACCTCTTTCGGTAGTGTTTTGATTAAAGTTGGATCTTTCTTTTTTGAGGAGTTCTTCGTATTTTTCTTTATCAACTTCTGAATCTAAAGTTTCAAAATGGTGTGCTTTCGATAAGCGAATATTACGATTGAGAAGGGCTTTACGTCTTTCGAGGCTTTCGAATTTCACTGCTCGGTTTTTTATTGCTGCTTCTTTGACTTTTTGAATGAATTCCAAGTTCTGTTTATAACGCTTTTCAGCATCACGAATGATCTCGAGTTCATGTTCTCTAGAATCAGCTAAATCTCTATGCTCATCTTTTAAGGCTGGCATTTAGTTATTCCCATAGAGGTTGCAAAACTGTGGTGCTTAAAGCATAGTCATATTTCATTGGATTGGAAATACCGTCGAGATGATTACTTACAAAGAATATATTGCATTAGCATTTGACCCTGAAACAACCGAAGAAAAGTTAATGGAATTTTCCAAGGTAGTAAAAGGAGACAGCTTATTCGACTTCACAATAGCGCCCGATGAAACAAAAGTGATGATGTCAGATGAAGAGCAAGAGCTTGAAAATGCTATGGCGATTGGAAATAATTTCTGTCGATGGTCGCGAAAAAGAGCATTTAATAAGCGGATTAAGAATGGCGACAAGCGACCAATTCTTGTTGCAGAAGGTGACAGTTGGTTCCAGTTTCCTTTCATAATAAAGGAAACTGTAGATAACCTGAAGGACGACTATACTATCTATTCCTTGGGAGCGGCGGGCGATACTGCTGAGAACATGATTTTCTCAGAATCTATAAAGAAAAAGACCGAATACTTATTAGCCTTGCGGGAGATGAAAGCTAGAAACCTTGACATCAGAGCTTTTCTATTTTCCGGAGCAGGAAATGATATCATCGGAGAAAATGCTGAAGGTGAGTCCTCCTTGCAGGGCATTATTAAAGACTTCAACGGTGATAAGAACGATGTCGTAGGTCATATAAATTTTGCTAAACTTCATGAGCGTTTAAGTCGACTTAGGCTTGGTTACTTGAAAGTCATTTCATCAATAAGAGCTGAGAGAGGGTTTGAAAGCCTTCCAATATTGATTCATGGATATGATTACGTTTTTCCGTACCCGTGGGAAAATGATCATAGAAATCCAAGTTATGCCAAGAAAAATGAGTGGCTGGGTGAGCCCTTAGATTATAGAAAGATTGTCGATCGGAATTTACGTCGAAACATTCTTAAGTTTCTAATAGATCAGCTTTACGAAATGATGGCCGATATTGCTCAAGACTCCGTAGAATCCAAAGTTTATGTCGTAGATTGTAGAGGTGCCATGCCTGATCTAGGTGATTGGAATGATGAAATTCATGGGACTTCAGACGGTTTTTCTAAGGTTAAGGCGAGGTTTGTAAAAACTCTCAAGGAAGTTCAAAATGTCACTGAAGCGGTAAGTTAATCTGAATACTGTGACCTTGATTCATATAATTGGTTTAAGAGGTTTAGCTTAAGCTATAAATTTTGACATTCGAGGGGTTCAAATTTCTCGGATTTACAAAATCGAAACTTCCAATTATCTCGTAGCTCTTCGATAGATAAAATTTCTCTACGCAACTCATTAATCTTATCCTCGTTTTCCCCTCTTGCTCCCTTCAAAGCCGACTTAAGTTGCGAAATCTCAGTTTCCAATTCTTCGATTTCTCTTTTTTCCATTTCTATATTTTTATTCAATTCGGAAATTTTATTTTCAAGAGAGACAATGTATTCATTACTATTTTGGGATCGAGCTTTCTTAACCACATATAGATTGTAGCTATACATCAGGCCGGTGATCAATATGAGTATCGACAAATACGCCAGGACTCGCTTCGCCAATTTCCTTGAATTGTTTGATGTGTCAACGTCTTCAGATTGAAAAGTATTTGGTCCTTTTCTATCTTTTACAGAAAAGTCTTCTTGAGTCCTACCCCGTGAATCTTTGGTTCCCATAGTTGAGCTCCAGTTCTTTTAGATCAAATTCTCCCGCTGTTGAGAGCAATATATCTAGCACACTTTTATTATTAGGATTGAATTCATCATGTCCGACCAATCCTCTCCCATTTGCAACAGAACCTAAAATTACGCGGAAAGTCACGCCACGAACGGCGTTCCATCTATTAATCAATAACTGAAAACTCTCTATAATTGCTTTTTCGAATTCTGCAGATTTAGGGTCTACCATGTCAATCTTATTAATAAACAAAATTACATTTTTATGCCCTCTTCCTAACAATTTTATCAAAGCTTGGTGAACCCCATCGTTATCAAAAAACCTTATGTGCTGTTCGACTCTGTCGGCGTCCGGAGTTTCAAACGGGCCGAAATCATCCCCAATACCTTTTTTGGGGAATAAGTCTACCAACAATAGCAAAACGTCCGAATGTAGAAATTCCTGGCGTGATTTGAGAGGCTCGTTGTCGACAGCATTCATGAACCTTTGACCCTCATAGTCTTCTATATAAATACGAACCAATTTTCGAATTTCTCGTCCGGTAACGTTGGTCGTTTTAACTTGATGGAATATCGAATAACTTTTGTGCCCGACCGTTGGGATATCTGGTGATGCATGTGGTGATGCAGTTAGGGCTTTGACTATTGAGGTTTTTCCAACTCCACCTTCGCCTACTATGATTAAGTTTACTCCCGTTTGCTCAAAGCCTTCTGTATTTTTTTTTGCTAGTGGATCTGCAAACCAGTTTAAAATACTCACAATATCCGATTTGTAAGAGCTAGCACGGCGTCTAAAAAACTCAGCTATCAAGCCGACCACTAACAAACTCAACCACGAAAAAAAATTTGTCCAAAGAGATCCAAGGTCGAACCCACCGTCGTCCTCAATTGGATAATAATTGCTGAATTGTTCAACGACATCAGGGTAGATTTTGCAGTTTTCTATTTGTGTCTTTAAGAGCGCCTGAGTATCTCTGATTTCGCATTGAGTCGGCGTCAAACCTTCCGGACACGCTCCAGGGTCATTCAAAAATTCGACACATGATTCTTGAGTTACTTCGGGCTCATCAATTGAATCTTGAGCAAACGCAAATCCGGAGTAGGCAAAAGCCGCACAAAAAACGTATAATCTGAGTGGACTGGTTCTCACTATTTACCCTCATTTTAAGAGATACACGGTATCCATCGTGTAATAAAACGTCAACCTTTCATGCAAACAACCTTGAATTTAGCAAGAATAAAGTGAGGTTGATGTCAGTGCTATAGCCTCGTTGGGTGGTACTTACAGGCAGCTATTCGTCTACACCGCCGTAGATATTTTAAGGGTAAACATTTTCGTCAATTAGCTGGTTAACAATTGACATTTTGAATTCCCTTATGTTATTGATTTCACAGCATAATTCGTTTGCATTTCGTCGCATCCCCTACAGATCCATACTTTTTAAGCTAAGTTGTTGAATCTCTTTCGAAGTTTGATTTTTCGATAGAGTTCGAATCCTTATTAGTGCGACAATGCTAAATCATTCCAAAGGCCTTAGACTATCTATCTTCATAACAATCAAAAGACTCTACCAGAAAATGAGAGGAATTTGGGGCACAGGTCAATGGGAATTCTAAAAAACTTAATATTCGATTGAATAAGTCACTCGATGTGGACTGTAGAAATTTTTACACTTATAGCCTTCAGTCCATGTCTGTTTTTTTTCTTATCTAAACTTAATATAGCTAGAACTTCCAACGGGCACCCATCCATCTCTGAAGTAATGAGATGAGGCGGAACGAATACATCGCCTACGAAACCAAAACCTTTAGGAGCCATATCCAGAGTTCCATTTATAACCTTTACCCCCGGCAGCTCGCTAGGTTGGCTCAAGCTTGCTTCAAAAACTGTTCTGTCCTCTACAGAAAGCGTAACGCTGACGTAATCACCAACTGAAGGTAATCCTTTCGACTTATATAATCCCAATCTCACAGAAACTGATTCATTCTTGTTGATATAGGCATGAAAGCCTTTCCCGGACTTGTGAAGATTACTTACGATTGCAGGCAGTTTTTCTCTTTCGCCAGCTATATAATCGATCGCCTGCTCAGCATGATTGCTAATGAAAGATTGAAGAGAGGCAATCTCAACTTGGGGATTGTACCAAGATTGGTTCAACAGTGACTCTAAATCTGACCTGACTTTCCATTCATTATCTTGATAGCATTTTAGAGCCCGCTTCACACACATTGAGGCTTGGTCAAAATATCCTTTTCGTGCAAGCACTGGCGCAAAATCCTTTAGTGCAGGCAAAGCAAATGTCTCCTCCTGCACACAACACAGTGCTTGAGAGTAAAGACAGATTGCTGCATCCACATCATCTTTTTCGTAGGTCTGCGCCAAAAGACTCAGGGCCCAAGCTTCCTTTTGTTTTTTCTGCACTATTTTTCGAGCTGCGCGCTTCGCTTCCTCAAACCTCTTGGCGAATATAAGACATTTAGCTTGATCATAATCCAACCAAATTAGATGTTGCCTATCTTTTACCTGACGACGGGCTCGTTCTATCAGATCACAAACTTCTTCAATTTTAATTTGACGTACCAACTCGCTATTCAACCAAGCTGATGCGACTTTTCGGACAAATTTAAGCGTCAGGCTTGGAGACTCTCCCTTGCTATTATTATAAGGTATAAAGTCTTCTGTCAGGAAGAGTTTTCCGAAAGGTGAGCTAAAGCTCTTGTTTTTAGATTGTGTGAAAAGTAGCAAAACCAAATTTGGGAAGTGCTCCAAGCTTCTTTGGTTGATAAGCAGAAGACTTCGATAATTAAAATCGTCGGGAGTAACATCCAATTTTGCAATGCAGCGGACGTAAAATTCAATCTCCTTTATCTCCGTGAAGCTAGGTGTACTTTCTCCATTATTAGAATTTTCTCTCTCTTTTATTTTCTCCTGAAGATTTTTAATGTAGGCGTAACAAACCCAGAACATTGCACCTTTGATATATTGATCGCTTGGATGCTCCTTTACTGCCTGAACGCCAAGTTCCCATGCGTCTCTCAATTTGCCTGACTTACGAAGCCTAGTGATCGTTTGGTTTGGATTTTCAGCCATTGTCAAAGTCTGCCTTGAATTTATCCACTACAGATGAGCTATCAGCTTGCCTAACCTTTACACTGCTTATTAGTCCCTTTTTTGAAGCCATTGAGCCGGACGGTATGTTAATATCAAGATCAATTTTTCCTATGTCTGTTTCGGCTACAGCGATGACTTTATAGTTTGTCTCTTTAATGGAAATCATAGTCCATTTTTTTTCGGCCAAATGATCTCTAAAAAGAGAAAAGGCGAATTGAATATCCTGACTTTGAAAAATTGGCTTAGTAACAAGTTGTGCTCGTATATTTGATCCCAAATCAGGCTTGCCTTCAATTACGGTGACCTTACCAAAGGTGGCATCATATTTTCCGTTATAGTTTAACCCTACGCTTACTTGCCCGTTTCCATTGGAAAATATGTAACGTTCTTCGTAATTATTTTGCTGGATCCTTTCAATTTTCCAAGTCGATTGTCTTATTAAATCGTTTACAACGAGTAATATTGCAACAAGGTTTGGATGGGAATTGTCGAAGCCAACAGTGCCGAGTAAATAACTCTCCTCTTTTGTTGGTTGACGGTTTTTATCGTAATAAAGTTGTTTCTTACAGATGATAGGAACAATTTTTTTGGTATCAAAATTCCAATCAATCTTGGAAAACGTAGAAAGGTTAGGATAATTCAGAATTTGAATTGTGTCAGAAGTACAAGTGGTGGCTGTGTAGAGCCATCTAAAATAGCTTTCGGTCGCAGGATTATCGGTGTCGTGAGAGGAACTACCGTCCAAAACGATATTTGGTAAAGGGTTATATGATTGCGCCTTATGGACGGTCATGGCGTAGGCGTAACGAAGTCGGGCAACAGTTGTAAATCGGCTTTCAAAAATTGCCTGAATGTGTCTCTGCTTATAGCTTTGATTTTTTTCTTTGTACTCTTGCGTGTTTTTTTGGTTTTCTTTTTTAAGTCGGTCTAGGATGACCTTTTCATTATTCAGTTTTAAGTCAGCCTCTCTTCTGGCCCATATGCTCAAAGCCAGACTCTGGTCCTTTGACATTTCAGGCCTTGTGGCTTTTAAAAAGTCTGGTAAATATTCTATCGCAAATGAACTGCCATTTTCTAATTCTATATGAGCCGACGCAAAATTGACTATGGTTGGGCTCTCACGTCCCTTAAGCAAGATTGACTTAGTTTCAATTTTTGAGCTCGTTGACTTAACACGAACAAACTGCCCTGAATATATATACTCCTTACTTCCAAACTCTAATTCTGTATTTGTCCTCCCATAGGTAGGACTGTAAATCTCAACTATGTCCCCTGTTACGAGACCCCCGATTTCTGCAGCATTAAGATAATTTTTTCTGACAGCATTGTTTACAGATTGCGCAGTGCTGTTTTTAGCGCAAAGATAAGATGCTCGCTTCGGCCAATTCACTAGCGTTTCTGCGATAGCGTCTGTTTTGCCCCCCTTGGTTATAGCCTTGATCTTATTGTTAGAGCACATCGGAAGATTGAGAAACTGACCTGAATTTATCTGGTCAATGAGGTTTTTCTGAAAGTCCAACCTTTCGGATGGAGCGGCTTCATGACGGTCCTGGGATTTAATCTCAGTTATAGTAAAATCAATCTCGCGTTTTTGAAAAACCCCGCATGATATTAGATTATTATGCCCAAGAGATCTTTTCAGTTGATAAGGATCGCCAAACAATAAAATTTTGGGCCCCTCTACGTTGACGCTATTTTCTTCAAGGGATTTGAAAGTCCCTAAAAAATCGGTCAAAATATGTCCGCTGCCATATACCGTAGTTTCCATTTCAAAAAGGTTATCGCTGAGAAGGTGGGAGTCTACTATGATAATAACGCTTTTACTCATTTCAAAGTCTGGGCGGTTAACAGGATAAACTTGTTTGCCCTTTCTTTCTCCAGATGGAGTTTTGCTATACAGCCAACTGTAGATACTGTTTACATTTTCTATCCCATTCTCCGTGTATCTGCTAGCGACCTTTGCATTTGCAGCAAGCAGTATTGGGGTTTTTTTATTCGTTAAAATCTCTTGGATTGACTTTTTTAGAACCTTCAATTTTCCGGAACCATAGGCACCGTGTAATGAGAAGGCAGGGCAGTTTTTATTTATCAGCCATTCTTTTATCGACGCAAATGCGTTCGTTTGCTCCGCATTAAGTTCTAATTCCGGGAATTCTCTGTAGTGATTGGAGGGGTCAAAATCTACTTCGGTAGGTTTTCCATCTGGAAAATATCTAGGAACATCAAGCTGGCCTATAATTGTTTCTATTTCGAAATCAGAGAGACAGATTTGCGTACTGACAATGGCATCTATAGTTCGGAAAGCTCTCTCCATATCTGCAACATGAAACCAGCTGCCGATCCTGTGGGGGATAGATTGGGGGTTGAAGTTAATTTTTTGATGGAAAAGACATAAGCCAGCTATATGCCCAAAATTGGGATTTGACGTAAATTTTATTTGACGTTCTAGATATCTGAGTAATGTAAATTTGTTATCCCTAATCTGATAAAAAGGGTTTCTTTTTGCCCCCCCTTTCACGGTCACCCCATTAATCTTCCAAGAATCGTTTTCGGAAAAAGATAAATCACCGCCGTAATTTTTAAAGTCGATGACTATAATTGCATTCGATTTCAAAATTATTGCGTCTACTTCTTGCCCATCGACAAACACATTGCCTATGAGGTGAAGAGCCCCTTCTCGCTCTGCCCAGTTTGCTTCTAGAATGTCGTATAAAACATTAAATGCCAAATTTTCGTGCGTATGATTAGAGGCCACTGGCCGATATGCTTTAAAAGCCAATTTTCTCACCTGTTTTAAGCTAAGCCCAGATATACATTACTTGCAGTAAGTGTCATTTATTGTTTTTATATAAGTTATCAAAAACATGACTAAGGTCTTAGATACCCAGAGTGAACTGGGCTCTACATTTCTGTCTTTCGAGCTCGCGTTCATTTCATGGCCAAGGAAAGTGAAGAATTATAATTAGGCCGATTGTTTTTGCACTAGGGACATAGGGCTGACTCCGGAATGCTCTTGAGCATGGTGTCATTTGCAAAATTTGCGTGCCAGATTGAAGGCGTAATTTGGCTCAAAGGTTTCCTTTGCGGTAAAATTTATACGCTTTGAGGCATCTCTTTAAAGCAGTATTACAACTGAATATATTGCGATGGTAGGCCTGCGCGACAAAGGGTATGTGAACTAAGCTGGCCAGAAGGGTATTGCCAGGGGCTTGTAAAATTATGAGAGATCAACCTGTCGGTTTCAGGTAAACAATATCTGCAAATAGTGGTAAACATTTGACAATTAAAACCCCTTTATGTTATTGAAATTGCAGCATATTTAACTTGCATTTCGTCGCATCCCCGGTGCGCCAAAATTTCAAAGTCCAATCAATAAGTCGTTGAAAAAACTGCCTATTTCCTCTGGAAACTTGTGCTGGCCTGTAACTTCTTCGATTCTTGTGCTACTTTTTGTGCTACAAATTGGGCTACAATTGACCGTGACTAGGAAATCGAACCACTATCTCAAGCGGCGTAATGAACGCTGGCATTATTACCGGCGCGTGCCGAAAAAATACGCTACAGTCGATCCGCGAGGAACAATCAGAATAGCGCTCGAGACGGACAGCGTGATGGTCGCACGTGAAAAGCGAGACCGTCTCGCCGACGCTGATGAGGCGCTATGGCGAACTAGCTATGCTGGCGTAAATGGATTGGATGTTGATTTGAGGGCCTCAAGGCAGCTTCATCAAGTTGCGAAAGCCCGAGCCTTAGCTCTAGGCTTTAGTTTTAAGCCCATCGATGAGCTATTGGCATCAGACAACGTGATGGACATTGTTGAGAGGGTAGAGACCGTCGCACAGGCTGAAGACCAGGTGGCCGAGGCAAAGGTTCTACTGGGAACTATTGCCGTCCCGAGAGTGACTATCCGAGAGGCTTTAGAACTTTTCCTTACGACGCTCACCGTTGGGGAACGAAAGGGTGAGTCGCCAGACCAACTCCGTAAATGGCGGTTACCACGACAAAGGGCGATAGAACATTTTGTGTCACTATGTGGAAACCTTCCCATGGACGAAATTGATCGTGCTCATGCTCGACAATTTTTTGAATGGTGGGGCAAGCGGTTGTCACCGACTGATGGTTCGAAGGGGATGAAGCCCAATAGCGCGAACCGTGATCTTGGTAATCTGCGCAAGTTGTATCGAAGCTATTGGAGTTATGAAGGCCAAGAAGACCGCCGAAACCCATTTCGCGAATTGCGGTTTTCAGATACCGAAAGTGATCCTACGCCAGCATTCTCGGATGATTGGGTGCGCGCTAAAATCCTAGCCCCTGATGCATTGTCAGGTCTGCATTCACAAGCGCAGCTAATTGTTCTGGCCTTGATTGAAACAGGATGTCGACCAAGCGAAATCGCAAACCTTGAACCCTCAGATATCCATCTTGATGTCGAGGTGCCATACATTTCGATCTGCGCGAAAGAGAACCGTGAGCTTAAAACCAAGAGCTCCAAAAGAGTGATCCCTTTGGTAGGTGTTTCACTTTACGCAATGCGGCAGGCTCCAGACGGCTTCCCTCACTATAGAGATAGGGGTTATCTGCTATCAGCAAGTTTGATGAAGGCGTTCAAGTCCCGAGGTCTCTTCGAAATAGAAGGTCAGCGCATTTACTCCTTTAGACACGCGTTTGAGAAAAGGATGCTGGAGGCTGGCTTAGATTACGGCCTTCGATGCACTCTCATGGGGCACAAGAACAATCGACCAGAGTATGGCGACGGGGGCTCGCTTGAGTTTCGGAGAAATGAATTACTCAAAATCGTTCATAGATGCTGAGATCCTTAGTTCTTCTGTATCGCAAATCGCCAGACCCTTTTTTGGCAAATTCAGGATAGGCATCATACGGCTCAATTAGACAAGGCCGTGACAAGTTTACGCTGAACTCGTGCTGTCACCGCCATTTATTAAATCGGAAGGTCGCCTCAGTATTAGAGTCCTCTGAAAACGGAATTAGTAACTGAAGGCATTCATGATGAGTAAGAAGCAGGCTAGTCGACCTCAAGGTCATATCTCTACTAGTAATCTCCTTATAATTTGCGTCGGCTAGGTTGGAGCCTTTTCATCAACTTTTACTTAGTGTGTATTCCTATTTTTACCATGAGTGGGCTTGATCGCTTAAAATATACCTTCGACGTTGTGCTTTATGTCTATTGGGCTAGAGGGTGAATAACATATAGGTCGTCTATTTATATTAGGAGTTATAGTCCTTATGGTACAATAATCTTGAAGCTCTGATAACCTGAGAATCACTGCTGATCTCTCAATAAGTACGCTTGTCGAGAATGACAAAGGGGTCCGAATAGGCTTTGACCTCAACCTTTCAAACAGACTACCACGCATAAAAATGATTCAGTTGAATACCGAGGGCTTTGATGAGCAAAAATCAGAAACAGCGCAAAAAGCTCGTTCACCTTCTGAAAGAGCTGTTTCAACTGAACGAACCAGAGCTAGATTTCGGCCTATACCGGATAATGCATGCCAAGGCCGGGCAGGTAACAAAATTTTTGGAAGAAGACCTGATGGCCATCATTAGTGACGCATTTGGCGATGCCGATCAGATGCAAATTGAAAAGGCGCAGGCCGCCTATGGTGCGGCCCGGAAAAACGCGCAAGACTTTGGGTTGAAGGGTAGCGCCGTTGACGAGTCGGTGCCTGTAAAGAGAGCGCAGAAGGAGCTGGATCAAGCCCTAAATGCTGATAGTCAAGAAGGCGAAGTCTATGAACATCTCTATCGCTTTTTCGAGCGCTATTATGACTCTGGGGACTTCATGTCCCGGCGATATTTTGCGCGCGAAACAGATGCCAAAGCGGCCCCATATTCGGTGCCCTATGATGGCCGGGAAGTCTATTTGCATTGGGCGAATAAAGATCAATATTATATCAAATCTTCAGAGCACCTCTCACACTTCACATTCCATTTAAGCCAAAGTGAAGATGTGCCCGATGGACTTCGTGCGATGATGGGCGATGATAGATTTACCATAGAATGCCGCGTTGTGGACGGCACAGAAGGAGAGCACAGCAATGTCAAAGCCTCTGATGACACTGAACGCAAGTTCATGCTGCATGATGATATGCCATTGTTACTGGAAGATGGTCCAGACGGAACGCGGAGGCTTGTTCTGCAATTTGAGTTTAAGCAGCTTCCGGGTAAAAAATATCCGATGGATGAGGTGCGCGAAAAAGAGCTGAAATCAAAATATAAAGCCCGTAAGAAAGGCGATCTACCACTTCTGGATATGAGCGATAAAGTGCTTGCCGCGATCCCAGCGGAAGCTGAACTATACAAGCAAGCGCTCGAAGCCGTCGTTGGAACTGATGCCGTCAAAGAACGTCCTTTACTGGCGAAGTATTTGCGAAAATATATGGCGCGAAACACAATGGATTATTTTATCCATAAAGACCTTGGCGGTTTCATGCGCAGGGAGTTGGATTTCTATATCAAGAATGAAATCGTGCGCTTGGATGATGTTGACAGCGCCGATGTGGCAGATGTCCAAGATTATCTGAAACGAATTCAAGTGCTGCGCCGGATCGCCCGTCCTGTAATAAAATTTTTGGCACAGCTAGAAGATTTTCAGAAAAAGCTCTGGCTGAAAAAGAAGTTTGTCACCGAGACACAATATTGCATCACATTGGATCGCGTCCCAAAAGAATATTACCCAGAAATTGCCAAGAATGAAGATCAGCGACAAGAATGGGTGAAGCTATTTGCGATTGATCAACTGAAAGGATTCTCTGAACCTCTTTCTATAGAATTCTTGACTGAAAACAAATTCTTAGTTCTAGACACAAAATTTTACCCTACAATTAAGCAAAATATTGCTCCGTCGGACGATGATTTAAATGGAGTGCTTTTTCACTCAGAAAACTCGCAATCTATTGCTGTTCTGAGTCGCAAATATCAGCAGCAAATCGATACATTATACTTTGATCCGCCTTATAACACAGATGCTGCGCCTATACTTTACAAAAATGGGTATCGTTCCTCCACTTGGAATAGCATGATGCAGGAAAGAATACGTGCTTCCTATTCTCTTCTAAAGCCGACTGGAGTGCTGTGCGCGACAGTTGATGACTACCAACAAAAAGAGCTCGCCACGATTATAGAGGAAATATATGGCACCAAAAATGTATTGGGTCAGATTACGATTAGAATTAATCCTTCAGGTAGAGTTAAACAACGCGGTTTTGCCCAATCCCACGAATACGGAATATTTTCAGGAAAGAGTAATTTAGCTAAAATTGAAAAAATCGCTCGAAGTGAGAAGCAATTGTCGCGATTCGATCAAGAGGATGAAGAAGGTATCTTTGAATGGCGAAATTTTAGAAGGGAGGGATCGGCTTCTGAACGCACTAGTCGTCCTAGGCGTCATTTTCCCATTTATGTTTCAAGAGGTAAGCTTCGAATTCCCCGTATGAATTGGAGTGATAGCGAAAGAAGCTATTTTGATATTGAAAGTCCTCGAAAGAATGAAAAGGCAGTATGGCCAATAGATTCTAACGGCGGGGAAAGAGTGTGGAGGTGGGGGATTGATAGAATATTGAGCCAAAATAGCCAGATTGAAGCTAGGGTCAATAACAAAGACGTCCTCAATATTTATTATCGGTACCGTCCAAACGAGGAGGGAATTCTTCCCAATAGCATCTGGTCTGACAAAAAATATTCAGCAACCGAATATGGGACTGCAATCCTAAAGAAGATGTTTGGGAATAGAAACAATTTTGATTTTCCGAAATCTATACATGCAGTTGAAGACTGTTTGCGTATTTCCGGTATGCACAAGAAGAATGGTATATGTTTTGATGCATTTGGCGGGTCGGGAACTACCGGACATGCTGTGATCAATTTGAATAAAGCTGATTCTGGGAACAGGAAGTACATCTTAGTTGAAATGGGGCAGCACTTTGAGCAGGCGCTCAAGCCGAGAGTTTTAAAATCAGTTTATTCTGACGAATGGAAAGAGGGAGTACCTGCATCTCGAAATGGTCACTCTCATTCACTCAAATACGTTCGCTTAGAATCTTATGAAGACTGCTTGAATAATTTGAAGCTAAACGTCCCACTCGACATTTCAGGCGCTGATCCCGATTTCCGAACAGATTATATGCTGTCCTATATGCTTGATTTCGAAACGAAGGGCAGCCCATCGCTTTTGAATATCAAAGCTTTTGACGACCCCGATAATTACCTGATGATGATCAAAAAACCCGGATCAGAAGAAGCTGTGGAAACGCGAATTGACTTAATCGAGACCTTTAATTGGCTCATCGGCTTGCATGTGGAACACATCGATGTCTGGGGAAACTACTCGGCAGATTTTGCTCGAGAGATTGATCCAGAACTGCCCAAGGATGGCGAAACCCGCTTGCGTGTCAAAAACAAGCTTTCAAGGTCGGATAATGGCGAGTTTGCCTTCCGTAAGATCACTGGGTTTATCTTGGGAGAGCCAGGAAACACGGAGACCAAACGCCCCGTTATGGTGATCTGGCGAAAGCTAACAGGGGATCTGGAAAAAGATAATGCTGCGCTTGAAGCTTGGTTTGAAAGAGAGAGAAGCCACAGAGATAGCTTCAATTTCAGAGACATTTATGTGAATGGGTCCTGCAATCTGGAAAACCTCAAAGAGCCTGCTGACAAGTGGCGGGTGCACCTCTTGGAGGAAGTTTTCCATAAGGCGATGTGGGACGTGGAAAACTAAGCGTGGCGGGTAAAAAACTTAAGACCCTGCCGTTTAGTCATAAACTCGTCTTGCATCAGTGGCTATGCCTTCAGTTTGGGTATGACCCTTTGGCCATCCCAAAAGCAAACAAGGGCAAAGCTCCACAACCGCTTAAGCCATTTGCGACAATGCTAGGGGATAAGCCCGGCGGGTTAGATACCGATAATCTCCATCGCTTTTACAAACATCTCGATTTGGAACGCCAAACGGATAGCCGGATCAGCGTCGATGATTTGCGCCGTTATGAGGTGAACATCGTGGGGCATACGATGGCGATTAATGAACGCCGTGCACGACCAATTGAATGGAAATATTATCAATGGCTGTCACTGCTATTCGCCGAAGTTTATCTGGACCGCTATTTCACCAATCGCCGCGCACTTCGCCGTAGCCTGAATGAATATGTAATTCGGTTTAATAGGTTCTGGACCGAAGCCGGATATGAAACGGCAATAACGCCCTTCAGTGATGAAGAGCTGAATAAGGTGTGCCTGCAAAACGCCACGGGTTCAGGCAAAACGTTGCTAATGCATGTGAACTTTCTGCAATTCCGAGACTACGCTCAAAGCTCTGACTTACGGGATGAATTGACTCGTACCATCCTGATCACACCTAATGAAAACCTCTCTTATCAACACCAAACAGAATTGAAGATAAGTTCTATCCGGGCGGACAGGCTTGTGACTGATAGAGGTGATTTGTTTTCTGCTGGCGCGAATGGATTCCGCCAAATCGATTTTACAGAAGTCACCAAACTGGGCGATGATGATGGCCCCAATACCATCGCCGTACGAAACCTAGGCGATTCAAATCTCTTATTAGTCGATGAAGCGCATAGGGGCATGGGTAGTAAGGAAGAAAGCGGCTGGTTTGCAAACCGGGCAAAGCTGGTGGGCAAAGGTTTCGTCTTTGAATATTCCGCGACCTTCAAAGAAGCCGTCAGCGCAGCAAAGGACGAAGAAATTGAAGCGTCCTATGCCAAATCGGTCCTTTTTGATTATTCCTACCGTTATTTCTACGAAGATGGGTACGGCAAAGATTATCGCATTTTCAACTTGCCAAAGACTTATAAAACTTTCGAGTTTGCTTATCTGACAGCTGCGCTATTGTCCTTCTATCAACAGCTACGCCTTTACGAAGAGCGCGGTCATGAATTCGCTCCATTCAATATTGAAAAGCCACTTTGGGTGTTTGTTGGCGCGAGGGTCACAGGAGGAAAAACCAAAGTAGAAAAAGGCGCATTGTCCGATGTGGCGCGGATCGTGAGTTTCCTTGCAGAGTTCTTATCTGATAATGCCAATTCAGCAAAGGTAGTTGGTGAATTGTTAGCGGACACGGCGGAACAAACCGGGCTTTTAGATGATAGCGGACATGACATTTTTGCGGGTAGTTTTGATTACCTGAAGCAGGTGATGAAAGCGCAAGGTTTAGACTCTAGAAAGCTGTTAAGAGACATTCATAAACGACTTTTTCAATCGCAAACGGGTGGCGAATTGCAAGTTGCTCGCATCAAAGGTGATGATAACGAAATCATGCTTCGCGCGGGTGGTTCTGAAACACCATTTGGGCTAATTAATGTGGGCGATGCTTCCGGATTATGCAGTCATATTGAAAGCCGTAACTTACCCAATGTCAGAGTTCTTGAAGCTGAGTTTGCGAGCGCGCTTTTCGGGCAAGTCACCTCTTCGGATTCCCCGGTCAATATTCTTCTAGGGTCCAAGCGATTTGTTGAAGGTTGGGATTGCTGGCGCGTAAGTTCGCTAGGCTTGATGCATGTTGGTAAATCTGAGGGCTCGCAGATCATTCAGCTGTTTGGACGCGGCGTGCGCCTGAAAGGTTATGATTGGAGCTTGCAGCGCAGTAATCAAGTTAAGCCACATGATCAGCCTGATCATATTCAATATGTGGAAACCTTAAACGTATTCGGTATCGAAGCGGATTTCATGGAGCAATTCCGAAGCTTCCTTCGCAAGGAGGGTCTACCCGGTAACGACTCCAAAGAAGTCTACACTATTCCGATGCAGGTGACATATGACTTCGGGCAGAAATTAAAGGTGCTCAGGCCGCGTAAGAAGCGCGCTGATGGCCGTGAGTATGATTTCAAGCTTGATGGACCATTGCCTATTCTTGATGGCTTGAACGTCCCTGAGAAGCTGAAAGAACGGCTAACGATGATTGATCTATATCCGCGAATTCAATCGGTCCAATCGCGTGATATGGGGGTGAACACTGAAAAGCATGTTTGCCGATTTGACGCCACGCATCTTGCGTTTCTGGATTTTGAGGAGCTTTACTACCGCCTTGAAAAATTCAAGCGCGAGAGAGGCTGGCACAATTTCACAATTTCGCCTGATGGCATTAGTCAGCTTTTGCGAAATGTTACGTGGTATGAATTACAAGTGCCAAAATCACGCATGGCACTTAAAGACATATCGAATATTGGGCTATGGCAAGAAGTAGCTCTGGAGCTTCTGCAGAAATACGCTGAGCGTCTTTATCAATATGAGCATGCCGCCTTCTTGCAGCCGCGTTTAGAATTGCGCGAAATAGAAGAGGGGGATGAGAACTTACCCGCTATGGGTGATGAGTATCGTCTCATCGTGGATTCTAGCGAAGATCAACTGATCCGAGACATTAAGGACTTAAAAGATAAGCTGGCGAAAACACCCAAAGGCGAAGTTAGCCAGCGCGATCTGAAAGGCTGGTTTTTTCAACCACACCTATATGAGCCGCTTTTATATTTGCGTCCCGGTAGCGCCATCGAGGTATCCCCAGTCGCGTTGAATCAAAGCGAATGGGGATTTGTCACAGCGTTGGATAAATACTTGAAGAGCAATCAAGATCAAATGGATCAAGATGGTCGAGAAGTGTATCTGTTACGGAATGAAAGTCGTGGCCGAGGCATGGGCTTTTTTGAAGCTGGAAATTTCTATCCGGATTTCTTGCTATGGCAGGTGAAAAATGGGCACCAATACCTTACCTTTATTGAACCGCATGGATTGATGAACGAAGGGATCGACCACCCCAAAATCAACTTCCACCGCACTATCAAAGAAATCGAAGGTCGTTTAAGTGATGAAACCGTTACATTGAATAGTTTTATACTTTCACCAACAAGAATTAGTAAGTTAAACTGGGGAGCAACTTTGGACCACCTTAATGACAAGCATGTGCTTTTCATGCAAGATCAACCGGAGACTTACATCAGCGAGATTTTCAAACGCATACAGCTGTGACACTTATGATAAAATATGAGTTTTATCATGAGTGCTTTTCTCCCAACTATTTTAACATAACCAACTCTACCTCTTACGCTGACAAGGGAGACAACAGCGATTCTTGGCTTGGCGGGCATTACTCACTAGTCCACTAAACCGAATGTTGATAAAACCTAATTTGAGCCTTCGTTTGATAAGCGTTGCAAAAAAGCATCGTAATTGCCCTAACCTGCCTAGCCGATTGGTTGTGTTCTTTTCTCGAGCAATCTAAACTGCCGGAATGCATAATCCCCGTTCCTATACCCATGGCAGCTAATCTAAAATATACAGCCGACCTTTGTGGAAACATAGAGCAAGCCATGAAGGGTCTTCAAGGTAATGGTCCTATGGCCTTTGAAATAATTCAAAATGCAGATGATGCAAAAGCAAGCAAACTTTGTTTCGATGCTACTGATCGCGCCTTGATACTGAGCAATGATGCTGAATTCACTTCTTGTGGAGTGACTGAGATACGGTGCCCGTGGGAACGTGACGGGGATGGAAACGGACTCAAGCGAGCTTGTAACTTCCATGCTATTTCAAAAATGGGAGCCCGCAGTAAAATCAATGCAGAGGAGCAAACGGGTCGTTTTGGAATTGGGTTTGTATCAGTTTATCAGATAACGGACACGCCGATAGTTCAGTCAGGTGTTACAAGATTGGTGTTGAATCCACTTACTGGTGAAATTCAAAATACGACAGTAGAGGAATCTCCAGGAACGACTTTCGAGTTGCCTTGGGCTTCAAAGAGATCTGATATTCGCGATGAGTTGAATGCGTCCGTCACGCCAGATAACGTTGTGGATGCTCTGGTAGAAGAAGTCTCCGAAGTGCTTCGATCGAGTCTAATTTTTCTACGTCATTTAAGATTTGTTGAAGTGCGAAAAAATGGGGTTATCCAATCAACTATTGAGATAAGACGCTCTGGAAGAAACCTGTCACTAATCTTTGGGCCCAAAAAACGCGAGGAAAACTGGTTGTTTCTTTCTGATAGCGCTGAGGATCTGATTGAAGAGCGGAATTTACCTTCACGTTTCGAAAAACTGGAAGAATTAAACAGAAAAAGGGAAGTCAATATTGCGATTCCAATGAATCATGAGGATTGCCAAGGTAGGCTTTACGCGTATCTGCCCACGCAGCACTTTATTGGTATGCCATTCCACATAAACGCTGACTTTTTCCCAGTTGCAAGTCGCCAGGATATTGTGCTGAAAGGTGACGGGCATGAGCGATTCTGGAATGAGGCTTTGATTGAAACTGCCGCAAATGCCATTGAGAAACACTTTAGTGATATACGAGATTCGCTAACCTCTGAGAGACTGTGGGAAATTGGAGAGGCCGCATTCGAAAGAAAAGAAGATGAAGTTTTCTCCTCATTTTGGTCCTCTTTTAGCAAAGTCGCGAAAGTCGTGCCTTCTATACAGATCAAAGATCAGGGAATGTTTTTACCCGCAGATGTGCAAAAGGTTCCAGCTAAGTTTCTGAAGGAAGAAAAGAGATCGTTACAAAGTATTGGTTTGAGAGCGCTTCCGCGAGGGTTAAATCCTTATTCTGGTTCAATGAAAGAAGTTGGTCTTAAGCCAATCACATTATCTACAATATTGAATTTAATAGAGGAGGATGCCGGCAAATGCGTAACGCCAGATAACCTTCATTTGGAAGGGGTATGGTCCGCAGTTGAAAGGCTACTTCCTGATGAACCTCAAGCACGTTCGTCTATTTTGGCTCCTAATCCTAAGACTGCCGCCGCAAATATGAGTGTTCTTAAGCGTCTGAAAGAGATCGATTTTCTGCTAGATCTTGACGGCAAAGCTAATAGTGTGGACGGTCTTTGTCGTGTCGCTGAAAAAGTGACGACCAAAGAGTTAGATCACTTCGACCATGAATGTCCTCGCGTGGACAAAAGAATTCATAAACACCCTAAACTGACTGCAATGGTGAGTGAATATGGACTTGACGATTTTGCCCGTTTCTTAAGAAACTCAATTGCAGAAAGCTCTGCTGAAGTAATTATTGGAGAAAGCGAAGACAATGTCAGAGATTTTTACAAGCTGCTGACAAGTTTCCCGACCGATGACGAAAAATCTGAAATCGCGACAATTTTACAAGAAACTCCTTGTTTGAAAAAACAAAGTGGTTTCGTTTCTCCTAAAAGGGCCCTTCTTCCCAGCGGATTTAGCGACCCGACAGGTTATTTTGAAATCGTTGATACGACATTGTTTTCTGGGAAAATTGAGAGCTTTGTAGAGAATGTTCTCGGTGTGCAAACACTTAGTTTGCATGATTATATTGACTTGCACTTAGAAACAATAATCGAAAACGGTGTGGCCCAAAATGACTATAGGTCTTTACTTACGCAAATAGCCGTGAACAGCGAAAGTTTCGAAAAGTCTGGAACTTACGACGTTTTGGCTGAGAAAGCCTTTTTGAGAACGGTTGGCGGAGATTTTGTTGCATCGCGGGACTGTCTTTACAGAACGAAGCATTTTGAGAAAATTCTTGGGACAGACTCTTGTTATTGGTTAGATGAAGGTTGGCTTCCATCCGGAAATGCTGGCGATAAATTTAGGAATGTTTTAGAGAAGTTGGGTTTGCCAACTAACATAGAGTCTCGCCATATAGCTTCTCGGATAGACGATATTGAGCACGCTGGAACGCCTGACGAGATAGCAAGATTAGTTGACCCCGTCATTCAAGCATTGGTCAGTCAATGGCCGAAATTGGATAGGAATGAACTGAGACCTCTCAAAGAACTTAGGTTTATTCCGGCTCTAAGAGATAGTGAAAGAGACAATGAGCAGTTATACCTTCCTTCCGAAGTCTACCAAGTTTCTAGTTCAAAAGAATTTTCTGATCAGGTTCCTGTAATTGATCTGCCTGCTTTATCGAAGAGCACAGCCTCTGTTTTGGAGATTTTGGAGTGGTTTGAGATTGCTGCCGAACCTGAGACAAGCGATATTTTAGAGCACTTAACGCAATGTATGTCGGATGGTCGTGCGCCTGCTAAGCTGACATATAAATTATTAAATGAGCGTCTAAAAGACGAAGATGACGCTTATCAGATCGGAGAATCGCTAAAAGACGAGGCGTTCATTTGGAATAACGAGAACAAAGAATACATGCGCGCCAATCAGATGTTCTGGTCGCAACCACCATTTGGAAATTATTGGTGGAAGGCAAATTCGAGAATGGGAAAATGTAAAGGCCTTTATACTTTCTTAGGCGTTTCAGATAGTCCTGACCCTGAGAGCTACGCTTCACTTGCTTTGAGTATCTCTAATGCATCCGTAATCACGCAAGAAGATATCGATATACACACTCTCTGTTTGGTTGAGCTGTGTAAAGAATTGGATGCCGGTCATGACGGTGTTCAACAGTGTATCAAGCTACTAAGCGTTGAGCCGTTCTTATTGAACCTAAAAGGTGAATCTATCTGGCCTGAAGATGCAGTTTGGATTGACTCTGAAAAGTTATCTAAACCTTTAGAGGAGACTCTTAAAGATACCTTAGTGTGTATGCCCGGAATGGATCGCTCAGCGGCAGCTCGTTTCTTCAAAACCTTGGGTGTTCCACCGTTTTCTCAATACGCGAAGCTCAAGTTAGCTTTGAAGCCTTATGGTGAACCTGTCCCAGAGAATTCAAGGCGACTACGAGAGCGCGCAGAACTATTATCGTGGCTTGCGCCTAACTCATCATATCGGCTTGCACTGTTAGAAACTTTGGCGAATCTTGAAATTCAATTGACTGATTCAATTTGGACTGAGGTAGTTTACACTGCGTATGATCCACCAACAATTTCACCAAGAATTGAAGCAGACGCATTTCTTGACCAAGAGAACGACCTTCTATTTGTTAGTGGTGAAAAAGTACGATGGATAACTGTCTTTAAGGTTATTTTTTCAGAGCTCGAAAAACATGCAATGGTCGACAATGCCTTGAGCTTAGTCGCTCGCGGTTTGATGGAGGCAGATACATATAACGAGGCAGAACGGGATCTTCTTGAAGCTAATTATTCCCCCCCTGAAGACAAGCCTTCTATGTCTTTAGGTAGAGAATTTGATGAAGGACTTGATATCGAGGAAGTGGATATATTAAATAAGGTTCAATTGCACGAGACTGCTTCGACAGATGACTTAGTTGAGCACGAGGGTTTGTCGACATCATATAGTCCAGTGAATAATGAAGAAAAATGGCCTGTAGCAAACGTTGATAGTGAGACAGACGAAAGAGGTTTAACATCCGCTTCCCCCTCTCACTCTTTCACTGGAGCCTCATCTGAAACGGATGAATATAAATCCAAAGCAGGCAACTCAAATTTCGGCGCCGGTGAAAATCGAGATGTTGGACCAACTCATACTACCCGCTCTGTTGCAGGGGCGGAGGGTCTTAGTCCAAAATCTTATAATTCTGGCGTTACCTTCGAAAGCAACAAAAACCGAGTACAAAAGACCCGCACCGAGAGAATGCTTTCATACGTCTCTCGGGGTAGTGAGGCGGGCGATAATGGATCTTTGAAAAGTACGAATACAACTAAATCATCCATGCTTATTGATCTGGCTGCGATCAAGGCCGTTCATAAATACGAAGAGAGCAGAGGATGGAAAACCGAAGAACAGCCCCATGGGAATCCTGGCTTTGATATAAAATCATTTGGCCCAGGTGACGAACGTAGACTTATTGAGGTTAAAGGGCTCGACGGAGAGTGGACCGGCCGCGGTATAAAAATTTCGCATACTCAGTTCAAAATGGCACAAGAAAACCCTACCGAATTTTGGATTTATGTAGTTGAGAAAGCTCGAGACAGCAGTGAGCAAAAACTATACGCAATTAGTAATCCCTTTGGGAAAGTGAAAGAATATTGGTTTGACCACAATTGGCGTGATACTTCTGAAGTGCTAGCCGATGCTCAAGATTTAAATGCTCATGTAGGAAGTCGTGTGCAGCACTCTATTTGGGGGCTGGGCACTATAGAGTACGTTGAGAAAAGAGGTTTAGGAGTTTCGTTGAAGGTGAATTTTGGGGACCTGACTGGAACTAAGTACATTCCTTTTAATGACAAAATTCAGGTCTTGGATTGATGGCAGTTTCCATCCCTTTGCTTGAGCACGCTGACGCCACATCAAATGCCGAGCTGATCCTTTTCAAAGCCCTGAGTGAACAACTCAATGATGAGTTTCTAATCCTACATTCTGTTGCTTGGATTTCTAAGCCCCAAGGTACAACCCCTAAAGATGGTGAAACGGATTTCCTCGTTGTTCATCCTAAACTAGGGATGTTGGTGATAGAGGTTAAGGGAGGTAGAATTCGAATTGATCATAATAAAAAATGGTTTTCGATAGATAGGAAGAACAATCAGCATTCTATCAAAGACCCTTTCAATCAAGCTAAGAGCGCGAAATATAGTATCCTTGAAAAATTAAAGGAAAGTCTAGCTTGGGAACGCCTTGGCATTGGACGATTCAATTTAGGGCATGCAGCTTTTTTTCCAAATATTGGGGATGGGGATAAACTAAGCCGCCCAGACTCTCCAAGAGAAATCATCGGCGACCACAGAGATCTTCAAAGTATATCCCAATGGGTGGAGAGAGCGCTGAATTTTTGGCGGCGAGGCGAATTATCGAATTTTGATGAAATTGGAGTTGGTGGGGTAGAAGTAGTGAGGTCAATATTCGCTCGAGTTGTTTCAACAAAACCTCTGCTTTCAATGAGAATAGAACGTGAAGAAAAAGAGCGATTAAGATTAACGAAAAAGCAAATTGAAGTACTCGATCTATTACAAAGGCAACGCCGCGTTTTAATCGCGGGAGGGGCTGGAACCGGAAAAACAATTATTGCCCGCGAGAAAGCAATGCGTCTTTCGAATGAGGGATTGAGAACACTTCTAGTATGCTACAATCGACCTCTTGCTGATCATGTCAGAGAGCAGTGCGACGGTATTTTGAATTTGGACGTGGCAACGTTCCATCAAGTTTGTGATAAATGGAACCGGCGTGCTCTTAAGGAAGTGGGAAGAAACTTTCTTAGCGAGGCCGTTCGAGCACACCCAAATGCCGATAAGTATAATGAATTGATGCCTCACGCTTTATCTAATGCCGTGGATGAGTTGGGGCCCAAATATGACGCAATTATTGTGGATGAAGCCCAAGACTTTGGCGACGAATACTGGATGCCAATTGAAATGTTGCTAAATAGTTTCGACCATGGACTGCTATACATATTTTTAGATGAAAATCAGGATATTTACAAACGTTCTGGAAATATTCCCATAAATACAGAGCCAATGATTTTAGATAGAAATTGTAGAAATACGGGGGCCATACACAATGCTGCCTACGAACATTACCGTGGCATTGAGGTTCTACCATCCGACATAGCGGGAGTGGACGTTGAGGTAGTCCAATCCAATACGACTGAAAAGCAGGCGAGGGAAATAGGTAGGTTGATTACAAAACTAATCGCTAGCGAAGGCATTTTACCACACAATGTCGCCATTCTGATTTGTAACGGCGCCGATAAATCAAGCTATGAATCATTGTTGGCATCCATTCCGATTCCGAATTCCGCGAAGTATGGACGTTTAGAGAATTATTCAGAAGGCGTTGTAGTTGTTGATACTGTAGCCCGATTTAAAGGACTGGAAAGAGACATAATTATTCTGTGGGAGGGTGATCACCCCATCGACAGAAAAACGCGATACGTAGGAATGTCTCGAGCAAAATCTGTACTATACGTCGTTAGAAGCAATGGGCATTAGTCGGATGCGGAGTGCTCGTTATAATCCAGAGTACGAAAATCTGACAGTCTGTGAATATCATAATATTATAAATGCGCATTAGAAACGTCACTCATAGTAAATGTGGTATTTTACCCTGAGTGACGCGTTCGCAATCCAAATTAACTTTCGCTGAGCCACCGTTGTTTCCGTGAGAATGGTAATAAGCAAAGCCTCTCTCAGTCGGCCTTGCTTCAAGCCTGTGACATCGGCGCTTGCGTCAGACATAACGTGTCTAGTGTTAGGAGGGAAAGAGTTTTGAAATCTGATGATGATGTACCGCCTGAGGACCTTTATGAGGCTATTGGGATCCTTGTTGACGTTATGGATAAGTGGGGGATGCGCCATGGCCGCTTTTTGTGAAATTTGAACCGCTTATTGAGGAACGAGAATCTCGCGAAGCTCGAAAAGCTAAATATCGGCAGGTGAAAGGTCCAAATCAGAAGCCAGTTAAGTCTAAGAAATCTCGAGCTGAGAAAGATCGTTATCACCACATCACGAAAGACTGGAAATAATGCTTTTGGTTTTAGCTTTGAGGTCTCTTGCTATCGCTATACCCTCACCTCATGAAACTTTGGATTTTATCTGATTTGCATATGGAAGGTTGCGTGTGGGACTTACCATCCCCGCCGCCTGATTATGACGTATTGATCGCGGCAGGCGATATTCATGACCCTGCGAGCGAGGGTGTTGTCTGGCTGGCTGAACGCTCAAACGGCAAGCCTGTGATTTACGTGCCCGGCAATCACGAATGGTATGCGCATAACGTTCCCTTCACAGTGAAAGAAGAGACTGAAGATGCGAGACGCCTTGCCTCAGAGCTAGGGGTTCATTTTCTGATGGATGAGAGCATTATCATTGATGGCGTTAGGTTCTTATGCGCCACGCTTTGGACGGATTGGGATTTGAGGGGCAATGCTGCGGCCGCCATGGGTTATGCCTCTATGGCTATGAACGACCATATTGTGATTTACCCTGAAAAGGTCGGGAGCGCTTTGAGCCCGCGTTTGTCGCAAAGTTGGCATTTGGCCTCGCGTTACTGGTTGGAAGAGGAGCTACCTAAGACAGGCGCTTGGGACAAAACGGTTGTTGTCACACATCATCTTCCTCATCCTAAATCTGTCTCGCAGCGGTTCAAAGACAGCCCACTTAACCCGGCTTTTGCATCCGATCTATCAGAGCTGGTCGAGACCTGTGGGGCCGAGCTTTGGGTTCATGGACATACCCATGACAGCTTCGATTATCAGGCGGGTACTACCCGCACCGTTTGTAACCCAAAAGGGTATGGTCCTAGAGGTGAAGGCGCGCCGATTGAGAACGCAGCCTTTGATCCAATGTTTGTGGTTGAGGTTTGACGGCGTCTGCCTGCATTAGGCTTAGGGCCTGGCTCTTGTGGACCAATCCCGCTTTGCGGTCTCAGCCATACGGCGGCATCCCTGACGCATCCCGCTGTCGCGGGGTTATTTCAGGCGTTCGCTTATCGCGAACTATTCCGTATCCCGGCACAGGCTTACTTTCTGAATTTTTTCAAAATCCAGAATGCCGATCCCTTGCCGATCATCCCGACCTCTGGCCAGGCTGATACGGCGCGCGCTCTAAGCCGCGACGGCCTGCGGGCCTGCGCGGCAGTCGGGCTGTCGCCCGAGGGCCGCTTGACGCATGCCTACGCTCGCGCTTCCCACTGGCTGAAGCCAGAGGGGTCGCTCACTTGCGTGTTTATATCCTTAAAAACTGGATCAACAGCAAAAAAGGTGACAATAGAATATTGGAGCTCGTTTCTGCTCGAGAGGTTCTTTTGTCGTCATTAGGTTGGATTGATTTTGACGATGCTGATCGTCAACGTGCTGATAAGATACTAAACATGTTTTCAGAGCGCGACAGTCGTGACGAATTAGGTCTTGGGGCTGTCAGAGATTCTATTGCTGACCATCTGTTCCCTGGCACAAGTACCATCCAAACGAAATTAAGATACATGTTGTTTATCCCTTGGATACTTCAAGAAGTAGAAAAACAATCGAAAAATGCTTCACACGCCATCGACATTGCTCGGAAAAAAGAATTTCAGCTTATAAAAGCGTTGAAAAATGGCGGTGAGACCAAGGGTGTCATAGGAAGCGCCGCTGGAAAAAATCTAAAACGTCTCCCCAGCTCCGTGTATTGGGCAGGATTAAAACACTGGGGTATCCGAACGTTTCCGGGGTCAATTGATGGGATGTTAAGAGCTTTTCATGGAAGCTTTTCTCAAGAACAACAGAACTCTCAGTATTGGGATGTCAATTTACCTAAGTCTCCTTCCAATTGGCTCGAATCGGTGAATTTTCAATTGACTGAAAATGAAGCCGGATTTCTCATAGATAAATTAGCAAATCGTACGAAGCAGTCAAAAAAGGGGCAGTCCGGTGAACTGTTGTCGTGGTTAGCCAAGCAACCGAAGTTTGATGACTGCGACTATATCTGGAACCATGCAAATTTAAAAAACTTCCCAGAACAGATTAAAGATCTGATTGAACATGGTCGAGTATTTTCGGACGTGATGCACGGTGCCAGCCTCCTCTACAACCTTGGCCTTAGCCGCAAGCGCGATAATGATGAATGGGTTGAAGAGTATGAGGAGCGAATGACCGAGTGGCGAAACAATTTCGATATCGAAGCTGCAAAATCGTGGGATTTGGATAAATTTTGGAAGATTTGCATTCATCCTGAACATCGGATTTCACATCAAACCAAATCATTTGTACGATTATGGTTACGTCATGCATTGAATAAAGACACACTCGTGGAAAACTCCAGTTCAGCAATGAAGTTAATAGCGTCTCGCGAGAAACGTCTAAAAGGCAATCAATCAAGATTTAGTGTGCTCGGAGCTTTAAACCGCTGGGGCGGACAATCCGGAATTTATAGGTTTTCCTATCGATGGGATATCGCCAAATCCCACATACGTGATATTATAGAGGCTGCGTAAGGTGCCGCTAGACCCAAAAAATCGTGTCCTCTACGGCGACAGTTTACAACCACCTCCAGATTATATATTTGACGCTGCCATCGCGACAACCTTTTCGATGGATTTCCGCACGGCACTGGCAGTGCCCGTTAGCCTCGCGCTATTTGGCGTCAATAACCGCAAAGAAATCAACCAAAACCCTTTAGCTCTTTTGGAGGGCGCAGAACGCGTTGCTAAGAAATTAGTGATTTATGCAGACGCAGGTCATATCCACGCACATAGCGCTAGGCAATCAAGGCTTTGCGCTTTATTTGAAGACATGATCGTAGAAGTCACGGCTCAAGGTGGTGGTGCGTTTCATCCGAAAATGTGGGCCATCCGCTACTTACCTTTGGAAGATAACGAGCCCGTTAAAGTGCGTCTTTTGATCCTTTCGCGAAACCTGACCAGCGATAAATCATGGGACATATGCTTAACACTGGACGGTATCGTGAAAGGTGGAAATAAGGCGCAAAATAGGCCCCTTTTTGATCTCTTATCTCATTTACCAGAACGCAGCCTTCAACCCGTTGCAAATAGCACAAAAGATCTAACGCTTGATATTGCCAACAGTATCCGACGAGCTGAATGGGACGTTCCGGCTCCTTTTGAGAACATCGAATTCGCGGCAAATGGTATTGGCAAGCAAAACTGGAAACCAAAAAAGTGTCGACGGCTGGGCGTTCTGTCCCCATTCTGTGACAGTCATACCCTAAGTTTTTTGGCAGACCTACCAAGCCAAGAGAAACCCATATTCATAGGCCGAATATCTGAACTCTCTGCACTTCCGGATGGTACACTTGAGAAATTCAAAAAAATATCTGTTTTAAGCGAGTTTGCAAATAACGAAATTTTGGACGATGACGAAGATACATTAATGACTTCAGAAGAAGTTCATAACGATCTGCATGCAAAAATATTCATTCAAGAAGTCGGCTGGGATACTAAGCTGACAATGGGATCAGGCAATGCGACGCGGCCAGCCCTGTTTACGCGGAAAAATGTTGAGATTTTCGCTACTCTCACAGGAAAAACCAGCCAAGTAGGCAGAATTGATGGTATATTGGGTGAGGATGGATTTGGGTGTTTACTCGAGGAATTTGAAAAACCTGATAACTACGAATGCGATGAGAATTTGATCCAAGCCGAACGGGATATCGATAAGGCTTTACGGAAAATTTGTCAGGCCGGATTTTTAATGAATTGTCAGAGAGGGACAAGTGACCATGCCGCTAAACAAGAATATATGGTCAGTCTTAGTCCCACAAAAAAACTAAAACTGACGAACATAAGCGCCGTAAAAGTCTGGCCAATCTCACTGGGGGATGGTCATGCCAAAGATGGCTTAGAAGCGCTTAGGTCAAAAGCATCAATTGTTCTTGGAGCAATGCCGATTGAAGATATATCCAAATTTGTGGCGGTCAGAATCACACACGCAACACACAAGTTGTCGAAGGCATTTACTATCAGCGCGCGATTAGAAGGTTTGCCCGAAAACCGGCATGAGTATTTGTTGCGCTCTATTATCAGCAATAAGAAAGATTTTTTGAGATATCTACGATTATTGCTAGCGGCTCCGGGAGATTTTTTTGGAGCGGCCCAAGCTGTTGGTGATGGACTAGCAAGATCCGATACTTGGCATGAAGGTGCTGATGATATGCCTCTATTAGAAGATATGGTTCGGGCGTTGAGCCGAGACGAAAATGCTCTTCACGATATCAACAGGTTGATCCAAAGAATTGGCACTGAGAAAGACGAAGATAGCCCCATTCCGGACGATTTTTTAACCCTTTGGCAGACATTCCAAGAAGTACTTCCGAGAAAACGGGGTTCGTAATGAGCCTAGACAATTTTGATCCTGATCTAGCGCTTAAACCGCTCAAAAACTTTCAAAGAAAAACCGTCAACTATGTCTATGAACGCCTTTTTGAGACCCAGGACAACTCAAACAGATTTCTTGTAGCTGATGAAGTCGGACTCGGTAAAACAATGGTGGCCCGAGGCGTCATCGTCAAGATGATAGAACATCTGCGTGATAGTGAAGACCGGATCGACATTATTTACATCTGCTCGAATCAAGCCATCGCTGCACAAAATATTAACCGCTTAAATGTGCTGGGAAAGGCTGACCTATCACTGCCGACGAGAATGACCCTTATCCCATTACGAATGCGGTTGGGTAGCGAATTGACCCAAAATAAAGTGAATTTCATCAGTCTCACTCCCGGAACGACTTTTGAGTTAAAGTCCAGTACGGGTGTCGCGGAGGAACGCGCCTTTATCTACCGTATGCTAGAAAGCCATGTAAGCAACTCAACTGCCTTGAAAAATTTTCTACAGGTGCATTCAAGCGATGATGGATGGACGGATCAGATATATTGGATGGACCTTGATGGGGTCGACCCCAAAATCATTTCAGCATTTCAGAATTCTGTATTGAAGGACAAAGAGACTTTTAAAGACCTAGAACGTCAAATTTACAACTTCTTCCCACGCAGGAAGTCATATGCGTGGGATTACACAAATGCCAGAAATAAATTAGTCGCCAAACTTAGAAAAAAGCTATCGCATATATGCATTGACGCTTTGAAACCTAATTTGATAATCCTGGATGAATTTCAACGTTTTAAAGATCTATTAGAAGGGAAGAAAGATGCAGGCCGCCTCGCCCGAGAGTTATTCGACTACGCAAATAGCGATGGCACGTCTGCAAAAACTCTCATGCTATCAGCAACTCCATATAAGATGCTGACTTTGGCGAGTGACGATGACGAAGCGGGTGACCATTATGAGGAGTTTTTAAAAACCATCTCATTTCTTTATGGCGATATAAATGGCGAAGATATAGCAACCGAATTAAAGTCAGAGTTAAAGCATTTTCGAGGATTTCTGCAAAGTCTACCGGCGAAGTTAGATGATGCTTACCAAGCCAAGTCCAGCATTCAGAATCGATTATGCAAAGTAATAGCCCGGACAGAGAGAGTTTCAAATACCTCTGATAGAAATTCCATGGTCGCTGAGAAATTCATTAATGTAGAATTAAATTCACAGGATCTGAGAGATGCAAAAAACCTAAGTCGATTGGCTAAAGTTTTGAATGCGCGTGACACGACCGGATATTGGAAATCTGCGCCCTATCTCCTGAATTTTATGCGGGACTACAAATTCAAAACAATAATTCAGACGAAAAGCGCCGCCCCTGATCTCGCCACCTTAAATGCGTTCAAGGCAGTAAAGTCCACCCTCCTCGTAAAAAAGCACGTAATGGGCTACAAAAAAATCATTCCGCCAAATGGACGCATGCGAGCCTTAACTGATGAGGTCTTTAAAGATGGGTTATCCAATCATCTTTGGATACCACCCTCATTACCGTATTATGGAACGACGGATGTTGATAAAAAACTGACCAAGGCCCTCATTTTTTCGCAATGGTCAGTGGTCCCTGATACCATTTCGGCCCTATTGTCATATGAAGCGGAACGATTAGCCGGTTCCGCAAAGTCTACGAAACGATACTCGGCGAAATCAAAGCCACTATTGACGTTCCAATCCGGGAAAAAGGGCCTCAGTGGAATGCGTCCCATGCAATTGATCTATCCATCTCCTGCATTAGCCTCAATTGTGGATCCCTTGCAAATATCACTTACTTCAAAGAAAATGCTATCTGCCGAACAGATGAAGTTAGCGGCGCAGGAGAGCTTAAGTCCGTATTTTAAAAAACTACAGAAACATGCGGAGGATGAATTCACAACAAGAGATTGGGAGTGGGGAATGCCCGTTGCGATTGACGGAGTTCAAAAAAACGGAGCAACCTCTTGGTTGACCAGTCCGAATCGGTTTGAGTATTTATTTTACGATAATCGTTCAAAGTTTGACTCAGGTTTCAACGAACATATCTCTGAATTACGCCGAGCGATTAATTTTAAAGACTTCGGCGCCCTACTTAATAGCTTCATTAAATTGTTAGCAAATGTGGCCTTGGGTAGCCCCGCAGTGTGCGCTCTAAGGTCGTTACATAGATTGGTGCCAGAATTACCCATTGACGACTTCAATCTGATGGACGCTTCCGCAAAAATTGCTTGGGCGTTTCGAGCCTTATTCAATCAAGCAGATTCCATTTCATTGCTCAGACAAGAACAGGATGGCGCGTATTGGTCCAAAGTGTTGGAATTCTCTATCGAGATGAACCTTCAAGCTATGCTCGATGAGTACATACATTATCTGGTGGATGCCGAAGGACTAACCGGAGTCTCGCCTATAAATAAGGTGGAAGGTATTACGTCCGCCCTTGTGAATGCAATTTCCATAAGGCCATCCCAAATAACCGTTGATAATCCAAAAATCGGCAGAGTAGGTGTTGAGATTAAAAAATTTAAAATGCGAGGCCGTTTTGCAATGCGCCTAGGCGATTATGAAGATGATGAGAATAAAACGGCTAGAATTTCCAGCGTCCGGGATGCGTTCAATTCCCCTTTTAAACCCTTTGTATTGGCAACAACATCAATAGGACAGGAAGGTTTAGACTTTCATCCATATTGCTATCAAGTCTACCATTGGAATTTACCATCAAACCCGGTGGATCTAGAGCAACGCGAAGGACGCGTGCATCGATATAAATGTCATGCCGTTCGTCTCAATATCGCAGAGAAACAATCTAAACACCTAACGTCCGGCCAATCATTTTCAGGCGACCCTTGGAAAACAATGTTTAGTTTGGCAGAAGCTGATACAAAAAACGATAGCGGCATCGTTCCCTATTGGGTTTATGAAGGCAGTACAAAGGTCGAGCGCCGCGTTCTTTCCCTCCCCTACAGTCGAGAGGTTAAACGCTTGGAGTGGTTAAAGCGCAGCCTGACAATTTATCGATTGGCGTTCGGCCAGCCTCGACAGATAGACCTGATGGACTATTTAACTGGAAGTTCAGAATTAGGGATGTCAGCGAAGGAATTGGATGAATTGCAAATCAGGCTAGAGCCGGGTAATTGATGATGCTTTTCAATTGGTTTCTCGAACGTGTGATGAAGGTTGTGGCTTAAAATCAGGGGATTAGATGCCTTCCTTATCCGCAATGCAGCCTAAAACCGAAAAGTTTAACCCCAAATAGTCGGCCCTGAGGGGCCGACTATTTTGTTTTGTTCCTCCTCGGGGGCGAAAGGAAGCGGTCGGCCAGACTGCCGCCGGGCAGTCCCGCCGCAAGGCCTTTGGCCAAAGTCGTCTCGGTCTCTTTACATTCTCATACCAAAAACCTTGCGGCGTGCCTTATTACCCGTCGCCTGACTGGCCTCTTGCCGCTTCCCCCCGCCCCCTGCGGGGGGAACGTGCCGCGTCCCATTATCTCATTCTGGGCGCGCGGCGCGCGCCCGTCATGGGGGCGGCATTGGAGACCAGACCGATGACCTTTTGCCAAGCCGAAGCCCCAAAAAAACATCTGCCCGCATTTGACCATCAGCCCCCAAGCCTTGAGCCGCCAACCTCTGACCCCATACGCATCTATGTGGCTTGCCTTGCCGCCTATAATAACGGCCATTTGCACGGCGAGTGGATAAACGTCACGGATGAAGCCAGTATTTGGGAAGCGGTGCAGGCGATGTTGTTTCGCTCCCCGATTGAGGAGGCCGAAGAATGGGCCATTCACGACTATGAGGGCTTTGCAGGCGCAGAGGTTGGCGAATATTTTACATTTTCGAATGTTGTAGAGCTTGCTGAATATATTACTGAGCGCGGCGAATTGGGCGCGGAGGTTCTCAATTATTACGGCGGCAATATTGAGGACGCTAAAGCCCGCTTCGATGAATATGCGGGCGAATATGACAGCCTCGCAGATTATGCGGAAGAGCTGACCGAGCAGACATGCGAGGTAATCCCGCAGCGCCTTGCACCTTATATCGATTATAAAGCAATGGCCCATGACTATGAGCAGTCAGGGGACTTTCTGACGTTCAATGTCGGCGGCAGCGTTCATGTTTTTTGGGCGCACTGATATGAGCGATCAAGGACAAGCCTGATTGGAAAGCCCCCGCCAACTGGCGGGGCTTTACTTTGTGAGAGGTTTAAAAGGCAAATTGCGCCCCAAAGAAAACCCGCATCAGCATGAGCCAATGCAGGTCGGAGGCGCGGAGGGATTTAGGTGTCTTGCAGGTTCCAGAGGCGCAAATTCAAACGGCCTCTTTGTTGTAAGCCTGCCCGAGATTGGCGACCGGACTTTACGCGGGTGGAGGGTCAGATGAGGCGAAGGTCGGCGAGATAGACGAAAGCTTACCCCTCCCATCGCGGCGGTCTTGACCTCAGCAGGAGCCGCCAAGCGCCCGTCCGTGTGCGTCAACGGACCTCAAGATCTGGAGGCCGTTTTACGGAGGTCTCTTCATTGTCAGAGCAGGAGACAATGCCGAAGCGGGACAAGGCCGCCGAGTTTGGGAGGGTGCCTCTCAAGTGACCCCCAACAGTTTTAGTCAAGGCATATCTAAATGCTCGCACCTTAGTTTGGGCGTCTCAAAAATCTTTCTACAAAATGCTTGGGGGACCCATTCCCGGCTGAACACTTACAACCTGCCCCAAAACCTGCCGGACCGAATAGGCGTCGAGTCACTATTTTCCTCTCTGTGTTTCTGAAGGGAAACACACATTCATCGCGAAACAAAATAGCGCCTCTTTGGCCTATCTCCACTGCGTTTCGGGCGCTTTGCGCCTCTGCCCGTCAGGCCTTGGCGTCCGCGGTTTATGTCAGCAGGGAGATTGGCTCCCGAGATTTCGCTGACAAAATTTGGAGACTGAAACCATGGCAAGCACTTGGATATGTAACGAAAAATGAAGTGGGTAACTTCTCTGGCACCCTTAACCTCGGCGGCGCGTCCCGCATCAACATTGTCGCTAATGACAATAAAGAGACCGAGAAACAGCCCGACTTTCGGATTGTTGACGCACGCGGACAGGAACTTGGCGGCGGCTGGTTCAAGACCGGCGAAGTAAGCGGTAAAGAGTATATCTCGCTCACCTTCGCCCATCCGACCCTCGGCCCGCGTAAAGTCTACGCCAATCTCGGACAGGCTTACGGCAAAGAGGCGGATGAATTTGCGATCCTCTGGAACCCGCAAGACGACTAAATCCGAAGCGCCCCAGACCCGCATTGGCTCACGCTGATGCGGGTTTTTTCGTGGTTACAATTTGTTTTGATAGTGCATGAGATTGGCCGCCTCGCTCTTTGAGCGGGGCGATTATTATTTGAGAAAGAGCCTATTTAGATAATTTAGCTTCGATCTGTTCGATTGCATCTTCGATAATTTCGGCGCTATCTTTTAGGTCTTTGACGAGCTGCCCCAGGCGCTCTGGCGTGTCAGCCTCGAACCAGTCAAGATTACGGGCGCGTGTTAATTCCGCGAGCTTGCGAATAGAGACAGGCTCCATAACGATAGAGGCATCCAGTTCAGGCGCAGCGCATCCGGTCTCTGAATGGTCTTTATCCAAGACCAGATAGCCATTGCTTTGCAGCATCAGGTATATCTTATTTAAGCGGTCTGGCTCGCTGGTCATAAGGTGATCTGTGCCTCGCAACGGTGACTATAGTGTGACTGATAGCACGGAAGGGGCTAAATACCAATTATACTTGGTAGCGTGTCGAGACGTTTTAAGTCTTATTCTCGCAGATGGATTACGGCAAAATATTCGCGCAAAATATGCGCCGAATAAGGCTTGAGAAAGGCTTTAGTCAGGACGAGCTTGGAGACCAGAGCGGCCTCACGCGCAACTATGTCGGCAATGTTGAGCGTCAAGAAAACTCGCCCAGCCTTCAATCAATGGAAGCTATAGCGGGCGCTCTGGACATATGCCTCCTCTCCCTATTGACGCCGCACCCGCCAAAGGAAACCCAATTTCATTCTGACAATTAAGGGGCCGCGCCTCTAAATCGCCCGTTTGGGCTGTGAGCCGAACGGGTTTTCCAAGCTTAAATCGGAGTAAGCTTCCTTAAATTGTTAATGGATTAAATCACGTTTGACGTGTAATGTTGCCTTCTGAAAGGGGCTGCATGATTGAAAATACCACACCTTGGTTATCCTATGCATCATGGACATGGGAGGTTTTGCGCCGCAATCCCGATTACATTTCTTATTATCATGCCCTCAAGAATAAAGGCCTCAAAGAGATTTTAGCAAACGGGGCGTGCCCATTGGTGAAATCCTCTCGCCGCTTTCCAACAGCCAATAAGTTCGGATTGGTCGCGCCCGCAGACCCAAGCAAATATGCGGGTGACGCGCAAGTATTCTGGCATCCCGACGTTTTTGAATCAGTCGTTCGCTTTCATATTATCGACCCGAATGATGTTAAGCGGGATCTTAAGCCCGTTCAGCTCTCGCAGTTTAGCGGCGAGAAAGCCCACTTTTTAGACGCTGACGGCACCTATCATATTCGTATAATGGGAGAGCGGTTTTGGTTTCAGATTCAGTGCGCGGGTATCACGTCAGTCCCGGAAGAGGCTTATATCGGGCTCGAGATGAACCACCTTGAGAACCCTGATAAAAGGCTCAAAATATTCAAAGAGATAGGCGGCGTTTATGATGGATCTTTGGCCCTGGACTCTCGGCTTCATGTCCCCGCACGTCTTGAATATCACCAGCGTTCGACCCTTGCATATGATATTCGAGAGCGCGGCGGCACGATATTAGATGTCGTAAATGCCTTTATAGAAGCAGGTTTGGTGGCTGAGGACCCCGACAAATATGTCGACTTTAAAGACGTTGCGCAGAACGCTTATAGGGCCGGAAAAGCCTATATTTATGGGGATTATTTAAAGATATTGAACAGGCAATAGGCTGGAATGGCGTTAAGTTTTTATTAACCTCTTGACGTGTGATTCATTTTTTTGCGTCCTACACTTCCCAAGCCTTTGCAAAAATGCACCCATTGATTCGACACTGACACAGAGAGGTAAGTCAGGCGAAAATACGGGTGGATTATCAAATGGGCAAACATGCCAGAGTGCAAAGAAAGATTATCGTTGGCGAGAAATTAAGCCCTTATTTTCTTGAAGTTGAAGCCGCAAATTATCTCCGTATGGATTTGCGGACGCTCAGAGCGCACCGCACAGATAATACAGGCCCGCCCGTCAGGCGGCATGGCGGTATCCTCATATATCACGAAAATGATTTGGATGCGTGGTCAGAAAAATGCGTGGACGGGACATGAGCCGCACGCTCGTACAGCTCCATTTTGTCAAAGGATTGATCAATCACCGCCTCCGGTTTGGCATGGCCAAGACCGTAACTAGACTCGATAAATATAGATCAATCGCGGTGTTTCAGCACGGGGCTGTTTTTGGCTATATACGCTGGCGGGCCAATGAATTTGGGACGCAAGATTGGCGGGTTTATGTTCTCAAAGCGCAAAGAGACGGATACATTTCCGAAGTCATTGGGGTTTCTCCTGCCGTCAAAATTCTCCTCGCGGCGCAGGGCAAGCCTGCCGCCCAGCGATGTTTACGCGCGCTTGATGCACTCGAAATAGAGGCGGGCGGCAATCTTTCAAACGTGCCG
>ENA-ORXR01000475-ORXR01000475.1-marine-metagenome-genome-assembly--contig:-NODE-475-length-54610-cov-4.097079_pt1 | contig 54610 bp, 56 predicted proteins | sample MGYA00237866_ERZ511479 | MGnify/ENA metagenome assembly ERZ511479
CGCTGGCGGCGGCCCCGGTTCCGTTCGAATCGGCCTGGCCGCTGGTCAGGTGGTTGCGGTTGGCGGCGACTACTACGGCACCGTGGTGAACATCGCGTCTCGATCAGTGCGTCACGCCGAGCCCGACGCCATCGTGGCCACCCTCGAAGTCGCCAATGGCGCCCATGCGTCGGCACGCTTCGAGCCCATTGGCCAACGCGATCTGCGCGGCATGAGCGAACCAGTCGAGCTGTTCCAGTTGCTGTAGATCGCACCGACTGCAACAACCCAGCATGGCCGTTATGTAAACAAATCCGTAGCTGCCCCGATGACGAGGGCCGGGCGAACTAGCGTGGATGTGATCGTTCGACCGCGCCCGCAGGAGTCATGATGAATCAACGATTGCATGGATGGAGGCTGGCGTTGGCGTTGCTCATTCCAGCTGCTCTCATCGGCGCCGCTGGATTCCTCGCATACGGAGCACTGACCGGCGACGATGCCGAGCTCGCAACCGGAGAAGATACCGAGACCCCCACCGAAACGCCGACCGCCACGCCGTTGCCCGAGACCGAGCCCGTCGAAGTCACCGAACCAACAGAAACATCTCCAGGTGCAGTACCGACCGCACTGACGCTGCCGACGCCAGCACCAACAACGGCCCCTGCCGGCACCCCTACCCCCGACCCGGCCAGCGCCACCGCCGTTCCCACGCCAGCTCCAACCAGTGCCCCGGCGCCCCGGCCTCCGGCGCCGACGGGACCAGCCCCGACAGCTACACCCGATGCCAGCGTCGTCACCGTCTCCTGCAGCGGAGAGGTGCCATCTACGCTCGAGATCGGCCAGAGCTTTGGCCCATTGACTGCGGTGACCGTTCCTGGCGAAGCGTCCGCCGGATTCGTCTTCACCTGGACGCTGGGTGACGCCACCGTCATCACCTCGCCCGCCACTGGCAACCTGAGCTATGACGCCGTTGGCACCTACACCGTCACGTTGGCCGGCAGTAACGCAACCACAGGAGCAACCGTGTCGGCCACGTGCGGCACCGTCACCGTTGGTCAGGCAGTCGCAGATCTGAAGGTCTCCTGTGCGGTGGCCTCGGTGAGCAGCGCGATCCGGCTGGCCGACGCCGAAGCCGGCGACAACATGCGGGTGACAACCACGTGGACGCCAGCCGATGCCGAGCTGTCGTTGCAATACGAGTTCGAGGCGACCGACGATCTCATCATCGTCAACCCGGCAAGCAGCGGTGATTCGCAGACCAATGCGTTCAGCACCAACGGCGGGGTTTTCTCTGTCTTCTGGCGGTCAGGCGACACCGGCGAGAGTGGCCGGCTGACCTGCCCCGCCTATCCGGGCATCGATGCTGCCGCGACACCAACGCCGGTCGGCACCGTGATCGGTAGCGGAACCGACACCGACGGCGACGGCATCTTCGACCCATCCGACAACTGCGACGACGTTGCGAACAGCGACCAAGCCGACCTCGACAACGATGACATCGGCGATGTATGTGACGACGACGATGACAACGACGGTCTCGACGACGGTGTCGACAACTGCCCGAACGTCGCCAACGGCGACCAATCGAACTTCGACAATGACGCCCAGGGCGATGCCTGCGACGACGATGACGACAACGACGGCGTGCCCGACGTCAACGACAACTGCACATTCGCTGCCAACGCGGATCAGGCCGACGGCGACGGTGACAACATAGGCGACGCCTGCGACGACACCCCCTAGGCGGTTCTTGGTCGCTGTTGCTCAGCAAGTAACCTGAGCGGCGGAGGCTGCCATGACCGATCTTCTCAGTTCACCCGAATCCGAAACGCCCGTTGGTATCTCTCGCGACAAGGCGCCGGAGCCGCAACTCTCCAACAACGCCATAACCGGCGACCGGTACTGGACCCAAGCATTCGCCGATCGTGAATGGTCGTCGCTGTGGCCTCGTGTCTGGCAGGTCGCCGGGCGCACCGACCAGATTCCCGACGAAGGCGACTACGTCACCTACGAGATCGGTCGAGATTCGGTCATCGCCATACGTGGCACCGACACCGAGGTGCGTGTTTTCTACAACGTGTGTCAGCACCGGGGTAACCAGTTGGTCACCGCCGAGGTCGGCTCGCTTGCCGGCCGAGACCTGGCCTGTGCCTATCACGGCTGGCAATTCGGCGTCGATGGTCGGCTGAACTTCGTTCCCGACGAAGACGACTTCCCCAACGGAAGCCCCTGTGGCGTTCGGAACCTGGTCGAGATCCAGTCAGATACCTGGGGTGGATTCATCTGGTTCAACATGGACGACGACGCGGCGCCGCTGCGTGACTGGCTGGATCCGGTCGCAGATCAGCTCGATGCGTATCGCATGCAGGACATGAAACGTACCCACTGGGTCTCGGTCGTTGGTGACTGGAACTGGAAGTGCGTGCAAGACAACTTCAACGAGAGTTACCACCTGCCCTACGTGCACCCGCAGACGCTGGCGTCGATGAACGAACATCACAGCGGCTGCCAATTCGATCTGTACCCGAGCGGCCACGCCCGTATGCTCATGCCCGGTGGCGGTCCCGGCCCGCAGTACCGCGGCAAGGCCGACCGCACGTTCAAGAGCCTGGCGCATGACTTCGAATTCTGGGAGTTCGACCCCGAACCCTACCGCGACAACCTGAGTGGAATTCGCTTGGGGCTGCAGCAGCGCAAGCGTGAACTCGGTGCCTCCAAGGGTTACGACTTCTCGTCGTACAGCGACGAACAGCTGACCGACAACTACCACTACACGGTCTTCCCCAGCATCTCATTCAGCATGAAGCCCGATGGCTGTATCTGGCTGCGAGGCTCGCCTCACCCCACCGACCCGACCAAGTGCATCTTCGACATGTGGTATCTCACCTTGTTTCCAGAAGGTGTCACCGAGTACTTCTCGAACTCGATGAAGGACTGGGTGTCGACCGATCATCAGGCCGAACACCAGGTTGGCCTGGCCGGCGAAATCTCGTGTGGCCCCGGCATCGATCAAGATGTCGCCATCTGGACCACCCAACAGAAGGGTCTGATGTCGCGTGGTTATCGCGGCGAGTACATGCCGTGGCAAGAGCGACGTATCAAGTATTTCCATGACAACATCGACCGTCATCTGGCCCTGGGGCCCCTTGCGTGACCAGCGACAGCACCGACGCACATAGCAGCGACACCCACAACCTGGGTCCACTCGACGACCTGGTCGATGGCGAGACGAGATCTTTCGAAGACGTGGGCGACTACGGCATCGTGGTCTGCAATGTGCAGGGCGAATTGTACGCGCTCGAAGACAACTGCTCACATGCCGACACGCCACTGAGCGAAGGCCGCCTGCGCGGTTGGCATATCACCTGCCCGCTCCATGGCGCGAGTTTCGACGTTCGCGATGGCAGCCATGGTGGCCCTCCCGCCTGGGAAGGCGTGCCGTGTTATCAGGTCCAGCGAGTCGACGGCGAAGTCGTGGTCGACCTGAGCGGCACCCGCAACGCCGACGACGACGAACCTACCGGTGGCATGGGTTCGGTCAGGATGCGATGAAGTTCGAGGCGGGTCAGGTAGCCGTGGTGACCGGTGGTGCCAGCGGCATTGGACTGGCGATGGCTCGAGCCTTTGGTGCTCGAGGGCTCAAGGTCGTGCTGGGCGACATAGAAGAGTCCGCACTGGCCCGCGCCGCCGCAGGGCTTCGTGTCGACGATGTCGACGTCACCACCCACGTCGTCGACGTTGCCAGCGAAGATGCCATGGCCCGGTTCGGCAACGACGCCTTCGCCGACTCCGGCCGTGTCAACGTGGTGTGCAACAACGCCGGCGTCGTTGCTCACCACGATGCATGGGGCCCGCTCGACGACTGGAAATGGGTACTGGGCGTTGACCTGTGGGGCGTCGTGCACGGCGTGCACAATTTCGTGCCCCGCATGCTGGCCAGTGGTGAACCCGGACACGTGGTGAACACGGCTTCGGTGGCGGGGTTATTGGGATTCCCCGGCATTGCCTCGTACACCGCTGCTAAACATGCCGTTGTTGGACTCTCGACTTCGATGCACCATGAACTCGGCGCGACCCCGCTTGGTGTGTCGGTCCTGTGTCCTGGTCTAGTCGCCACCAACATCGTGAACAGCGAACGCAACCGGCCCGGTGTCGACACCGAAAATGCCGACGCAGACAACCCCACCTATGCGTTGACCGGCGAGGCCCTGACACCCGACGACGTTGCTGACCATGTTGTCAACGCCATCAGCACCGATCGTTTCTGGGTGCTGCCCCAGTCCCACTACGCAGACCAGGCCATTGCGCTGGCCGAGAGCCGCCGCTCCGGTGAACCGCCGTCGCCACCCCAGGTTCGCTTCTAGTCATCATTGGGGTCTTCATTGGGGTCAGGCGGCTGGCACGGTGAAGGTGCCGGAGTGGGTGCAGAGGTTGACCACGCCGATCTGAAACGTGATGCCGGGTCCGTAGTCGCCGCCCGCAAAAACAGACGGGTGTCCGACAGATCTACGCGAACAGGGCAAAGACCTCGTCGAATGCTTCGAACTGGCCACCGCTCGCCGATGACGGCACCAGGATCGGCGTCTTGAGACCGGTGTCGTACCAGGCTTGCAGCCCGTCGAGCACTTCGTCGGCGGGGCCGTACAGGGTCACATCGCTGAGCCACTCATCGGTGAGCAGTCCGGGGATGGCTTTGCGATCACCCGCGGCCAGCGCCGCCTCGACTGCCTCCATCTCTTCTCGATAGCCGTATTGCTTCCAGTAGTTGCGGTAGTTCGGAAGCGACACGTAGAACTGCAGCGTCTTGCGATTCACCGCCGCAGCGGCTTCTCGGTCATTGGAGATGCAGGTCGGGATCATGTTGCCGATCCAGAAGTCATCACTGACGTCGGGCATTCGTTCGAGTGAGCCCGGCATGGCCGACCGGGCGGCATTGGCGAACACCATGCCCTCGCCGATCTCGGTGGCGGTGGCGATCATCTTGTCGCGCATGGTGGCCAGCGTGATGGGCGGCAAGCTGATGCGGGGCTGGGCGCGCATGGTCTCGACGAAGTCGCGAATGTCGCCGAGCGGTTTGCCCGGGTTCACACCCAGTTGTTTGTTTGCCGGGGCGTGACTGACACCGATACCCATGCGGAAGCGGCCTTCGGCTATCTCGTGGATGTAGGACGCCGTCGCTGCGTAGTCGATCACGTTGCGGGCATAGATGTTCACGATCGATGTGCCGAACTCGATGGTCGACGTCTCGTGTGCCATCGACAGGCACAAGCCCAGGGCATCACCCAGGCTGGGGCAGTAGATGCCGGCGAACCCGCGGCTCTCGATTTCTTTGGCCAGCTCGATGGTGCGAACACGACGGCTCGGCACGGCGGCCAGTGACAGGGCAGGAAGTTGTTTCATGAGGGCCTTCAGTCTCGCATATCCTCGCCCCATGGGAACCAATGCGTACGAGTGCTTCACCGTCGAGATCGTCGACAAGGTGGGGCTGGTCACGATGAACCGGCCCGAACGGAGCAACTCGATGATCCCTTCGTTCTGGAACGAGCTTCCGGCGATCGTCGACGAGCTTTCCAACGCCGGCAACGTGCGAGCCATGGTGCTTGCGGCTCAGGGCAAGAACTTCTGCTCGGGCATGGATCTCGAAGTCTTCAGCAGCAATGACACGGTCGGCGGGTCAGACGACTCGGGCGCTTCCGGCAGTTCCGCCGGTTCCGCCGGTTCGAGTCGCGGTCATCGCAGCCGACGCAACGAACGATTCCGCAGCACCGCACTGAAGCTGCAAGACACGTTCACCGCCATGGAGCGCGCCCGCATGCCGGTGCTGTCGGCGATTCAGGGTGCCTGTGTTGGTGGGGGTATCGACATGATCTCGGCGACCGACATGCGCTACACGACCGAGAACGCCTGGTTCAGCATCCATGAGATCAACATCGGTATGACCGCCGACGTCGGCACCCTGCAACGTATGCCCAAGCTCGTACCCGAGGGGATCGTGCGCGAACTCGCCTACACCGGGCGCCGTTGGACTGCGGCAGAAGCACACGCAGCCGGATTCGTGAACGCCATCTACCCCGATCATGAGACGCTGCTCGACGCCGTCATGAATATTGCGGGAGAGATTGCATCGAAGAGTCCCATGGCGGTGTGGGGTACCAAGCAGACCATGCACTACACCCGCGATCACACGGTGGCCGATGGGCTCGAGTTCATCGCCAACTGGAATGCGGCCATGTTCGATACCGACGACATGGCCGAAGCGTTCACCGCGTCGATCGAGAAACGGGGCGCCGAATTCCCCGACCTGTGGCCGCTGAGCGACGGGCTCTAGATCATGGACAATGCGGAACTGGGCATCGACTTCGCAAAGTACGAACTCGACGACCTCGGCAACAACATCCGATCGATCATCGACATACCCGGTGCAATCGGCCAGGCGATGAAGTACGTGCTGGGTTTGCCATGTGTTGTCGCCATCGTCACCTGGATCGTGTTCAGCTCACGCATGTCGGGGCTCGCGCTTGTTCCGTTCACCTTCATCGCCTTCGTGTTGTCGTTCTTCGGTGCGCTCGCACTCGGCGGGTTCTTCGTCGCTCGAAAGCGTCTCGATCTGATCGCCGATGCTTCCAATCGGGTGGTCGGCGTCATCGGCGAGATGCACACCGACGTGGTCCGCGTAAAAGACGGTCACGCCGGCACCTCGGTGCAGGGCGTGGCCGTCGGTCTGCTCGAGAACGCGATCTTCCCCGCCGTGTTCGGCACCATCAACACCACTGCGGCGACCGCAATGGGGCCGCTGGGTCGCTTCTCATCGAGCATCACCAAAGCCCCCATGAACATGGTGCAGAAGTCGGTCATCTCTGCAGTGAGGGCGCTGCCAGACAAAGAGATCGGCCAGATCGTGACCGACGTTGGCCAAGCCGTGTCGGAGACGTCGGCCGGCGTCGCTCAGCTCAACGCCGAGTACGTGCGGGTGCGCAACAAGACAGAGAGCATCGTGTCCGCTGTGTCGCGCACGGCACTGCGTTCCACCCTTGGTCTCGCGGCCGTTGCATCGGCACCTCTCGCCATCTGGCTCGTGCTGGGTTGGCTCTTGAGCTAGGAATTCACTTGCGGTGCCAGCCCACATTCGCGAGCGTGGCCCATGGCAGATGCCATTCGACGGCTAGCTGCCTGCGGGCTGCGAACTCATTGAACCAAACCGTTCACCGGCCAGAGGGCGTATGGTTTTGGTCATGCCACGTAGCTGGTCGTCGATGAGCGACTTCGAAACGTTCCTGAACAACGGCGGCATCGTCGAACCCGACGATGCCATGCCCGACGAATACCGCGCCGCGGTGTTCAAGTTCATCGAACTCCATGCCAACAGCGAGCAGATGGGTGGGCTCACCGAGCGCGACTGGATCCCCCGCACACCTGGTCTGCGCCACAAGATGGCCGTGATCGCCAAGACTCAAGACGAGTTCGGGCACGCCCACCTGTTGTACATGGTTGCGGCCGACATGGGCATCAAGACGCGCCGCAAGATGATCGAGGATCTCTACGCCGGCAAGAGCCGTTTCCACAATGTGTTTCATTACCGAGCCAAGACCTGGGGCCATCAGGTGGCGATTGCGTTCTTGGTCGATGCAGCGGCACTGGCCAGCCAACAAGCGGTCTTCAAGAACTGCTCGTACGGCCCTTATCGTCGCATTCTCAAGCGCATCATTTCCGAAGAGGGCTTCCATATGCGTTTGGGCGAAGACCGCATGATGCGTATCGCCCAGGGCACCGAGATGCAGCGCGAGATGTTCCAGCAAGCCATCGACGACTGGTGGTGGCCAGCTCTCCAATTGTTCGGACCCGACTCGAAACCCAACGATCTGCTGTTGCGCTGGCATATCAAGTCCGAGCGCAACGAGGTGCTGCGTGACCGCTGGGTGCAGAAGTTCGTGCCCATGCTGCAAAGTTATGGCTTCACCATTCCCGATCCCGGTCTACATTTCGACGATGACGCCGACCGCTGGGTGGCTGGACCGATCGACTGGGAGCCGCTGAAGAAGACCTTCGCCAACGTTGGTCCCGACTCGGCTCGCCGCATCGGCGAAGCGTCGAGCCACTGGGAATCCAGTGCATGGGTCCGCGACGCGCTGGCCACACCCGAGCTGGTCACGGCATGAGCGTGGCCCACCAACCCCCGCTCGACAGCATGCAACTCGAAGCCCGGGTCCACAGCGCCGTGTCTTCGGTCGACGATCCCGAGTATCCCGGCGTCTCGATCGTCGACCTCGGTCTACTCGAATCCATCGACATCGGTACTGACGGCACCGCCCAGATCGGCCTCATCCCCACGTTCTCGGGCTGCCCCGCGCTGGCGGTCATCGCCGACGACGTGACCGCTGCGGTGCAGGCACTGCCCGGGATCTCCGGCTGCAAGGTCACCTGGCTCTCGGCACCGGCATGGCACGCCGACCGGGTCAGCCACGAAGCCCGCGCATCACTCGAGCGCAAGTTCACTGTGGCCGTGCAGATCGGCCAACGAGCCACCACGTGCCCGTTGTGCGGGTCAAAGACCGAAGAGCAATCCATGTTCGGCCCCAGCCGCTGCCGTTCGGTGCACACCTGCACCGGGTGTGGCGAAACCGTCGAAGTGATGCGGGGTTAGTTCCCGATGGCGACGTTCGAGATCTTCCTGAAGAAGGACGGACGCGACGAATTCCGCCATGTCGGCGCACTCGATGCTGCGAACGACGAACTGGCATTGGTCTCGGCCCGCGAGTGTTACGTGCGCCGAGGCGAAGGCGATCTGCTGTGGGTCGTTCGACGCGACCACATTCTGCATCCCGACCGTGACTTCACCGCACCCAATGCCGACAAGCCCCACCGTCACCACAGCGGCGAAGCAGTGGCCGCCCGCCGCAAGGCCCTGCGAGCTGCCAATGAATGAGGTCAGCCCGGCCGCTCGCGACGTGATCCTGGCTTTCGCCGACGACGAACACCTGATGGGCCAACAGCACACCGAGTGGATCGGGGTAGCGCCGTTTCTCGAAGAGGACCTGGCGTTCGCCAGCATTGGTCAAGATGAACTCGGCCATGCCGCACTGTTGTACGAAGCTCTGGTCGGCCGCGAAGACGCCGACATCGATGCGCTGGCCTTTTATCGCGAACCCGCGGATTGGCGGTCGTGTGCGTTGACCGAGACCACGTTGCCCGAGTGGAGCGACACGCTGGTTCGACACTGGCTCTACGACGCCGCCGAAGAGCTTCGCTGGCAGTTGTTCGCCGACTCATCGCTGCCGGTGCTCGCCGACATCTCGGTGCGAGCACTCAGCGAAGAGCGCTTCCATCGCCGCCATGGCGATGCCCTGCTCGACGTGCTGTTGAGCGTCGACGACGCTCGCGATCGAGTCATGGCTTCGTTGCGCGCCGTTCTCCCCCTGGCCATGACCCTGTTCGACGGCGCGCCGGGCGAAACCGAGGCCGTGGCCCAGGGTGTTGTGTCCGCGCCGCTGTCCGCGGTCCAGGCGCCATGGCAGGCACGAGTCGACGAACGTTTCGGGTCGGTCGATTGGGCCACCGTCGCTGCGCCTGCGGCAACGCAGCGAACCGAGCGCCACGCCGACTTCGCCCCCATGCTGGCCCGCATGCTCGAAGTACTCGACCTGGATCGCACTGTCACCTGGTAACCGGGTTGGCGGCAGGATCGACCACGCGACTCCTCGCCTGTCGCAGGCGCACTGTCACCTGGTAGACGCCAGCTGATAAGCAGAGGGGCATGAGCGAACCTCGCATCGACACCACTCGCCTGCAGCGCATAGCTCGAGGCTTCACCGAGACGGCAGTGTTCTACGCCGCCATCGACCTGGATGTCTTCACCCATGTCAGCCAGGGTGCCGACTCCATTCCCGCCGTGGCTCAAGCATCCACCATCAGCGAGTTGAACGCCGAGCGGATCGTGGTGGTCCTGCTGGCGCTGGGCCTGTTGGAAAAGAACGAAGCCGGGCAGCTCAACAATGCGCCGGACTGTGAGAAGTTCATGGTCAGTACCAGTGAGCGGTTCGCCGGGCCGTGGATGACCTTCACTCGTCGTGAAGTGCCGCAGTGGTTCGACCTGACCGCCAAACTCAGCAACCCGAATCCCCCGGCCGAGCTCGGCTTGTACGACGACATGACCGTTGAGCGGGCTCGCAAATATCATGCGGCGACCTACAGCATCGGCCTGGGCGCCGGCCGCCGCTTCGCCCGCCATGTCGACATGTCGGACCGCACCCGGCTGCTCGATCTGGGTGGCGGCTCCGGCGCCTATTCGATCCAGGCCGTCAAGGCCAACGACGGCCTCAGCGCGGTTGTACTCGATCTGCCGGCGGTCACCGTGGTGACCCAGGAGTACATCGATCAGAATGACGTGAGCGATCGGGTCTCGACATTTGGCGGTGACTTCGTGAACGACGATCTGCCGACCGGTTGCGACATTGCGGTGATGGCATCGAACCTGCCGATCTACAACGCCGAGAACATCCAGAAGGTGGTGCAGAAGACCTTCGACGTGCTGGAGCCGGGTGGCGAGATGCACTTGGTGGGCGAGACCCTCAACGCCGACGGGGTGGGTCCGCTCGATGCTTCGATGTGGGGCATGGCCGAAGTCCTGTACGGCAGCGGCGGCCGATCGCACTCGGTCACCGAGTGCGTGGGCTACTTCGAAAACGCGGGCTTTGTCGACGTGGACAACGTCGACTTCGTTGCCGGCACATTGACCCGCACTGTCGGCTTCAAGCCTGCGACCCAGTGAGGTTCGCCAGCATGGCGGCCTTGATGGCTGGGGTCTGGCCCTGCACCATGGTGAACATGGCCTCGCGCATGAGCCGTTGTGCGTGCTGGCTCATCATGACCGAGTTGCCGCCGGTCTTGGCCACCAGGGCAGTTGCGGCCCGTATCGCGAACACCGACGCATCGGCTCGAGCAATCGCCATGGCATCGGAGTTTTCTGGCGCAATGGCGTCGAGCCGGTCTCGCACCTGATCGAGTTCAGCAGTCATGGCATCGTCGCCCAACAGCAGACAGCAGCGCCGAGCAACACCGAGAGCAAGTGAGCCGTTGTTTCGCAGAACCAGACGGTAGCGATCCAGCCATTCGTGGTAGTTCTCGATCTTGGTGATTCGAGCGTCGGGCACGAAGTGTTCGCGGTAGTGCAGCACCTTTGTCTGGGTGGAATCGACCACTGCGAATGACACGGCTTCGCTCTGAAGAGTCGGCGAGTCAACCGCGTCGACCAGCGCCCAGACAATGTCTTCGCCGTGGCGGGCGGCGGCGTGCACGACATCGATGTGGCCCCATCCGGTGACCCACGGAGCGGTGCCGTCCATTATCCATCCGCCTTCGACCGGCCGGGTGGTGGTCATGGGGGTGCCGGGCCGGAACATGTGGGCAAAGGCCACGCCTCCGCGTTTCTCGCCTGCGACCAGTTCGGCTGCGAGTTCGCTACGTACCGGACCATCGCTGTTGTGAGCAGCCGCCGCTGCACCCAGGTGCTGGACGTAGACGAAGGTGGTCGTGAGGCAGCCGCTGGCGAGTGCTTCGATGATCTTGACGATGGTGGCGGCGTCGCAACGAGTCGAGATGCCGTAGAAGCCGGCGTCGGCCAGACACTGCAACTGGCGCTCGGGAACAACCCCGGCGGCATCGGCTTCGAGTGAATTCGGGAAGAGCACCTCGTCGGCCAGGCGATGGGCGGCAACCACCAAGTCGTTCATATCGTCGGCTTTCATGACGGCAGAGTCAGCGTCACGCCGGCGGTGGCGATCGGGCGTCGTTCTCGACTGATGTCGACCGCGGTCACGTCGACGACGGCGTGGTCATCTTCGACCCGCACGATCTCGCTCATGGTGCGAACCGGTCCTTCGGCGGCTTGGCCCACGTAACGCACTTCGATATCGGTGGCGATGAACTCGTTGGCCAGCGCAGCTTCGGCTCCGGCACACAACAAGATGCCGGTCGTGCCGCCGTTGATGGTGCCGAAGCTGTTCGTGACATAGGGCGTCTTGGCCAGCTCTATTGCACCTGGCGCGGTCTCGGTCAGACCGAGCTGCTCGTTGACCGGCGCGTCGAAGCCGGACCCTGCTATTCCCCAATGTTGGACTTGCCCGACCACCTTGACGTCGACCGGGGCCTCGTTGAACTCAGGGTTGCGGGGCATTCGCCGCGATGTGGCAATGGCCGTTCCGGCGAGACGATCGCCGTCCAGGATCTCGGCCTTGGTCGTGATCAGGGTGCCACCGACTCGCAGCACCTGGCAGGACACCACGAGCGGCCCGTCGATGATGGGCCGTCCGCTGCGTATCGAGAGGTCGAGCGTGCCGCACCAGTCACCGTCGGCGAACCCGATTGCCGTGCTCACCAGCGCCAGATCCGTGACCGCAAACATCGGGCCCAGTGCCAGTGCGCCGGTCGACGATCTGACGTGATCGGTGACCGGGGCGGTGAAGATGCACTCGTCGTCTGTTACCCACTCGGCCTGGGTTTGCAGATCACGTAGCAGATGATGATCGGGTGGGTAGACGGCCATCGAACCAGCGTAGAACCCGGCGGATGTCGGGCTCTTGTCGGGCTGCAGTTCTTTTACCCGCTCAAGTGCGGCCCCCACCACCTGAAAGTTTCGGTCATGGGCCCTCGACCAGGACCTTCACAGGTGCGTTGATCGAGATGGTGAATGGCGTGTCGACGTAGATGTCGGCGGCGGTACCGTTGTCGCCCGTCACCAGGTGCAACCGGAAGCCATTTGCGGTCTTCGAACCTTGTTCGATCCACGGCATCACGCTGTCGCGCAGGTTCGCTTGTTCTTGGGTCAGCACGTTCACTGCATACGCCGTGCCATCGGGGTGCGGGGTGGCGAACCCGACTTCCCATATGCCAGCCGATACTCGTTGCATCTTCATGTTGCGGTTCCACGCCACCGTGATTCCGTCATCGGTGCCGATCGCATAGAACTCTTCGTAGATGGTTTGCACCGGATAGGTGTTGCCGTTTTCGATGATGATCTCGTGCTTCACTCCCGCCTCGTCGACGTAGGTCAGGGTGCCGTCGGCATTGGCCACGAGTTCGGTGATGGTCTCGTTGATGTCGACTGCGGCGCCGGTCTCGTTGGTGTAGGTCGCGATCCGGTTGCCCGTGATTGTCTGGGTGATCGTGGTGAGCGTCTCGAGATCCGAAATGTCGATCGTGGACTGCGAGGCATCCTCGTGGGTGAACGTGAAGGTTCCGTCGTTGTTTGCCGTGATCTGGGTGATGGTCTCGCGTAGCTCGGTCTGGCCGCCGTCTTCGTCGGTGTAGGTACCGATAATGTGGCCAACGGCGAGCACATCGGCGATGTCGGTCAGTGTCTCCAGTGCGGCGATGTCGATGGTCGAGGTCGATGCATCTTCATGGACGAACGTCACCACCTGCCCGCTGACCGTTGTCGACGTGATCGTCTCGAGAAGGTCGAAGACCATGCCATCTTCGTTCTCGTATTCGCCGATCAGGTGGCCGTTTGCAAGCAATCCGGTGATCGTGGTGATCGTTTCGAGGTCGGCGATGCTGATGACGACGTTGTCGTCGACCTCGTTGGTATAGGTGATCTCTTGCGGACCCGTGACTGCCAACGAGGTGATGGTTTCGCGTATGTCGACCAGCTGTCCTGCCTCGTTCTCATAGGTACCGATCAGATTTCCTGTGGTGATCACATCGGTGATCTGTGTGATTGTTTCGAGGTCCGTGATGTCGATGGTGGAAGTGGATCCATCTTCGTGGGTGAACGTGAACGTCTGGTCTGCGTTCGCCACCAGTTGCGTCACCGTTTCCCTCAGGTTGATGCTGTTGCCGTCTTCGTCTGTGTAGATGCCGATCAGGTGCCCAGCAGCCAGCACATTGGTCACGGTGCTGATGGTTTCGAGGTCCTTGATATCGACGTCGGTCGAGCTGCCATCTTCGTGGTTGAAGGTGAAGATGGAGCCGGACTGCGTCAGCGAGGTGACCGTTTCGAGCAGGTCGATCGTGCCACCGTCCTCGTCGGTGTAGGTGCCGATCTCGTGGCCGCTGGCGAGCACGTTCGTGATAGTCGACAACGTTTCAAGCTGGGCGATCGAGACGACAGTGGGATCACCGTTTTCATCGGTGAACGTGAATGTGCCATCGGTGCCTGCAACCACGCTGGTAACGGTCTCGAGCAAGTTGGTGGGTTGGCCGTCTTCGTCGGTATAGGTACCAATCAAGTGACCATTGGCGAGCACACCGGTGATGCTGGTGAGCGTCTCGAGATCAGTGACGTCGAAGTCGGTGGTGATTCCGTCTTCGTTGGTGTAGGTGAACGAACCATCAGCGTTCTTCACGAGCGTGGTGATGGTCTCCAGTAGATTTACGGCAACGCCATCCTCGTTCGTATACGTGCCGATCAGGTGACCGTTGTTGAGCACCGCCGTCAGCAAAGTCAGCGTCTCGAGATCGCGCACATCGATGGTGGTGTCATCACCGTTCTCATCGGTGAACACGAGATTCTGGCCGGTGTTCGTCAGCTCCGTCACCGTCTCCAACAGATTCGTGGGCTGGCCATCCTCGTCGTTGTACACACCAATCAGATGACCATCAGTCAACACCTGCGTGACACTGGTGAGCGTCTCCAGATCCGTCATCGAAATCGTGGTGTCATCACCATTCTCGTCGGTGAACACCAGGTTCTGGCCGTTGTTGGTCAGCTCCGTCACCGTCTCCAACAGATTCGTGGGCTGGCCATCCTCGTCGTTATAGACACCAATCAAGTGACCATCAGTCAGGACTTGGGTAACCGAAGTAAGGGTTTCCAGATCCGTCACTGAAATCGTGGTGTCAACACCGTTCTCATCAGTGAACACGAGGTTCTGGCCGGTGTTGGTCAGCTCCGTCACCGTCTCCAACAGATTCGTGGGCTGACCGTCCTCATCGTTGTACACACCAATCAGATGACCATCGGTCAACACCTGCGTGACGCTGGTGAGGGTTTCCAGATCGGTCATCGAGATCGTGGTGTCATCACCATTCTCATCGGTGAACACCAGATCCTGACCAGCGTTCGTGAGCTCCGTCACCGTCTCCAACAGATTCGTGGGCTGGCCATCCTCGTCGTTGTACACACCAATCAAGTGACCATCGGTCAACACCTGCGTGACACTGGTGAGCGTCTCCAGATCCGTCATCGAGATCGTGGTGTCAACACCATTCTCGTCAGTGAACACGAGGTTCTGGCCGGTGTTGGTCAGCTCCGTCACCGTCTCCAACAGATTCGTGGGCTGGCCATCCTCGTCGTTGTACACACCAATCAAGTGACCGTCAGTCAGGACTTGGGTCACCGAAGTGAGGGTTTCCAGGTCCGTCATCGAGATCGTGGTGTCAACACCATTCTCATCAGTGAAGATGAGGTTCTGGCCGTTGTTGGTCAGCTCCGTCACCGTCTCCAACAGATCGGTCGACTGCCCATCCTCATCGTTGTACACACCAATCAAATGACCGTCAGTCAGGACTTGGGTAACCGAAGTGAGGGTTTCCAGGTCCGTCATCGAAATCGTGGTGTCAACACCGTTCTCATCGGTGAACACCAGATCCTGACCAGCGTTCGTCAGCTCCGTCACCGTCTCCAACAGATCGGTCGACTGCCCATCCTCATCGATATAGACACCAATCAAATGACCATCAGTCAACACCTCGGTGACGCTCGTGAGGGTTTCCAGGTCCGTCAACGAGATCGTGGTGTCAACACCGTTCTCATCAGTGAACACCAGATCCTGACCAGTGTTCGTGAGCGTCGTCACCGTCTCCAACAGATCCGTCGGCTGCCCATCCTCATCGATATAGACACCAATCAGATGACCATTGGTCAACACCTCCGTGACACTGGTGAGCGTCTCCAAGTCGGTCATCGAAATCGAAGTCTCATCACCGTTCTCGTCGGAGAACACCAGATTCTGGCCGTCTCGCCGCAACCCGGTCACCGTCTCCAACAGATCCGTCGGCTGACCATCCTCATCGATATAGACACCAATCAGGTGACCGTCCGTCAGGACTTGGGTCACCGAAGTAAGGGTTTCCAGATCCGTCATCGAGATCGTGGTGTCATCACCGTTCTCATCGGTGAACACCACATTTTGGCCGTCGCTCGCCAGACCGGTGACCGTCTCCATCAACTCGGTGAGCTGACCGTCCTCGTCGATGTAGACACCGATTAAGTGACCATCACCGAGCACCTGCGTCACACTCGTGAGCGTCTCCAAATCCGTCATCGAAATCGACGTATCCACACCACTCTCATCAGTGAACACCAAACTCTGACCATCACTGGCCAACCCAGTAACCGACTCCAACAAATCAAACGTGCCACCATCCTCATCGGTATACGTACCAATCAGATTGCCGTCGCTCAGCAGGTTGCTCATAGCCGTCAGCGTCTCGAGGTTGCGGATGTCGAGCGTGGTTGTCGAGCCACCTTCGTGGGTGAACGTGAAGGTGCCGTTGTTGTTGTCTGCCAGCGAAGTCACGGTCTCACGCAGCTCGATGCTCGTGCCGTCTTCGTCGGTGTAGGAACCAATGCGATTTCCGGCGGCCAAAACGTTCGTCACCGAGGTCAGGGTCTCGAGATCCCCGATCGAAAGCGTGGTCGGTAGACCGTCTTCGCCGGTGAAGGTGATGCTGCCATCGGCGTTGGCGACGAGCTCGCTGATCGTTTCGTTCAGCACTGTCTGATTGCCGTCTTCGTCCACGTAGGTGCCGATCGGATTTCCGGCAATCGTGTTGATCACGGTGCTCAGCGTTTCCATCTGCGTGATGTCGAGGAGCGATGCTGTGCCGGCTTCGTTGACGTAGGTAAAGGTCTGGTCGCCATTGTCGAAAAGCATCGAGACAGTTTCGACCAGATCCACCGAGCTGCCATCTTCGTTCGTGTAGCGGCCGATGATGTTGCCGACAGCCAACGTGTCGGTGACCAGGGTCGTGGTCTCCAAAGTGGTGATGGGTAGTGATGTGATCACGCCGTCTTCGTCCACATAATCGATGGTCTGGTTGGCGGCGTTGTAGCCAATGGTCGTCAGCGTCTCGGCATCTGTTGGGTCGATGCAGCTCCACACGTCGGTGGTGAAAGCCAGGATCTGCTGATCGGTGCCGGGGCATTGGACGGCTCGGAACGAGTCGGTGTCGTCGAGGAATGGTCCGAGGTCCACCACGGAATCGGCATCGGTGCCGTTGCTCAGAGTGAGTTCATTGCCGGAGAGGTTCAGAAGTTGGTCGTCCTCGTCCTGGGTCAGCGACGAAAGGTCGATCACCGCTGAGCCCCCGTCTTCCAACACGATGGTCAATTCGGTTCCCGAGAGAGACGCATCGATGATCTGGTCGTCGGAGTCCACGCTCGGCACAGCCAACGGCAGGGCGGACGAAAGGTCGATGGTGTTGCCATTGGCAATGGTGAGTTCGGTTCCCACGAGCTCCAGCTGCTGATTGTCTTCGTGACCTGGACCAACAACGGACAGTTCGCCCGAGTCGATCGAGAGCTCGTGGTCATCGGCGTGCTCGTGGTCGGCAGCAACGAGGTCGTCGTGTTCGATCAGGTGCTGGTTGATGAGCGCAGTGAGGTCGGCCACGTCACCCTCCAACAATGTCAGGGGTTCGTTGTCGAGTAGCACCGACGTACTAGTGGTCAAAGCCAAGGTGAACGGCGATGTGACCGAAGTGCACCGCACGTCCATGTAGGCAGGAACATCGGCGGAGAGCCACGAGCGTTCGCCTTGGTAGGCGACCCGCGTACACGAGACCATGTCGTTGACAGTTTCGTCGACCTCGGCGGTCCCGAGACACTCGTTGTGTCCGTCGTCTTCGCCATCTACACACAGCTGCAGATAGGCGCCCTGCGGAAGCTTGCGGGTCCGCTCTCGAGTCGAGACTCGAATGACTTGGTCGTCGAGCTCGATCTGTGATTCGTCGATCTCCAACACTCCGGTGACTGCGCCGCCCACGGGGTCGTCGTAGAACTCTACGGTCACGCGTGGGGCGACATCATTCTCGAATGCGGCGTTCACCTCGTCTGTCGACAACGCGTAGACGTCGATGGTTGTGGTGTGGAAGATGTAAGACACCACGAGAACTGCGACGGCCACCAGTCCCAAGATGAGTCCCAGCACGGCAATGCGGCGGGTGGCGCCTGAAGTGCTGTTTGGTTTTTTCGCGAACATAGTTCAGGCCATTCGGCACATATCCCCAATTTTTGAGACCTATGTCTCTCAAATACCGGGATTGGGAGTTGACTACGGGGGTTGTGCTAAACAGCTATCACCGTTTGGGGAACCAAACCGGGAAGGGCTGCAGAGAGAGAACCCATGGACCTGCTGATCATCCGTCACGGCGAGCCCGACCTGAGCGGCCAGGATCTCAGCGATCCACCGCTAACCGAATTGGGCCAGCGGCAGGCGCATGCCACCGCTCGGCACATGGCAGCAACACCGCTCGATGCGGTCTATGTGAGCCCGCAACGACGCGCCCAGCAAACCTCTGTTCCGCTACTCGCCGAGCGCAGCATCGATCCCGTGACCGACGAGCGCATCGCCGAATTCGACTACGAACTCGGCAGCTATATCTCTCCGGCCACCTTCGAGGGGATGACCCGCAGCGAGGCCATCACCCTGCTCGACCAATATCAGGGCCCGGCATTTCAACGCCGCGTGCTGAGCGGATTCAGCGAAATCGTGCAACGTCACCCCGGTGAGACCGTTGCGGTTGTATGTCATGGCGGCGTCATCAACGCGGTCGTCAAAGAAGTGCTCGAATCCAAGCACCCGGTGAGCCCTCACCATGCTTCGCTGACCAGAGTCGCTGCATCACGGTCCGGTGTGCGCAGTCTGACGACCTTCAACGAACACCACTGGATACCCGGGCTCTAGTACTGGTCAGGCAGATTTGGTCGCCACCAGCCAGGCCACGCCATCGGCTTCGTGTGATGCCACCGGCTGCAAGGCGGCGAACGCACTGACGAGTGCGCCGTCGGCCACTCGGAATCGACCGGGCTCCGCACCGACCTCGCTCAACGCAGCCACGGCCAGCATGCCGCCCGGGCGGAGCCGCTCCATCACCTCCTGGTCCAACCGGGCGTCGCGAAACAGATTGCACACGATGAGATCGACCCGGTCACCACCGGGAAGGCCGCAGTCGAGATCAGCCACACAGATGGTGGCGCGGTCAGCCACGCCATGCTTTTCTGCCAGCTCCGTGGCGGCCGCAACGGCAACCGGCGAGATGTCGTAGGCAGCCATCTTCACACCTTGTTGTGCCAGCCACACTGTGACTGCACCCGCACCACATGCGAGTTCGATTCCACTCGTGCAGGCTCCGAACATGTCGGCGAATGGTACGAACCGTTCGGGCAGGCTCGGCAGATATTCCCCCTGGCCCCGTCGATACTTGTCATCCCAATGGTCTTGGTCGGACTTGGCCATCTGCGAACTCTATGCCGACAAGACCTCCAGTGGCCTGTTCGGTTGATTCGGCATTTCACTGCGTGGACATGGCCGCATGTGCAGGATGTTCGTACCGCCGGCGCCGAAGCCGCCGCTTCGAGATAGGGCAGCCACCAGCGAGTTGACGCTGGAACTAGTGACAGCACTCCCGGCAGTGGCATTCTGGAGCCATGGCTGAGTTCTCCGAAGTGTTGGTCGAAACCCTGGGCGAGATCGACTTCGACCCTGATGCGCTCAAAGAGAAGTACCTGTACGAGCGCGACAAACGTGTTCGCCAAGACGCCAACGATCAGTACATCGAGGTCACCGGCGACTTCTCCAACTACGTCGAGGACCCCTACGAACAGGCACCCGAACGCGATCCGGTCTTCGACCATGTCGACGTGGCGATCGTGGGTGGTGGCTTCGCCGGCCTGCTCATGGGCGGTCGCCTGAAAGAAGCCGGCTTCGACGACGTGCGTGTCATCGAGAAGGGCGGCGACTTCGGCGGCACCTGGTACTGGAATCGCTATCCCGGTGCCATGTGCGACGTCGAGTCGTATTGCTACCTGCCCATGCTCGAAGAACTGGACTACATCCCCAAGCACAAGTACTCGTTCGCTCCCGAGATCATGGAGCATTCCAAAAACATCGCCCGCCACTACGACCTGTACGACAATGCGCTGCTGAGCACCGGTGTCACGGCCGTGTCCTGGGACGACGACGCAGATCGGTGGACGATCGAGACGGACAAGGGCGACCGTTTCACGTCACGGGTCATCGCCATGGCTAACGGACCGCTCAATCGCCCCAAGTTGCCAGCGATCGAGGGCATCAACGATTACCAGGGCCACACATTCCACACCAGCCGCTGGGACTACGACTACACCGGCGGCAGCAACGAGGGCGGCCTCGACGGCCTGAAGGACAAGCGGGTCGGCATCATCGGCACGGGCGCCACCGCGGTTCAGTGCGTGCCCCACTTGGGTGCATCGGCCAAAGAGCTCTACGTCTTCCAGCGGACGCCCTCGTCGATCGATGTACGCAACAACCGAGAGACACCGCAGGACTTCATCGACAGCCTGGAGCCCGGCTGGCAGTACCGCCGCATGGAGAACTTCAACAAGCTCGTGACCGGCGCCCATCAAGACGAGGACCTGGTCAACGACGGCTGGACCGACATCTTCCGCAACCTCACCGGCATCGCCGCCAAGACCGCCGCCCAGAAGCTCGGGCGACGCCTGACGCCGCAAGAGCGGGCCGAGCTCATGGAGATGTCGGACTATCGCAAGATGGAGACCATTCGCTCACGCGCCCAGGAGATCGTCGACGATCCCGCTGTCGCCGAATCGCTCAAGCCGTATTACCGCCAGTTCTGCAAACGTCCGTGTTTCCACGACGAGTATCTGCCCACGTTCAACCGGCCCAACGTGCACCTGGTCGACACCGATGGCAAAGGAGTCGACAAGTTCACCGAGCGCGGCCTGATAGCCAACGGCGAAGAATACGAACTCGACTGCATCATCTTCGCCACCGGCTTCGAAGTCGGCACTTCCTACACCCGTCGATCGGGTTACGACGTGGTTGGCCGCAATGGTCAGAAGCTCAGCGACAAATGGCAAGACGGTCTGCGGACCGTGCATGGACTGCAGACCGAGGGCTTCCCCAATGCGTTCTTCATGGGCTTCACTCAGGGAGCGGTGACCGTGAACGTGCCCCAGACGCTGAACGAACAGGCGGTGCACATCACCTACATGCTCGACAAGGTGCGCCAAGCCGATGGCACGATGATCGAAGCAACTGCCGAAGGCGAGCAAGCCTGGGTAAACGAGATGCGCAACAAGGCGCGGCTGGGCGCTCGGTTCCGCGCCGAATGCACGCCCGGTTACTACAACAACGAAGGCGTGGCCGAGAACCCGAACGGCTTCTTCAGCGCCAGCTACGGCGAGGGCCCGGTCAAGTTTTTCCAGATACTCAACGACTGGCGCCAAGCCGGCGAACTTGAAGGATGCGAGGTTCGATAGTGACCGTCACCGACTCCCCCACCGGGCTCGATGCCACCACCGAAGCAGACAGCGGACGATTCCGCTCGGCTCGTGGCAGGTTCAAGATCTTCAAGGCGCCCAAGATCAAGCGCCGTCGCCAGATCCCCGACGACTACGACACCACGCCGATCGTCGACAGCTTCGACTACAGCTCGCTGCTCGAAGAGAACGACGAGGCCGATGTACGAGAGAAGCTCGATTGCATGATTCGAGCGATCAACCCCGGCATCTCCGAAACGCTGCTGTTCTCGCAGAAGGGCCCGCACGGCATGTCGCTGGCCCATGTGTGGTTCGGTGCCAACATGCCGCTGTTCCGCCACAGCCATCCCCGCTTCGGCGACTGTCTGTATTACATCATCACCGGCGAAGTCCGTCTGGGTGCCCAGGTGCTCGGGGCGGGCGACGGTGTGTTCATCCCCAACGAGATGCCGTACAAGTACATCGCTGGACCCGAGGGCGTCGAGCTGCTCGAATTCCGCGCCGGCGGTGGCATCGAAGGCGCGCCCGGCATGTTGCTGAACGAGCCATCACTCGACTCGATGCAACAGATCATCGACGTAGCCAACACGCAGCACGAGACCTGGCTCGCCACATCACCCGAGGAGATCACCGGCCGCTAATTGTCCACCCGCCTGGCGCCAGGACAATTGGTGTTGGACGCAGATCCCGGCAGCGGCGACCTGACGGCTGCTCTTGAAGACAGCGGTGATGGCCGCGGGGTCTTGCAAGACCGTTACATCAATGGTTGGGTCGCCGTCGACGATCACGATGTCGGCGTACTTGCCGGGCTCGATGGTGCCTCGCACGGAGGCTCGCACTGCCCACGGGCCATCGGTGAGGCTGGCATCGAATTCGTCGGTGGTTGCTGGAGTGTCCCAGCCGCCGAAGTTGGTGCCGTAGACCATGCGCTCGATGCCCACCGTGCAGCCGCATATCCACATTCATGAACAGGCTGGTGCTGTACGGGATCGGCTTCATCGTGTACGTACCGACCTGGAAGAACTCGCGCCCCTGGTCGTCGTGACCATGCACCGGGCTATACACGCCGGCGCGCCCGAACGCATCACCGAGCACGACGTGGGCGTGCAGGTCGAAGACACCGGAACTCATGGCTATGCGCCGGTGTCGGCCACGGCGTCGAAGCGAAACTTGCCGTCGTCGCCGTAGACCGTGCCCCGATCGTCGGCGGCATACAGTCGATTCTCGGAGCTCACGAAGCCGCCGCAGTTGTGCAGCACTTCGACCATCTTGGCGTAGTTCGGGTGGTCGAAATGTTTGGCCAGATTCTCGGGATCGGTCCAGAGTTCGTAGACCTGGATATGAGTCGCCTCGGCCGGATCGGCCGCGAAGCAGTACGCCCGGCAACCCGGCTCGTCGTCGCGCGTCGCCTTTTGAACTGGTGCCGTCAACGCCACGGCATTGTCCCGATCCGCTTCGGTTTCGAACGACAACGTGGCGGTGATGATGATCATGACGTCTTTCTTGTGAGAGCGTTCAGCTTTCCAGACAGGAGTGCGCAGCTTGTAAAAGAGCCACGGCGCGTGGGTCGCTAGCGATGCCGCCACCCATCTGATTCATCACATAGCCAAAGGCCATGCCGGTCGCCGGGTCCGCGAACCCCAGTGAGCCTCCTGCGCCGTAGTGCCCGAATGCGCCGTCTTGGGTCAGCACCAGTTCATCGCAATGCAGCATGAAGCCGTAGCCGAATCGGGTCGGAAGCACGAGTGACTCATCGGGGCCAAAGACCCGTTCGGCTCGGGCGGCGTCCACGGTCGCGGCGTCGAGCAGGCGCACGCCGTCGACCTCGCCGATCGTGGCCGCATACATGCGAGCAACCGATGCTGCGTTAGTCACGCCATTGGCCGCCGGTATTTCGCTGGCCCGCACGGGGCGGGTACGAAAGGGATCAACCCCATCGACGGGTGCGAATGCACCGTCCATCAGCAATGCTCGGCCGCCGTTGGTGCCGGGCCCCGCAATCTTTCGCATGAGTTCGAGTTCATCGCCCGTCGGGCGGGGTGCTCCTCGCAGCCGAGCAACTCGCCATTCCTGACTCTCGGGGAGTCCAATCCAAAAGTCGAGGCCGAGCGGTTCGGCAACTTCCTCTGCGAAGTATTGACCCACGGTGCGGCCGTCGGCTCGGCGCACCAGTTCGCCCGCCAGCCATCCATAGGTCAAGGCGTGGTACCCGTGAGTCGAGCCGGGCTCCCATTGCGGGGGTTGCGCGCCGAGCGTCTCAACGACTGGCGCGACCTTCAGTATCTCCTCGAGCGGAAGCGGCGGATCGGCATAGGTTAAGCCCGCCTGATGGCTCATCAGCTGGCCAACGGTGACGTCTCCTTTGCCGTTCGCAGCAAACTCGGGCCAGTACGTTGCGACCGTAGCGTCGTAGTCGAGCTTGCCTTCTTGGACCAGCTTGGCCACACAGATTGCCGTCGCCCCTTTGGTGGTCGAGAACACCACCGTGGCGGATTCTTCACGCCAGGGTTCCTGCGTCTTGTGGTTGGCCGCGCCACCCCACAGATGGGCTACTCGTTCGCCATCGACATAGACACAGACCGACGCTCCGGTTTCGTTGCGTTCGGCGAAGTTGTCGACAAAGGCCTGGGCGACGGGTTCGAAGCCTTCGGCCACATGACCGTGCACTCCCCCGTGTGATTGCAACCATTCACTCATGGCCCGACCGTAGGGCCTGGCGCCGGCAGAGCGATCATTCCTGTCGGTGCCGGTGGCCTGCAACACAGGTCACATCTGCTGTGTCACCGAAGCTACAGACCAGCAACCGCCAACGTCGGACACTAGGAGCAACCAACCTTCGACCTACTGGCGGCTCATCATGCGATTGCGAACTTCGATTCCGACACTGCTAGCGACACTGGCTGTCTTCGCCCTTGCGTCGTTGGGGCTCCTGCTGTTCGGCCCGAATGCGGGGGCAGCACCGGTGCCAGCGAACCCTGGAGTCATCAACTTCGACACCGCGAACCAAACGGTTACCGAAAGCGGGTCCGTCGACCTCATGCTCACCCGCACGAGCGGGTCCGACGGTGTCATCAGTGCCTTCATCACCGGCGTTGGGGGAACCGCTACCAACAACATCGACTACGCCGGCTTCAACGGCATGGGCGTCACCTGGCTCGACGGCGACACCGACCCCAAAACAATCTCGATCTTCACGTTCGCCGATGCTGTTGCTGAACTCGACGAAACCATCAACATCCAACTCATCGCAAACGAACCAACCACCGCCGCCAACGTCGCTGGACCCACGAATACCACGATCGTCACTATCGAAGACCAACCTGTTGGCTACGGCGTCATCAATTTCGACACCATCGCCGGCACCCAGACCGTGGCCGAAGGCGACAACATCGAACTCATCCTCACCCGTACCGGTGGATCGAACGGCGCCATCGACGCCTTCATCATCAGTGTCGGCGGTACCGCAACTACCAACGACGACCACCCGGACTTCAACGGAACCAGCGTGACCTGGACCGACGGCGACGCCGACCCCAAAACCATCGTCATCCCGACCTTCACGGACCTCATCACCGAAGGTGACGAAACCGTAAACATCCAGCTGATCGCCAACGAACAAACCACCTCGAGCAACGTCGCCGGTGCGACGAACCAATCCAGCGTCACGATCGAAGACGACCCACTTGAGCGTGGCCTGATCAACTTCGAGGCTCCCAGTCAAACCGTCGCCGAAGGCGACAATGTCGAACTCATCCTCACCCGCACCGGCGGAAGCGACGGCGCCATCGACGCCTTCGTCACCAGCATCGGCGGCACCGCCACCTCCAACGACGACTACGCCGACTTCAATGGCATTGGCGTCACCTGGGCCGACGGCGACACCGACCCAAAAGCCATCGTCATTCCGACCTTCACGGATGCAATCACCGAAGGCGACGAAACCCTCGACATCCAACTCTTCGCAAACGAGCAAGTGACCGCCGCCAACGTCGCCGGACCCACCAATCAAACCCAAATCACCATCACGGAAACTCCCGTTGCACCGACGCCGGGACCAGCCCCGACAACAACACCGACCCCCGGACCGACTCCGACAACAACACCCGACCCCGGACCAGCCCCGACAACAACACCCGACCCCGGACCAGCCCCGACAACAACACCAAATCTTCCCGTGGCGCCACAGCCCACGCCGATCCCTACCCCTGATCCAATCGTCGGGCCAATCGTGGCCGCCTCCATTACCGCAAACCTCGACGCCGGGACCGTAACCGTCGCTGTCCCGGGTGCACTGTCGGTCTGGATCACAGGCGCTGAGACCGTCACGCTCAAGGCCAACGGTGCCGTCGTATACGAGGGCACCCTTCCTGCGGGTGGCATCATCACCGTGCCCTGGAACAACGAAACGCCGCTCACCAGCCTGACCTTCGCCACTCGCTTGACGACCCGAGCTCCCTATAGCGAGACCGTCGCCGTCAGCCAGGCTGACACGACCAAGGGATCGGTCCCGGCGGTGACATCGGCCAGCAGGCAATCGCACGTTGTCGCTGCATCGCCAGCGCCGCTCGCAACGGCTACTTCGAACTCGGTCTCTTCACCTCCTGTGGCGCTGGCCGGACTCGTGCTGGTCACCATCGCAGCTGGCTTCGGCACAATCACGGCCACCCGGCGCCGAGGCCCAATCGAGTTCTAGCAGGGTGCGGAAAAACACGTGCCGGCATTCTTCCGCATCGTGCTAGTCACGGCGCGCCAGTTTGCTGCCGCAGGTACTTCTGTCCGATCATGGCCAGATGAAGGCAGCTGTACTGAACCAGATTCCGGGCGAGCTAGTTATCGAAGACGTCACGGTCGACAAGCCGGGACCGAACGAGGTCCTGATCCAGACAGTGCACGCTGGGCTGTGCCACAGCGACCTGCACTTCATGGAAGGCCATTGGCAGACCAAGCTGCCCGCGGTGATGGGTCACGAATCGGCGGGCATCGTGCAAGCGGTTGGCGAGGACGTTGCCTACTGCAAGCCCGGCGATCGAGTCATCACCTGCCTGTCGCTGTTCTGTGGTACCTGCGACATGTGTCTGACGGGTCACCCCAACGTGTGTCGCAACAACCGGTCGCTCGACCGGGCCAAGGGTGACACGCCCCGGCTCACCAACGCTGCGGGCGAGGGCCTGGCCCAGTTCGCTCGACTCGGTGGCTTCGCTGAAGAAATGCTCGTGCACGAAAACGCCATCGTCAAAGTCCACCCCGACATGCCCCTCGACAAGGCATCACTGATCGGCTGCGGCGTCACCACCGGTGTCGGTGCCGTGTTCCGCACCGCTCGCATCGAACCAGGATCGACCGTCGTGATCTTCGGCTGCGGAGGCATCGGGCTCTCTGCATTGCAGGGCGCACGCATCGCCGGCGCCGGCCGCATCTTCGCCGTCGACATCACGCCTGAGAAGCTCGAGCTCGCCAAAGTCCTGGGTGCAACCGACACCATCAACGGCGCCGAGACCGACGTGGTGGCTCATATCAAGGAAGCCACCGGTGGCCTGATGGCCGACTACGCATTCGAGTGCATCGGCTTAAAGCAAACCGCCGAGCAAGCGTCGGCAGTGACCGGCGTCCGAGGCACCGCGGTGATCGTGGGCATGATGCCTTTCGATGCCAAAGTCGAAATTCCCGGCTATGAGATCTTCATGATGGAGAAGACCCTCAAGGGGTCGATGATGGGTTCGAACGTGTTCCGTAAGGACATGCCGCAGTACGTGAACATGTACCTCGACGGCCGACTTATGCTCGACGAGATGGTCAGCCAGCACATCCACCTCGACCAGATCAACGACGGCTACCAAGCCATGCAACGCCGAGAAGGCACCCGCACAGTCATCGATTTCTGAGTCAGTCGCTCTCGCCAAATCGACCCTAGCGAGAGCCTCAGACCGAGGCGACTCGATCCAGTCACCGTGGCAACCCTCCAATGTGATGGCGTTGCGGGATCGAACCACGTGTTCTGAGTAACACAGAAAGCGTTGTTGCATAAGGGCGCCATGCAGGTCATAATTCTGACCTATGGATACATTGCCCATCGCCGAGGTCAAGGCGCACCTGTCCGAGCTGGCGGACCGCGTCGAAAAGCAGCAGGACTTGATCACCGTCACCCGAAACGGGCGTCCGTCATTTCACATGATCTCGGCTGATGAGCTGGAGGGCTTGCGCGAGACAATCGCAATCCTCTCTGACCCCGAGTTGGTCACCTCGCTCGGAACTGCTCGATCAGAATCCGCTAGAGGCGCCGGTGTCGCTCTGAGCTACGACGAGGCAAAGGCAGCATTGCTCGACGATGTACCAAATTGAGCTACTGCCCGAAGCGCTGCGCCAACTCGACAAACTGTTCAAGAAGATCATTGCTGCGGCGCTTGAAACCATCTACGTATCTATTGCAGAGAACCCGCAACGAGTAGGCAAACCACTTCGTGAACCGTTCTTTGGACTTCGATCAGCACGCCGGGGCGAATACCGCATCATCTATGCAATCCGGAACGATTCCGACGATGCCTCCGGTGAAGGAACCGTCGAGATCTACCGCATCGCCCACCGCAAGGATGCCTACCGCAGCTGACCCAGTGAACTCTGCCAGCGAGACGGCGGGTCCTGGTCGCCTCGTGATCAACACGTACCTGCTGGCGATGCGCTTTGTCCTTCGCGATCTTGGAGGAATGAGGTCAACGAGATCTCAGCTAGCAACCGGGCAGCAATAGTCTCGGCAATCAACGCAATCTTGACAGCAGCAGACCTTCGTTTCCTGCGACTTCTGTGTTCCGAAAATGCAGTAGCTGAGATGCGGCGTTTGAAGCAGCGGATTGCCTCTTTGACGCTGCTGCCCTCGGCGCGTTTGCGGTCGTGGTAATCGCGCCCTCGCCCGGCCGGTTGATCTGGCTGACGGCCGCAACGTGCATCACATAGTTCACTTGGCGGTTGCCGCGAGGATCAAAGCGGTGGCGAGTGTTCTCACCTGATGAAGCTTCGATCGGCGCGGTCGCGTTGTACGCGGCGAAGTGAATTCAGACTCGATGAATAGCTGGGGTGCCGTACCCTCGACAGCATGGCCTTTGCTGAGAACTTCGTTGCGCCGCCCGGGTTACGCGCCGACGACTATCTGATCAGACCGCTTCGTGTCACCGACAATCAGTTGGACTACGACGCAGTGATGGAGAGCAAGGAGTTCTTGCGCATCTGGGAACAGTCGAGTTGGCCAGAAGACGACTTCACCGCCGAAGCCAACCTGCAGGACATGCAGAAGATGGTTCAGCGTCACGCCGATCGACACTCGTTCGGCTACACCGTAATGAACCCGACCGAGACCGAGTGCTATGGCTGCATCTACATTGCGCCAACCGATGTCAGCTGGCTGGCGAACAGCCAGGTCACACCGCTGGCTGACGCAGAATGGTCGGACTTCGACACCAGCGTGTCGTTCTGGGTCCGCCAGTCACAGTTGGCCAACGGGCTCGATCGGCGAGTTCTCGACTCGGTGCATGTCTGGATGAGTAACGACTGGCCGATAAGGCGACATGCCATCAAGACCGTCGAGCAGTTCGACCAGCAGGTAGCCATGATCGACAGCTCGGATCTGCAGCGAGCATTCCGCCTCGTTGATCCTAAAGACGCCAGCCCGTCGCTGGCCTTCATCTAGGAACCCGATGCACGAACAACAATTGTCGGGTCTCGAGGCCCTCGAGATGACAACCAGACTGCTGGGCCATCTCTACCGCAGCGTTGGCTTCGAGCCCTGCACCACCAACGACCTGCTCTCCGGACCAACCAGCATCTGAGCGACCGAGCCTGCATATGTAACACTCGGACAATGGACCGAGATGCCGAGCTTGCTTTACTCGACCGCATCAACGCGCACCGCAAGGCCGGGCGTGGCACCGACACGGCCGACGGCGCTTGGCAACAGCAGGTATCGGCCTACACCTGCCCCGATCGGCTCGCACGCGAACGCCAACTGTTGAGCCGCATCCCCACCGTGGTCGGCCTGTCCGGTTTGCTTCCCGTTGCCGGAAGCTATGCCACCACCATGCTCGGCGACGCGCCGGTCGTATTGACACGGGACAAAGACGGCAGCGTGCACGCCATGCTCAACGTGTGTCGCCACCGGGGTGCCGAAGTTGCCACCGGGTGCGGTTCGGCTGCATTGCTGACCTGCCCGTATCACGGCTGGACGTACCGGCTCGACGGAAGCCTGGCGGCCAGACGCCGTCCCGAGTTCTTCGGCGATCTCGAGCCCGAGGGACTCGTGCAGCTTCCGGTGATCGAACAGTACGGCTTGCTATGGGTCAGCGGCACACCCGGCACCGAGATTCCGACCGAACCGCTTCAGGGTGCTGAAACCGACCTGGCTGGCTTCGATCTGGCGAGCCACCGACTGTTCACGACTACGACATTCGCCCGGCCGATCAACTGGAAGCTCGTGATCGACACGTTCCTCGAGGTGTACCACGTGCCGGTTCTGCACGAGCAGACACTGGGCGAACTGATCTACGGCGACTATTCGTTGTTCGATGCTTACCGCGAACACGGTCGCATGATCGTGACCCGAACGACCGTCGACGACATCGACGGCCAAGATCGCGACGACTGGCAATTCTTGCCGCACTCGACCATCGTGTGGGCGCTACAGCCGAGCACCATTTTGATCTATCAACAGGATCACGCCCAGCTCTATCAAGCTCGACCGGGCAGCCATCCGGGCGAGTCGATCATCACCGTCTCGGTCTACGTGCCCGAGGACACCGCTCACGACGACTCGCACTGGCAGAAGAACTTCGATCTCCTGGTCAAGGTGACCGACACCGAGGACTTCGTAACCTGCGCCGGCATCCAACGCGGCTTCGCATCAAGTGCGCAGGACGCAGTCACGTTCGGCGCCAACGAGCCATTGCTCGCCCACTACGAACGAAGCCTGAACCAGCTCGTCGACGCTGACGGCCAGCGGTGAACCTGATCAGCTGGTGAAGCTGGCCACGTCGTTCAGATCGGCTCGGGGCATGCGCACCGTGTTGATGTGGGCATCTTCGTCGATGTAGCCGAACGACACGCCGAACATGATCTCGTTGTCTTCGGGGATGTCGGCGATCTCCTTGACCGGGCCGGGGTAGCCCGCCAGTGACCCCTGCGCGATACAGCCAAGGCCTTTCTCGACCATGACGAGCATCGTCGTGCCCAGCAGAATGCCCATGTCGACGGCTTGGGGGAAGCCGAAGGTTCGCGGCATCGAGAAGAAGGCTGCGTGGGGCGCGTCGAAGAATTCGAAGTTCTTGCGGGCAATGGCCACGCGCCCCGCCTTGTCCTCGCGAGTGACCCCCATGGTTCCGTAGTAGCTGAAGCCACACGCACGACGCCGGTCGGTGTACTTGCCATCCATCTCGGTAGCTCCAGGGAAACCTCGTTCCTGCTCTGCTCCGCTATCGAACAACTCGAGCAGCTCAGCTCGAAGCCGGTCACGAGCGTCGCCAGATACAACGGCGACATGCCACGGCTGGGTGTTGGTTCCCGACGCCGCCAGACGAGACAGGTCGAACACTTCTCGAATCAGTTCTTCGGGCACGGGATCGGGCTTGTAGCCTCGAACCGAATAGCGAGAAGTGAGGGCATCGGTAACGTTCACGCCTCCATTCTGTTCCGGCTACCCACTGCGGGCGAAACTGCGGCACAATTGTGTTGGTTCGACCGCTCGGTCATATCAGGAGGATGTGCATGGATTACGTGGCGCCAACCACGATCGAAGAGGCGGTAGGCGCTTTGGCGTCGACCCCGAACTCGCGAGTTTTTGCGGGTGCTACCGATCTCATTCCGCAGATCCGCGCTGGTCGACCCGAGCCCGGATTGCTAGTTGATCTCAAACGCATCGACCGCATGACCGCCGTGACCGAGAACGACTCCGGCTGGACGATCGGTGCGGCAACGCCCACCAGTCGATTGACCGAAGACGCCGCGTTCGCCGGTCAATTCCCCGGGCTCAGCGAAGCGGCCGGGCTCATTGGATCAGATCAGATCCAGAATCGATCCAGCTTGGGTGGCAACCTTTGTAACGCCTCTCCCGCGGCTGACTCGGTGCCGGCCATGATGGTCAATGGAGCCCGCGCCATCGTCGCCACCGCCGACGGCACGCGCTCGATTGCCGTCGACGAGGTTCCAACGGCTCCCGGGCAGACCTCGCTCGAGCCGGGCGAATTCATCATCGAGTTCGAAGTCGACAAGCCACCAGCCCACACCGGCGATGCCTACGTGCGCATGACACCTCGCACCGAGATGGACATCGCTGTCGTGGGCGCCGGAGCCCGCATCACTCTCGATGCCGAAGGCAACTGCACCGATGCCCGTATCGCACTCGGCGCTGTGACGCCCACCGCTCGTCGAGTTGGCGATGCCGAAGCTGCACTGGTGGGCAGCCCCATCACCGACGAAACTCTTGCACTCGTTGCGGCTGCTGCCAGCGAAATCTGTGACCCCATCGATGACAAACGCGGCACCATTGCCTACCGCAAACAAGTCGCCGGCGTGCTGGCCAAGCGAGCCGTCGAGCTCGCCGCCGACCGAGCCGCAGGCCATATCACCGCCACCGAGAACGGAACCCACTGATGAGTCGCTCCCACATCAACTGCACGATCAACGGTGACCAGACCGACTTTCTGAGCGAGTCCGGCGGATCGCTACTCAACGCACTGCGCGACGACGTCGGCCTGATGGGCGTCAAAGAAGGCTGCGGTACCGGCGACTGCGGCGCGTGTTCCATCCTTATGGACGACCGTGTCACCTGCGCCTGCCTGATCTTTGCTCCCGAGGCCGAAGGTCGCACCATCGTGACCATCGAGGGCATGGCCAACGCCGACGAACTGCATCCGCTGCAGCAGTGCTTCCTCGAAGGGGCGGCGCTGCAATGCGGCATCTGCACGCCGGGCTTCTTGTTGGCTGCCAAGGCGTTACTCGACAAAAACCCCGATCCGACCGAAACCGAAGTCCGCTATGCCCTGGCCGGCAACCTCTGCCGGTGCACCGGCTACGACAAAATCATTCGAGCAGTACTCGACGCCGCCGAAGGCATGCGAGCAACCGCCACCACTGGAGAATCAGCATGACGATGACCGAAGACCCCAAGGCAAGCGCACCCAGCTACAAATGGGTCGGCAGCCGATCGATCCGCCCCGACGGCCTCGACAAGGTCACCGGCAAGGCCCGCTTCGGCGCCGACCTGACACTGCCTGGCATGCTCGAAGGCGCCGTGGCCCGTTCACCCCATGCTCATGCCCGCATCGTGTCGATCGACACCACGGCGGCCGAGGCCATGACCGGCGTTCATGCCGTGATCACTGCGGCTGATCTGCCCGACCTGGCCGAAGTCGGCAAGAAGCCCGACGACGTCTTCATGTCCGAGAAGATCTTGGCCAGGCACAAGGTCCTGTGGGAAGGCCACCCCGTGGCCGCAGTTGCTGCCACCAGCCGCGAGATCGCACGGGCTGCCGTTGCCACCATCGAGGTTGTGTACGAACCCCTACCCCACGTGTTGACCGTCGACGAAGCGCTCGCCGACGGTGCACCGGTGCTGCACGATGCCATGATCACCCGTGGCGTCGACCCAGCACCAGAAGAAGCCTCGAACGCAGCGTCTCGCGCCGTGCACGAGCGGGGAGACCTCGATCAGGGTTTCGCCGATGCCGATGTGGTGCTCGAACGCGAGTACACCACCAAGCCCGTCCACCAGGGCTACATCGAGCCCCACGCCTGCGTCGCCGATGCCGGCCAAGACGGCAAGGCCAGTCTCTTCGTGTCGTCACAGGGTCACTTCTCGTTGCGGGCCATGACCGCCACCACTCTGGGGTGGGATCCATCGGCTATCACCGTGACTGCGGCCGAGATCGGCGGAGGCTTCGGCGGCAAGACCACCATCTATCTCGAGCCACTCGCCGTGCGCCTGTCCGCCAAGGCCGGCCGCCCCGTCCGCATGGTCATGGGCCGCGACGAAGTCTTCAAGGCCACCGGTCCCACGTCGGGCTCGCGCATGAAGATCAAGATGGGCGTGACCAACGACGGCAAGATGACCGCCGCCCAGGTCTGGATGGCGTTCGAAGCAGGCGCCTTCCCCGGCTCACCCGTCGGCGCTGCCAGCATGACCGCCATTGCCTGCTACGACGTACCGAACTTCTTCATCGAGGGCTTCGACGTCGTCTGCAACAAGCCCAAGGTCGCGGCCTACCGAGCACCGGGCGCGCCGATCATTGCCTATGGCATCGAGAGCATCATCGATGAGCTCGCCATGGCCATTGACATGGATCCCATCGATCTACGCCTGGCCAATGCTGCCGTCGAAGGCACCCAGGCCTCGTACGGCCCGGTCTTCCCTCGCATTGGCTTCGTGGAAACGCTCGAGGCCATTCGCGACTCCGATCACTATCGCTCGCCCGTCCCCGAAGGCATGGGCCGCGGCGTGGCCAGTGGCTTCTGGTTCAACATCGGTGGCAACTCGACTGCCACCGTGCACGTCAATGAAGACGGCAATGTCAACGTGATCGAGGGCTCCCCCGACATCGGCGGCAGCCGTGCCTCGATGGCATTGTTCGCAGCCGAAGAGTTCGGCATCTCGGTGGACCGGGTGTCGGTCAAGATCGCCGATACCCAGACCATTGGCTTCAACGACGTCACCGGCGGAAGTCGAGTGACCCTCGCCACCGGCAAGGTCGTGGTCGACTGCTGCCGGGCCATCAAAGAAGACCTGTGTCGCCGAGCCGCCAAGACCTGGGACTGCGAGATCGACGACGTGGAATGGGTCGACGGTCAGGCCCAACACGCCAGCGGCACCGAGACTCCGCTGTCGCTGGCCGACCTCGCCGCCAAGGCGCCTCGCACGGGTGGGCCGATCTCGGTCACCAAGTCCGACAACGTCCGCGGCGCCGGTGCTGGCTTCACCACCCAGCTCGTCGACCTCGAAATCGACGACGAAACCGGTGTATGTCGAGTCGCTCGCTATACGACCGCGCAAGATGCCGGCAAGGCCATTCACCCCAGCTATGTCGAAGGCCAGATGCAGGGCGGCGTGGTGCAAGGCATCGGCTGGGCGTTCAACGAGGAATACATCCACCGCCCCGACGGCACGCTCGACAATCCGGGCTTCCTCGACTATCGCATTCCCGTGGCCTCGGACCTGCCCATGATCGACACCATCGTGGTCGAGGTACCGAATCCCAACCACCCCTATGGGGTCCGAGGTGTCGGCGAGGCGGGCATCGTTCCACCCATGGCTGCCATCGGCAACGCCATCCAACGTGGTGCGGGCGTGCGCCTGCACGATCTTCCGATGTCACCAATGCGCGTCCTCGACGCCATCAATCAACGCGGATAGTCACACGACCCATGGTGACCGTCAAGTTCTCGGCGTCGCTGCGTGACCTGACGGGCGACGACGACGAAATCCAGGTCGACGCACCCACGGTGCGTCGACTGATCAAGGTGCTCGACGAGCGCTACCCCGGCATCGGCGAACGCCTCAGCGAAGGCACCTCGGTCGCCATCAACGGCGAGATCCTGCCCGACGCCCTCTACGAAGACATCCCCGACGGCGCCGAAGTCCATTTCCTCGCCACCCTCGCCGGCGGATAACGAATCCGTGCCCGGCACCTGTTCGTTATCGGAGGCTGTCATACCCTGGATCTACTTTTGAGGTATGCCCAGACCACCCCGCCTCAATCCGATTGACGGCATTCACCATGTCACGAACCACCGCGCCGGGGACGAGGACCTGTTCCTCACCCATCGCGATTTCCTACTGTTGCTAAGGCTCGTCCAACTGGCGAGCGAAGAAACCGGCGTCGTGGTCATCGAATACTGCCTGATGCCAAACCACTACCACTTGGTCGTGCGTTGCCCCGAAGGCTCACTCGACCGGTTCATCCACTATGTGCAGGGCAACTACGCCAGAGCGTTCAACCATCGCCACGGCAATAAGGGCCCAGTGTTCCAGCGCCGGTATCACAACGTCCTCATCACCTCCGACGAGCAGTTTCACCTCACGTGCCGCTACGTCAATCGCAATCCAGCCGAACTCGGCTACGACATTGCGAGCTATCCATGGTCGAGCTTTGCCCTCCACAAGCAGCCCACCGCTGCAGCGCACGATGTTGTAGCAGTCGATCAGACGATGCTGCTCGGCATGTTCGGCTCGCACCCGGCCTATGTCGCGTTCGTAGAGCGGCCTATGCCTCATGACAAGTTCGCACTCGTAGGCAAACACAGGACGATGGATCTGGACCAATCGACGGTCGCAGATGAACTAACCGGACTCTGCGAGATCATCACCGATGTAACGGGCGCCGACCTGGAGACCATCCGATCGAGCGCCCGAGGTCGCCGCAACAACGCGAGACTTGTCGCCACCTTGTTGGCCAGCGAGTTGTTCCCCGCTGATACCGATGCGATCTGCAAGACGCTCGGGTATCGCAGCACCGGCACGTTCCGGTCGGCTCTCAATCGAGCTCGGAGGTTCTACGAAGAAGACGACCAGATCCGCACCAATGTAGACCTCGCCCGTAACGCATGGGCCACCAGCGAACATCGAGCGGCATAGTCCAGCGTCGGATAACGAACGCGTGCCTGGCACGGATTCTTTATCGCTTGTGTGCGAACGTAAGCTCGGCTCAATGGCTATTCCGGTTCCTGCGACGTTTGCGGATGTGACCCTTGAATGGATGCAAGGTGCGCTGGCCGAAGGCGAAGTGCTCGACGCCGAGGTCGCCTCTCTTGCCGTGGAACCCATGGCAGCCAGCAAAGGACTCATCGGCGACCTGGCCACCATCGGGGTGACATATGCACGAGGCGAGGGGCCAGCCACGTTCGTGCTGAAGCTGCCGGCAGCCAACCCCGACAGCCGCCGTATCGGTGAGATGCTGAACGCCTATGGCCGCGAGGTCGCCTTTTACCGACATGTTGCACCCCACGCCGCAGGCACAAGGCTGGCAACTTGCTACTACTCGGGCGAAGACGACAGCGCTGGACGCTGGGCTGTGCTGTTGGAGCACATCGAAGCCGACGAGTTCGACTTCATCGCTGGCGCAACCACGGCACAAGCGAACGCAGCGGTAGACGCACTCGCCGACTTCCACCATCTGTGGTGGGACGAACAAACGCCGTTCGTATGGATGCCGGGATTCGATGTGACCGGCGTCGGCGGACTGCAGCCACTGTGGTTGTCGAACCTGCCGGTATTCGTGGACAAATATCGCGCATCCTTGCCGGGCTCTACAGCCGAGTGGGTCCTGGCGTTCGCGCCCCAGCTCGCCGCTTGGTCACGGCGGGCGGCGACGGAACCACTCACCATGGTGCACTCCGACTACCGCATCGACAACCTGCTTTTTCAGGGTGATCAGGTCACCATGATCGACTGGCAGACGGCCATGCGAGCGCCCGCAGCCATGGACTTGTCGTGCTTCATCGCCACCAGCCTCGACGTCGATGACCGGCGAGCGCACGAAGCTGGTCTTATCCTCTGCTACCTCGACCGGTTGCGATCCAACGGCACCGATGTCGATCCCGAATGGTTCGCCACGAGCTACGACGAGAACCTGTTGTGGTGGATGGGCCAGTTCGGCAACAATCTGGCGCACCTCGACCCTGGCGATGCCGCCACCCAGGCTGGACTCACGACCATGGTCGAACGCGTCTACACCGCTGCACTTGACCGCAACGTGGGCCGCCTGCTCTGACGTTGGGCCACAGCGCCGACTAAGACGCCCGGTCTGTCGAGCGCTAGGTTCGCATTCGATGCGATTTACACCAACCGAACTCACGAGCGACGAGCTTGTCCTACAAGGCGAGGTGCGGGAATTTCTGGCCGCAGAGCTTCCACCTGGAAGTCACGAACCCGGACTTGGTATGCAGGCTCGCCACGACAAGGCCTTCTCGAAGAAGATGGCCGAACACGGCTGGGTCGGAATGGCATTGCCCACCGAATGGGGTGGAAGCGACAAGAAGGCCGTCGACCGGTTCATCGTGGTCGAAGAAATGCTGCGATGGGGCGCTCCGGTTGGCTATCACTGGGTTGCCGATCGCCAGACCGGCAACATCATCAACAAGTTCGGCACCGACGAGCAACGGGAACGATTCCTGCCGTCGATCTGTCGGGGCGAGCTCGGTTTCTCCATCGGTATGAGCGAACCCGATAGCGGCTCCGACCTGGCATCGGTCTCGACCCGGGCAGATCGCGACGATGGCGGGTGGATCGTCAACGGCACCAAGATCTGGACCAGCAACGCTCACGAGAACGACTGGTTCATATGCCTGCTCCGCACGACGCCACTCGAAGAAGGAAGTAACAAACGCGAGGGTCTCAGCCAAATGCTGATCGACCTGCACCACACCGACGGGCTGGAGTTGAGCCCCATTCCGTTCCTGAACGGCGAACACCATTTCAACGAGGTGTCGTTCACCGATGTCTTCGTGCCCGACCAGAACGTGGTCGGCCAAGCCGGCATGGGCTGGAACCAGAACACCACCGAAATGGCATACGAACGAGGCGGACCCGACCGTTGGCTGTCACCGTTCTCTACCGTCGAACAGTTGCTGCGAGAAACCCAGGGCACCGACATGGACGACCGAGTGGTCGAACTCTTCGGCGAGCTGACCGCCCGCTGGTGGGCCATGCGCAATCTGTCACTTTCGGTGTCACGCCTGATCGATGCGGGCGAAGCTCCTTCGGTCGAGTCCTCGCTCGTGAAGGAGATGGGCACCCGCTTCGAGATCGAGGTCATCGAGAAGCTGGTCGAACTTGTCGACAGCGAACTCACCTTGGAATCGGCCTCGCTCTTCCAGCGGCTGCTCGCCCAGTGTGTGTTGACCGGTCCTGGAAACACGATCCGCGGAGGCACGATCGAGATCCTGAGATCTGTTGCATCCAAAGGACTACAGGGGTTGCCAGCATGACCGTCGACGCCCTCATCACCGACACGGCATCTCGTCTGTTTGGCGAACTCTGCACCCATTCCGCCATCCAGGAAGCCGAAGCCCGAGGCGAATCGGCAGCCATCTGGCAAGCGTTCGCAGAAACCGGTTTCCCCTGGATCTCGCTGTCCGAAGAAGACGGTGGCTCCGGCGGCACGCTGCTCGATGCGCTCGAAGTGCTTCGACTGGTCGGCTACTACGCAGCGCCGATTCCCGCAGCCGAGACCGGCGTGCTCGGTGGCTGGCTTCTTACGAGTGCAGGCCTCGAGTTACCCGAAGGCATCGTCACCGTGGTGCCGGGTAGCCCATTGGACACCCTCGCCGTTTCAGATAGCGGACAGGTGACCGGCACAGCACACATGGTGCCGTGGGGGCGCAACGCACAGCGCTTGGCGTTGTTGGGCCACGGGATTGTCGCATCGGTGGATGCATCGGCCGCCACCGTCAGTCACGCAACATCATTGGCGGGCGAGCCCCGCGACACGCTCACCTTCGACGGCGCTCAAGCCGACATCGCCGGGGCCCCCGATGGTGTCGACGCCCACGCTCTTCGATTCCGGGGTGCACTCAGTCGCGTGGCACTCATGGCAGGAGCCATCGACAAGATGAGCCGACTGACCGTGAGCTACACCAACGAACGCGAGCAATTTGGCAAGCCAGTCGCGCGCTTCCAGGCGGTGCAGCAACACCTGGTGTGGGCCAGCCAAGACGCCGCGCTGACTCGCATGGCGGCCGAGAGCGCTGGCCGCCAGGCGGCCCGAGGCGACGCACGTTTCGAGATCGCCGCCGCCAAGCTCGTCGCCAACCAGGCCGCGACCCGGGCGACCAAAGCGTGCCACCAAGCTCACGGTGCAATGGGCATGACGCAGGAATATGAGCTGCATCATTCGAGCCGCCGGCTCTGGACATGGCGCTCAGAGTACGGCGGCGTTCGTGAGTGGTCGAACTGGGTCGGCCGGTCCGCGGTTGCCCACGGCGCCGATGGCTTGTACCCACTCATTACGGGTGGGTCGGCGGCTCTCTAGTTACTCACCGCAGATGACGAGGCGGTAGCCCATGTCGAATTCGGTCAACTCGCGCAGATGGCCGTGACGGCGATCCCACTCGCCACTATCGAGTGCATCCACCAAGCGGCGGGTACCAGCGGCGCGGTCAGATTCTGACTGACGGGCAAGTACCGACATGCCAGCCTGTACGACGGGATCGAGATACCGCTCAGGACGATTCCAGTAACAACCAGCGAAGCCATCGATGCAGTTGTCGGGCACCGTCATCACACGCTCTTCGACAAGATCGAGATAGCCATCGATCCACCCAGCGGAAGGACTGGCGACCGACGGCTCCATACCGAGCGAGGTGAAGTATTCGGCGAGCCGGCCGGTCCAGCCGAAGACCCACGGCTGGAGCGGCGTTCGATTGGAGCGCTGCCGTGGATCGACATCGGCGACCGATTTCAAGTTGTGTACAGCACTACCGACAGGCTTCAGCCCATCACCGTGACGGGTGCCGAAGGTCGAGTCCTTCCTGCCGTATTCACGCTGCTCGCACTACTTCTGCTGCTTTCGTATGCGTGGCGACGGCGGATTATGCGCCGAAGGCTGTCCATGAACGATGATCTAGGGTGAAGCATGACCGATCTTGAATCCGATATCGCCCGCCTCGTCGAGCGTGATCAAGAAGCGCTCGAGTGCCCGTTTCCGCTCTTCGAACGCATTCAGCAAGCAGATGCGCCACTCGTGCGCAGCGAGAGCCTGGGCGCGTGGATCGCTACCCGTCACGAGCACGTGCTCGAGATCATGCGAGACACCAACACCTGGTCGAGCCGATCGCCGTCTTCGGTCGGCGACCGAGCCAGTGCCATGACGATGGCTATGGCCGAACTGGCGCAAGACCCCGAGATGGCCCAGGTGTTCGCGACGGTCACGGATGATCGACGCCAGGTCGCTGTGCTGTTGAACGCCGATCCCCCGGCTCACGTTCGACAGCGTCGCGCCGTGAACGGCGCCTTCCGCCCGGCGCGCATCCGGGCGATGGAACCGCAGGTTCGCGCCATCTCGGACCGACTGATGTCGGCCTTCGCTGCGCGTGGGCGGGTCGAGTTCGTGTCGGAATACGGCGTGTTGTTGCCCATGGAGATCATCGCCGGAGCGCTGGGCGTGGCCCACGACGACCTGTTGCAGTTCAAGCAGTGGTCCGATGACCTGGTCATGCCCGTCGGCAATGCGTCTCCGTCGGTCGAGCAGGTGCGTGGCTTTTTGATGAGCCGCAAGGAGTTCGGCGACTACTTTTCTGCCCTGCTCGACGAGCGCCGAGCCAGCCCGCAAGACGACATCATCAGCGACGTGGCCAATGCAAACGTCGACGGCGAACCGCTCAGCCCCGCCGAGGCACTGTCGATGCTCACTCAGTTCCTGGTTGCAGGGAACGAAACCACCACCAAACTGCTGACCAACCTGGCATTCCATCTCGCCGCCCAGCCCGAACTACAAGATCGCGTCCGCAATGATCGGTCGCTGGTCGAGAATCTGGTCGAGGAAGCCCTGCGCTTCGAAGCACCAGTTCAGGGTTTGTTTCGAGTAGCCACGACCGACACCGACTTCCACGGTGTGCCCATAGCCAAGGACGACTTCGTGTGGATAGTGTACGCCGCAGCGAATCGGGACCCGGGCGTGTTCTCATGCCCGAACGAGATCGACGTCGACCGAACGAACGCCGACGAGCACCTGGCGTTCGGTCATGGCGAACACTTCTGCATCGGTGCACGCCTGGCCCGACTCGAAGCGCACGTGGCGGTCAACGCCGTTCTCGACAACATGATCAATCTGCGGCTGAGCGAGAGCCATGTGGCACAGTTCGAAGACAGTTTCGTGCTGCGAGGTATGCGAACACTCGATCTCGAGTTCGATCCGGTCCGGTCCGAGTAGGCGAATGATGGTCGCACCCACCCCGCAAGACTGGGTGCCACGATCATTTCGTATGCAGCTCCATCGGCCCGGGCGTACACCCATTGATCGCTTTGGGTACTACTGCCCAACCGGTGATTTAGCATGGGGTAGGTGCGACTCATCCCATTGGAAATCGGCCAGATCGAAATGTATATGGGACAGATCACGGGAGATGATGGCACTCGCCGTTTTCCGGTTCCGTCTTGGCTCATCGAACACCCGCAAGGACTCGTATTGTTCGACACCGGCATGCACGTCGACCTACAGACCAGCTTCGATCGGATCGGCGCCGAGACAGCAGAAACCATCACGCCCGATTTCTCCCCCGGCGAAGAATTGACCGCCCGGCTGACGCAGCGAGGTATTGCCCCAACAGACATCACCAAAGTCATCGTCAGCCATCTGCACTTCGATCATGTGGGAGGAAACGAAGAGATACCCAACGCTCGAGTCGTCGTTCAGCATGCCGAATGGGAATCCGGCCATGACCAGCGCATGATCGACTACGGCGTCTACAACCCCGACGACTACGACCATGGCCACGACGTGCAACAGATCGACGGGCATCACGACGTGTTCGGCGATGGCACGGTGAGGTGCTTGCCCACCCCAGGCCACACCCGGGGCCACCAGTCATTACGTCTCGAGCTCGAGTCGGGCCCGATCGTGCTCACGGGCGACTGCGTCTATCTGGAGAGCATGCTCGACCAGATGCAAGTGCCGACAATTGGCAGCGAAAAGTCACAACAGCAGCAGCGAGAATCCATGCGTTACCTGGCTTCGCTGCGCGACGACCACGGCTGCCGCCTGCTCTTCGGTCATGACATCGATCAGTTCGATGCGATCCCAGCCGGAGGACTCCAGTGATGACGAACGAGAACCTGACCTGGTCGGTGGGCGATGTCACGATCACTCGCGTCGAGGAAGGCGTGACCTATGTCGACGCATCGGTGCTGATGCCGGACTTCACGCCTGCCATGCTGGACCCGCATCGTGACTGGTTGATACCGCACTACTTCTCGGGCCGCAACGACAAGATGGCCCTCTCGATTCACTCGTTCGTGGTCGAGAGCCAGGGCAAGACCATCGTGGTCGACACCTGCGTCGGAGACGAACAAGCGCCTCTTCCCAGCGACCCGGCCTTTGTCGACCGGCTCCACGCTGCCGTCGATGGTGGCCTCGACTCGATCGATGTGGTGTTGTGCACCCATCTGCACTTCGATCATGTCGGCTGGAATCTACGCACCGTCGATGGCGCTCGGGTTCCCACATTCCCGAACGCGCGTTACCTGTTCGCCGCCACCGAAGTCGAGCACACTCGAACCGACGACCATATGGGCGTGCTCGGCCCCTCGATCGATCCAATCATCGATGCCGGCTTGGCCGACCTGGTCGAGACCGACCACATCGTGACCGGCGAAGTTCGTCTGCTGCCCACCCCGGGTCACACACCCGGGCATGTCTCGGTCCTGATCGAATCAACGGGCGAATCGGCGCTGATCACCGGTGACATGACCCACACGCCGCTTCAGTTCGCCCGACCCGATCTGGCCGCATCGGCATTCGATACCGACAGCGTGCAGTCGACTCAGACACGCATCGACATCATCGAACGCTTCGCCGACTCCGACACGCTGGTGCTGGGCACCCACTTCGCGCCCCCGACCGCCGGGCACTTGAATCGCACCGGTGAGTCGATTCGCTTCGGTTAGCCTCTTGCCATGGCGTCTGTTGATCTTGCTTCGGAACAACGCGCGCTCGACGAAGCCCGCCAGGCCGCCGCCGACAAGCTCGCGTCGCTACAAACCATCGAACTCATGGCCGCCGACGAGCTCAGTCAGGAGTACATGGAGGCCGTGGTCCGCGGCGCCGTCGAGAAACTCTCCCGCGAACTAACGGTCTTCGGTCGAATAGACGACGAGGAAATCTGGCGGGTGGGCATCTACGGCGTGCAGAAGGACCACACTCCGGTGGTCATCGACTGGCGGGCACCATTTGCACAAGCCTTTTACCAAGCCAAGTTCGACGACCCGCAAGGTCTCGAGCGTCGGGTGAGCTATGTGGGTGCAATCGATGAACTGTTCATCGAAGAGTTCACCAACGGCCAGGTCAGCGGGTCGTCGCCGTTGATGGCCGAGCTGTCACGATCACGGGGCGAGACCATGAAGACAGCTGTGGCCACCCTGCAATCCGAGCAGGACGAACTGGTCCGACGCGACCCCGACGAGCAGATGGTCATCCGCGGCGGACCCGGAACAGGCAAGACCGTCGTTGGGCTGCACCGGGCCGCCTGGATCGTGTACAACGATCAACGGCTGTTGTCCGCCGAACTGATCCTGGTCGTGGGCCCCACCGACCGCTACCTCGAATATGTCTCTTCGGTACTCCCCACCCTGGGCGAAGCCAAGGTTCGCCAAACCACTCTCGCGCGGCTGCTCGGCCCCACCTCGCCGATCGCAGCAGCCATCGACTGGCCGACGGTGCTCGACCGCTTCGAGGCATCGCTGTACAAGCGAGAGTCCGTCATGATCAAACGCCAGACCGTTCCCGCCGACGTGGCCATCGAGATCTTGGACCGGGTGGCGGCATCGAAGTTGCCGTGGCGCAAGAAGCGTGCCGGTGTGGTTGCGGGGTTGGCTCGCTTCAGCGGTCGGCCCGACGCTCAGGTACGAGATGCCGCCGCCGAGCTCATGCCGCCGATGAGCGCCAAGCAAGCATTCAAGCGGCTTCGCAATCGCGACGTGTTGCGCGAGTGTGGGCTCGACGAGACCCAGATCGATGCGTGGCTCCAAGTCGAAGACGATGGTCCGTTGCGAGACGAGCTCAAGGCACGTTTCGAGCAAGCCCCCATGCAGTACTCGCATGTCATCGTCGATGAAGCGCAGGACCTGACCGTCATGCAGATGCGTGCCGTGCAACGCCGCACCAAGGGCCTGACCTTTGTCGGCGATGACGCGCAGACCTCGGTCGATGGCGCCATTGGGCTACGGGCGATCGCCGAGTCACTGAACATCGAAGCCACCGAGCTCACCACTGCCTATCGCATGTCCGCCGAGATCGCCGATTGGTTGAACGATCTGGCGGCGGCTACCGAACTTCCGGCTGTTGTGCTGGTCGGCATTCGCCCCAACGGCATCGCGGTCGAGACCAACGAGCCGTTCGATGATGCACACTCCCGCCTCGACGCCACGTATGACAACTGGCGAGTCCTGCGCCACGGTGATGTCTGGAGCCACAAGGGCATCGAGTACGACGCCGTGCTCGTAGATGCCAAAGACATGACCGCAGCCGAGCTCTACCTGGCTGCCTCGCGGGCCGCTCACGAACTCGTCGTCGTGAACACCTGAGCTATAGGTCGACGGCTTTTTCGCTGGCGGGCAGTTCGTAGACGAAGTCGCAGTGGCTGGCGCCGCCCATGATGGTTTGGGTGCGGGTGAAGGTGATGTCGGGGTTGAAGCCCTCGACCATGGTGCCGTCGCGATTACAGCTCATGCGGGCACCCAGGTCGGGGTCACCGAGCTCGCGATACATCTCGGCATACTTGCAGCGCGTCACGTTGAACGCGAATCGGGTGTCGGTCTGCTCGACTACTTCGAGCTCGAGTGCTCCGCCGCGCGTCCAGGCTTCCATCGAGTCGGCGAACACGCTCAAGTCGTTGCCGCCCATCATCTCGGCCATGGTCGCACCCTGGCTCTGCGCCACCCCGACAATGACTTCGGCGGCCAGTTCGCGCACCCGCTCCTGGCCGAACTCCCGACCGAGACGCTCCAGAATCGGCGCCACGATCCGTGCTTCGATCTCGCGGCGCTTCAGCACCCCAACATCGTTCAACGTGTCCGGACGTTCCTCAGCCATGAAGAGGAGAGTAGTCGAGGAGGTGAAGGGAGCGTAGAGAAGCCAACCCGGGGGTGAAGGTGCGCTGCCACCATGAGCCAAGATGGAGCAATGAACGTTCAGCCCTCGGGGGGCGCACTCGGTGCGTACGTGACGGGAGTCGATCTGGCTGCGCCACCGTTGCCCGCCACGACCCAGGCGATTCGCGACGCCTGGCTCGAACACCTGGTGTTGGCGTTCCCCGAACAGCCGTTGAGCGAAAGTGCGTTTCTGGCCTTCGCCACGACACTCGGCGAGCCAGCAAGGTATCCGTTCGTTGACGGCCTGGCCGGCTATCCCGAGATCATCGAAGTGAAGAAGCTCGAGCACGAGAAGAACAACTTCGGTGGCATCTGGCACAGCGACACCGTCTACCTCGAAGAGCCGCCGATGGCCTCGATGCTGGTTGCTCGTGAGTTGCCTCCGACAGGCGGCGACACCGAGTTCGCCAACATGTACCGAGCCTGGGACGACCTCCCCCCACATCTTCGAGAAATCATCGAGCCGCTGCAGGCCGTGAACCGGTCGGACCTGGCTGCTGTTTCCAAGACGCGTTCTGACCGAGTGGCAGACAGCGCTTCGCCCGAACGCACGGCGCACCAATCCGTGCACCCTGCGGTACGAACCCATCCCGAGACCGGCCGCAAATCGCTGTACGTGAACATCGCCCATACCAGCCACTTCGCGGGTATGACCGAAGCCGACAGCCGACCGATTCTCGAGGAGATCTTCGCCCACCAGGTCCGCGCTGATTACGTGTGGCGTCTGCAGTGGGAGCCCGGAATGCTGGCACTGTGGGACAATCGGTGCCTGTTACACAACCCGATCAATGACTACGACGGCTACCGCCGGGTCATGCATCGCATCACGCTGGCCGGAGACCGCCCGGTCTGACCAACAGATGATGGCTCAGGCAAGACCGGCAGCCCACCATTGTTCGAACATGGGCAAGATGTCGTCGTTGACCAGTTCGACCAACGTGCCGTTGGGAGGTTGCACGTAGGCGAAGCTGCCGTAGCCGTCGTCGGGAGTCGTGCCTGCGAGCGCAACGCTCCAGCCCTTGCCCAGCACTGCCTCGACCTCGGCAGCGACATCGTCGACCCACACGCCAATGTGATGGACACCCGGCGTATCGCCGCAATGCCATGGCGAACCGGGAGCGCTCTCGAGTAGTTCGATGTGCTGCGGCCCTTCGCACGAGTACACATACCGCAACGGCACGGTCTGCACGCCGTGAGCGGGAGTCCAGACGGGCATCTCGGCCACCTCGCGCGCTTCCGCCCAGGTCACGCCGAGCGACTCACCCATTTCGGTCATGGCGGAATCGAGATCCGGCACACGAATTCCGGTGTGATAAATGCGTTGGTAATTGATCATGTCTCGCTCAGGGGAAGTCGGGGATGGGAGTGAAGGAATGGGTCTGCACAACCGGCTCGCGGTTGGCAACGATCGACACGGCGGTGCCGGTGGCGCCGCCCAGCGCCGTCTCGATCGACGCCGTCGCCACCGCAGCCGGGTCGAGCAGCTTCGGAGCGCCTTTGGCCGCCTCGGCAGCAAGGCCCAGGAGTGCCGTGGCGACGCCACCTGGACAGATGGCGTTGATCGTCACGTTCTGTTCGGCCAACGAGTCGGCCACCGCTCGGGCCCAGCCGACGACAGCATGTTTGGTTGCCGTGTAGAACGGTGTTGGTGTCCAGGCGACGAGCCCGGCCGCCGATGCGGTGACGATGATGCCTCCGCCGGCGTTCATATGCGGCGCTGCGGCCACGGTTCCGTAGATGACCGAGTCGGTGTTCACGGCCATGACCTTGCGGTACTGGTCGAGCGCAAGCTCGCCCACGACGTAGGGCTGGCCTTGCTCTTTTCGAGAACGGCCCAGAACACCGGCGTTCAGAAACAACAGATCGAGTCCGCCTACAGCTTCGACGGCGACGGCGATCATGTCGCGGTTGGCCTGCTCGGTCGTGACATCGACAACTTGGGTGTGACAGCCATGCGCTGCAGCAAGTTCGGAGAGCGGCTCGGCCTGAATGTCGACCGCCACCACGGTTGCTCCGCGCTGGCTCAGTTGCTCGACCAAGGCAGCGCCGATGCCCGATGCAGCACCGGTGACGAGCGCGGTCTTCGCAATGAGATCGGTCCCGTGATCGATGGTCATTGGGCGGCGAAGTTCGGGGTGCGGCGTTCGGCCATGGCGGCCACGCCTTCCTTCCAGTCTGCGGTGTTTTGTAACTGAGCCTGCTCGACGGCCTCATGATCGGTCGCGGCCTTGACCTGATCGGCCAGGTCACCTCGCAAGGTGGCTCGAATCGAACGAACGGCCAGCGGTGCCGACATCGCAATCTCCGCTGCAAGTTCGTGGGCGGCGCCGCGCACCGAGTCCAGTGGCGCCAGTTTGTCGGCCAACCCGAGAGCTACTGCTTCGTCGCCCTTGACTCGACGACCGGTGAACAGCAGTTCGGCGGCGACCTGCGGACCGACCAGTCGAGGAAGCGTCACGCTCAAGCCAAATCCTTGATGAAACCCGAGCCGAGCGAAGTTGGCGCTGAAACGAGCCTCGGGCGCAGCAACGCGAAAGTCGGGCATGAGCGCCAGTCCCAGGCCGCCGCCTATCGCCGCACCTTGTACTGCCGCGACGATCGGCAATGCCGATCGGAACAGACGGACCCCGGCGGCGTAGAGCTGACCGGCGTTCTCGTCGTCGGCCCGGTTCGCAAAGTCTGCGCCGGCGCAGAAGTGTTTTCCCTCGCTGCACAGCACGATGACCCGAGCCTGGCCGCCCGCATCAAGTCCTTCGAATGTGTCTGCCAATTCCTCGATGAGTCTCATCGAGAAGAAGTTGTTCGGTGGCCGGTGAATCTCCACCGTGGCCACATGATCGCTACCGACCTCGACCGAAACGTCTCCCATGGTGCATCACTCTCTGGCCGCGCGGCCGTCGCCTGTCTTCAAGACAGAAGCTACTTCGCCGCCGAGGTCGCGGCGAAAGCCAATGCTTACCGATCAGATTCACCGTGGTCTCGTGACCTGCGAGCAGCAACAAGATCACCATGCTGATCAGCTCGGCCTCGCTCAACAGCTATCGTGAGTGGTCATGACATTCACAGAGTTCGAGATGGAGTCGATCACCGGTGACCAGGTGGACTTCTCCCGATTCCAAGACCAGGTCAGCCTGATCGTCAACGTCGCCAGCGCTTGAGGCCTCACGCCTCAGTACGCAGGTCTGCGTGCGCTTCAGGAGCAGTATGGCGCTCAAGGCTTCAATGTTCTGGCGTTCCCGTGTAACCAATTCGGCAACCAGGAACCCGGGTCGAACGAAGAGATCATGCAGTTCGCATCGTCGAAGTACGACGTCAACTTCCCCATGTTCGCCAAGATCGACGTCAACGGCGATGGTGCTGCACCGCTCTATAGCTGGCTACGTGCGAGCCAAGCCGGTGATGGCGACAGCAGTGACATCGCCTGGAACTTCGAAAAGTTCCTGGTCGACCGTTCAGGCGACGTCGTAGCGCGGTGGGCGCCCCAGGCAACACCAGAAGAGATCGGCCAGCAGCTGGGTACCTGGCTGTAAGCCTGCACCCATCCGAATCCCGCGATCTGCAAACCGCCGGTGTCAGCGCAAGCTGATGCCGGCGGTTTTGGTTTCCAGGTACTCATCGAGACCTTCGTGGCCGCCCTCGCGACCCAGACCCGAGTCGTTCATGCCGCCGAAGGGCACCGCCGCCGACGTGGGGTTCACGTCGTTGATACCGATGATGCCGAAGCGAAGCGATTCGAATGCCTGAATCGCAGTCTTCAGGTCCTGGGTATAGACGTAGGCCGCCAGCCCGTAGTGCGTATCGTTCGCCAGTTCGATGACCTGATCGACATCGTCGTACACCACCACCGGGGCAACCGGCCCAAACGTTTCCTCGCGGTAGACCGTCATGTCGGGTGACACGTCGGTCAGCAGCGTTGGTGCATAGAAGTGACCGCGATCGAGGCCGTCGTCGGTCAAGCGATAGCCGCCCACCGGTATCCCGGCTCCCTTCTCGCGCGCATCCTCGACCTGCGCAGCAACCTTCGCGACGGCGGCATCGTTGACCAGCGGTCCGACGCCAACGCCGTCATCCATCCCGTTGCCGGTTTGCAAGCCCGAGACTCGCTTGGTCAGCGTGCCCACGAACGCCTCGGCGGCATCTCGGTGCACATACAACCGGTTCGGACTGATGCATGCCTGACCCGAGTTCAGGAACTTCAGCGCCGCTGCACCCTTGGCCGCCTGCTCGGGGTCTGCATCGGGATACACGATGAACGGCGCATGCCCGCCCAGTTCCACCGACACCCGTTGCAGCGAGGCGGCTGCCTTGCCTGCCAGCATCTTGCCCACCGCCGTCGACCCGGTGAACGTCAGTTTCTTCACCCGCCGATCGCTGGTGAACACGTCGCCGATGGGCGCAGGATTCTGTGCGGTGACCATGTTCATCACGCCCGCCGGCACACCCGCTTCGGCCAGGATCTCGAAGATGGCTTTCGCAGACAATGGAGTGGCCTCGGCTGGCTTGAGCACCATGGTGCAGCCGGCGGCCAACGCGGGGCCCATCTTGCGGGTGAGCATCGACATCGGATAGTTCCACGGGGTGATCGCCGCCACCACTCCGACCGGTTGGCGAACACTCAGGAAACGCTGGTCAGGTCTCGACGAAGGTAGCCATTGGCCCGTGATGCGGCGCGCTTCCTCGGCGAACCAGCGCAAGAAGTCCGCGCCGTAGCCGACCTCGAACCGGGCTGCCTTCAACGGCTTACCCTGCTCGGTCGTCATGAGATGCGCCAGCTCGTCGGCGCGGTCGTTCATGAGCTGCCAAGCGCGCATCAAGATGTCGGCGCGCTCGTATGCCGTGGTCGCCGACCAGCTGGCAAACGCTTCATCGGCCGCCCGAATTGCGCGGTCGGCATCGGCTGCATCGCCGTCGGGCATCTCCCCGATCTTCTCGCCTGTGGCCGGATTCGCGACCTCGAAGGTTGCGCCACTGTTGGCGTCGACCCATTCCCCATTGATGAACATGGTCACGACGTTAGCAGCGGCTGTAGTTCGCCAGCACGCTGGTCAGCCGGCCAGGGGTATCTCCCAACCCAGCGAGTGCACCGCCTCTGTCGTGCGATCGAGCGACGCCTGGTAGATGGCACGCACGCCAGGATCGAGATCAGGATCCTCGAGCGCAGTCAGCAAGTCGATGACGGTGTAGTCGGAACGATCGACCCAGGTAGGGGCGAACGCCAGTGCCGTCACGCGGAAACCAATCGCACTATTTCCCTGCACTGTTGCCTCGACGAGCACACCGTCCTGGGTTCCGGTTCGACAACAATTGTCGCTCTGATTCGACAACGAGTTACCGAGACCGTAGACAACCGGCACACCGTTCATCGTCGTGACCGGTTGCACGACATGCACATGATTTCCCATGATCACATCGATGGATCCTGACCCGGTCAGCGCTTGCGCAAGCGAAAGTTGTTCGTCAGACGGCTCTCGTTGATACTCGTTACCCCACTGGATGCTCAGCACGACGATGTCGGCACCCGACTGCCGAGCTCGCTCGGCCTCGGCGATGATTGCATCGACGTCGTTCAGATTCACCAGCCAGGGTTCGTCCTCGGGCAGGCGGAACCCGTTGAGGCTGTAGGAATAGGAAAGATGTGCGACCGCCAACCCATCGAGGTCATAGATCCGGGGAGAGGCGGCCTCGCTCGCCGACCGAGCCATACCTGCGTGACCCAGGCCAACACGATCCATCTGATCCAACGTGACGACCACACCCGACGGGCCCCGATCCATCGAATGATTCGACGCGGTCGAACAGCCGTCGTAGCCCGCGGCTACGAGCGCGTCGGGCAGCTCGCGCGGCGCCTCGAACGTGGGGTAACCGTCGAGTCCGATGTTGTCGGATGACACCGGCGTTTCGAGCACACAGATGGCCAGGTCAGAGCGCTGCAACCGCGGCGCCAGACGGGCGAACATCGGCCGGTAGTCATAGCTCAGGTCGCTGTCGTTGCCGTAGCGAAGCGCCTGGCCGATCACGGGCGTATGACTCAGAACATCGCCGGTGAAGACCATGGTTCGGGTCATGATGGGAAGCGGCGTCGGTGTCGGCGGAATCGTGAGCGGCGTCGGCGACAGGGGTGTCGGCACCAGCGTGGGGGCAGCTACCGCCGTGGGGGCTGCTACGGGTTCGACCTGTTGGGCTTGTTGGGCTACGGCTCGCTCGGCTTGGCTGTCGGCCATATCGGCACCACCACATGCGGTTGCGGCGCCCACCGCGCACATCACCCAGATTGCCAGCCGCCTCATGGGGAGATGTTAGGAGACCACCAGCACCAGCGCTTTCCTTCACGCCACCAGTCCCCTAATGTTGGCGAAACGGCAGATAGACGATCACCCGGCGGAGGAACCAGCCATGGAAACCAAGGACCACCCGAGCAAACGTTTGGCCCGATCAGCAGCGCTCGGAACAATGATTTTGAGCGTGCTGATGCTCGTGTCGATAGTGGTACCCCAACCTGCGGCCGAGGCCAGCGCGTTCACGGGTTCGCCATGTCCGTTCTACTCGATTCAAGATGTATTCGATGACCCCTCGGGTAACTGGGACGGCGACCAGGTCAACAACAGCGACGAGCTCTACAACGGCATGAACCCCTGTCGCACCGACACCGCCGACTTCTGTGCCGGCGGCGGCAACGCACTGTGCACGTATGTGACCTACTCCTACACCTACAACCATGCGGGATACCCGGCGGCGTGTGCACACTCGATCAACGCCTTCCCGACCGGTGACTACGACGGCGATGGCATCCGCAACGATGCCGAGATCCGCCAAGGCGCCAACCCCTGTCGTCATCCCTGCCCGAATCCCACGAACGCCGATCTGGCACTGAATCCCAACGGTTCATGGGACAACGACGGCATCAGCAACGCCGTCGAGGTGTGGCAGGGAACGAACCCCTGCGTGGGCGTGGTGCTCAACCCGTGCCCGCACTACACCTACGCCTATGTCAACGCGCAGCCTTCACGTGACTGGGACGGCGACGGCATCGCCAACGCGACCGAGGTCCGCCAAGGCACCAACCCCTGCATCTTCAACACGGTCCAGCGACTACCCCACGTCGTCCAGCAGCCCGCGACAAGCTATGTGGTCACTCCGCCCACGGTGGTCTACGTGGCACCCGCTCCGGTAGTGGCCGTGTGCCCTCATGGCTATCCGTATTACAACCGCAGCAACCACCGCTGTTACGCCTATCCCATCGGCCATTTCTACAGCTACTGAGCGACCAGTCCGCTCGCTGATCCTGACTGTTTACCGCTGCGATCAGCGAGCGCCTTGGCCGTCGTCGACCTTGATGACGGTCCCGGTCACTGCATCGCTGGCCGGGCCGCACAGATAGAGCAACGTCGAGTCGAGCTGGGCTGGATCGCCGATTCGTTTGCGCGGCATGCGAGTCGTTATGTCGCCCATACGTTCGAGCATGCCGTCCATCATCTCGGAGCTGAACGCCCCGGGCGCAATGGCATTCACATTGATGTGATAGCGAGCCCACTCAACGGCCAGCACCTCGCTCATCCGAGCAATGCCGGCTTTGGTCATCGAGTAGAGCGCCGCACCCTGGCCTTCGTAGCGGAACGCCCCGATACTGCTGATGTTCACCATGCGCCCCGGCATCTCTGCTGCGATCAGACGCCGGGCAACTTCACATGACAACACATAGGGGCCTCGCAGGTTCGTGTCGAAGACCCGGTCGATGAGATCGAGCGACATCTTGTGCGCTCGTTGCGCATCTGGAATCCCGGCATTGTTGATCAAGATGTCGACGGTTCCCGCTGCGGCTTCTGCATGATCGACCGCCGCCATGATGCTGTCGGTGTCGGTCATGTCGAGGCGACACGGATGGGCCTCGCCGCCAGCTGCAGCAATGACGCCTTCGAGCTCGGCCAACCGCTCTTCGCGCCGTCCCGTGGGGATCACTGTGGCACCAGCCGCTGCCAAGACCTGCGAGAAACGCCAACCAAGACCCGACGTGGCGCCGGTAACCAGAGCCACCCGTCCGGTCAGATCGGTCGATGCATGCGGAAGCGGGTAGTCAGCCATGGGCCGAATATACGTGAGCCCGGGTTCGCCACACCAAATTCATGTTGGCAGACTACTTGGGGCGGACCCAGTGGCCATCGGCGTCGAACACCAGATCGGTGAGTTCGCCGGGCACGACCTCGGCATCGATGCGTAGTGCGACCGCCACCTTCTGGTAGTTCCACTTCATCACATCGAGCGTGAGCTCCAGGATCTGTTCGTCGCTGAAGTGCTGGCGAAGATCACCCGCCAATACGTCGTCGATATCACCCGGCTGGGTCATCAGCGCGTCAGCGAGTCGAAGAGCGACCCGCTGCGACTCGGCCAGATCCGTGTGCTGATGGTTGTTGACCTTGGCGGCCATGACTTCGTCGAGTCCATGCTGCTGGGCAACTGCCCCGCGAACGCTCAGTCAGGTGTGACAATCATGATGGTTGGCGCATCGCAGCCTGACGAGTTCGGTGGTGACTGGATCGACCGAATCGAGACAGACCACGCTGGCCTGCCACTCGCCCAGAGCCGCAGCCAATTCCTTGCTGCCATGGCGTCCTGCAGCGATGCGCCGCGCTTGTTGGTGGGCGCTCACGAGCTCAGCCCCAATTTGACCCAGGCGAGTTCGAGGCGCACTCGCTGCTCGACCACCAACACCGCGTGCATGAAGTCCATCAGCCGATCTTCGCCCAGCTCGGTGCGCAATGTGTCCACCATGTCATCGGACACGTTTGCCACGTCGACGACCCATTGCTCGACAAAGGCGATGACCGCCAGCGCCAGGCCATCGGAAACCAACTCGCTCCCCGAGACCGATGCTGGCGTCTCGGCTCCGAGCAGCTGACATATGCGTTGCTCGGCAATCGCAAGCATGGCGGCATCGACATGTGCTGTCGCCAGCTCTCGTGTCGTTTGCAGCGCCTGTTGTACCCGGGGGTGTGCGGCAAGCACCTGATCTGTCGGCGCGACCATGATCAGCGAGCTTGCGTACCGCGCATGAGCCCACCGGGGTACTCGCCGGTCAGTTCGCCGTCTTCGACGGTGGCGGTTCCCCGTTTGATCGTGGCGAGATAACCCGACGATTTCTGGAGCAGACGAGTACCACCCGCTGGCAGATCCTGGACCAGTTCGGGCGCATGAGCATTGATCGTGGCGTGATCGAAGATGTTCAGATCGGCGAGATAGCCGGGGGCCACGACACCGCGATCGTCGAAGCCGACATGGGCGGCGGTGGCCTGGGTCTGGCGATGCACCATGTGTTCGAGTTCGAA
>ENA-ORXR01000476-ORXR01000476.1-marine-metagenome-genome-assembly--contig:-NODE-476-length-54435-cov-5.301924_pt1 | contig 54435 bp, 48 predicted proteins | sample MGYA00237866_ERZ511479 | MGnify/ENA metagenome assembly ERZ511479
AAAAGACGGTAGAGACATTTAAGTTAACAGATCAACGTAGGAACAAGGCAATGCCTTGTTCCTACGTTGATCGATATGCCCAGTTATTTAATGCCGAAAGCACTAGTGCCCTTAAGGCTATAACAGTTTATGCTGTTGTCTAGTTTTTTCTCCACAACACACCACATCCAATAATTCCAATCAACACTAAACTCAACGCAATGATCTCCGCTTGCGTAAGAGATGCACCGAGAATATTGTACTTTTCGTTGATTCTAATCTGCTCGATGGTAAAGCGTTCCAGACCATTCATGATGAGATAAATAAAGAAAAGCATTCCAGGAATAACAATTCTTTTTCTAATTCCCCAGAGGATGGCGCCAAGCGTTCCAGCCATTACTATTTCGTAAATTGGCGTAGAGAATACCGGAACGGGAAGTCGATTGCAATAACGGAAATTACAGTTTTCCATGCGGACACCGGCATCAATCACATTGTGGGGATAATCGTACGCCCATACCCAATCGGGTAGAAATCCGATGATGGCAGGTTTGGTATATTCGTAGACAACTTTTCCTTCTTCTACCAATTTGATTGGATCACCCCAGTCACCGTCACCGGAAAAATGGCATCCCATTCGACCGACAGCGTAAGAAACCATCAGCGCCGGAGCGACCGCATCCATTACGTGAATCGGTTTCAATCCAATTTTTTTAACATAAAAATAGGTTGCTAAAAAGCCACCGATTAATCCTCCGTAAATCGCCATTCCACTTCCCGAAAAAAGCGAAGCAGCCCACTGTCCAAAACTCAATCCTCCATTAAACACCAAATCCAAATCTTCGAGCATCGCAAATATTTTTGCTCCGAGTACACCACTGATTGCGGCCACCATGGTGATATCACCAATCCGTTCGTATGGTCTGATTTTGATTTTTACAAGTTGTGGTGGATCTAATTTTTCCCGATTTTTTTCGTACCATTTAAAAACAGCAAAGAGTCCACAAAAAATAATTCCACCAATCAGACTACCCTTCGAAGAAAATATTATTCCTGCGGGATCTATTTTAAAATCTTCAAAATTTTGGGTAATAAATAAAAACTTAAATCCCAGGATAAAACCTAAAATTGCATTGCTGATAATCTCAAAAGGTGTGGCTGGTTTTCCCTTTATCTCTTCAATTATTTTTGATGGCAGTAATCCTTCCGCTTCTTTTCGACGGAGTTCCAACATCAGCATAAACGCAGCCGTCAGAAAGGCTAGTACCAAAAAAAAACCAAAAGTTTTGACAATGGAAAGTCCGTTATCGGGAGCCATACCTAATAGATCGTGAAAAAAATAGGAGAGATCTGGATACATGTGTATAGTTTGTTTAATAAAAATGTAGACTGAATAAAGATTCGTGTCTCTGCGATCTTTTTTCCAGTATTTTAAATACATAGGCGCTAGAAAGACTAATTAACCGATTCACCAATTAACTGTTTTAACACCTAGCACCCGACGCACTAGCCTTCGTTACCCGATTGCCGGAATTTCCATGACATTGGCCGACACATGTCCTTCTTCCGTGATGTTCATCAGCTGAACAGAACTGATTCTATTAATCATTTCTGGTTGTAATGGTGCTTCTATTTTTATGTAGTTATCCGTAAATCCACTCATCAATTCCGGTTTTCTATTTGCTTCAAAAAGCACTTCCCGGAATTGTCCCTGGTATTGCCGATAAAAATATTGTCTCTTTTTTTCTGATAAGATTCGGAGCATTTCATTGCGTCGACGACGTTCTGCGATCGGTACCGGATTTTCCATTTCAGCAGCGGGCGTATTGGCGCGTTCCGAATAGGTAAAAACGTGCAAATAAGAAATATCCAGTTGATTAAGAAATTCGTAGGTCTCCAGAAAGTCTTCCTCTGTTTCCCCCGGGAATCCAACGATCACGTCTACTCCGATACAACAGTGTGGCATCACACGACGAATCTCATTTACTCTTTGTTGGTAAAGATCGCGGTTATAGCGGCGACGCATCGCCTTTAAAATTTTGTCACTGCCTGACTGCAGTGGAATATGAAAGTGCGGAACAAAGCGTTCTGAGTTGGCTACAAAACGGATAATTTCGTCTGTACAAAGATTCGGCTCAATCGAGGAAATTCTAAAACGATCGATTCCTTCGACCTGATCAAGTGCTTTAATCAAATCAATAAAGAGTGCTTCTTTTTTAGGTTTCACTCCTTCGATCACTTCCGTACCATTACCAAAATCTCCAATATTGACACCGGTCAATACAATTTCTTTAACACCTCTAGACGCAATTTCTTCCGCATTTGCCACCACGCTATTTACGGTGTTGCTGCGACTCTTGCCACGTGCTTGTGGAATCGTGCAAAAAGAACATTTATAATTACACCCGTCTTGTACTTTTAAAAACGAACGGGTACGGTCTCCGAACGAAAAGGCATTAATAAAATCTTTAGCCTCCGTTACTTCTCCGGCTACGACCATTCCTTTTCCAGGAGCTTTGCTCAGATCATCAATAAAGTCGAGAATTCTAAATTTTTCGGCGGCACCCAATACCAAATCTACTCCAGGAATATCTGCGATCTCCTGTGGTTTTAATTGTGCGTAACAACCAATGACTACGACAAATGCCTGCGGGGCAGCGCGTAGTGCTTGTCGGACTACTTTACGACATTTTCGATCCGCAAAATCCGTGACCGAGCAAGTGTTGATAACGTAAATATCAGCTCCCTCGTTGAATTTTACCTCCCGGTATCCTTTATCCTCAAAACTGCGGCCGATGGCCGAAGTTTCGGAATAGTTGAGTTTACAACCCAAGGTATAAAATGCGACTGATTTTGGTGTTGCCATAGTACAAAATTACGGAATTTTGCTGGATCAGAAACGCTCGCCACGAATCACATGATCGTATTTTTTGATGGCTGCCAGTAACTTGGGTAATGCGTTGGTTTTCAGCAAAGTTTCCTCTTTGATTAAAAATTCTAAAAAACTGGTTCGCTCATCATATCCTTCAAAAATAATGTAGGAAAGATACGATAGCGAGTCTTCGTATTTTCGAGCCCGGCTCATACGAAAGACTTTATCATGCAGGTCATATTCAATGATCAAAAACCGATTGTTTGATTTGTGGTGATAACAGGATAAAAACATGGGATAATGCACAAAATTTTCCTGATCTTCTCCTACCAGATTACGATCGTAGAGTGGATATAGAATGACCTCGCTGTGAATACTGTTTTTTTCTAGTTCACTACGTAACGTATATAGTTTTTCTTTTAGAATTTCAGAAATTAAGCCTTCTTCCGAAAGGTCGTTGTATTCGTACCAGTCCTTTTTAAAAATATCAAAATAGGTGACATCTCCGATACGCAATTTATAGTCGAATCGGCCATACCCTGGTACTACATAACCAGGATAGTAAAACTCTTTTCCCATTTTTTTTGCCCACTCAATTTCCAATAACATAGTATAATACCCCAGACTGCCCGACCGATATTCCGGATCAAATAATCCCATAATACTGGCGATGGTCTCATCTCCTATATCGAAAAAACTGGCTCCTACGAGTCGGTCACCGTCATAAATACAAGTTTCCCAGGTATTGTAAATATCGCGAGAAGATTCGCCAAATATTGATTCTACCAGTGACCCGGCAATATAGCCTTCGAATCTCTTTTTGTGCGTTTGGTATAAAGCTTCTTTTGCTTCGTCAAAAACGGCTTCGCGGCAGACGATTCTAAATTTACGACCATTGTGATTCATCAACTTGCGCTGACCTCTTCTGAATTCAAATTCGGGCAAACTCAGTCTTACCCAAAGTGCCGTATATAACGCCCCGTGAAAACATAAAAACTGACAGGTAAAAATCATTTGTCCCATTCTAAACCAACCCTGTTCCAGATACTGGTCCAGTGTCTCGCCTGACATCGCACGTGGGTAATGAATTTGTGTAAACATAGCGTAAAATCATAAATACCGAAAAAAACACGAAGATAGAAACTATAACGATCTCATTCCACTGTTTGCTTCTTTAATCGTAAAATATGTCACGATTATGAATTTAGATAGAGAAATTACCAGATAGCATAGTGATCCAGTTGCAGATGCTCGTTATAAAAAAGACGGGTCGTCTCCTCAAAAGACTGGGTGTAGTCTGAGACAAAGAACTGATGTTCGTTGTCTTTTTTATTATTTAGTAAATCCTGTTTACCAAGTTTGGTCTCAATAGCTTTTACCGTAACCAAGGTAGAATCGAGGACTTCAATCCCCTTTCCCAGATAATTTTCAATATCCGTACGAATAAGCGGATAATGTGTACAAGCTAGTAATAAAGCTTCTATTCCCGCAAATTTTTTATTAGAAAGATAGGTTTCGATAAGTACTTGACTTACTTTATTATGAAAATATCCTTCCTCAATCATAGGCGCCAACAGCGGTGTTGGCAAAGCGACTACCTGCAAATGAGGTTGTTGTTCTCGTAACTTTCGCTGATATACGTCGGATCTAATCGTTGCCTTTGTCGCAATGATGCCCACTTTTTTATACTCTTTGGTAACCACGGATTCTACCAAGGGGTCTACTACATTGACAAAGATGGCGGCTCCGGGAAAGAAATCCACCAAAACATCATAAGCCGCCGAAGAAGCGGAATTGCAGGCAATCACAATCATTTTGCAATTGCGCTCCAGCAAGAATTTCACAATTTTTAGACAATAGTAACGAATGGCATCCGCAGATTTATCACCATAAGGAAGGTGGGCGGTATCACCGAAATAGATAATTTCTTCGTTGGGAAGGTGCGTATTAATAGCATTGGCGACCGTAAGGCCGCCAATGCCAGAGTCAAAGACTCCGATAGGTTGTTTTTTATGAGACGCCTTTGTCAAGCTCTAAAGACCTAATTTAGATTTCACTGCCGCCGTTGCATCCTGTGCGTCATCTGCGTAAAGCAAAATACCAGCACCTGGACTTCCATTGAATAACATGGTATAGCTACCTGCCTTTGCTACTGCCGTAATTGCATCATTAATTTTCACAAGGATCGGTTCCAGTAATTCATTACGCTTGGCAAGCAATTGCTGCTGCATCGTTTGCTCAAATTCCATAATTTTGTTCTGCTTATCCTGTAATTCTTTTTGCTTGGTCTCCTGCTGAATTGGGCTTAACTCTCCCTTTTCCAGTTTGGCCTGTGCAGCTTGTGACTCTCGCTGTAAATCTTCTACCATTTTTTGTCCTTTCTTCTGTAGTACCTTTTGTAAGGATTCCAGTTGTGGCTCCATTTGCTTGAATTCCGGAATTTCGGAAAGAATCAAATCGGAGTTGACGAATCCATATTTCTGTGCGCTGGCATTTAAACTTAATGCGAAGAAAGCGAGAAGCAGGAAACTGATTTTCATAAGTTGTTTCATGATCTTATTCATTTTTTAATTTGTGTAATTTTTAATTCGCAACAAAAATAATTGCGGCAACAAAGATAATACTTTTATTTGGCTCTGAAATAGCCATTTCGTTACATGTATTTTATACCCTAAACAGGGGGGTTATCTTAGTGCTTCGATAATTTCTGTGGTCTTATCGTAACGCTCGTTGGCAAATATTAAACCAGCAGTACTGCTCTTGTCCAGGATAAAATCATATCCTTTGTCATTCGCAAAATCTTCGATCACTCCGTAAACCTTGTCTTGTATGGGTTGTACCAGATCTCTTCTTTTTTGAAAGAGCGCTCCTTCTGGTCCAAATTTGTCTTTCTGCATTTCCCGTACTTCTTTCTCACGCGCCATAATTTCCTCTTCTTTTTGACCACGCATTTCTTCACTCATCAATACCTGTTCTGCCTGGTATTTGTTGTAAAGACCTTTGATTTTGTCGTATTTTTCTGAAATCTGACGACGCCACTGAGCAGAAACCTCATCCAGTTCTGTTTGAGCAGCTTTATAATCCGTTAAGCTTTCCAGCACTACCGTAACGTCTACCGTTGCAATTCGCTGCGCTACTGCTTGGCTGGAAATGACTAAAAATAGTGCTCCAGCGAGTAAAATTCTTTTAAGGGTTTTCATAAAAATCATAATGTATTTTTTAAGTTATTGGAAGTTTTATTTAGTCTCCTAGAATAAAAGCGCAAAATTACGATTTTATTGTGAAGCTTTGTATACTACTATCTTAGACCATCTATTCCTTAATTGGTTGCATCCTTTAGAATGTGGCTAACAACCATCACCTTACACAACTTACTGTTTTTCATACAGTTATGTTCGAATTATCAGACCAACTACCGACTGCTTTAACGATAGTTTAACGGAGATAAATAGCATTTAACTTTTTCTTAATTTTGTCACCGTCTTCTAACCTAGCACTTGTCAAAATAAATTTTAGTCACGCGCTTTACTAAACCAACTTATGCCAAAAGAATTGATCATTTCTACTCAGCCACTGACTACGTCCGATATTTCTTCATTTTTAGAACCCCCTCGGCCGCTGCGACTAAATCAGCAAGTCAAAAAAGCGGTCAAAAAGTGTCATAATTTTTTAGCCGATAAACTTGTCGCCTCTGATCAAATATTCTATGGAATAAATACTGGTTTCGGATCTCTTTGTAATATTCAGATTAGTAAGGAGGAAACTACCGAACTCCAATCCAACCTCATCCGGTCCCACGCCTGCGGTACAGGAGATGAAGTTCCAGAAGCAGTCGTTCAGCTAATTTTATTATTAAAAATAAAAAATATGTCGCTGGGATACTCGGGTGTTCGACTGGCACTGGTACAACGGCTCGTTGATTTTTATAACGCAGGAGTGCTGCCGCAAATTTTTCAGCTCGGCTCACTCGGTGCTTCCGGCGACCTGGCGCCACTGGCGCATTTGGCTTTGCCACTTATTGGTGAGGGAAAGGTCCGGATCAAAGGAAAACTTTGCGCTGCTAAATCTCTGGAGAAAAAATTTGGCTGGAAACCACTTAAACTACATGCCAAGGAAGGTCTTGCTATGCTAAACGGGACACAATTTTCTACGGCTTACGGATTGTGGGCCGTGCTGCGTTTTAAAAAATTATTGCAACAGGCCAATATGATCGCAGCGCTTTCTATAGACGTTTTCAATTGTCAAACGACTCCCTTCGATCGTAAACTGCATATTATTCGTCCTCACCCTGGCCAACTCTCTACGGCAAAAGCCATTCGAAAATGGCGTAAAGGAAGTCCGCTTGCAAAAGGAGAAAAAAATAGTGTTCAGGATCCTTATTCCTTCCGTTGTGTGCCTCAGGTACACGGCGCCAGTACGGATGCGCTGAATCATGTGGAAAAAATTATTACCATAGAAATGAATTCGGTCACCGACAATCCAACCATCTTTCCCGACACAGATGATATTCTATCTGGTGGTAACTTTCACGCACAACCGATTGCATTAGCCCTTGACTATTTAGCGACGGCCTGCGCCGAAATGGGTAGTATTTCAGAAAGAAGAACTTATCAACTCATCGGTGGAAAAAGAGGTTTACCGCCATTTCTAATTGAAAAACCTGGATTACATTCGGGACTAATGATTCCACAATATACTGCGGCAGCTATTGTTAGCCAAAATAAACAACTCGCTTCACCAGCTTCCGTTGACTCCATCGTATCTTGTAATGGTCAGGAAGATCACGTGAGTATGGCAGCCAATGGATCTACTCGTTTGTATAGGATGATTGATAATCTGGAACGTATTCTGGCCATCGAATGGATGTCTGCAGTGCAAGGACTGTATATACGACGTCCACTAAAAACCAGTAGTTCACTAGAAAAGGTAGCCACTGCTTATCGAAAAAAAGTAGCACCGTTAATCAGAGACAGAATCTTATCGAAAGATATAGAAGCCACCATTCAATTTTTAAAAAATCAAAAACTCTGATTTTATTTATGCATTTCAGGTCTCTACTACTGTGCTTTTTTACGCTAATTCCCCTGCTCGCTTTTGCACAGCGGAGTAAAGGTATTTCCGTCGAAACAACCTTACATGTAGGTAAAATTTATAAGCATACCGACAATCTGCTTTTTCCGGTAGAAAATTTCAGTTCGGGTTTTGAAATAAATTTCACCAATAAAAAGTACGGTAAAAAAAGGTGGCATCAACAATTAAACTTTCCAAAAAGCGGCGTCAGTTTATTCTATTATCATTTGGGAGACAATGATCTTTTTGGGCAAGCGATTGGTATTGCGCCAAATATTATTTTTCCAGTTTTTAGTAAAAACCGGATAGACAGTAATTTCCAACTGGGCTGGGGCATCGCGTACGTAAGCAAACGATTTGATCCTATTACCAATCCGGAAAACAATGCTTTAGGATCAAACATAAACAGTCTTAATACTTTTAAATGGCAGTTGGGCTATCAGTTAAATCCAAGATGGAAAGTAAACCTTGGTGCCAGTTTTACGCATTTTTCGAATGGTGCTTCGCAGCTGCCAAATTTTGGTATCAATGTGCCTGCCGTGACCATCGGAATGGTCTTCACCCCAAATCCAATCAAACCGGAAGATATCATTACGCATGAGATTGCGCCGCTGACAAAACGTTGGGGCTTATCCATGCATCTTGACCTGGCTTATAAAGAATTGAGTCCCGCCGGAGGACCACGTTATCCTTTTTACGTAGCTTCGCTGGCAGGAGTTTACCGGTTTTCCTCCGTGCAAGAGTTGTCTTTTGGTTTAGATTATGAGTATAACAAAGCCGTATATACCTTTGGCTTACACACTGCGGGGTTTGCTTCGGAAGCAGAAGCCAAGCGTGCGGCCACGCGATTGGGTATATTTGTGGCAGATGAGTTTTTATTAGGAAACGTTGGTCTTTACGGTCAGGTTGGCACTTATCTCCCAGGCTATAATTTTAGCACCGGTTGGTTTTTATATACGAAGGTAGCCATGCGATATTATCTTCCGGGAATTGGAAAACCCACTACCAGATTTTACCTTGGCCTATATTTAAAGTCTCATAAAATAGTAGCAGAATATCTCGCCGTCGGTATCGGTGCGCGATTATAAATTTAAAAACACATTCACAAAAACAAATAGTATGAATATCAGGAACCTCTCTTTTCTCATTGTATTGATTGCTGCCCTCACTTCGTGGCATTGTAAATCCTTAAAGAAAATAAATCTCTTCTCTATTGAAGATGATAAAAAACTTGGCTTACAAGTCAATAACCAAATTCAAAGTGCGGGCAACGAATATCCGCTACTTCCCGAACGCGGCAACGAAGAAGTTTATCGGTACATTCGGAGCATTACCAATAATATTCTCAACAGTGGAAATGTAAAACATAAAGATGACTTTGCCTGGCAGGTAAAAATAATTGACGATCCAGAGACGCTAAACGCTTTTGCGACTCCAGGAGGTTACATTTATGTGTACACTGGGCTTATCAAATTTCTGGATACCGAAGATCAGCTGGCAGGTGTCATGGGACACGAGATTGCCCACGCAGATTTACGTCATTCTACCCGACAAATGACCAGTTCTTATGGAGTAGCTACCCTGTTGTCTGTAGCAACGGGTAGTGCTGAACCGGGTGCGGTACAGCAGGTTCTTTCGGGATTGACCAGTCTGAAATTTAGCAGAAATCACGAAACAGAAGCAGACACTTATTCTGTCAATTATCTTTGTAATACCAAATACGATCCTGCCGGAGCAGCTGGTTTCTTTAAAAAAATTGCGGGTAGTAAGGGACAACCAGAATTTTTAAGCACACATCCCAGTTCAGAAGGGAGAGTGAAAAATATTGAAGCCAAAGCTGCAGCAAAAACCTGTAAAGCTTCTACTACCAACGTTGCCGAGCACAACCGTATCAAGCAACTTCTTAGATAAATGTATCATTGACAAAAGGCCAGAATCATTTTAAATGCTTCTGGCCTTTTGCTTTTGTCAAACGCAATAAAAAAAGCAGATGACAATCAGCAGGTAATTTCTCGTACAATTAACAGCTTGTTTAAAAAATTGTCTAAATAATAATTCAATAACTCGCTACAAAAAATAGATTATGACCATCACCGGCAACATCATTGACATTCGGAATAAAACTATTTTTCACGGAACCATTACTGTTGCTGACGGAATTATACAGTCGATAAAACCGGTAGCGGGCGAAAGCACTCAATATATTTTACCCGGATTTGTGGATGCGCATATACACATCGAAAGTTCGATGCTGGTCCCTTCTGAATTTGCGAAAATGGCCGTTATACACGGTACGGTAGCCACCGTTTCTGATCCACATGAGATTGCAAATGTAATGGGCATGGAGGGTGTAGAGTATATGATTAAAAATGGAAAAACAGTGCCACTTAAATTTAATTTTGGTGCACCGTCCTGCGTACCTGCCACGACTTTTGAAACGGCTGGCGCAACGCTGGATGTAGCGGATATTGAAACACTGATGAAAAACCCGGAGGTTTTATATCTGGCCGAAATGATGAATTATCCAGGTGTTTTATTTGCGGATAAAATGGTGATGGAAAAGATTGCCATGGCGCACCACTACGGAAAACCGGTGGATGGACACGCCCCTGGATTGCGGGGAGCGGACGCAGAAAAATACATTGCGGCGGGTATCACTACTGATCACGAATGTTTTACAAAAGAAGAAGCACTGGATAAGCTGAAATACGGAATGAAGATCTTGATTCGGGAAGGAAGTGCTGCAAAAAATTTTTCTGCCCTGGTTGATTTGATACCGGACTATCCGGATCGAATAATGTTCTGCTCGGATGATAAGCACCCGGATGATTTGCTGGAAGGTCATATCAATCAACTGGTTAGCAGGGCACTTGCCAAGGGACACAATTTGTACGATGTTCTGCGGGTAGCTTGTTTGAATGCGGTAGAACATTACGGTCTCTCCGTAGGATTATTGCAAGTGGGAGATCCGGCGGATTTTATTGTCGTAGAAAATTTGAAGACCTTCGAAGTCAAACAGACTTACATTGACGGCAAACTCGTAGCCGATGATGGAAAATGTGCTTTTATCACGCAAGAAGCACCTGTGATTAATAATTTTAATACCTCAAAAAAGTCCGTTGCTGACTTTCAAATAACTACTGATAAATCCGAGATGCAAGTGATTAAAGCGATCAACGGAGAGATTGTTACCGATACAATTTGGGCAAAGGTTAAGCACGAAAATGGATTTGTCGTATCCGATCCGGACAGAGATATATTGAAAATGACCGTGGTAAATCGCTACGAAAATCAGGCTCCTGCGATTGCTTTTATTAATAATTTTAATTTAAAACACGGAGCCATCGCCTCTTGTGTAGGCCACGATTCCCACAATATTATTGCCGTTGGTGTCGACGACGAATCCATTACCAGAGCAGTAAATCTTATCATTGACAACAAGGGAGGAATCTCTGCAGTCAGTAAGGAAACTGAACACGTTTTAGCTTTGCCCGTCGCAGGTATCATGACCCATGCAGATGGTCCCACCGTAGCGGCACAATATTTGGAAATAGATAATATGGTGAAGAAGCAGTTAGGTACTCAATTGGTCGCTCCTTTTATGACTTTATCTTTTATGGCGCTACTGGTTATTCCACAACTAAAACTAAGCAATTTAGGATTGTTTGATGGTAGTAAATTTGAGTTCACTCCGCTATTTCGTTAATCGGTTAGTGGATGTTTTAATATTTGTTAAAGTCATATTATTATTTGCTTTATAAACTAAAGCCTACTACTTTTGCACTGCATACTATTGATAACTTTCATTATTTGGCAAATTTTGCACGATTATGAAAATTTGGAATACACCAAATGCAAATCTAACCACACCCAATCGGTTTATTACACGTTCCTTTCTTGAATTTGTTATACCGAAATACATCTAGAAACATAACCTCATTTAACGTTAAAATAACTTATTGACTTGCTTTTGTAGCGAGTCAACAGAAAACTAGTTTTTCCAGTTTCCCCCTGAGATATGTTTTGATATTCACTCAAATAAAAATTACTTGATTATGAGTTACTTCATGAAGGGATGGGGTTTACTTTTTATACTGACGGTTTTTTGTGCAGAATTATTTGCACAGCAAAAGCAAGTTGAACGATTAAATCTGGACATTAATACCAGGTCTTACGACGAAATCGCTCCGATTATTTCACGGGACGAACAAACCATGTTTTTCACGCGTCAAGGCTATCCCATTTATAATAAAACGTTGGTTGAAAAAGGAGTGGATTTATCAAAAACACTTTCGTCTGATAACTATCATAGAAAACTTTCCGAAATTTTTAGTTCGATTGCCGGCAAGTCCATTAGCGATGCAGCCACCAGTTCCTATAATCAGGATGTCTGGGTAGCAAAAACAAAGAATAATCTTCTGGATCAAGTGAGTCATCCTGGCGCACCGCTTAACAATGCTTTCCCAAATAGCATTTGTGCGTTGTATAATAACGAAAACTCCGCAGTAGTTATTAATCAGTTTCCCAAGGAAGGAGGTATTCAATCAGGTTTTTCTGTTTGTCATAAAAGCAAAGCTGGTAACTGGTCAGATCCACAACCGATCACTATTAAAGGAGTAGATAAAAATATCGCACCGGAAGTAAGCCTTGCAGTAGCCGAAGAAGGGGAAGCCATTATTTTATCACTTGATCACCAGGATGCATATGGCGGCAACGATTTGTTCGTAGCATTTAAAACAGGAGAAAATTCTTTTGGAAAACCGATTCATTTAGGACCAGCGGTCAATTCACAATCACACGAAAAAGCGCCTTTTTTGTCGAGTGATGGAAGGACCATGTTCTTTTCCTCCAATCGTCAGAATGTCATGGGTGGTTATGACTTGTTTATGGTTTATCGACTGGATGACAGCTGGACACACTGGACCGCTCCGAAAAGATTCCTGGCGCCCATCAATAGTTCGGCTAACGAAGGTTTTCCATGTTTCAATCGAACCTCTGGTTATCTTTATTTTTCATCAGATCGTAATGGCTCCAGTGATATTTTTCGGGTAAGTATTGCTCCGCCGATCTCGGAGGAAGTCAGAGTGGTTGGTAATATTCTGGATAACTCTAATAGAAAAAAACAAGATGCTACCGTATTATTACGATCCAAGGAAAGTGGTATTTATCAAAGTACTTTTGTTAGTACTAATGGTTATTACGAAATTGATGTTCCGATGGGAAAAACGTTTCAAATTTTGGCTCAAAAGCCAGGGTATCAGAGCAATCGTAAAACCCTTAATTTCAAAAAAAGCGATATTTATTTTAAAGAATTTCATATCGATCTGGCGCTTAAACCGCTGGAAGAAGGGACGACTATTGACCTAAATACTATTTATTTTAAAAAGAGTACCGCAGTTATTCTACCCGAATCTTTTGAAGAGCTCGCTTATCTGGGTGAAATATTAACCCAAAATGAGTCACTCGTCATCTCTATCGAAGGACATACAGATAATCAGGGTGGTAAAAATTCTTTACAAAAATTATCTCAGGAGCGAGCAGAGATAATTAAAAAGCATTTGATTACTGAAGGTGGGGTTTCTAAAAACCGGATTATTGCAGAAGGTTTTGGAAGCATTCGACCATTAAACGATAACTCTTCTGAAAAACTACGTCAACAAAATCGACGAGTAGAAATAAAAGTAGTTAGAATTGAGGCAGATACAAAAACAGAAGCTGCTACGGTACTTAAGGATAAATAGATATTTCAGATTTTTAAAATAATTGAATTAACTGTTAATAAATTGACCCTTCAGGCCATTATTTCCGATGATCAGGAAATAATGGCTTTTTTATTTGTTTCTTCTTGTTCGTTATAAACAACTTCATTAACTTTATAGTCTCAAGGGTAAAGCATATTGATTACAATATTCAACATTCCTTATCTACCTTTCACCGATACTATTTATCCGCATTATCAAACGCTAGTTCCCCCGTTATGAAAAATTCTTTCGGTTTATTGCTGAGTGTCCTTTGTTGTCTATTGCCATTTTTATCAATAGCGCAAAAAAAATACGAAGTTGAAAAGTTAAATACTGCCCTCAACTCTGATGGCTATGATGAGATAACACCCGTTGCAAGTCTGGATGGTAATACCCTGTATTTTACCCGCGTAGGATATCCGGATTTTGTAAAATCTTTGGTAGAGGACGGTGTTGAAATGTCCATAAAACTGGGTGAAACGGCGTTTAAATCTTATTTAGCCAATATCTATACCCGCATGGGACAAAGTAGGGTCAATGATCCTTCCCGGTCTGAATTTAATCAGGATATCTGGATTGCTCAATCGCTCAACGGTACTTTTGATCAGATTACCCATCCCGGACCACCGCTTAATAATGCCATGCCCAATAGTGTGAGTTCGGTCACTCCTTCGAGCAACGAACTGGTCGTTATCAATAAATTTGAAGAAGATGGAGGTATGAAAAAAGGGTTTTCTATTGTTCGTGATCTGGGCAACGGCGACTGGACTTTTCCCGAGCCGATCGGCATCGAAAATTATTACAATACTGGATCAGATGTAAACATGACGATGAGTAGTGATGGTAGAACGATGATTCTATCTTTAGAAAATTATGATTCACGTGGAAAGAACGATTTATACATTAGTTTCAAACAAGGCAGTAGTTCCTGGAGTCAACCTAAAAATTTGGGTAACATCATCAATTCTGCCGCTAGAGAAACTACACCTTATTTATCAGAAGATAACAAAACACTGTTCTTTTCTTCCAGTAGACGAAGCTCTGCGACTGGAAATGATATTTTTATGTGCCGCCGTGATGGGGATGGATGGGATAAATGGACGCAGCCACAAAGACTTATCGAACCCATTAATTCTGATCAGGACGACAGCCAACCATTTTTTAATTCCGCAACGGGTTATCTTTATTTTGCCAGCCGTCGGGATGGAACCAGTGATATTTTTCGAGTAAAAATAGCGCCGGCAGTACCACGGTTTGTTACCGTTACAGGTAGAATTGTAGATCCTAATACTAATAAAAAAGTGGATGCCCGAATTCTTTCTGGTGCTAAAAATGATACCTCCTACCGCAATGTTTATGTAGCCGATGACGGGACTTTCAGATTATCTGTTCCCAAAGGAATGGACTTTACGATCATGGCAGAAAAGCCTGGATATATTGGTAAAGAAAAAGTATTGAACTACCGAAAAGATTATGTTTATTTTAAAGAAAAAATCATTGACCTCGAATTGGTAAAAATTAAAGAAGGCGTAAAACTGGATTTACCGCCCGTCTATTTTGAACAGTCTACCGCTACAGTTAAGTCAAACTCTTTTTTAGCACTGGACGAACTAGCCGATTTTATGCGACAGCATTATAACGTCAGAATTCGAATCGAAGGTCATACGGATAACCAGGGTGATCCGGACGCGCTGCTAAAATTATCCGAAGATCGCGCCAAAGCAATTAAAAATTATCTGGTGGGTACCAAACGGATCAGTCCACTGCGCATTGCGACCACTGGATTTGGTGCTTCCAAGCCTTATTCCGACAACGATTCAGAAACGGACCGCGCCAAAAACCGTCGGGTAGAAGTGATCATTTCACAGGTGCACGAAATTGAACCGGATTTGCAAGCAGACAAGGATTCAACTGAAAACAAATAATCAGTATTTTGCGCATCTTTGCAGATTAGGAATGTTGATTAAATAAATTAAGACAATATGCTTCATCTTTTTCCATCACTCTATTTAATCGCCATTCCTTAGGAACAAAATAACCAAGTCTGGAATATCAATTTATTTATGTACCGTTCTTATTCTGATCTAAAATGATTTTAAAAACTTTTGCTCAGTTTATTTCCATTGTCTTTCATCCATTATTGGTATTGACCTATATGATGGGATTGCTGTTGATCGTCAATCCATACTTGCCCGGCCAGAATCAGGGAATTATGCTGATAAGTATTTTCTTTTCTACCTTCCTGATTCCGATGGTGGGGATCTTGATGATGCGGGCACTGAATCTGATTTCTTCCCTTAATATGCCCGATCGACAAGAGCGGACGATTCCGTATATCATGACGGGACTTTTTTATATTTGGATCTGCTATAATTTATATCAGGATGCCGGTACGCCGGTGGCCATCAAAATAGGGGCACTCGGTGCGACGCTCGGTTTGTTTCTATCTTTTCTTTTTAATTTATTTACAAAAATAAGTATGCACGCACTCGGTATGGGAGGCCTCTTGGGTTTTACCATCCTGACGGTTTTGTATTTTAGTTATAATGGTTTTTATGTAAATACCGGTTTATTTGGTGTCATTCAGGTGAGTACTACCGCTTTGCTGATGCTTGTCCTTTTTTTTACTGGCTTGGTTTGTACTTCCCGTATGCTGCTGGATGCGCATAGTTTACAGGATTTATATGCTGGTTTTATTGTTGGATTGAGTACGCAGTTTATTGCGACGATTATTTTAATTTGAGATAACTAATACAGGCGAATAATAGGCTTTCGATTGACGCTCTTCTAATGCGATTTATAACAAAAGGATACGATTCAATAAATAAGGGATGAGCAATAAATAACTATCCATTCTGACTTTCTAAAACACATTTATTTTATTTTATGAAAAAACTACAAGCAATTATTGAAAAAGCCTGGGACGATCGTTCTATGCTCAAAGATGCCAAGACAAAAACGGCGATTCGAAAAATCATCAAGCTGCTGGACGCTGGAGAAATACGCGTAGCCGAACCCGACGGAAAAGGAAACTGGACCGTCAACCAATGGATTAAAAAAGCGGTGGTACTTTATTTTCCCATTCAGCAAATGAAGACCATCGAAGTGGGTGCTTTTGAGTTTCATGATAAAATTCCATTAAAGAAAAATTATAAAAAACTCGGTGTTCGGGTGGTACCACATGCGATTGCACGACACGGTGCTTTCCTCGCTCCGGGTGTGATCATGATGCCTAGTTATGTCAACCTTGGTGCTTACGTGGATAGCGGAACGATGGTCGATACGTGGGCCACGGTCGGTAGTTGTGCGCAGATTGGCAAGAACGTTCACCTCAGCGGTGGCGTCGGAATCGGTGGTGTACTCGAACCATTACAAGCGACGCCCACCATTATCGAAGACAATTGTTTTATCGGTTCTCGCTGTATTGTGGTGGAAGGAGTGAGAGTTGGAAAAGAAGCGGTATTGGGCGCCAACGTAGTGCTGACGCAATCTACGCATATCATTGATGTGACGGGCAAAAAACCGAAGACTTTTAAGGGAGAAGTGCCGCCTCGTTCGGTGGTAATTCCTGGAACGTATACGAAGAAGTTTGCAGCTGGAAGTTATCAGGTGGCGTGTGCGTTGATTATTGGGAAGCGGAAGGAGAGTACGGATAAGAAGGTATCTTTAAATGATGCGTTGCGGGAGTATGATATGGCGGTATAAGACTATCTGCTTTTGTGGAAAAAGCCCTTGTTATTTTTAGAATAATGAGGGCTTTTTTTATGGTAAAAAATTTATTAATGACTTACCATAAAGTGCGTATAAAATTTACTTTTTTCAAAAGATTTACTCCTGGTTAATTTCTTTGCGCGAACTTCTAAGTGCCACGGTTCATTTTCCAAACTGTTGCCACTATTCGTTAAATTCTCAATCTCACCAAATCCAAAATCAACTAGAATATCTCGTAGCAATTCAAAATAATATCCAAATTTATGCACATCGTATTCATCTTGTTGCCAGCCAAATAAACTTCCAAAACCCCAATAGCGTGCATTTTTTCCGGATTCCTTGTTAAAAAAAGATTCGTGACTACCTTCCAGTACCTGCTTTAAGTGCCAGGTAAGGTTGGGACAAATGATGTAGATCGTTCCACCCACTTTAAGCGTTCTGTTCCATTCTTCTAATACTTTTAAAAATTCTTTTAAAGTAAAGTGTTCTATTACATGACGGGAATATATTTCATCTATAGTGTTCTCTTTAAAAGGAAGATTATCTGCGGTACAGACATAATCAACATTAGGTAATGCCCGTACATCACAAGTACGATAACCGGGACGCGGTTTTTTACCACAACCAATTTCTAGTTTCATAAGTTTGTATTTTAATTTTTGTTTCAAAATTTATTTCACCGCATAATTTACCCCTGCTCCTTTTCCAAATTTTTTAATTAGCTCATCTTCCAACATTTGACCTAAAATTCTTTTAGTGGTCGGATTGGGAATACTTAATTGAGTCGATATCTCACTTGATTTACATCCTGGGTTTAAACTTATAAAAAGGTAGATGGATTTGTCACGAGGCGCTAGATTTACACTACTTGTTTTGATCTCCAATTTTTTGTCTAGCTTTATTTGAATGTTCAATAGTGACGTTAGAAAGAAGGTTACCCATTCAGAAATATTTTCACCAGGCCGTTGTGCTTGACAACTTCTTAAAGCATTATAGTACTGTCTTTTGCGATTTTCAATTTCGTGTTCAAAACTAATATATTGAACCCACACGTAGTTATTTTTTAGTAACAGTAATGTTGTTAGTAATCTACTTAATCTTCCATTCCCATCTTGAAAGGGATGGATACTTAGAAACTCATACACAAACACTGCTATCTTAATTAAATGGTGGGTTTCCGATTCATCGTGGTACCATTTGATCAGACTGTCCATGGCGTCTTCGGTTGCAAAACCGGGCGCAGTTGTTCTAAAAATTATCTGCTTGCTACCATCTGGAAAATTTGCTTCGACCGCATTACTATGCTGCTTATATTCACCTTTATGCCAACTATCTTTTTCACTTACTTTTAAAAGTTGATTATGGAGATTCTTAATCATACTTTTTGAAATGCTCATATCATTAGGGGAATCCGTTATGATCTCAAGCACATTGAAATATCCAGCAACTTCCTGGGCATCTCGGCTTTTAACACTAGAAATTTTTATATTTTTAATAAGTGCTTTGACTTGATCGTTATTCATTTTCGAACCCTCAATTCTGGTCGAAGCACCCACACTTTGTATCGTAGCAAAGGATTTTAAGTCGCGAAGGCTCCGTTTTTCTCTTTTCTCCAAAGCGGTCCAGGAAGCATCAAACCTGTCTATTTGACTCAGTTGATTAATTAGTTTCCAATTAAGGTCTATTGTGAAATTATATAATTTTTCTTCCATCATTCACAAAAGTAATAAAAATGATCCGCTTTGATACGGTTTGATTCGATTATAGGCTTATTTTACGAATCAGTTTATTTGCAAATTATTCGTATTTTATTTAAAATAAATGATACGGTTTGATACGGTTTGAGCCGATTATGGTCTGGTTTTCAAGTTTTCGTAGACTATTCGATCTATATATCAATACTTAACCCCTCTCAAATCTGCCCCCGGAAACCGCGCATTCGGCAACCGCGCACCCCGAAAATCCGCCCCGCGTAAATCACAATTTTCAAAATCTACACCCGCACAGTCTGCTGCCCGAAAATCTGCGCCTCGTAAATCTGCCCGCGAAAAATCCGCATTGCATAAACGTGCGTCCGAGAAATTTGCTTCAACCAAAGAGGCATCCGTCAACAACGAATGACTCAGTTCAACACCGCTCGCATTTAAGTGATTGGCAAAAGCACCACACCAATTTGAAAAGGGGAGCGCCTGATGATCAAAAATACAATCCGATAAAATATGCGCATATTCAAAATTTGCCTGTTTCCCCTTTCTAGCTTCCGCACCGTCGTATATCCCAAAAACAAGTCCTTTCAGTAAAATCGTTTTCCACTTTCCACCTGCTCCACCACTCGCTAAAAACAAGTGATGCCGTGCAATAATTTGTGTCAGTTTTTCCGGAGCCAGCGGTGGCTTTTTGCGGGCCAGCTGACGGGTCATCGCCAAATTAACAGTAGCTTGATCCGTGCCTTTTTGATCAGACAGGGGAAAATGATCGTTATTATTTTGCGGCCGTCCATTATTATAAATCATTGTTTTGTAAATTATTTAGTTAAATAATAGGATAGATAAGGGTTAAAAACTTAATCAAATATAACTAAATAAATTACATAATGCAAGTGTGTAATCAGTATGGTGAGTATCAAATTTATAATATTATCGCACTGTCCGTTTTCTACCTGAAAATATTTTAAATAGGACTATTTTGCAGTTCAATCAAAACAGAATTACATGATCCGCTTTATATCCTTTATGGTTGCTATTCTTTTAGTAGTCGGCTGTAAAACTCCAAAAATAGCCACCGAAGAAACCATCTTTGACGGTGGTACCATCGAAATCGAAGAACGAGATCTCGATACGTTGGTTATTTCCGCTGAAAAGCCGAATAGCTTAAAAACTCCCGAAGAATACCAGCTGCCCGTTTACCGTGGTAGTTATAAGCTCGAAAATGATATTATTCACACCGCTCTGGATCTCAAATTTGACTGGGCCAAAGAACACGTGCTTGGTAAAGCTACCTTGACTATTAAACCCTGGTTTTACGCGGTAGATAAAATAACCCTGGATGCCAAGGATTTTGATATTCATAAAATAAATTACGCCGGCCAATCTACGCCATTGAAATACGAATATGATAATCAGCGCCTCACCATCTTACTCGGCAAAACCATCAAAAGGGGAGAAGAATATAAACTGGAAATAGATTATACCGCCAAGCCCGCCGAATTGGGTGGCCAGGGTGGCAGTGCTGCGATTACTTCAGACCAGGGGTTATTTTTTATTAATCCCAAAAACGAAGATCCGGAGAAACCCCAGCAAATCTGGACGCAAGGAGAAACCGAATGGAACTCCCGCTGGTTTCCAACTACGGACAAACCCAACGAACGCTGCACGCAGGAAATGTACCTCACCGTCGATGATAAATATGTGACCCTTTCTAATGGTCTTTTAAAGTCTTCTAAAAAAAATGCGGACGGTACCCGAACCGATTACTGGAAAATGGATATGCCACACGCCCCCTATTTATTTATGATTGCCGTGGGTGAATTTGCGGTGGTCAAAGAAACCTGGGAAAATATTCCACTCGAATATTATGTAGAGCCTGCTTACAAAGCCGACGCAAAAAAAATCTTCAATCACACCCCGGAAATGCTTTCTTTCTTTTCTAAAATTACGGGTGTCAAGTATCCATGGCAAAAATACAGTCAGGTAATTGTTCGTGATTATGTTTCTGGTGCGATGGAAAATACGACGGGTGTTATTTTCGGTGAGTTTGTTCAAAAGACAGAAAGGGAATTAATTGATAATCACAATGACGGAATTGTAGCCCACGAGATGTTTCATCACTGGTTTGGCGACTACGTAACTTGTGAGAGCTGGGCCAACCTAACCATGAATGAAGGCTTCGCCAATTACAGTGAATACCTTTGGTTTGAACATAAATATGGTCGCGAAGAAGCGGATCGTCACAGACGCAATGAGATGAATGGATACCTGGGCAGCGTTGGACAGGGTGGTGCTCATCCTTTAATTTATTGGGGTTATGATAATAAAGAAGATATGTTTGATGCGCATAGTTACAATAAAGGAGGTCTTGTGTTACACATGCTACGAAACCTGGTTGGAGACGAAGCATTTTTTGCAGGACTGGAAAAATATCTGAAAGACAATGCGCTCACTTCCGTGGAAGCCCACGATTTGAGACTGGCTTTTGAAGAAGTAACCGGACAGGATCTAAAGTGGTTTTTTGACCAGTGGTTTTTTGCTTCCGGACATCCGCAACTAAAAGTAAGTTACGATCTACAACCCAACCAGGTAGCTGTAACTGTAGAGCAAACTCAAAATCCGGACGCGTTTCCTGCTATTTTTATCCTGCCATTTGCCATTGATATTTATACGGCTGACGGAAAATCTACGCGTCATGATGTGGTTCTCGAAAATCGAAAACAAACGTTCAATTTAAAAACCAACGGCCAGTCTGCATTGGTCAATTTTGATGCAGATCGTATTTTACTGGCGGAGGTTGACGAAACACAATCGGCAGAAGACTATATTTTTCAATATAAAAATGCACCACTCTATGCTGACAAATACGAGGCGTTAAGCAATCTGGCAGAAGTCGAAACATCAGCAGCCAAAACAGTTTTTGCGAAAGCACTAACTGACTCTTTCTGGGAAATTCGTGGTTTGGCTATTCGCTCTGCTGATAAAGCTGATCCTGTGGTTATTACCAAATTAAAAAGCATTGCGCAATCTGATGTGAACTCAAAAGTTCGGGCCGCTGCCTTAAGTACTTTGGGTAGCACGGGTAATAAAGCGTTTCAACCTTTACTGGAAAAAGCAGCAAAAACAGAAAAAGCATATTCGGCAATTGCGGCAGCATTGGGTGGATTGGCAGAAGTAGATAAAGATGCGGCCTTAAAAATGGCAGTGCCTCTGGAAAAAGAAACCAATGCTGAAATTCTTAATGCTTTAGGAGAAGTTTATAGTAAAGCGGGAGCGGTGGATAAATTGTCTTTTTACGAAAAACACTGGAATGACCTCGATATTTATGCGACTTTCGCTTTGTTTGAAAATTACTATAGCCTATTAAAGCAATCAGACGATACTACGATTACTGCTTCTGCTACCAAACTGAATGAATTTGCTACCAACCTGGATAATTCTCCATGGAAAAGATTCGGATCTATTAAAGTACTCCACGACCTAAAGTCAAATTATTTGGATCAGGGAATGAATACCAAAGCAGAACCCATTGCAATTATGCTCAACCGTATTAAAGAACGCGAGACCAACGAACAGTTAAAAGCGATCATTAATTCAAGGTTTTAGAAACCTTATTGGACGACATTCCTCACTTAGTGAAAAATTATACTGACGGACATCTACCCTTGTCCTCCTATTCTTTTCTTGCCTATTTTTTCAAATATGAGTAATTTACCGAGACGTTTAATGGTTTAATAACTATTAAACGTCTCGTAACAAGACGACCAACCAACCGTTTAAACCCTTATAGAACTTTACTGTTTAGCATAGACGGTGTGTTTCTGATATCTCAATCGTAAATAAATTATGGCTCAAGTAAAAGATAACTATCAACTTTTGATTGATAACTTAGATAGGTTTACACGTAAATATTACGTAAATCAACTAATTCGTGGTGCGCTCTATACCGTCGCTTTGGTCGTATTATTATTTCTCGTGATGAATATTCTCGAATATTTTTACTATTTCAGTAAAACGGGACGTAAAACGTTGTTTTATTCTTTCCTGGCAACCAGTGCCATTGCGACGACCATCTGGATTTTAATTCCTTTATTCAAATATTTCCGATTGGGAAAAGTTATTTCCCACGATCAGGCTGCCAACATTATTGGTGAGCATTTCACTGGTGTAAAGGATAAACTCTTAAATGTTTTACAACTAAAAAGACAAGCCACTGGCCATGTAAACACATCACTCATCAATGCCAGTATCAATCAGAAAACCGAGGATATTAAATTGGTTCCCTTCAGATCAGCTATTAATTTATCTCAGAATAAAAAATATTTACGGTACGCATTACCCCCGTTACTCTTGCTTTTTGTTTTACTTTTTGCCGCACCGAGCATGATCCGCGACAGTACCAATCGTTTGATTAATAATAACAAAGAATTCGTTCGAGCTGCGCCATTTTCTTTTCAGATTGATGAAAAAGATTTGACAGTCGTTCAGTTTGATGATTATACGCTACAAGTAAAAGTAGAAGGGGAAGTATTACCCAATGAAGTATTTATTGACATCGATGGTTATAAATATCGTTTAAAAAAAGAAGACAACGCGACATTTTCTTATCAATTTAGCAATGTCCAAAAAGAAACAGACTTTAAAGTTTTCTCCGCAGGCGTTAATTCTGAAGGTTATAAACTGGATGTTCTGAAAAAACCAAATATTGCAGGTTTTGATATTAAGCTGGATTATCCAGCCTATACAAAGCGTAAGGACGAAAGCCTAGCCAATATTGGCGACCTGGTAGTTCCAATTGGTACCAATGTAAGTTGGGTGTTTAATGCACAGCATACGGAAGGTATCGAGTTAAAATTTTCTGATACAAAAGACTTTCTTTCTGCGGAACGTTTCTCTGATAATCTTTTTTCTTATAAAAAAAGAGCGTTACGTGATCAGCGCTATAAGCTTTATATTTCTAACAAAGATTTACCCAATGCGGATTCCGTTGCTTACGCCATTAGTGTCATTCCGGATTTACATCCAAATATTAAAGTAGAAGAATTTGCGGATAGCACAGACAATAAATTGCTTTTCTTCGTAGGAGATGCATCTGATGATTATGGTATTCGCACGCTTACTTTTAACTATTCTATCAGCAATGGTGGAAGCGCAAAAGGAGCATTGAATAGTATTCCGGTAGAGCGTTCCGAAGGTAAGCAGACCCAATATGATTACACGTGGGACATTGCAGAAATGCCCCTGGAACCCGGTGACGAACTCACTTATTACTTTCAGGTTTCTGATAATGATGCGATCAATGGTAGCAAGTCTACCAAGACTAAGCTCATGAATTACAAGAAGCCAAGTGTGGAAGAGTTCAAGGATATGGCGGAGGAAAATAGTGATGAAATTAAAAAAGAACTCAAGGAAGCTATTAAAGAAAATAAAGCGATCAAGGAGGATATGAAAAAACTGCGCGAAAAAATGCTGCAGAAAAAAGACATGGACTGGCAGACGAAAAAAGAATTAGAAAAATTACTGGAGCGCAAAAGTGAGCTAGATGAGAAACTGGAAAAGGCGCAGGAGATGATGGAAGAAAATATGAAAAACCAGGAAGAATTTACCAAGCCAGACGAGGAGTTACTTGAAAAGCAGGAAAAGATTCAGGAGATGTTTGAGGAATTGATGAGTCCCGAAATAAAAGAACTGATGGAAAAGATTCAGGCAATGATGGAGGAGTTAGAAAAGGAAGAAACCCTTGACATGATGGAAGAGATGGAAATGGACGATGAGGAAATGGAAAAAGAAATGGATCGAGCACTGGAGATGTTTAAACAACTGGAGGTAGAACTGGAGATGGAGCAGGCCATGGAAAAACTGGAAGAGCTCGCTAAAGAACAAGAGGAACTAGCCGAGGAAACAGAAAAAAATACCGATGAGCAAAAACAGGAGGAACTGGAAAAGAAGCAAGAAGAACTCAACGAAAAATTTGAAGAATTAAAAGAGGACATTGCCAAGACTGAAGAAAAAAATGAAGAACTGGAAAATCCACAAGACCTCGGTGATCCGCAGGAAGAACTGGAAGATATCATGAAGGACATGAAGGAAAGTTCTGATTCTATGAAGGAAATGCAGAATAAAGAAGCTTCCGACAAACAGAAAAAAGCAGCTCAAAAAATGAAGGACATGGCGGACTCCATGCAGATGGATATGGACAGCGGTCAGATGGAACAAATGGAAGAGGACATGGAAGCATTGCGTCAGCTCCTCGAAAACCTCATCGGTATTTCTTTTGAACAGGAAGACCTGATTGCTACAATTGGTAAAACCAGTATCAATACACCTCGTTACGTAGAGTTGGTTCAGGATCAATATAAAATCAAAGATGATTTCAAACTCGTGGAAGATTCCCTTCAGGCCCTTAGTAAAAGAGTCCATCAGATAGAATCATACGTTACGGAAAAAGTAACGGATATTAAATCCAACATGAAAACGTCTCTGGACGACCTGGAAGAAAGAAAGAAAACCGAAGCCAGTGAACACCAGCAACGGACCATGAAAAATGTCAACGACCTGGCATTGATGCTCAGCGAGGTGATGAACCAGATGCAGCAGCAAATGTCCAGCATGATGGCTGGGGATCAGATGTGTAACAATCCCGGAGGGAAAGGAAAAGGGAAAAAGGGGAAAGGAAAGAAAGGAAACGAACCGTCAGATAAAATGTCCGAAGGACAAAAAGGAGTCGGAGACCAACTCAAGCAAATGAAGGATGCCATGGAACGCAGTGGTAAAGGCGGTTCTAGTAAGGAATTTGCGCAAATGGCCAAAAAGCAAAAAGCGCTGCGCAAGGCTATGCAGGAAAAACAACGTGCCATGCAGGAAAAAGGCCAGGGTGATAAACAAATGCAGGAAATCGTGGATCAGATGAATAAAACAGAAACTGATCTGGTTAACAAACGCTTGACCAACGAAATGCTCGAAAGACAACAAGAAATTATGACTAGACTGCTCGAAGCAGAAAAGGCAGAGAGAGAACGAGAATATGATAACAAGCGAAAAGCGGAAAGAACAGCGGAAAAGGAAAGAAAAATGCCTCCTTCACTAGAAGAATATATTAAAAAACGAGAAGCAGAAATTGATGCCTATAAGGCAGTTTCTCCGGAATTGAAGCCATATTATAAATTTTTAGTAGAAGAATACTTCAAATCCTTGAAAAATCAATAAAATAGTAGCAATTTAGTCCAACAAACAGACTATAACACTCGTAAAACTTATTATAACCACTACCCAAAGTTTTATGAAAGTCTATTTCCTGGACCAGAGAAAAACCATTGATGTGCTAACCCTTCGTTCTCATCCGAAAAATATCGCTCGCGTAAAACCATACGTGGAGACGGTCTTCCGTCAGTATGAATTGAGCGCGGACATTTATGGCAATATTCTAATCAGCTTGACAGAGGCGGTTACCAATGCCATTTTACATGGCAATGGTAAAGACGAATCAAAAAAAGTCTCTGTTTCTATCAAAAAATATAAAAACAAGTTGGGCTTTATCATTTCTGACGAAGGAAGTGGTTTTAATTTTGGTCAGCTTCCAGATCCTACTGCTCCCGAAAATATACTCGAAATCGGTGGTCGTGGCGTATTTTTAATGCGACAATTATCCGATCAGGTTTTATATCATAATAATGGCAGCACCGTAGAAATTCAATTTAATTTATGAGTGACGAAGGTATTCATTACTATAACGAGGACGTTACTTTCAAACTGGAACATCCTCAACTCATCAGTCACTGGATCAAATCTGTTTTCTCCCAAGAAAATTGTACGTTTGTCACCATCACTTTTATCTATTGTAGTGATACCTTTCTGCACGAACTCAACATGAAATATCTTCAACATGATACGTTCACGGATGTGATTACCTTTGCCTACAGCAAAGCTCCCGTTGAAGGAGATATTTTTATCAGCATTGATCGCATCACAGAAAACGCAAAACAATATAATGTAGATACCTTGACTGAACTCTATCGGGTGATGGTTCACGGAGCACTCCATCTTATCGGTTACAATGATAAAACCAAAGAAGAGCAAGAAGTCATGCGAAATATGGAAAATAAGTATTTGCTTTTATTAAATTTGCCTCCTAATTAATTATTCATATTACCAATACAATCCATTACCGGCAAAATATGGGACGCGGATTAAATAAATTAATTTAAAAAAGTCAATCCTGATATTTTTTATTTTATCAACATTCCTTAAATGCCAAATCATTCAAACTGTAGATACCAGTTTGACTTAAATTTTTATCATGAAAATTTTAAAATTCGGTGGTTCTTCCGTTGCAAAACCGGAAAGAATAAAAAATGTAATTAATATTCTTAAAACTTATCATGCCCAAAACGAACGGTTTGCCGTCGTTTTCTCGGCCTTTGGAGGCGTTACAGACCAATTGATTGAAATGAGTCAGCTCGCAGAAGAAGGAGATGTTGGTTACGAAAAAGTTTTTGATGAATTTTCCAGCCGACATCGCGAGGCCGTTAATTTGTTAATAAAAACGCCACTACAAAATGAGATTATAAAAGAACTAGAAGAAAACCATGCCGTGTTAAAAAATCTTTTACACGGTATTTTGCTTGTTCGCGAAGCCTCCACTCGTACCATGGACTATGTGCTTAGTTTTGGAGAAAGAAATTCTTGTTTTATCATCAGTCAGGCACTAAAACAGGAAGGGCTAGATGCACGCTATCTGGATGCCCGTAAGATTATCAAAACGGACAGGCATTTTGGTTCTGCCAAAGTAGATCTACCTACTACCTACCAACAAATTGAGGATTACTTTGCAGAAAATTCCGGAATTCATATCACCACCGGATTTATCAGTTCGGCCAAAGGAGGACTAACTACTACACTTGGTCGTGGTGGCTCTGATTATACAGCAGCTTTGTTGGCAGCTGGACTCAACGCCAGCATGATCGAAATTTGGACAGATGTAAATGGTGTACTTACGGCGGACCCCCGAAAAGTGAAAGCTGCTTTTACCATTCCAGAAATGACCTATGCCGAAGCTATGGAAATGTCGCATTTCGGAGCCAAAGTAATTTATCCACCAACCTTGCAACCAGCATTGTCTAAAAATATTCCGTTAACCATACGCAATACTTTTAACCCTGATTTTCCAGGTACCTTAATCTCTGATCACTCTTCAAAAAACGGACATCCGGTAAGAGGAATTTCTTCAACCAGTAATATTGCATTACTCACATTACAGGGAGGAGGATTGTTTGGTGTTCCGGGAATTGCTGCCCGTTTATTCAATGCACTTGCCCAGGCAAGTATCAACGTCATCCTGATTACACAGGGTTCTTCTGAACATTCCATTAGTTTTGCGGTACAACCTCAGTTGGCCAGAAAAGCAAAAAAGCGTGTTGAGTCCGCTTTTGAGTATGAAATTAAAAGTAAATTAGTCGACCCGGTCAAGGTAGAGGAAGACCTTTCGGTTGTCGCGATCATCGGCGAAAATATGCGCTATCAACCAGGTATTTCCGGTCGTTTGTTTCAGGCATTGGGTAAAAACGGAATTAATTGTATCGCCATTGCTCAGGGCTCTTCTGAACTCAATATCTCGGTGGTCATCTCTCGTAGCGACGAAGGAAAAGCCTTGAATTCTTTGCACGAATCTTTCTTCCTTTCGGACGTTCAGGAGCTACATGTCTTTATGGTCGGTGTCGGTCTGATTGGATCAACTTTAATTAATCAAATAAAAAAACAAGCTGCTTTTCTCAAAGAAAAAAGATCATTGGCTATTAAGATTGTCGGTTTGACCAATAGTAGAAAAATGATTTTTGAGCCCAATGGAATCAATCTTGAAAGCTGGAAAGAACAGTTAGATAACAGTACAGAGAAAATGGTACTGGATGATTTTGTTAAAAAAATGAAAATGCTCAACCTTTCAAATACAATTTTTGTAGACAATACTGCAAATGAAAGCATTGCTCAGAAATACAATGAAATCCTGGATGCCAGTATTTCTATTTCTACTCCTAACAAAATTGCCGCCTCTTCAACTTATCTACAATACCAGCAATTAAAAGCACTTGCAGAAAAAAGAGGTGTTCGATTTTTATACGAAACAAACGTAGGAGCTGGTCTTCCGGTTATTTCTACGTTAAATGACCTAATTGATAGTGGTGATGAGATTTTAAAAATTGAAGGTGTGCTTTCCGGATCACTTTCCTTTATTTTTAACTCTTTTGGTCCAGGCATTAAGTTTAGCGATATCGTCAATCAAGCTGCCGAACTAGGATATACCGAACCAGATCCCAGAGTTGATTTAAAAGGTATCGACGTACGGAGAAAATTGATTATTCTAGCTCGGGAGACCGGATTACCGCTAGAAGCTAAAGATGTAGAGATTGAATCTATTCTTCCGGAAGCATGTCTTGCTGCATCAGGTGTTCCTGAGTTTTTTGCGGAAGTAAAAAAAGCAGATGCCTTTTTTGAAAAACGTCGGGCCGCCGCTGCTGCCGAAAATAAAGTATTGCGCATGGTGGCAACTTTAGAAAATAATCAAGCTAGAATTAAACTGGAATCCGTTGGACCAGATCATCCTTTTTATTCGCTCAATGGTAGCGATAATATGATTGTCTTTACCACCCAGCGGTACAAAGATCGTCCACTCGTGATCAGAGGCCCAGGAGCAGGAGCGGAGGTAACCGCAGCTGGTGTTTTTGCCGAAATTATTTCAATTGGAAACTCATTACACTAACAATCAGTATAATATAAAATAAAATTTTAATAATGGAAAGTGGAGTAAAAGTTTTTGCACCTGCTACAGTTGCTAATGTCGCTTGCGGATATGATATTTTGGGATTTGCATTGGAGAAGCCCGGTGACGAAGTTATTGTTCGCTTTTCGGATACACCCAATCTGCGAATTACCAGAATAACTGGCGTTAAAGGTGTAAAACTTCCTTACGAAGTTGAAAAAAATACTGCAGGATTTGCTGCCCAACGTTTACTGGATCACTTGGGAGAATCCAACCGTGGGATCGAGATGGAAATTCATAAAAAAATGCCTTTTGGTAGTGGATTAGGATCAAGTGCCGCTAGTGCGGTCGGAGGGGTGATGGCGATTAATGAATTATTTGGCCGTCCGCTTACCAAGCGAGAATTACTTCCTTTTGCGGTTTTAGGCGAGCAAGTCGCCGATGGTGCTTATCACGCTGACAATGTTGCGCCTTCTCTGTTGGGTGGAATGATTTTTATCAGAGACAATCCTACCCTGGATGTACACCGTATTGCTGTACCAAGAGGTTTGTACGCAGCCGTAGTTTATCCACATATAAAAATATTAACCAAAGATGCTCGATCTGTACTCAGTGATCAGATTACTTTAAATCAGTCAATTACCCAAAGCGGAAACCTTGGAGGATTAATTGTGGGGCTCACTACCGGAAATTTGGGTTTAATCAGCCGTTCTTTACAAGATGTTATTATCGAACCACAACGTGCCAGTTTAATCCGTGGTTTTTACGAAGTGAAAGAAGCTGCACTTGCCGCAGGAGCAATGGGATGTAGTATTTCCGGAGCGGGTCCTTCTATCTTTACCCTTTGTCCAAATAGTTTAATCGCCGAGAATGTTGGCAAAGCCATGCAGGCAGTGTTCAACAAAAATAAAGTTCACAATCAACTCTTCATCTCGGGTATCAACCAGGAAGGAGCCGAATTATGTTAGTTCTCCACAGATGTTGGTAATTACCAACAATCCTCCACTACTTTAAATACCATTCTATAAATATTACATTATGCAGCTTTACAGTACCAATAACAAGAAAAAACTGGTGTCCCTAAAAGAAGCCGTCATGAAGGGATTGCCTGATGATAACGGCCTTTTTATGCCAGAAGTCATTCATCCGCTACCCGACAGCTTTTTCTCAGCGCTTCCCAGCATGACCTTTATTGAAACGGCTCAGGCAGTTGTTTCTCATCTAATTGGCGATACGATTCCCGCTGAGGCCTTAAATACGCTCGTAGAAGAAGCTTTTAACTTTCCCGTCCCATTGGTCCGCTTAGGCGACAAAACAAGCGTGTTAGAGCTTTTTCACGGTCCTTCTTTGGCATTTAAAGACTTTGGAGCCCGTTTTATGGCGCGTCTGATGGGATATTTTAATCAGGAGGAGAAAGAACGGTTAATTATTCTCGTTGCTACCTCAGGTGATACTGGAGGTGCAGTCGCTTCAGGATTTTATAAAACGCCTGGTATTGAGGTAGTTATTTTATATCCTAGTGGAAAAGTGAGCGCTTTGCAGGAAAAACAGCTTACTACCCTTGGTCATAATATTACCGCACTGGAGATAGATGGAACTTTTGATGATTGCCAGGCTATCGTCAAAAAAGCTTTTCTGGATAAAGAACTCAATTTAAAGCTTCGTTTAAGCTCCGCTAACAGCATTAACATTGCTCGGCTTATTCCTCAGTCCTTATATTACTTTGAAGCCTTTAAACAATTACAAATCGCCGGGAATGACCTCCCTCTGGTCTTTTCGGTTCCTTCAGGTAACTTTGGCAATCTTACTGCGGGTATCCTTGCTAAGCGGATGGGACTTCCCATCAAACACATGATCGCTGCTACAAACCTTAATGATATTATACCCAACTACTTAAAAACAGGTCATTATGTTCCTAAAGTAAGTATTAGAACCATCTCCAACGCAATGGATGTAGGAAACCCCAGCAACTTTGCCAGATTAGATGATTTATACCAAAAAGAACGATGTAACACGTGTGACATGATGGGACAGGATATTAAAGGTTTTGCTTTTAATGATAAAATGACTAGAGAAACGGTCAAGAAAATCTACGATCAATTTGAATATGTTATGGATCCACATGGAGCCGTCGGATATTTAGCGTTAAAAGAATATCAACAATCTTATCCAGATACGATGGGTGTAATACTGGAAACAGCACATCCTTCAAAATTCATAGAGGATATGGAGGATATTCTGAAAAATAAAATAGAGATACCAGAACGTTTGGCAAAACTGACTGATAAACCCAAATCTGCTATTCAGATGTCTATTAGCTACCAGGAATTTAGAGAATGGATAAATGTTTATGAATTTTAATTTTCCCTGGATCAATTAAGGATGTAAAAGGAAGAAGTATAGAATCGTCATTTATTTTATCACATTCTTTATTAGTCAAAAGTAAAAAGCCGATGTCACACGTGTGACATCGGCTTTTTACTTTTTAGATTCTTTTATAGAATAGAGTTTCTTTAGAACGAATAAATCTGAACAAGACTTGTTACTATTTATATAATAGACTTGTTACTGTTTAATCAAAGGAAAAGTCCTTTGTAAAATTCCAGAGGCCAGCGGCAATGAAAATTGCTTTGTCTCGTAAGAATTCGCTTTTGTTTCTAAATCTTTGTACCAAAATATTATAACGTTTAATACCTCCGATAGCATTTTCAACATATACTCTATTTCTGCTAACGAATTTGTTATACGCCTGTTGCTGCTGGGTAAATTTAGGAGCTGGATTTTTTTTAGTTCGATAAGGTTTTTTAAAAGGAATGTTGAGATTTTCACACTCATAATCTTTTATTAATCCAATATATCCCAAGTCTACCCAAACTGATATATTTTTAAACCAAGGTAAACAAGGAGGAAATTCTTCCTTGAATATCTTATAATCATGCTTAGCTCCAAGTGCCGTAAAGCCTACAAACAAAACAGCCTGATAGGCATTCGAAATTATTGTATTCTTAACGGTGTGGGCTTTTTTTTACCATTATAATATTTCTTTTGTTCGTCATAATCCTTCTTTCTATGGTGAATTCTTTCAGTTGCATCAATGAGTAAATTCTTATTATCTTTAAAAAAATCAAGAAATTCGTCAACGGAATCGAAGTTTCTTTTTGGTAAAACATTCAATGTTGCTAAGGCATATTCAAGGATCGGTAAAAAACAATACAGATTTGTATGTGCTGTTTTTCCTTTACAATTGAAAACAAAACCTAAGACATCAAATGTAGGATAAGTTTTCAAGTAGTAGAGTGTGAAAAATAGTTTTTCAGAAGGCGTTTTAAACGCAGGATTACCTCCCGCAGTAGGTTTGCGATCATATTTTTCTAGAAAATCTTCATAAGCTTGATTTTTAAGTTCTTGATCACATTCACTAAATACTACCGCTAATTGTTGGAAATCTTTTTTTCCCATTCCGATTACTGCTCGGTATTCTCTATCTGAAAGACTATGAATTTTTTGAAACATAAAATAACTGTTTAGTATTAATGATTAAAATCTACTCTCTAATACAGTTACTATTCGTGTGCCAAAAAAAGCCCGTAAATATATTACTATAAATTTAATGCTGATTTTCAGCTATTTATAATTTATTGTTTTTTTATTTGCAATTGAAAAATATGTGTAAATAGCTAATTATCAAATAAATCTTTAAGTAACAAGTCTAATGTAAAAATGCTTCAGTAGCTAAGGAATGAGTTAATAAGATTGTCAAATTTATTGATCCTAAGATAAATCATTAGAATTGTTGGTAACTACCCCTGAAAATGGCATTTTGATGGAAAAATCAGAAAACAAGAGTCCATCTGAATAAATGATGGCTATGTCCATTTTAATTCATCTACACAGGGAAACTATAGATTTTCTTTGTTTTATGAAAGTCAGTAGCTAGTAATTATAGAATATAAAAGTAGAAAATAGTTTATTAACAATTTACTCAATAATGTCGACAAACCTGTGGAAAACTTTTTTTATACAGCAATAGTTATAAAGGTTTCAGTCGATTATTTGATTCTAATCAAGGTGGTAATAATAGCTCCATTTCTAATTATTAAAACAGCAAAAAGCCCATGTCACACGTGTGACATGGGCTTTTTGCTGAAAACAATTTTTAGATATTACTATCAGCTTACTTCATGTACTACTAATTCATTTAAGAATGCAGCTAGAAGTTTATTAAATTCATCAGGCTTCTCCATCATAGGAGCATGACCACATTTTTGTACAAAGAATAACTGTGAGTTTTCTATATGTCCATGAAATTTCTCTGCTACAAATGGGGGTGTAACCGAATCTTCACTACCCCAAATCAATAAGGTGGGAGCGGAAACTAGATGAAGCTTGTCAGCGAGGTTATGGCGAACAGCAGATTTTGCAGTAGCAATAACCCGGATAGCTTTGTTACGGTCATTTACAATACTATATACCTCATCTACTAATTCTTTTGTCGCGATTTCCGGATTGTAAAAAATATCTCTCGTTTTGTTTTTGATAAATTCATAATCTCCCCGCTTGGGAAAAGTAGAACCCAGTGAATTTTCAAATAATCCTGAACTACCGGTCAGCGTAATAGAATTAATTTTCTCAGGTTTTGCGATGCTATATAATAATGCAATATGGCCGCCTAGAGAATTGCCTAAAATATTGACCCGCTCCATTTTTTTAAATGCTACAAAATCCGAAACATGATCTACTAACACTGACAAGGAAACTCTATGAATAGGAGAATCCAAAATAGGAAGGATCGGAACGACGACATTAAACGTTTTGGAGAAATGATCGATGATGGAAGAGAAATTACTTAGTGCTCCAAATAACCCGTGAAGTAGTAACAATACTTCACCACCTGGGTTTGATTCTATGTACCTAAATTCGCCTTCTTCTTTAATTGTTAAATCCATTGAAATTATAGATGTTTTGATCTGGCAATAAATATAGAATATTTATCCAGTAGGATACGCCTTTTTCGAAATAATGTTCTAAAAACTTTGATTCACTAACTTATCAACGACTTATCCACATTTTTTAAATAAAAATTTATTTTCTAGCTCTTAATCAACATTTATTCGCTAAAAAATCAAAGATTTTAACTATTTCGACTAGTTTATCCACATTGTGTTTATAAAGTAACCTGAATAATAAATTTTTCTCTCATTTTTCCGCTTATCCACAGAGTTACCAACAGTTTATTAAAATTAGTACCATTTTATTAAAGAATCGCTAAAGCTAATATAAACTACTGATAATCAAACACTTATAAATGAAATAACATATATTAATTTTATTGATTATAATATTTAAAAGAAAAATATTAGTTATTCACAACTTACTAACATTATTTTTTTTCAGCTAATGGATTTCTAAACTGATAGCATATATACAGGATATTTATGAGTAATAAAAGCGCTACAACCTGATGTAAGGATGCGTAAGCAACAGGAACTTTACCAAAGCAGTTAATAATGGTTAAAATACCCAGGCAAAACTGTGTTATTAACAGAGTTATCAACAATACAGTAGCTTTATTTAATTTTTTAGATTTAATGACAGTTTTCTTTATTTTAATAACCAGCAAAATAATCAAAACGGCTAATAAATAGGCCGTACTTCGATGAAATACCTGTACCCAGGCTTTTGGTGCTATGGCTTGCTCGTAATTAATCAAATTATTCATTCCTACCCCACTGCTCGACAAAGCTCCTAAAAAGCGCTCTCCTTCGATAAAAAAGGGATAATAAGGATGAATTAACCCTGCCCTCATACCCGCCATCAGTCCACCGAGCAAAATTTGGATTCCCAGTACCACCGTAGTCATCCAGGCAAATCGCTGCAAATTCTTTTTTCCTTCAACAAAATGGTCTGTTTGGTGCGTTCGCAACCAGGTCCAGAACAAATATCCGAATAAAATCGTGGCTATCCCCAAATGGGTCATCAGCTTATAAGCACTCACCCAGGTTCGATTGTCCTCATTTAACCCACTAGCCACCATGATCCAGCCAAAAGTCGCCGCCGCCGATGCTAAAAGAATCACTACACCCAATCTTTTGAGCAACCAGGCGGGCATCCATTTTTTATATAAAAAAAAGAAAAATGGAATGATAAAAACAAATCCCATCAAACGCGCCCACAATCGGTGAAAATATTCCCAGAAAAAAATAACCTTGAATTCTGACATCACCATGTCTCCATGCAGAGATTCATATTGTCGTTTAGCACCGACTTTATATTTTTCAAAAGCGATATTCCAATCTACTTCGTTCATCGGCGGCAAAGTTCCTTGAATGACCGCCCACTCCGTAATCGACAAACCCGAATCTGTTAACCGTGTGACTCCACCCACAAAGACCTGAAAAAAGACCATTATCAATCCGATCATCAACCACCACCGCACGACTCGACGAACCTTTGTAGAATTTTCTCGTTTCAACATTACCGCATCTTCCATATTTGATAAAATTTAATTTTTGGTGTTTTTGCAAAAATAACCCGAAATTTAGTTCCTGTGATTTTTCTCTCCATGATTGTTGTTAATTATAATTATTATAAAATTTTTAAAAAAAGCCTTCATCATCAGGGGTGTTAACTTGGGGAGAAAAAAGTATGTTTTTTCTTTGACGGCGAGTTATTAAAGATTTAGACTGTCTTACTAACATTTGATAAACACCATAGTTGGCTTTAAATCAGTTATTTACAATTTTATGAACATCGTGTGGATAGCTTTCTAACAGAATAAGTTTTTTCCATACTTCTTCGGACAACTACCATTTCGATGTCAGTAACTGGTGTTGAATTCCACAAAATTTGATTAGTTACAGATTATGTTATATATTTTAAAAAATTATTGTTGGTGAATGTTGATAACATGGGTGGTTTTTAACCTATTATTCCACAAAGAGTGTTAACTTCGGTTTTTGTAAAACCCTGATTTAATAGGACTTACATAATTATTTTAATACCCTTGTTTAGAACTTTTCATCATTAATCCAATATTTGAGCTATGGCTAGTCGCTTTTCCTTCGTCGCTACTCAGGAAGATATCGAAAGTAAGTTTGGTGTAAGCTTACAAAATCCATTACGCACCAGTTATAATGTTGGTCCAACCCAGCATGCATATATTATTACCAATGATAATCAAAACACCTTGCAATACGTAACCTGGGGGCTGATTCCTAGCTGGTCAGAAACGGGACGAAATACGGGGCGGCTCATCAATGCACGAAAAGAAAATATTGGTGGTCAAACTTCTTTTAGAATTCCAATTAGAAAAAAACGTTGCCTGGTACTGGCTGATTCATTTTACGAATGGCGACAGGAGGGAATTAATAAAATTCCGTATCGTGTAAAATTAAAATCAGGAGAACTCATGGTCATGGCTGGCATCTGGGACGAATGGAACGATGGGAAATATGGTCTGAAAAGTTTTTCCATTATCACCACCGATGCCAATCAGGAAATGAAAAAAATCTTTTCCAGAATGCCGGTGTTGCTACTTTCCCGCGAATCTCAAAAACAGTGGTTATCCGAAATGGATATTACACAAACCATTGATATGCTACAAACGCCACCAAATGATACATTATATATGTATAGGGTTTCTAAAAAACTTAATGAACTGAATTATAATAATGTATTGTTGCACAAAAATCTAATTTCGTGAGAGTTGTCATACAGCGTGTCAGTGAAGCATCTGTTTCCATTGACCAAAAAATTAAATCTAAAATTGGACCTGGGTTATTAATTTTATTAGGAATCGAACCCGATGATGAGGAAATGGATATTTTTTTTTTGGTAAAAAAAATTTCAAATCTCCGTATTTTTTCGGATGAAAATGAAGTTATGAACAAATCAGCTGTGGATAAAGCACTTGAAATGTTAGTAATTAGCCAGTTTACCTTATTGGCCAGTACAAAAAAGGGTAACCGACCTTCTTATATTCGGGCAGCTCGTCCGGAGGTTGCGATTCCGCTTTACGAATCCTTTGTTCGACAACTCCAGCAGACCAGCCAACTGAAAGTAGAAACCGGAACTTTCGGGGCAGATATGAAAGTGGCATTGATTAATGATGGCCCCGTTACTATATGTATGGATTCAAAAAATAAGGAATAAATGAAAATTGAGGAGGCACAAAAAATAGTGGATGAGTGGATCAACGATGTTGGAATTCGTTATTATAATGAACTTACCAATACGGCTATTCTGACGGAAGAGGTGGGTGAAGTGGCACGACTCATGGCTCGAATTTACGGAGAACAATCTTTTAAATCAAAAGAAGCGGAGGCTTCGGCGCCCCAGGATTTGGCGGATGAAATGGCAGATGTACTATTTGTATTGATTTGCCTGGCCAATCAGACTGGAATCGACCTTTCGGATGCACTGGTAAAAAATCTGGAGAAAAAGACAAAAAGAGATCGGGATCGTCACGCCAACAATGAAAAACTCAAATGATCTTATAATTTTTTACTATTTTTCATTTCTTTAATCACCTCATCAGTGATTTCGTTGGTCTCGATAATTTCCGCCTCTTCTATTTCGGAGACTGTTTTTAAGGCAACCGTTTCCGTAGAAGGTTGGTCGCGGAAAGGAGAATTTGCCTGGTGCAACCGAACCAGTCGGATGGCAAAGTAAAGACTAACACACAAAGTCAAGGTCGCAAAGACCATGAGCCAATCATAATATTCCTGTAAAATAAAAAAGTCATAAAGTCCATGCACGACGGCTGCCAGAACAACCCCGGACGCAATCAATGTTATTTTTTTACTTTTGGAAAACTTGGCCAATCCAATGTAGTAGCCCATAAAAACCCCAAAAACTGCGTGCGCAGGAACCGCCGTAAATGCTCGTAAAACGGTGGTTTCCAAACCAAATCGATCTGCATAAATAATATTTTCCAGGGTCGCAAAACCCATCGAAATCATAACGGAATATACGATTCCATCCAGTGGTTCATTAAAAGCCCGGCGCGGATAAGCATAACAAATCAAGACCACAAACTTTACGAGTTCTTCCGTAAGACCTACGACCAAAAATGAAAGCAAAATTAATTTTCCCAGATGACCAGGCTGGTTTAATCCAAAAGATTCACCGAATGCTTCAATCTGCATCGCCGGAAGCGTAATCAACATGCCTAAAATAAAACAAATAATTAATTGCCAGTGAGATTCTTTATCATAACGATCAATCCGATAAATGACAAAGCAAATGATCAACGCCGGTGCTACTGCCAACGCCACTAAAAATGGATTCATAATTTAAAGATAGGCCACATAATTAAAAAGGTCAAGTAGTACATAAATTCTGTCAAAATTGTAAAGTTATTTTGAACCGTTCCTAACGGTGTCTTTTTGACAATATTTAATAAATTGCCAAACCATTGCAGCCGTCTTTTTAGGATATTCAAACATGCCCATATGACCAGCGTCGGGCAAAATATGAATTAGAGAATTATCCGGAAGCGTCGTTTGTTCCAAAGCGCTTTCTTCATCAACTAATGTATCTTTTTTACCAATAATAAAATGCACGGGGCAATTAATTTCAGTTAAAACTTTACTGCGATCCGGTCGGTCACGCATGGCTTGCTGTCCACAAATTAAACCTTCTACCGGAAATCGACTGGCACGATAAATCAAATTATTTACCAAAAAAACATTAAATCTGGTAAATCCTGCCGGGAATAATTTGGGAATCAATTGCTTGGCATAATGCGCTACACCATTGCGTTTTAAAAAATTAATACTCTTGTTACGGGAGGCTGTTTGTAACGCTGAATCTGCGTAAGGATGGCTGTGAAATAATCCCAGACCCGTGAGTGCAGCTGGATATTTTTCGGCGAAAGCCAAACTAATATAGCCACCCATACTATGGCCTATTAAAATGGTTTTTTCAATTTTATGTTTTTTCAAAACGGCCATGATGATCTCTGCCATTCCTTCTATACTGATATTAGGGATTACTTCCGAATTACCAAAACCGGGTAAGTCAATCGTGATATATTTCTCAGAAGGTAACAAAGGAATAAAGTGATCCCACATCTTTTGATCTTCGCAGTAACCGTGCAACAAAACAACGGGCTGGCCTGTCCCGGAAATCTGATAATGGATATTTTTATTTTGGTAAAGAATCGAAGGCATAATCCAGAAAAATTTATGGCTATTGCCTGGGGCACTAGTGAGCCAGGCATTGTCAATATATTTGAGAAAAAATCATCGTAAGCGGATGCAAAGATACGCCAATCATAATAGACTTGTTACGCTTTTACAAATTGGCCGCTATTTCTTTAACGAGTAACAAGTCTAATGACGAACATAATTTTTTCCATAAAAAGCAATTGAATATCTTTCATTCTGTAAAAGTGAAAAATGACCATAAATTTTTTCTACCTTTACATAGATACCAATTGCCGCCCATTAACAAAAGTTAGGAAAAGTCAAAGTATTGGATATACACGTCAAAGATATATACGATTACCCTGCGTTCTGTGCTTCTTACGCTAAGGCGTAACAGGTCCTGCCAGATAAAACACTTTTCGGAGTAGGCTCAAGATTTAACATTCCTTAGAAATATGATCTCTTTGCAGGATAAAAATACACTGGATACTCCTAATAAAAAGGCGTTACGACGATTGTTGAAAAACAAAATGGCGGTAGTAGGATGTGTAACAATTGCTTTGGCCATTATCGTGGCAATTTTAGGATATACCATTGCACCGGATAATAGTCCGCAAGTGAACGAACAGATTTCAGCCGTTGCACTTGCGGAGCCTGGTTTTACGACTACCCTGCTCAAAATTCGTAAAAATACGGAGATAGAAAAAAGAGGATTCTTTAAAAAACTGGCTTTTGGACAATCAAATGCTTATCGTTTGGTTCCAATTAATAATTATACATTTCGCAACGACTCTATTCTTGCCGTTCGGTATGCTGGTGAAAATCCTGTAACCAATGAAGCCGTTGATGGACAAACTCTAGGCGTTCCGCTGGTAGAGGTACTATACGCTTTATCTTACAATGAAAAACCAGTTTTTAAAAATAAAGAAGTAGCTTTTACCCAAATATCCGGCGAAAAGTTAACTGAAAAAATCACGGATTTACAGCAGTTGGTTATAGCAAAAAATATTACCCGGAAAAAGTTTTTGCTCGGCACCGATAAATACGGAAGAGATATGTTAAGCAGATTGTTGCTGGGTGTAAGAATATCTCTTTTGACGGGATTTATTGCAGTGATTATTTCACTTACCATTGGGATATTCCTCGGCGCATTGGCTGGATATCTGGGCGGAAAAACAGATGATGTAATCATGTTGTTGATAAATACCGTATGGTCTATTCCGACATTACTGTTGGTCTTTGCGATTGTGCTCGCATTGGGAAGAGGTGTAGGAATCATTTTTTTGGCAGTCGGATTAACCATGTGGGTAGACGTAGCGAGAATTGTGCGTGGACAAGTGTTGGCTTATCGCAAAGTTCAATTTGTAGAAGCGGCGCAAGTCATGGGATTTTCTACACCCAGAATTTTATTAAAACACATTCTCCCAAATATTTTGGGACCGATTATGGTGATTGCAGCGGCCAATTTTGCTACAGCAATTTTGATCGAAGCGGGACTCAGTTATTTGGGTTTTGGTATTCAACCACCGAGTCCTTCCTGGGGAACCATGCTCAACGAAAATTATGGATACGCTATCGGTGGCAAACCATTTTTGGCATTCGTACCAGCACTGGCAATTATGGTTATGGTATTGGCTTTTAATCTGATAGGAAATGGATTGAGAGATGCTCTGGATGTAAATGAAAATTAAATTTCTATTCCAAAAACTGACAACTATTAAAGTATGGCAAAATTATCTAAACTTCGAAAAGAAATGTCGAAGATGGAATCTCTGGAAAGAGAATTGCACCTGAAACAATTGCAAATTAATCGCCTGTTGAATATCACGCAAGCAATTAATAACAATGTTTCAGACCAGGGACTTTATGATATGTACAACTCCTTTTTGAGTTGGGAAATGGGTATCAAAAAAATGGCATTATATATTCAGGAACAAGATGTCTGGGAATGTATTTCTTTTATCGGTATTCCGAAAAAGATGACAAAAATTGATATTACCCAAAAGCTGACCGAATACGATCGGTTGAAGATGCTGGAAGGAAATGAAACCCACGAATTGATCAAAGAATTTGATGTGGTGATTCCTGTGCTTCATAAAGAACAAGCAATCGCCTATACATTTATCGGAGGGTTTGAGGAAGATGATGACATGTATAATAAGGTACAGTTTATTACGACCATTACCAATATTGTTGCGGTAGCCATCGAAAACAAGCGATTGTTCAAACAGCAGATTGAACAGGAGCGATACAGTAGAGAAATGGAGTTGGCCGGAGATATGCAGCGCCTGCTGATACCGGATGTATTGCCGGATAATGAATTTTATCAGCTCGATAGTATTTACAAACCACACCAAACGGTAGGAGGAGATTATTTTGATTATGTAGAGTTTAAGGATGGAACTTTGGTTTTTTGTATTGCAGATATTGCGGGAAAAGGTTTGGCGGCAGCCTTGCTAATGGCCAATTTTCAAGCTAACTTTCACAGTCTACTGATGGCCAGTACAAAACTGGAAACCTTTGTCAGAGAATTAAATACCTCTCTTTTTCGAATCACTAAGGGAGACAAGCACCTGACCTTTTTTATCGGTGTATATAAATCCAATACTGGAAAGCTAACTTATTGTAACGCCGGACATAACCCACCTGTTATGTTTTCAAAAAACAAGATAGATACCTTAAGAGAAGGTTGTACTATTTTGGGCTCCTTTCCGGAAATACCATTTATGGATTTTGGGGAAGTATTGATTACGGAGGACACTACTATCCTCACCTATACCGATGGGTTGACCGACATGCAAAACGATGCAGAGGAATATTTTGATGAGGAAGCATTGATGGAATTTGTCAAAGACAAAACAGTCCTGACGGCTAAAGCATTTAATGAAGAATTGATGCGTAATATTGAGGTTTTTAAAGGCCGACAGAATTATCCGGATGATTTTACCGTTTTGACTTGTAAAATATTTAAATAAAAAAACAACTTCACAGTAGGTCAGTTTGTTAAAGTAATGATGAAAGACAAAAATATAGTCGTAATACTCTCCTTTTTTCTTGGAATGTTTGGAGCACACCGCTTTTATCTTGGACAGACGAAGCTAGGTATATTATATTGTGTACTCTCACTGATAGGGATTTCTGTATTATTACAGATCATAGATTTCTTTGTTTTTTTATTTATGGACCGAAAGGTTTTTGATCTAAAATACAACTCCAAATACGTTGACCTCCAACGCCGGGAAGACATGTACGAAGCAGATGATTATGAATACAATCGCCAGCAGCGCAATCGTCGTTCCAGTCAATATCAGGAAAATGATTTTCGCAAAACAGCTCCCCGTAGTCGACGAGCTGCCACACCAAAACCCGATTATAATAAAATGAATCCTTACAAAGCCAGTGGTATTCATCGCTACAAAGCTTACGAATACGAAGAAGCCATCGAGGATTTTTTAAAAGTATTAGAAACTGAACCCAACGATATCTCTGTTCATTTCAACCTGTCCTGCGCCAATTCCTTATTGGAGCAAAAAGAAGAAGCGTATTATCACCTGAATCGTGCGATTGAGTTGGGATTTAAAGATTATCACCGTATCCGCAATCACGATGCGCTCGCCTATTTGCGGTTGCAACCCGAATACGAAGCATTGGAAAGTCGGGTGATGAATCCTCGAAAAAAAGCACCTGAAAAGAAAGATTTACTTGCTGATACGCCAGATTTATTAGAGCAAATCAAACAACTGGGTTCCTTACGAGAACGTGGCCTGCTAACGGAGGAGGAATTTACTATCCAAAAAAAGAAATTGCTCGGATAGTCGTATATTTGTTGAGTTCAAATTAATGAAATGAAAGACATTAACCCAGGTACTATATTTTTTCTTTTTATCATTCTTACTGCATTCGGTATGCCCGTACCGTTGATGGTTTTCGCATTTGTCGCTTTTGTTGTCTTCAAGTCAGCAACTAATAATCAACAACAAAAGGATAATCGTCCCCGAAATCAACAGAACAACCGTCGCCGGGAACGAGATTATAACCGTCGTAGCCGACAGCCGGAATACCAGCGTCCTGCCCGTCGGGATTACGAACGACCCGCCAGTCGGCCAACACCAAAGCCCAAAAGCAATCCATTTAAAAATAGTGGAATAGAAAAATATAAAGATTATGATTACGAAGGCGCTATCGAAGATTTTGTCAAGGCCTTGCAAATCAACCCTAAAGACATCGCAGTACACTTCAATCTAGCCTGCGCTTACTCTTTGACGGAACAAAAAGATAAGGCATTCGATCATCTGGACAAAGCAACCGCTCTTGGATTTTCAGATTTTGGAAAAATCAAAACCCACGATGCCTTGGCTTATTTACGGATTCAGGACGAATTTGAAGATTTCGAAAAAAATAGATACCGACTCGGTAAAAAAACACAGGAAAAAACTCCTAATGTATTGGAAAGTCAAAACCTTTTGGAACAACTCAAAAAATTAGCAGAGCTGAGAGAGCAAGGTTTGCTGACCGAAGAAGAATTTAGTTTGCAAAAAAAGCGATTATTGGGCTAACCAGTACAAAATAGTAGTATAGAATCGTCATTTGTTTTGTCAATATTACTAAAGTCGAGCTTAGTGAAAAAGTTAATTAAAACTCCCGATGTTGCTAGCTAACTTTTTTTTATAAAAATATGGTTTTGATTCCAACAGTCGCGTGATTTTCTCGTTAAGAACGTATAAGTTGCATTTTATAAAAATAATTTAGACAAGTTCTAAATCCAAAACCTTTCAGCGTGATTGCCAACAATCTTTTATCACAGACCATTGTCCCTCTCAGAACTTCGGATACCGGAGAAGACGCGCTCAGTGTGATGAGTGATTTTTATGTCAAACACCTGCCGATCGTCAATAATACCGAGCTACTCGGATTGATTTCAGAAGATGATATTTTGGACCATGACATAAAAGAAGCGGTGGGCTCTTACAAATTATCAATCAATCGCCCTTATGTCAAAAGCACCGACCATCTCTATGAAGTATTGAGATTGGTCAGCGATCACCAACTGACGGCGATCCCGGTAGTGAATGACGCTAAAGAGTATCTTGGCTTGATTTCTCAGGAAGATTTACTACGATTCTTTTCCAGTATTGGTTCCATTAAAGAACCCGGTAGTATTATCGTTTTAGAAATGAGCAAAAGAGACTATTCTCTGGCGCAGCTGGCTAGAATTGTCGAGTCTGAAAACTCTGTAATCCTTAGCAGCTTTATTACCTCTTCCATTGATTCTACTTTGATTGACGTTACCTTGAAAATTAATCGTCCGGAAACGCATCGGATTATTGCTTCTTTCGAACGATTTGATTTGCAGGTAAAAGCATCCTTTCAAGAGGCCGCGTATTTTGATAGTTTGCGAGATCGTTACGATTCGCTCATGTCTTACTTAAATGTCTGATTTTTTCGCTTCCTCCACCCTTCGTATTTTAATCTGGATTTGTCTCCTTTTTATGGTCGGTAATCTGACTGCTCAACGTGATTCGATCACTATCTCTGAAATTATTCTAGAAGGTAACCGTAAAACAAAACGGCAAACCATTCTGCGCGAAATGAATCTCAAAAAAGGAGATCTTATCGCAGTAAGTGATCTGTCAGCCATTTTAGAAACAAACCGTTTACAATTATTAAATACTGGGTTATTTATTCTGGTAAAAATAAATATCAAGGAATGGAACGATAATTTTGGACAAATAAAAGTAGCCATAAATTTTCAGGAAAACTGGTTTTTTTATCCCGCTCCAATTTTTGAATTAGCAGACCGTAACTTTAATATCTGGTGGGTAGAGCAAAATCGTTCGCTACGTCGCGTCGATTATGGAATGCGTTTTTACCACATCAATTTGACGGGGAGAAGAGATCGTCTAAAAACGACTGTTCAATTTGGATTTACTCGAAAATATGAAATAAGTTATACCCTGCCTACACTCGGAAACAATCCTGATTTAGGAATTATAGGAGAAGCTTTTTATGCAGAAAATAAAGATATTGGCTATAAAACACTCGGAAATCGGCTTCTTTTTCAACGCTTCGAAGAGCAGGTTTTACTGCGTCGTTTTAGAACAGGAGGAGGACTATCTTATCGAAAAGGTATCTTTCAATACCATACGGCAAAGATAAGTTATCACCATAATACCATTAATGATTACGTAATTCAGCAACTCAATGACAAGTATTTTCTGGATGGAAAAACGCGACAAAGACTGTTCTATTTTTCTTATAATTATACATTCGACAATCGGGATTTTAAACCCTATCCAAGGAAAGGTCAGCTGTTAAGTTTAAGTTTTGAAAAAGAAGGTTTCGGTATTTTTAACGAACGAAATGGAATGTACCTGACAACGACTTACGCAAAATATATTCCTGTTACTAAAAAAATAAGTCTTGAAGCAATCGGTAAAATGCGAGTGGCACTTTTACGCGGCACACAGCCCTATAATAATTATTGGGCGATGGGATATGAAGAAGATTTTTTACGAGGATATGAATTTTATGTAATTGACGGGTTAGATTATTTTTATTTAAAATCCAGCTTGCGTTTTCAGATTTTTAACAAGGAAATTAATTGGGGCAATTTGATGTTGATTCCTCAGTTTCGAGTAATGCCTTTTCAAGTTTATTTGAGCATTAATAATGATGTGGGAATTGCCAATGATACACAATTTACAGATCTCAATCCTTTAGGCAATCGCTGGTTGTGGGGAGGAGGACCAGGATTGGATTTTGTATTTTATAATGATAAAATCATTCAGTTTCAATACAGTACAAACCATTTAGGAGAAAATGCCCTATTTTTACACTACCAATTTAATTTCTAATGCAAATAGTTGTTTTCAGTAAACAGTTAAAAGATAAAGATATTCCTGCGGTTCAGGAATTCTTTGACATTCTCTACGAAGAGGGAATTAATGCTTATGTGAACGAACCATTCTTATCCAAAGTAAGAGAAAAGATAACCCTCCAGCAAGATCTTGGAAAATTTTCCGGATACATCGATTTCCGAATGCGTAAAATTGACTACGTAATTACGTTAGGTGGAGATGGAACGATCCTTAACGCGATCACCGAAGTAAGGGATAGCAATGTTCCCATCTTGGGAATCAACCTGGGCCGTCTGGGTTTTTTGGCGGATATCGAAAAAACACAAATCAGAGCTGCGATCAACTTGTTGCAAAAAGGAATGTTTAAAATTGACGAACGCCAGCTATTATATCTGGAATCTAATTTGCCATTACACGGAGATATTCCTTTCGCACTCAACGATTGTACGCTGCTAAAGCGGGATACCTCTTCGATGATTACGATCCATGCCTATGTCAATGGTGCTTACCTCAATTCTTATTGGGCAGATGGAATTATTATTTCTACTCCTACCGGATCTACGGGCTACTCCCTGAGTTGTGGCGGTCCGATTATTTTTCCCGGCTCCGGTAATTTTATTATTACACCAGTAGCTCCTCACAATCTGAATGTAAGACCAATTGTTCTTCCCGATACTTCCGTTATTTCCTTTGAAGTAGAAGGTCGAACCGATAATTTTTTATGCACGATGGATTCTCGTTTTGAAACCGTGACCTCCGATTATCAACTGGCTGTTCGCAAGTGCGATTTTACCATTAACCTCATTCAACTCCAGGACCAAAGTTTTTTAAAAACCATCAGAGGGAAACTCGCATGGGGAGTGGACAACCGGAATTAAGACTTATTAGTCTGTGACAAATTACAGGTAAATGCAGAGTGGCGGAAAAAGAGGAAGTATAGAATCGTCATGTATTTTGTCAACATTTCTTAGTGAAAAGTGTCAACCACTTTTATTCAGCTATCATCTTTAAAAACTCCTTGCATGATTATCACCCTTCACCACGAAGATCAGGCCTACGAAGCCGATCTCTCCAAACCCCACGATATATCAATTCCTTTTTTACCAGGCAGCCGTGGAGTAAATTGCTTCTACGCACCACCGGTAGAAATTTCGCCGGTTATTGCGGGCGACTTTATTGGAGATACCAAAAAGGGTGGGCTTGTAAATTTTAAGAATATTAAGTTTAATCCACACGGAAATGGTACCCACACAGAATGTGTTGGACATATTGCCACAAAAAAATATTCGATTAATGCATCTTTGAATAAATTTCATTATCTTGCTAGAGTAATCAGTATTTCCCCTGAAATGCTCAAAAATGGAGATCAGGTAATTACTTATGCTCAGATAAAAAAGTTAGAAAACTTGATTACAACGGAAGCATTAATTATCCGAACGCTACCGAACGAGCTTTCCAAAAAGCAGCGAAAATATTCAGGAAGCAATCCACCCTACATCCACCACAAAGCGGTCCGTTTTTTAGTAGAGCGAGGTGTACAACATTTATTGATAGATCTGCCTTCCGTAGATCGGGAAGAGGACGATGGAAAATTGCTCGCTCACAAGGCTTTTTGGCAATATCCGTCACTGGTTCGTAAAAATGCCACCATCACGGAGTTAATATACGTCCCGAATAAAATCAAAGACGGTTTATTTTTGTTAATGATTGGGATAGCTCCTTTCGACTTGGATGCTACTCCTTCAAAACCCCTGCTTTATAAACTAAAGGCGATTACAAGGCCTTAGGACAGGAAACGATTCATTAAAAAATTTACAAATTTATCTGAAATGCGACAGACAGAAGATTCATTTTACCACTCCGGTGTTTACCAGGAATTTAAAGGTATTGAAGAAAACGAGTTTCGTAGCATCGTACGGTTTTTTGAATCCCGTACCGATGAAATCGTACACCTCAATTTTAATGAATATTTTGAATTATTGCTGACTTACGCAGAAGCTTTATTTGAAATCGGTACTTATCATAGCTTTCTCGCCGTAGCAGATCAGGCGATCGTCATTACCATTGAGCAAAATATTAAGTATTACCACGGAGAAGATGTCTTTTTTAATATTTTATTTAAAAAAGCGGCTGCTCATTATAATTTGATGGAGTACGACAAGGCAAAGCATATTCTAGAGGAATTGGTAAAGATGGATAATGGAAATGAGTTAACGATTCGATTTTTAAAAAAATGCAGTCGACAAGAAAAACCAGGTTACCTCAAATCCACCCGAGCCATCAGCGTATTTTTATTTTTAATAACTGCAGGTATTATTGCCGTGGAACTCTGTTTGGTAAGACCTTTTTTTAGTGCATACATTGATTTGATCGAAATAGTGAGAAATGTAACTTTTGGATCAGGTTGGTTAATTCTGATTGCAGGAGATTTGTTTTTCCGCTGGCGCGTAAATAACCGGGTCAATAAATTTGTCACCGTCGCAAAAAATAAAAATAAAAAAAGACCGGTAAGTGAAATGGCGATTAAATAGATTGAGATAAAAGGCGAAATATTTTTTCATCAATCAAGGCGCTGAAATGGGCGTTATGCACAGCATAATAACCATTTTAGTAACGAAGAGTGGTGGAAAAAGATGAAGCATAGTGTCTTAATTTATTTTATCAACATTCCTTATATAGGGGATCACTTAATATACGCTGTACTTTTCAATACAAGTTCTTAAAGACAAGCAAAGTTACCAAACTTATTTCTAGTAATATTTGGGATACTTTGCTATTTGATAATAAATAGAGACCTTTGTCTTTTAAAATTCAATATCATGCAAAAAGAATCCAGAACCAGAAGCATCCTAAAGGCAATCTCCTGGAGAGTAATCGCCAGTGCTACGACCTTTACGCTGGCGTATTTAATATTCAGCAACTCTGAATGTGACGATGTCCTGGAAAAATCATCTATGGTCGCGGTCGCCGAGTCTATCATAAAATTGGTCATTTATTATTTTCACGAAAGAGCCTGGCAAATGGCACCACGTGGTACCGTCAGAAAAATTACTGGAAAAAAAGATGATATTAATAGATAATTCCTACACTTTTGGACCATTAAACTGTATATAATTTGGAAAACCACATACATCCTATTTTTGATCGACTACTTACCAAAGCGGATCGGGAACAACGCCTCCAACAGCGTAGTAAAGTACTTTGGTTAACTGGCCTGTCCGGTAGTGGAAAAAGTACGATCGCAGAAGCCTTGGAACGTAAATTACACAATAGTGGATACTTTGCCCAGGTACTGGATGGCGATAACATCCGTTCTGGAATTAACAATAATCTCGGCTTTTCGTTGGAAGATCGGCAAGAAAACATTCGTAGAATTGCTGAAATTGCCAAACTCTATCTTAATAGCGGGATTATTACATTAAATTCTTTTATCAGTCCTACCGTGGAAATTCGTAATTTTGCCAAAGAAATTATTGGAGCAGAAGATTTTATTGAAATTTATATCAACGCTCCACTCGAAATTTGCGAGCAAAGAGATGTAAAAGGCCTCTACCAAAAGGCCCGTAAAGGAATTATCAAAGGTTTTACCGGTATTGATTCTCCTTACGAACCGCCCACCAACCCTGCCATCGAAATCAAAACGGATCAACTGTCTCTGGAAGAGAGTGTTGACCAGATTTTCAATTATATCAATCCTATTTTAAAATATAGCAGATAATGAATTATCAACTTAATCACCTCAGAGAACTCGAATCTGAGTCCATCTTTATTCTACGGGAAGTAGCGGCACAATTCGAAAATCCGGTACTCATGTTTTCCGGTGGTAAGGATTCTATCTTAATGGTATATCTGGCTCAAAAAGCCTTTTATCCCGGAAGAATTCCCTTTCCACTACTTCATATCGATACAGGTCATAACTTTGACGAAACGATTGCATTTAGAGATGCGCTTGTAAAAGAAACAGGAGCTCGACTTATTGTTGGATCTGTTCAAGAAGCGATCGATAAAGGAATGGTGGTCGAGGAGAAAGGAGTCAATGCCAGCCGTAATGGTTTACAGACGGTCGCTTTATTAGAAGCACTTGAAAAAGGAAAATACGATGCTGCCCTCGGTGGTGCCCGTCGGGACGAAGAAAAGGCACGGGCCAAAGAACGTTTTTTCTCGCACCGGGACGAATTTGGTCAATGGGACCCAAAAAATCAACGCCCTGAACTTTGGAATCTTTTTAATGCTAAAAAGCAATTTGGTGAGCACTTCCGGGTTTTCCCGATCAGTAACTGGACAGAACTGGATGTCTGGCAGTATCTTGCCATGGAGGAGGTGGAATTGCCTAGCCTTTATTATGCGCACAAAAGAGATGTCTTCGAACGGGACGGGGTTCTACTGGCCGATTGTGAATTTATTCAGAAAAAACCGGGTGAGGTGGTCAAAAATATGATGGTGCGTTGTCGTACAATCGGTGATATGACTTGTACCGGCGTATGGGAATCTAATGCTACGACTACGGATGATATCATTGAGGAAGTCGCTACGACGCGAATGACGGAACGGGGCGGAAGAACAGATGATAAAAGAAGTGAGACGGCCATGGAGGATCGGAAGAAGAAGGGATACTTTTAGAAGCCGAAGGCTTCTGCTGGTTAGCTATTGGCTAGTTGGCTAGTTGGCCCTCTTCTATCGCGTTGGGCTTTCCTTCTAAATAAATTAAATGAGAAATTTTAGGTTACTAGATTGTTGGAAGTTGGGAATGGACATAGTTAAACTTACCTATGTACTTTTAGAAAAATTACCTTTATCAGAGAACTTTAGTTTAAGGTCACAAATGTCTAGGGCTGCGATTTCTATGCCCTCTAATATTGCGGAAGGCTGTGGCCGAAATAGCAAAAAAGACATGGGAAGGTTTTTTGAAATGGCGGTTAGTTCAGCCTTTGAGTTAGAAACACAGTTGTTAGCTGGTCAATTAATTAATTATTTCAATCAAGAAGACATTAATAACCTGCTACCTAAAATTCAGGATTTTCAAAGAAAAACAAACAGTTACCGATTAAAAGTATTAAGTTAATTTCATAAAAATAAAAAACTGCTAGAGCACAATATACTAGTTACTTTGTTCTCGTATTTTACTACGATAGAAGAGCAGCCAACTAGCCAATAGCTAACTAGCCAACAAGCTTTAAAACATGGATTACCAATCTTCAGAACTATGCCGCTTTACCACCGCTGGTAGCGTCGACGACGGAAAAAGTACGCTCATCGGACGGATGCTTTACGATTCCAAATCAATCTTTCAGGATCAGATGGAACAAATCGAAGCCAGTAGCCTTAAACGGGGGGAAAGCGAAGTAAACCTCGCACTCCTGACGGACGGTCTTAAGTCAGAAAGAGAACAAGGAATTACCATCGACGTAGCGTACCGTTATTTTGCCACACCTAAAAGAAAATTTATCATCGCGGACACGCCGGGTCATATTCAGTACACCCGAAATATGGTCACAGGTGCTTCGACGGCCAACGTGGCCCTCGTCCTCGTGGACGCGCGTAATGGGGTCGTCGAACAGACTCGACGACATGCAATTATCGCTTCGCTTTTACAAATTCCCCACCTGGTGGTTTGTATCAACAAGATGGATTTAGTGGATTACAAAGAGGAGGCGTACGAAAAAATTAAAGAAGATTTTGAAAGATTTGCCGCGAAGCTGGATGTCAAGGATGTTCACTTTATTCCTATTTCGGCACTGAAAGGAGACAATGTGGTCCACCGTTCGGAAAAAATGGACTGGTATGAAGGTTCTACTCTGATGTACTACCTGGAAAATGTACACATCGCTAGTGATTATAATTTTATTGATCCAAGATTTCCGGTACAATATGTTGTACGCCCTAATACGGATGAGCACCACGATTATCGCGGCTATGCGGGCCGAATTGCGGGGGGTATTATGAAAAAGGGAGATGAGGTAATGGTATTGCCTTCCGGTTTTACTTCCAAAATTAAAAAAATTGACAGCTTTGATGGTGAATTGCAAGAGGCATTTCCACCAATGTCCGTAACCGTATTATTGGAAGACGAGATTGATATCAGTAGAGGAGACATGATTGTACGGGTAAATAATCAGCCAAAAATCACGCAGGATATGGATGTGATGATTAGTTGGTTTAACGAACGTCCTCTAAAGCCTAACGGTAAATATACCATCATGCATACGACGCAGGAAGCACGCTGTATGATTAAAGAGGTTAAGTACCGTTTGGATATTAATACCTTACATCGAGATCTGGAGAATAAAGAAATCAAGATGAATGATATCGGTCGGATTACTTTGCGGATCACCAAATCTCTTTTTGTCGATGCTTATCGTAAAAATCGGATTACCGGAAGTATTATTTTGGTAGATGAGGGAACCAACGAGACAGTTGGTGCGGGGATGATCGTTTAATACTAAAAACATAAAAATTGGAAGCATGCCTGAATTTTGAAAAAGATTCGGGCATGCTTCTTTTTATAAAAAGATAGTTATAACGTATAATATTTTTACCAAAAAATTGAAATTAGTAGAATGAGCATGAAGTATATTGTAGCCGATTCCCCTTTCTACTAATTTTTTAGTTCCGTGCACATACACACGATTGCTTTGAGAAAGAAGAAGGCCAAAAGCCAACAGCTAATAGCCAACAGCTAGAAATTTGAAAAATTTCTACTTACTGCAGAATAATCTCTTTCTCTTCGACCATCTTACGGATATTGATCAATGCATAACGCATTCGACCCAAAGCTGTGTTGATGCTTACTCTGGTTAATTGAGCAATTTCTTTAAAACTCATATCGGCATAATGTCTTAGAATCACGACCTCCCGTTGCTCGGGAGGAAGCATATCTACCAACTTTCGCACTTTATCGTGGGTTTGACTTCGGATCATCGTCTGCTCTGCGTTGTCCTCCTTGACAGGGAGTACATCGAAAATATCAAAAGCTTCCGTTGGAGATACTTTTGGACGACGCTTGGATCTGCGGAAGTAATCCACACACATATTGTAGGAAATACGCATGGCCCACTGAACGAATTTTCCTTCGTGGTTGTATTTACCTTTTCGTAAAGTGTCAATAATTTTGATGAATACTTCCTGGAAGATATCTTCAGCCAAAGCGTGATCTTTGACAAATAAATAAATAGAAGTATAAATTTTTTGTTTGTGTCTAACCAGTAAGGTTTCAAATGCACGGTCATTTCCGGCAATATACTGGTTGATCAACTCTTGATCGCTGAGCTTGGTAACTTGCATAACTATATTTTTTCGATAAATGAAAACTAAAATAAAGTGTAGAAGTTACTATGCTATAGACAAAATTTTTGATGAGAAAATAAAATGCTGGTTTATCTAAACCAATTATAAGACCAAATTATACCTTTTTCTAATTGTTTGCCCGATTTAAATATCCATTAACATAAAATTAACTGATTTCTTTTAGGACAGATATAATAACAGGCGCTAACAGTTTCGTTTTAATAGATGGCCATTCTAAAGGAATGTTGATAAAATAAATTAAGACACTATGCTTCATCTTTTTCCATCACTCTTCCCCGCCTGACTGACCGTCA